>Ga0315907_10003267_pt1 | contig 19341 bp, 22 predicted proteins | sample LakEriMetagenome_3_FD_203525 | JGI IMG/M metagenome (GOLD analysis project Ga0315907, IMG submission 203525) | Freshwater fungal communities from buoy surface, Lake Erie, Ohio, United States - Buoy 12 MA123 | ecosystem: Environmental > Aquatic > Freshwater > Lake > Lake biofilm | place: USA... | reverse complement strand
AGGCAATGCAAGCTCCTCCGGAAGGCGCTAGCCGGCGGGTATCATTTTAAGCGTATCTCAGTCGGTGCCGGGCAGGAAAGATTCCGCGATGCACCAAATAAGAACGAGCACTCGCACGTTGGCGACGCCTTTGGCTACCTGTTGCTTGGCGGTGGCGAGCATAAGCGCATGACCAAGAGCGGGCTGTCAGCCAACACCATGGTCGCCCAGACGGTAGTCAATGCCGACTTTGACGTCTTCGGTTCTCGCTGAAAAGCTAAACCAGGCCAATAAGCGCCGCGGTTTGTTTTTCATGCCGTTCTCGCCGGTTCATGTCCGGCGCATTGAGGTCAAGTCCGAAGAAGTCCTGGTGGTGGCAAAACCAGAAGAGGTCGAGCATTTACTGACCATGCAGTCACAAATGGGTCCGGCGGTCACGGCTTTCCTAAACTTACAGCCGGTGGCCATATTCGGGTTTGTATCTATATGGTCTGGCGTAGCAGAGACCTGGCTTGTGCCAGACGACAAGGTCAGATCCATACCGATGACCCTTACCAGGATTGGCATGAGGGTCATGGATATCGCCGCGATATCTATGGGATTGCATCGCATCCAATTAACCATTAGAACTACGGATAAGCGGGCAGAGAAGTGGGCATTGGCCATAGGCTTTCAGCAGGAAGCGGTCATGCGCAAGTACGGCCCAGACGGTGTGGATTACTTACTCATGTCGAGGGTATAGATGGGCGGACTATTTAAGAAGCCAAATAACCGGGCTGCTGAACAGCAGATCCAGATGCAGCGCGAGGAAAACACCCGCGCCCGCGAAGAAGCTCAAGAAGAGCGCAGAGATATCCTAGAGCAACAGACAGCTCGCAAGCGGGCTCGCCAGCGTGGCGGATCTCGGATGTTGCTTTCCATGGCTAGGGTGGCTCCCGAAACGGGAGTTCAGACATTTGGTGCAGCTGAACAAGAAAGGACAGCATAATGGGCGGCGTAGTTAGAGCGGTAGAAACTGGAGTGCAAAAAACTGGGCAGGCGCTTGGCATTAGCCGCCGCCCTTCTCCACAACCGGCGGCTCCGGCAGCAGAAACAAAGCCAGGCGGAGCGCCATTGGCTAATGACAAAATGCCAACAAGACCAGCTGCCGATTTTGTAAAAGATGAGCAGGCTGCAAAGCGCCGGTCGCGTCGCCGCGGTCGCGCACTTTTGTCTGAGGCTCGCCTAAATCCAGAAGAGGGCGTCGGTCAGTCAACCCTTGGCACAGGACCAATGTAAGGAGCCATCATGCCGAATAAAGACAAGATGCAAAAGAAGGTTGAAAAGGTGATGCGCGAGTACAAGGCTGGAACCTTGCACTCCGGCAAGGGTGGTCCGGTTGTCAAAAGCCGCGAGCAAGCCGTAGCAATCGCTATGTCCCAAGGCCGTAAGGCAGGAGGGTACAAATGAAGCCCGGTCTTTACGCCAACATCCACAAAAAGCGTGAGCGCATAGCTGAGGGATCTGGCGAGAAAATGCGCAAGCCTGGCTCCAAAGGAGCGCCGACAGAAGAGGCTTTTAAGCAGGCTGCCAAAACAGCCATGAAGCCAAAGGCTAAATAATGAGTATTGAAATATACCTGGGCGAAGAAGATGAAGATGAGATGCCGCGCAAGCCTACGGCGTTTCACAAAAAAGTAGCCAAGATGCTAGCCAAAGAACAGGGCCGCAAAAAAGCAAGTGACATGGACTTGAAAAAAGCTATGCACTTAGATGAGGATGATGAGAGCTAATGGCTATTATTGTTCAGCGAGAATCTGACAATACAAAGTCAAGATTTGTTACGTCAACATTTATTGACAAAGATGGCAACCAGGTTGTAGCTGGATCTGAAAAGCCATTTGTGGTTGCTGACGTTAACCATGTCAGGTTGCACGAAGGCCGAGCCTTCTATGCTTACTACTTAAATGGCGACGCAAATCAACTGGCTGACAATGCGTCTATTGACATTGCTGTTGCTTGGGCTACTGGAAAATATCCTCACCTAGTGTTTGATGTTAACTGCGGCGGGGATGCGGAATTCACTATTTTTGAAAATGCAACGGTAACTGGTGGCACATCATTTACAGCCATCAATCGTTATAGGTCATCAACCAATACGAGCTCAAGCGCAATACTTGTCAACCCAGCAGTCACTACTACCGGAACGGCTTTGACCGGAGAGTTCCTTGCCGGTGGGTCTGGCGGTCAGGCTGGTGGAGCTGCTGCATTTTCGTTTCAATATGTTTTAGCGCCTCTGACAACTTATTTATTTAGGCTAACAAACAGAAGTGGCCAAGCGCACATGGCTCACTTGATGATTGAGTGGTACGAGTAATGGTACAGAAGAAACATCAAAACCCGGAAGGGGGATTAAATGAAGCGGGCAGACGGCACTTCGAAAGCAAGGAAGGTGGAAATCTCAGGGAGCCAGTTAAGTCTGGAACGAACCCGCGGCGTGTTAGCTTTGCTGCGCGGTTTGGCGGCATGGCTGGGCCGCTCACGGACGAAAAAGGAAGACCCACCCGCCTCAAACTCGCCCTCAAAGCCTGGGGTTTCGGTAGCAAAGAAGCGGCGCGCTCCTTTGCAGCAAAGCACAAAAAGGACTAGCAATGGCAGAAAGACTAAAGGCTGAGGACGTCCTCAAGCGGCATGACCTTGCATTGCGGAAGAAAGATGACTTCCGCGATCTGTACGAAGACGCCTATGAGTTTGCGCTCCCGCAACGAAATCTGTACGACGGCTACTGGGAAGGCAAGGTAGGCGGCGCCAAGAAAATGAATCGGGTCTTTGACTCGACCGCAATCAATTCTGTCCAGCGTTTTGCAAATCGCCTGCAATCCGGAATCTTTCCGCCGCAGCGCAAGTGGTGCCGCCTAGAGCCGGGTCCGGACATTCCTGACGACCGCAAAGCCGAAGCTCAGGCAGCTCTGGATGTCTATAACGAGAAGCTCTTTGCCACGCTAAAACAGTCAAACTTTGACATCGCTATGGGCGAATTCCTGCTGGACTTGTCTGTCGGCACGGCCGTTATGATGGTTCAGCCTGGCGATGACCTAAACCCAATTAACTTTATCCCGGTGCCGCAATACTTGGTGGCGTTTGAAGAAGGCGCCAATGGCCAGGTGGATAACGTCTATCGCCGGATGCGGATTAAGGCTGAGGCCGTGCAGCGCCAATGGCCGGACGCCAACATCGAAGGCACTTTGGCTCGCCTGGTCAAGGACAAGCCGACCGAAGACGTCGAGCTCATTGAGGCTACAATTTTTGATAACAAGCGTGGCGACTATTCGTACTATGTGATCCACAAGGAATCCAAGACTGAGATTGTCTTCCGCAAAATGAAGATCAGTCCTTGGGTGGTGTCGCGCTACATGAAGGTGGCAGGAGAAATCTATGGACGAGGGCCGCTTATTACCGCGCTTCCTGATGTCAAGACGCTTAACAAGACCCTTGAGCTACTACTTAAAAACGCCAGCCTTGCTATTGCTGGTGTCTACACAGCGGCGGACGACGGGGTACTTAATCCCAACACGATCAAAATTGTCCCGGGAGCGATTATTCCGGTCGCTCGTAACGGGGGCCCGCAGGGCGAATCGCTCAGAGCTCTGCCGCGTTCTGGTGATTTCAACGTATCGCAAATCGTCATCAACGATCTACGGCAGAATATCAAACGGATTCTACTCGACGAAAGCCTCCCTCCAGACAATATGTCTGCGCGCTCTGCGACAGAGGTCGTTGAACGCATGAAGGAGCTGGCGCAGAATTTAGGTTCTGCGTTTGGTCGCCTGATTAACGAGACCATGATTCCGCTGGTATCTAAGATCCTGCAAGTCATGGACGACCGCGGCTTGATTGATCTGCCTTTGCGCGTCAACGGTCTTGAGGTCCGCGTCTCAGCCGTGGCTCCGCTTGCCATGGCTCAGAGCATGGAAGAGGTCAACAACATCCTGCAATACGCTCAGATCGCAGCTCAGGCTGGGCCGGAAGGCCAGATGGCAGTCAAGACCGGCGAAATGCTGGACTACATTGCTGAGAAGCTGGGCATCCCGCAGCGACTACGGACTAGCCCGGAAGAGCGTGACCTTATGAAACAGGAAGCTGACCAGATGGCCACCCAGTTAGCCGAGGCCAATCCTGAAATGGCCGCCCAGGTAGTCGGAGGTGCCGCCTAATGGCAGGAGGATGGGATGACCTGGAGGCAGTACAGCTAGACAACCGCGACGCCATGACCAAGGCAGATGACTTGAATAAGCTCTGCCTTCGTGTCTTTGGCTCAGAAGAAGGCCAGAAACTTTTGAAGTGGCTGGACTCAGCTTACCTAGATCAGCCCGTTGCCGTGCCGGGTTCTGATGCGAGCTACGCCTATTACCGTGAAGGTCAAAACAGCGTAGTGCGCGATCTTATGATGCGGCTAATTAAAGCAAGGACCCCGTAATGGAAACCCAAGCACAAGAGCCCGGCGCTCAAGGCGAAAGCCAAGAAGCTGGCCTACTCGACGGTGCAACAATAGCCGAGGAAGGCCAGCGGGAAGATACAACTAGCAGTCAGATGGAACATCTGGCACCTAAGGAGGATGACGACGAGCCGTTAGAGCGTCCCGACTGGTGGCCAGAAAACTTCTGGAAAAAGGACGATTCGTCCCCAGATCTGGAAGGAATCGCTAAGTCATGGATGGATCTGCGCAAACAGATCAGCCAGGGCAAACACAAGGCGCCGGCAGATGGCAAGTACGATACAAGTGCCTTTGGTGACACGCCAGACGACGACCCGCTACGGACTACGGTCCTGGGCTGGGCGCAGGAATACGGCGTAAGCCAGGCGGCCTTGGACAAGCTGGTCGGAGATTACATGGCCATGGCCGGCGACCAGCAAGAGCAGACGCGCATGACGGTCGAGCAGGAAAAGCGAGCTCTAGGTCCAAATGCTGACGCCATGATCAAGTCAGCAACCGACTGGGCATCAGGGTTAGTCCGTAAGGGTATCTTCTCAAAGGACGACTTTGAGGAATTTAAGTACGCCGCCGGCTCGGCCAAGGGCCTGCGGATGATGCTCAAACTGCGCGAGTCCTACGAAAACATTAAAATACCTACCCAGTCAGCCCCGGTAGACGGCGCCATGTCCAAAGATGAACTCTTTGCCATGGTCGGCGATCCAAAGTACCAAACCGACGCGGCTTACCGGGCCAAGGTCGAAAAGATGTTCTCGCAACACTTCGGTTAAGTTCTCCTCCTCCACGCTCCTTCGTGGCTTGAACACCCCTGGCCAATCCTCTTGGTCGGGGGTTTTTTTTACCCTCTTGCAAATGAGAATCAAAACCGTTACAAATCTCGGTAAGGCATACCGATATCTCGGCCCTTGTCCACCTGGGATCAGGCGACTGGCGTCCGTAAGGCGCAAGCAGTAGGCCCGCATTAGCGGCTAACCGAAGCGACGAAACTTTTTAACTTTCAAGGAGATTCAAATGGCTATTTCGTTGTCAAACGCCTTTGTAACGCTCTTTGATGCTGAGGTTAAACAGGCTTACCAGGGCGTTGCCCAATTGGTTCCTGCTGTTCGTCAGCGTCGGGGTGTTGAAGGCTCAACTGTTAAATTCCCTAAAGTGGGTAAGGGTATTGCTACGGCTCGGGTTCCCCAGTCGGATGTTACCCCCATGAACGTCGGATTCTCGACTGTTACTTGCACGCTGACCGACTGGAACGCTGCTGAGTACAGCGACATCTTCAATCAGGCTAAGGTCAATTTTGACGAGCGTTCTGAGCTCGTTAAGGTTGTTGCTAACGCTATCGGCCGTCGCCAAGACCAGCTCATCATCAACGCTCTGGCTGCTTCTAGCACCAGCAACGTGGTGACCGAAGACGAGGGTGGCACCGACACCGGCCTGAACGTGGCTAAACTGCGTGCAGCCAAAAAGGCTCTGGACAAGAACAACGTCCCGATGGATAACCGTCACATCATTATCCATGCAAACAGCTTGTCCAATCTGCTGTCTGAGACTGCCGTCACCTCGGCTGATTTCAACACAGTCCGCGCCCTGGTTTCTGGTGAGCTAAACACCTTCCTGGGATTCACCTTCCATACCATCGGCGACCGCGACGAGGGTGGCCTGGCAATCGCATCTTCCGAGCGCAAACTGTGGGCCTTCCACCGTGACGCAATCGGTTATGCCGAGGGCATCGCTCCCCGCACCGAGATCAATTACATCCCCGAGAAGACTAGCTGGCTGGTCAATGCTGTGTTCTCGGCCGGTGCAATTGCCATCGACGCTGAGGGTATTGTCGAAGTCCAAACTTCTGACGCCTAAGGAGAATTAACATGGCATATTCAGTAGTAGGCTTAATGCTCGTAGCTGGCTCAAAGGCCGGCAATGCACCGCAAATGTGGACATACCGTACCAATGACGCCGTTACGGCCGTTGATGGTTCGGGCTACTTTGATGACGCATCCTCGATCCTCAAGGTCGGCGATCTCATTTATGTTCACTCGGCTGCTGACTCGACCCCTGCTTTCGGTTTTGTTGTGGTGAACAGCAACTCCGGCGGCGTGGTTGACGTAACCAACGTGACGACTGTCGGAACCGTAGACAGCGACTAATTGGATAGGGTTTACCCTAGCAAGCATAGGGGCTGCGCCATTATCTGTGGTGCGGCCCCTTCTCTTTTGGAGGAGCTGGCCGAGGCCCGCAAACTCCGACCGGACGCCACCATACTTGGCGTTAAATACGCAGCCAGCATAGTGCCTGACATTAAGCACGTCTGGACCCAGCACGGCGAAATGACACTAAAAATCAAAGAGGCTGCCGGCAGGAAAATCTACATCCATGCCAGGCCAAGGCTGATCCATTCGCCTCTTGGCACTACATGGTTCATTCCGCACTCTAGGGAAGCCTATGCGGCCATTGATTACGTCTGGCCTAACCTAGACTACGTTAAGGGCTCTAGCGGCATAGCGGGCGCGCTATGGGCTCGGCACGGCATGGGCTTTGACGAAGTGATTATGGCCGGCATCAATCTGTCCCATGACAACAAAACCTATGTGACTGGCTACCCAAATGTGTACCAATGCGGCAAAACTTATGCCAATGATGGCCAGGTCGAGAACTGGCTTAGGCTTTTGAAAGCGCACATGGACGAAGGCAAGACCCAAGGAATCTACTCAATGGCCGGCAATACCAAGAAAATGCTAGGTGGGCCACCATAAAATCTTGTCCAAATCAAGCGATATCATTAAAATACGGGAAAAGCAACGCGAGGGTTTACTATGGCTGCCGGTGACACCGCATTATCAATCTGCTCAGATGCCCTCCAAATGCTCGGAGCCAAGGCGATATCGTCATTTAGTGAGGGTACAGACGAGGCTAACGTATCCGATGCCTTGTATCAGGATGTCAAAAAGCAAACGCTTCTCATTTACCCTTGGTCGTTTGTTTACAAAAAGAGTCAGATATCCAAACTGCTGACTAACCCAACGACCGAGTACAAATACCAATTCCAACTGCCTGGCGACCGCATTGGACCGCCCAGGATGGTTATGGTCAGCGCCACCCCGGGCTCCCCGACCATTCGGGATTACCGCATTTTTGGCGACAAACTGATGACAAATGAAGAGACGATCTTTATTGACTATCCGTATGACGTCCAAGAGTTTGAAATGCCGGTCTACTTCGTGCAGCTTATGAAGTACATGATGGCTTGGCATCTGGCCATGCCCATTACCGACCAGACCGAGAAGGCTCAGTATTGGCAAGGTGTAGCCGTTGGCTCGCCAGATCAGAATGGCCGCGGCGGGTACACAAGGATTGCAATGAACATGGACGGACAGGGCCAGCCAAACTTTGTAATTGAAGACTTCCCGCTGATAGCTGTGAGATTCTGATGGCCCGGTTTGTAACCGTTCAGACTAACTTTTCCACAGGCGAGCTTGATCCGCTTCTGCGGGCTCGCGTGGACTTGCAGGCTTACAGCAATGCGCTGGAAGAGGCCACAAACGTGGTGATCCAGCCGCAGGGTGGAGCTCGGCGCCGGCCTGGTTCCAAGTACGTTATGAGCCTGCCAAACACGGGCAATGACTCCGCCGCCAATGGCGTCAGACTGGTGCCGTTTGAGTTCTCAACATCCGACAGCTATATGTTGTGTTTTACCCACAACCGGATGCACATATTCAAAAATAGCGCGCAAGTCCTTGATATAAATGGCGGAACTTTGGATTACCTGAGCACCAGCTCGGTCGGTTTAACTGGCGCACGCCTTGGCCGCATCACTTGGACGCAATCGGCTGACACGCTGATTGTCTGCCATCCGGACATTAACCCGGTCAAAATTGTCCGCGGCGCATCAGACGCAGACTGGACCGCCACGGCGCTGGCTTTTGACTCAATTCCTAAGTACGCCTTCACGCTTGCGGCAAGCGAGCCAGCCGGCACGCTTACGCCATCTGCTGTGTCCGGCAAGGTGACTCTGACAGCCTCAACCGGCACGCCGTTTAGCGCGGCATCTGTTGGCCAATACATCAACGCCAGCCCGCAAGGCCGAGCCAAAATTGTGCAGTACACAAGCGGAACTGTGGTGCAGGCTATTGTTGAGTTCCCGTTTTTTAACACCACGGCAATCGCTTCTGGAGACTGGGAACTTGAGACTGGCTACGAGGATGTATGGTCATCAGGCAAAGGCTGGCCACGATCGGTAACCTTCCATGAGGGCAGACTTTACTTTGGCGGCTCCAAGTCCAGACCGTCAACTATCTGGGGCTCCAAGGTCGGATTATTTTTTGACTTTGAGGCAACCGAGGGTCTTGATGACGATGCGGTCGAGGCCACGCTAGATACCAATACATTTAACGCTGTCACCGACATTGCGTCAGGTCGAGACTTGCAAATCTTTACGACCGGCGGTGAGTTCTACTGTCCGCAGGAAGGTCTTGAGCCAATCACGCCGACCAACTTTTTCCTAAAAGCCGTTACCCGCAATGGATCGCAAGAAGGTGTGCGGGTGCAACAATTGGAAAGTGGCACGCTATTCTTGCAGCGCCAGGGCAAGTCGCTCAATGAGTTTGCATTTACGGATACACAAGCCACTTATGTGTCGTCCAAGATCTCGTTACTGGCCGGCCATCTGCTAAAAGGGCCGACACGAATGGCGCTTCGCCGGTCAGTAGCAACCGACGAGAATGACCTGTTGCTGATCACCAATGGCACAGACGGCACAATGGCTGTGTTTTCGCTTCTGCGCGCACAGAATGTCATTGCCCCATCCGAGTGGATTACAGACGGCGAATACGTTGATGTGGGCGTGGACATTACGACCATTTATACGGTCGTTGAGCGGATCATTGGTACGACTACGGAATACTTTGTCGAGATATTCAGCGAGTCCGTAGAGACCGATTCTTGCAAGACTGGCGGTGCCGCGGCATCCACGTCCATGTCTCACTTGGTCGGCAAGTCTGTCGAGGTGATTCTTGATGGTGCGTTGCAAAACAACCAGACCGTGCCGGCTGGCGGGACAGTAACCTTCCCGCGGTCCAGCACCACGTCATTTCAAGTGGGTCTAAATTACAACGTCAAGATGGTAACCATGCCGGTTGAACTAAAGCTGTCATCTGGCTCGCGTCTTGGGTTCCGTAAGCGGATTGTTGAAGTAAACGCGCTGGTTAAAGACAGCCAATACATGAAGATTAACGGCGTTGAGATTCCATTCCGGGCTTACAACGTCAGCCTTCTGGATAACCCGATCACGCCGTTTACAGGCACCAAGACGGTTCACGGGCTGCTGGGTTATACCCAAGAAGGCAAGATTACCATCGAGCAAGATGAGCCATTAAAGCTGATCCTGCTTGGCATGGAATACAAAGTGTCAGTACACCAGGGGACATAATATGCAAGCAGTAGCAGTAGCAGCGGCACTTGTAAGCGCATACGGTTCCTACCAGGCCGGTGTCTCACAAAGAGCCCAATACAACTTACAAGCCAAGCAGGCCACGGTTGAAGGCGAGCGCAGGGCGATTCAATACGAACAGCGTTCTAACGACCTCTTGCGCCGACTGCGCACCACAAACGCAGCTCTGGCTGCCCGGGCGTATGCCGGTGGCGTAGATCCGTTTAGCGGGTCTCCAGACATTGTGCGGGCCTCCAATGAAACCAGAGCTGGGCGTGAGTACAAAATCCTACTGGCTGATGCAGACGCAGCTCTGCGCGGCGGTCAATTGCAATCAATACTGTACGAGCAGGCTGGAAAAACTGCATACCAGCAAGGCATATTTAATGCCGTTGCAAAACTTGGCATGGCTGCGGGAACGGCAAGCAAAGGCGCGCCTGGCACGCAAGAGCCAGCCCCAGTCAAAGACAGTTCAATTTATAGCGGTTGATAAACATGGCACGCCTACCTACATTCCAAGAAGCAGGAATTATCTCGGCAGATGTGCCGCGCTTAGACTTTGCCAACATTAAAGAGCAGACTAGGGCATCTCAGTCTATTTCTGAAAACCTAGAGCGCATTTCCCAGTTTGCCTTTGGCGAAGTGGAAAGGCGCCGCAAGGAAGAAAACCGCATCCTTGGCATTCAGCTCAGGGCGGACTTGGAATCCGAGGTCCAGAAGGAACTTAATAAGCTAGACATTCAAGTCGAGACTGGCCAGCTATCAAATTTTGATGACATCCAAAACCGGGTGAAGTCATTGCAGGGCATGGCCCGCGGCCTGGCTCAGATTGACCCAGAGCAAGCCAATGGCCTGATGCGGTCAATTTCTAACGGCGGCAATGTGCTACTTAAAAAGAGCTCAGACATTTTGGTCAAGGCTTATGGATCGCAAGTAGACACCAAGACCAACGAAACCATCAGCACCTTGCGCCGCAACATGGAGACCATGTACTCGGCAGAGACAGACCCAACGCTGATGGCACAATACGAAGCCGGTGCGCGCAACATTGCTTTTTCGCTGGCCTCGCAAAACCCGTCAACTCTTCCAGCCAAAATGGAAGATTTTGAAAAGGCTCGTATTGCAGCGCGCAATTCCTCAATGACAAATTATTTTGTCACCCCGGACTTTGCCGCCCGGCCGTCTGACGCTATCGCAAAATTGCGATCAGGCGATGCCGGCAAATACTCACCGTTATGGGCACAGCTGGACGAAGGACAAAAGGACACGGTTATCCAGTCCATGCTAAAGCGCCAAGCCGATGATTTACAGGTCATTGACCGTGATAACAAACTGTCTACTGAACGCAACCGCGCAGAGAATTACGCCGACTACAATCTGTTTTACAAAGGCACCATTGGCGGCGATGAGCTGTTAAAGCGCATGGCTAACCGCGGGTATATTCCTGGCCGGGAAGAATTGCGTCAGATTAGGGAAGGCAACATTCCGGGCGCTCCAGACAATTATTTTGGTGCGCTGGAGTTTAAGGCTAGGCAAGGGACCATGGGTCTTGAAGAAGCCAACAGCCTATTTACTGCCGGCCGCATTTCGCTCAAGCAGCGCAATGAACTATTTAATCTGATCGACAAAACCGATCGGCCAGACATTGCCAGAGCCAAGGAATTTATCATCAATGCCTTTGTTCCAAATCCAAACGATCCGTCAACTCGTGCAGGCAATGTGCGCAAGGCAGAGGTCACAAATCAATTGCTTGCCGAAGAGCAAGAAGCCCGCGCACAGGGCAAACCGTTTGACGCCTTTGGCAGAGCTCAGGCTTTGGTGGGCGCACGCCAGCAACAGGAAGACCTTAAGAAACTGGCTGATGACAGAGCCTCGCTTAAAAAACGGCTTGAGACAGAAGGCTTGCAATATAAAGAAGATTACACAGACGAGTCGCTTAAGCGTGCCGGCGTTAGCAACGCAGATGCCCGTAAGCGGATCTTGCGTCTGATCGACTCAATTAAGGCAAACCAATGAACACGCTAGAAAACGCTTTTCTGGATGCGTTAGCCGCTGATCTGCGGATTGCGCCTGAGCCCACCCAGCAGGCGGTCAACCCGCGCACAGGCAAACCTTACCCGACTGGCGTCAGCTTAGAGCCTGCCATGGGCGCCGTGGCTGAGACTGTGGGCGCTGCGACAAAAGGCGCAGCTCAGGGCTTTGTCGGATTGCCTGGCGACCTGATTGCCCTTGCCCGCGGAGTGTATGAGCTCGGTAGGTCCGGCGGTGATCTGGATGCGTTTGTGGCAGGGCTTGAGTCCAAGACTGGCCTGCCGACAACCGAAGACATCAAGAAGTTTTTAGATGAGGCCGGGCTTAAAGCCGGTACCGGCGAGTCGCCTGCCGAGACTGTTGGCGAGTTTGCCGCTCCGGGTGGATACATCAAAGGCGCCAAGAAAGCAGCACGCGCAGTTAAGAAAGCAACAGGGGCTAAATAATGGCAATGCAACCGCTTGATCAACGGCTGGACGAATTAAGTGCCGTCCAAAAGGATGTGGTTGATATCCAAAATACTCAGCCTTCAGAATCGTTGCCATCTCCGATTGAGTACACCGTAGATGAGCCGGCGTTTGAGCCGGTCAATGTAGCTGGCTTGCCGCTTGGTCTGGTCAAAGGCGCAATTAAAAAGCCTACCAAGAAAGCTCCAAAAGCCCCAGAAGGGACCGTAGGACCGTATCAAGTTATTCCTGATGCTCCGCAAGAGGTAGTGCAAAAGGTTGAGCAGCAGATGGCTAATGTGCCGCCAGAGGTGCCGATAGTAGGCAAACCTCCGGAGACTGCGTTTAACCTAGACCAGATTAAAGACGAGAACGGTCTTAAGCAATTTATTGACGCGACTGCCCGCGTCTACGGTGCAGACAAGCTAGAACGGGTGTCATATAAAGACATTGCGACTAAGGCATCCGAAGAGGGTTATGACGAGGCTTTCCTAGCTCGGATTATCAACCCCAATGCGGTAACCGAAGCTAACGCTGGCCAGGCTTACAAGATGTTGCTGGCCATCACAGATGCCGGCAGACGCGCATTTGATCTGGGCGAGAAAGTCAAGCAAGCCAAACTGTCCGGCAATCTGACATCTGAGCTGGCCGTTGAGTTCCAACAGGCATTGGCCCTGGAAGGCGCATTGCTCAAAGCCGCCAAAGGCAGACAAGCTGACATTGCCCGCACGCTTGGTATTTTCTCCCAGGCTCGGACCGCGACCGCAGAGCGTGGCGCCATGCTGGACGCCATCCTCACCGAGGCCGGCGGCATTGACAACGCATTTGACGTGGCCAGACGCTACACCGCTCTGGATACCCGTGCAGCTCGCGCCGACATGGCAGAGCGTGGGTATACCAATGACATTAAGGGCTGGTCTAGCCGGTTCCTAGATATCACCATGACAAGCTGGATCAACGGTCTGCTGTCTAGCCCGATCTCGCACGCCAAGAATATCGCCGGCAATATGTTCTTCGGTGCGTATCAGATCCCTGAGCGCATGGTCGGCGCAGCTTTTGGCAAGGTTCGCAATGCCGTATTTGGTGGCGAGGATGCCATCCAGTCCAATGAGGTGTATGCCCAAGCTCTCGGCATGATTCAGGGTATCCGCGAGGGAGCTGAGATTGCCTGGACTGCGTTTAAGAAAAACGAGGCGACAGATCCGTTTACCAAGATTGAAACTGTCCGCGGCAGACCAGACCCATTTGATATTAACTTTGGCGACTCTGAGACAGGCAAGGCTGTTAGTGGCGCCATACGCTACTACGGTAAGTTTGTTGAGCTGCCCGGCCGTGCGCTGATGGCTGAGGACGAGTTTTTCAAAGCCATGTCATATCGCATGGAACTTAACGCTCTGGCTACTCGCGCCGGCAATGCCGAGTACAAGCGCCTAGTGGAAGCCGGGGTCCTGCCAGAAGACGCCGCCAAGCAGGCATCGGCATTTATGGAGCAAGTGCTGATCAACACTCCGGCAGATATTGAAGCCGCAGCCAAGGGTGTAGCGCGTACCACTACATTTACCCGCGAGCTTGAACCCAGCCTGCAAGGAATCCAGAAGACCCTGCAAAACCCGTTGCTCAAAATGTTCGTGCCGTTTGTGCGCACGCCGACCAATATCGCCTTGGAAGCCATGAGCCGCACGCCTGGATTAAACTTTGCCAGCCCGCGCTTTTGGGCTGACTATAACGCAGGCGGCATCCGCCGGGATATGGCTATGGCTCGGGTAACCCTTGGCGGTGGAATTATTACCGCAGTCGGGACATCTGCCTTGGAAGGCAAGGTGACTGGCTACGGACCATTTCGGATGGAAGACCGCGAAGGACTTAAGTCTACCGGATGGCAAGAGTTCTCATTTGTCTTCAATAAGTCCGACATCAGCCCAGAAGAGATCGAGCGATTTAAGGGCATTACAACCGTTTCCGTGGGGCCGGATAAGGTCTACATATCCTACGCCGGTTTGGAGCCGCTGGGGACGCTGCTATCCATCGGGGCGACCGCTGGTGAGTACTCCATGACCACGGCTGGCGAAGCCGACATGAGCAAACTGATGATGGGCGGGACGCTAGGTGTTTACCAGTACTTGTCCGATCAGCCAATGCTCCAGGGTTTTGGCGAAATCCAGAAGGTTTTTAGCGCAGGGTCAAAAGACGCCCCGACATTTTTGTATAACGTGATGAGCCGGGTCAGCAAACAGGTGACGTCCTTTGCCGCCGGCGCGGTTCCGGTGACTGGCACGCACTCATCCCTGGTGGCCGCGGTTGAACGGTATGTAAACCCTGAGCGTAGCAACGTCATGGTCTCTCTGTCGCCAGAAGAGGTCGATCCGTTGGCCGGCGCAGGCAAGGGATTCTGGGAGGCAGTCGGTTACATCAAGAGCCGCACCCCGGGATTGTCAGACAGCCTGCCGCCGCTTCTGGACCCGCTGACAGGCGAGGTAAAGAAAAACGGCAAGGGCAATTTTTACGAGCTATTCAACCCGTTTAAGCGCGCAGACGGCAGTTTTGTTCCGTCTTACGCCACTCTGATTGAATACGGCGTCCCGCAGTACAGGCCAGACCGGAAGATCAAAGGCGTAGAACTTTCCGCACCGCAATATAACCGGCTAATTGAGATTGCAACCGATGACGGCAGACTGGCCAAACGAGTCGACGACCTTGGCAAGAGCCCGGACATCAAACGCCTGGCAGCTCGGGATATGGCCGCCGTCCAAACCCTTATCTCCAAAGAGATATCTGATGCCTACTCGGTGGCCAGAGAGCGCTTGATTCTTGAAGACCCAGACCTTGCCATGGCCATCAAAGATATTGAAGACCAGCAAAAAGATATTGGTAGATATCGGCGATAACCATTAAATTTCGCATAGGAATACACCATGCCAGATATTGACATTTCCAACGTCCCGCGCCGGGTGGTCTATACCGCCTCCGGTGTTGGACCCTATGCGTTCACGTTTGAGATTCTGTCTCAGACCGATATCGCCGTATACCGTGATGACACGCTACTGACTCTGACTACTGACTATACGGTCAGCATTAACTCAAACGGTACAGGCTCGGTTACCCTGACCGCCACCCCGACTGGGGCCAGCCAGATTTCAATTGTCGGCGACAGGACAATCCAGCGCACGACTGAGTTCCAGACTGGTGGCGATCTGTTTGCGTCATCGCTAAACGAAGAGCTGGACTCGCTCACCATTTTTGCCCAGCAAAACGCTGAGGGCATAAGCCGAGCTCTGCGCGCCCCGGAGACTGACCCGCTTACCATCGACATGACTTTGCCGCGCAAGGCTGACCGCGCTGGCAAGTACATGGCGTTTGATGTCAACGGCGACCCAGACGTCGGCGTGTCTGTGGTGGATGTAACTGCGATTGCCGGGCTTGAAGATGAGATTGCAACGCTTGGCGCGATATCCGCTGACATCACAACAGTCGCCGGCATATCAGCAAACGTGACAACCGTAGCCGGTGACAGCGCAGACATTAACTCGCTGGCCACCAAGACCACGCAGATTCAAGTCATTGGCGATGACCTGGCTGGAACGGGGTGGGCATACGACCTTGGCTCTGTGGCAGATGCGGCGCCTGGCGTTCCGGCAGCTACGCCGGATGGCTACATTGTGGCGGTCTACAACGACCTGACTAACATTGACGCCGTAGCTGGCGACATCGCCAATGTCAACGCAGTAGGCGGTGCAATCGCTAACGTCAACGCTGTGGCCGCAGAAGTCGGCACAGGTGGCGACGTAACCATTGTGGCCGCAGACCTGGCCGGCTCTGACACCATTGGAACCGTGGCGGGCATATCTGCCAATGTCACAACTGTCGCCGGCGTGGCCGCCAATGTGACCACGGTGGCTGGCATATCTGCCGATGTAACCGCTGTGGCGGGTGACGCCACAGACATTGGCACGGTGGCGACTGACATTGCAAATGTCAACACGGTAGCTGCCAACATCGCTTCGGTAAACACAGCCGCTTCTGACATTGCCGAGATCATTACTGTTGCCAATGACTTGAACGAAGCTGTGTCTGAGATTGCCGTGGTGGCTGACAACATTGCTACGGTGCAAACGGTTGGCGACAACATCGCATCTGTAAACTCTGTTGCAGCGCAACTAGGGACTGACGGCGATGTGACTGATGTGGCTGCCAATCTGACTAACATTGGCACGGTAGCCGGAATCAGCGCAAACATAACAACCGTCGCAGGCATCAGCGCCAATGTGACGACCGTGGCGGGTGTATCGTCTAACGTAACAACGGTGGCTAACAATATAGCTGACGTTAATACCGTGGCAGGAGCGGTTAGCGGCGTTGGGATTATTGCTGATATTTCTGCGCTGTCTTATACCGGCAATGCCAACAAGTTCCTGGCTGTAAACAGCTCCGCCAATAATGTTACTTTCACGGCCGGCGGCAGCGGCACCGTGACCTCGGTGGACATGAGCGTGCCGACAGGGTTTGCAATTGCCAATAACCCGGTCACAACTTCTGGCACTCTGGCCTTGTCTTTTTCTGCCGGCTATTCCCTGCCGACAACAACAAGTCAGAGCAACTGGGACACGGCTTATACAGACCGCCTGAAATGGGACGGTGGCGCGACTGGGTTAGACGCATCAACAGGACGCACAAGCCTTGGCCTTGGGTCTATTGCAACCCAGGCGGCTAACAATGTCAGCATTACTGGTGGTTCCATTACTGGCATCACCGATTTAGCTGTTGCCGATGGCGGTACCGGCCAATCGAGCTACCTAAACGGCGAGCTCTTAATCGGCAACTCAACCGGCAACACGCTGACCAAAGCGACTCTGACTGCCGGATCAAACATCAGCATCACCAACGGTGCCGGCAGTATTACGATTGCCGCAACCGGAGGGGTATCAGATGGCGACAAGGGCGACATTACGGTGTCGTCTTCTGGGGCGACGTGGACAATCGACAACAACGCGGTAACAGTAGGCAAGCTGGCCGCAACTCTTGATCTTGGGAGCATTGCATAATGGCGACAGCACTTAGACTACGACGCGGCACAACAACTCAGCACGGGTCATTCACCGGCGCCGAGGGCGAAGTAACGGTAGACACAACCAAAGACACGGTTGTCGTCCACGACGGCTCAACTGCCGGCGGTGTGCCGCTTGCCAAAGAGACTGGCAGCACGGTGGCTGTGGCTAACGGTACCGTATCCGCTCCTGGGCTTACGACATCCGGTGACCTGAATACCGGCATCTTCTTCCCTGCTGCTGACACTATTGCCTTTACAGAAGGTGGTGCAGAGGCAGGAAGATTTAACAGCAATGGTCAACTCTTAATTGGAACCACAACCGCACCATCTGTAAGCACTATAAGGAATCTTATTGCAAACGGTTCTGGTGCTTATTATCAATTTACAAAAACTGATGCAACCGCTGGCGGTGGTGCAATTGGAACAGATGGCTCCAACCTTCTGATATATAGCCACACAGGAGCAGTTGGTTCAGAAACATACACAGAACGTATGCGTATCGACTCCAGCGGTAATGTGGGGATTGGGGGTTCGCCAACTGGCGCAGGCAAGATTCTGCACCTTAATAACTCTGGGACTGATGGAGCAGATGTAGTCGATTTACGGTTTACCACAGGAACAACCGGAGCAACATCTGGTGATGGTGTTCGGATTCGACTAGCAAACGTTGGTGACTTGGACATCAACAACCTTGAAGCGAAGGCTGTGTTGATTTCTACACAAAACACAGAGCGTATGCGTATCGACTCCAGCGGTAATGTAGGAATTGGCGTAACCTCTATATCAACTTTTGGGGGCTCTCGCCGTGGCCTGCAAATTTCTAACAGCACTTCTGGTGGTGGTGTATATTTAGGGGCTAATTCAACTGATACAGATAATGCCCGTGTAGTATCTGGGTCTAGCGGAGCAGACCTTTTGTTAGCGGGAGGCGGTGCATCTGGAATAATTGCTGCATACACCAACGGAACAGAACGTGCCCGTATCACCAGCGGTGGTGATTTTTTGGTTGGTAAAACTTCTGACACAGGAAATGGCGCAGGAATTACACTAGGACCATCAGGTTATGTTCGGGCGGTCAGAAGCAATGAGTTAGGGTTACTTATTAACAGATTGTCTAGTGACGGTACGCTTGTATCTTTTGAGCAAGACACCGTTGCAGAAGGCTCCATCTCCGTATCCGGAAACACCGTTTCTTACAATGCTTTTTGCGGGGGTCACTGGACACAACTTCAGGAAGGCCGTGGCTACAACCCAGACATTCCTCGTGGAACGGTTATGTCATCCATCGGTGAAATGTCTGAATGGAAGTCTGTGACATGGACGGAAACAATTGAGCATCCTGCTATCCCTTCGGTTGAGGCCAAAGAAGCCGTGTTAGATGAGAAAGGCAATGTCGTTGAGCCTGCCGTAGAAGCAGTCGAAGGCAAGGACGCATGGACAGAATCTATCCCGCACCGTGAGGACTATCTAGGCAACTTGCCTGTTGGGACTACATTTGAAGAGGATAGTTTTACCAAGACTGTTGTGGATGACGGCAACGAGCGTCTGCCAAAGGTAAAGATTTCGGATGTGGTCGGAGACAAGGCAGTCTACGGCGTATTCCAAACTTGGGATGAAGCTCAGGATATGCTTATCTCATCTCTGGGTGCGTTTGTGGTGCGTATCGCCGCAGGTGTCACAGTCCAGATTGGTGACCTGTTGGAATCCAACGGTGACGGATGTGCCAAGGTTCAGGATGACGATGTAATCCGTAGCAAGACAATCGGTAAAGTCACATCAACGGTTCCCACGGCTACCTACCCTGACGGTTCTTACACCGTTCCCTGTGTTCTCTACTGCGGATAATTTATGAACATCAAACTTGAACTTTCTGTCGAAGAAGTAAACGGCATCCTGCAAACACTAGGTCAACTACCCACATCATCAGGAGCATGGCCTTTGGTGGTAAAGAT
>Ga0315907_10003266_pt1 | contig 19344 bp, 25 predicted proteins | sample LakEriMetagenome_3_FD_203525 | JGI IMG/M metagenome (GOLD analysis project Ga0315907, IMG submission 203525) | Freshwater fungal communities from buoy surface, Lake Erie, Ohio, United States - Buoy 12 MA123 | ecosystem: Environmental > Aquatic > Freshwater > Lake > Lake biofilm | place: USA... | reverse complement strand
GAGTTTGCTATAGCTGAGCCCCATGACCTCGATTGCCCGTTCTGCGGGGAGTCCATGCGAAAGGTGTATTCAAGTGTTCCGAGTGTTATCTTCAAAGGTTCAGGGTTCTATTCAACAGATAAGTAGTTATGCACACCTGTGGATAAGTAGGGTACAAAAGTTACTCTTATGCTTACGCCACGCCGATGTTATCCACATGCTTGACACGGCTGGTATGCTCTTCTGCAAGAGCCCATCAAGGGCTCACCGCAAGCGCCTAAAGCGCGCAGCTTGCGGGGTTGCAATCGCATTAGTGGGAGCTCTATGCCTAGCAAGTGAGGCATCTAGTGGCGACATCAGCAAACACCTAACAGTTCATCAATTAGCTGATAAACAATTAACAGAAGTACAAGAGAAGTGTCATAACCAGATTACATTTAGAGAATCATCTAATAACAGATATGCAGTTAATGGATCACATCATGGTTACTATCAAGGTAGAACTACATATCTAAAAGGTAAGCCAGATGATGTCCAGTTCTACTGGTATTGGTATTATGTATCGAGTAGATACGGTATTACAGAGTATGATGAGCCTGATTACTGTAAGGCATTACATCATCTACGAGTTAAGGGTTGGCAATGAGCACTAAACGCAATGACCCAAGACTCTCGAAGAAGTATAAAGAAGTGCGATTGCGTAAGCTTGCACAAGATGGTTGGACTTGCTTCTATTGTGGATACGAGGGCAAGGACATGACCATCGATCACATCATTCCAGTTAGCAAAGCACCTGAGTTAGCCATCACTATGGAGAATATGGTCTCGTGCTGCAAGCCATGCAATAGCAAGAAGGGGTCACGCTCACAAGGCGTTTTCTTAGAGAGCATGCGTACCCCCCCTGTCTTTTCTGCCTATCTCTCTCCGATGCAGTCCGAAATTCACGAAGACAGTCCATTTCAGTCCAGACCAGTCCAGAATTAACCCGATGCCAGCCAAACGATCCAAAGCCCTACGAGGGGCAACTAAACCAAGGCTTCAATCAATCCCAATTAAAGGCTCAACCAAGCTCGATGATGTAAAGCAACTTTGCGAGATAATCGGCATGCCTTTATTGCCGTGGCAGGAGCATGTTCTTAAAGATATGCTGACTGTTGATAAAAAAGGCAGCTGGATTCGCAAGACTAACTTGCTGCTCATCGCTAGACAGAACGGTAAGACACATTTAGCCCGTATGCTTATCTTGGCTCACCTAGTTAAGTGGGATACCCGCAATGTGCTTATCATGTCATCTAATAGATCGATGGCACTCGACACCTTTCGACAAGTAGCTCAAGTATTGGAGAGTAATGACCACCTCAAGGGATTCGTCAAACAGATTCGCTACGCCAACGGTACAGAGTCTATTGAAATGCTGGACGGCAGAAGGCTCGATGTTGTTGCAGCAACTAGAGATGGATCTCGAGGCAGAACTGCAGACTTTCTCTTTATTGACGAGCTCAGAGAAATCAATGAAGAGGGATTTCGAGCCGCTGTGCCAACGACTCGAGCTCGCCCAAACTCTCAGACGTTGCTTACCTCAAATGCAGGAGATGCTTTCTCAGTTGTCCTAAATGGCATGAGAGAACGTGCGCTAGAGAACCCGCCTAAGTCTTTTGGGTTCTATGAATACTCTGCTCCACAATACTGCAAGATCACCGACCGCCAAGGCTGGGCTCAAGCCAACCCTGCACTTGGCTATACGATAAGCGAGGAAGCCCTTGAAGAAGCTGTTGCTACTAGCCCAATTGAAAACACTAGAACTGAGTTGTTATGTCAATGGATTGATTCTCTATCCAGTCCGTGGCCTCATGGAGTTCTTGAGGAAACCTCAGACTCCTCGCTCACGATTCCGGTCGGTGGCTATACAGTCTTTGCTTTCGATGTATCTCCATCTCGCCGCAATGCGAGCTTGGTTGCTGGTCAGATATTGCCTGACGGTAGAATCGGCGTTGGAATACTCCAGACATGGGAAAGCCAAGTAAGCGTTGATGATCTAAAGATTGCAGTTGATATTAAGGCATGGGCTGACCAGTATCGCCCTAGGCAAATATGTTTCGACAAGTACACAGCTCAATCAGTCGCTGACCGACTCTCCAATGCTGGTCAAGTAACCCTTGACATCTCAGGGGCTGCCTTTTATCAAGCTTGCGGTGATCTCTTAAACAGTTTGGTAAGTGGCACTTTGGTTCACTCTGGCCAAGAGAACTGGATTCAGCAGATGAACAACTGCGCAGCTAAGACTAATGACTCTTCATGGCGCATTGTTAAACGAAAGAGTGCAGGCGATGTATCAGGTGCTATCTCAACTGCGATGGTTGTTCATCAATTAAATAAACCACAACAGGTAGCGGCCATATACACCGATTGACCTACCTGTAGTGTATAATTGCGTTCTATGGGTCTCTTCTCGCGCCTTACAGGTGCAACACCGGCAGTTGATGTCGAAGCGCAATATGCTCCACAAGTGCTAGGTGAGTATTCACCTTATGCAATGCCTTTTCAATTCGCTTATGTTGGCCGCACCGAGGCTCTCGGAATTCCAGCGCTTGCCCGCTGTAGAAACCTTTTGGCCGGAACAATCGGCGCAATTCCACTCGAGCTTTACAAGAAATCTACCAATGAAGAATTAGGTAAGCCACTTTGGTTAGATCAGCCTTCATATCATCAGCCACGATCAGTAACTATTGCTTACACGGTTGATTCACTCCTATTTTATGGTCAGGCGTTCTGGCAGGTTGTTGAAGTTTATCAAGAGAGCGGAAGACCATCTCGCTTTGATTGGGTAGCAAACAGTCGAGTTACAGCAACACTTGATAAAGACAATATTTTCGTCCAGTCATACGCCATTGATGGTACAACAGTACCGATGGACGGACTTGGCAGTCTAATAACATTCCAATCACTAAATGATGGAATTCTAAATACAGGCACTTCGACAATTCGTTCTGCTATTGACATTCAGAAAGCCGCAGCTATTGCTGCTCAAACTCCCATGAGCTCGGGCATACTCCGGAACACAGGAGCAGATTTACCACCTAGCGAAGTATCTGGATTACTAGCAGCTTGGAAGCGCAGCCGTCAAAATAACTCTACAGCTTACTTGACTAGCACTTTAGAATTTCAGCCTGTTCAGTTCTCTCCTAAAGACATGATGTACAACGAGGCAATTCAGAATCTCGCAACACAGATTGCCCGCCTTTGCAATGTACCGCCTTATTATGTTTCAGCAGATCAGAACACAACAATGACCTACGCCAACGTCCAAGACGAGCGCAAGCAATTCCTTACTCTATCTTTGCAGCCTTATGTAACGGCTATTGAAGATCGTCTATCTATGGACGACATTACAGCGCGTGGAAATGTAGTCAAGTTTGATATTGACAAGAACTATCTACGCACAGACCCACTTGTAGAATTACAGATTATCCGCGAACTGCTTGACCTACAGCTTATTACTCAGGAGCAGGCCATGGAAATGACAGACCTAACACCCAATGGAAGCGAAGGAATGATATGAACCAAGTAGTTACTTTTTCAGCTGAACTCACAGCAGATTCAGCAAGCCGCACGATTTCAGGAAAGATTGTCCCTCTCAATGTCGAGGCAGGCTCAACAAACATGGGCAAGGTTATCTTTGCCTCTGGATCTATTGAAATTCCAGACCCTAAGTCTATTAAGCTTCTAAATCAGCATGACGCAAAGAAGCCTTTGGGAAGAGGAATTTCTTTTAGCGAGTCAGAGAATTCTATTGACGCTGTATTTTCTGTAAGTCGCTCAGCTCGTGGCACAGAAGCTTTAATCCTTGCAGAAGAAGGATTGCAGTCAGGTTTAAGCATTGGGGCAGAAGTCCTTAAGTCTAAGATCAAGGACGGCGTGACCTATGTGTCGGCTGCTCGATTGGTCGAAGTAAGTTTAGTAACAGAGCCAGCATTTAAGTCTGCTCAGGTTACTGATATTGCAGCGGAAGAATCTGCTGTAGAAGAAACCAACCAACCAACAGAAAGCGAGACAGCCACCGTGGAAGAAACCACTTCAGCAGTCGAAGCAACACCTACAGTTGAGGCTGCCGCAGTTGAAGCTGCTCGCCCTGCTGTAACAGCAATGGCTTACACAAAGCCACGCATTGAACTAACAGCTGCAAAGTATGCAGAGAACACAATTCGCGCAGCACTAGGCGATGAGTCAGCTCGTCAGTACCTCTTGGCAGCAGACAACACAACTGACAACGCTGGTCTTGTACCAACTCGTCAGCTCTCTGAAATCATCAACCCACTCGGAACAACAATCCGCCCATCAATCGATGCAATCTCTCGTGGAGTGCTTCCAGATGCAGGTATGACTTTCGAGATTCCAAAGATTACACAGATGCCAACTGTTGCTGAAACAGCAGAAGACGCAGCATTCTCTGACACAGATCAGAACGCAGCATTCCTCTCAGTATCAGTCAAGAAGTATGCTGGACAGCAGACATTCTCTGTTGAATTGCTAGATCGTACTTCACCAGCCTTCTTTGATGAGCTTGTCCGCAACATGGCAGCAGCTTATGCAAAGACAACAAACGCAGCAGTAAACGCTGCGCTCATCGCAGGTGCAACAGCAGACGCAACAACAACAGTAACTTACCCAACAGCTGCAGAGCTTCTCGGTATCGTTGCTCGTGGTTCAGCTTCTGTCTATGCTGCAACAGCAGGACTTGCAAACCCATTTGCTCGCAACATGGTCGTATCTACAGGACAATGGTCAAACATCATGTCACTTAACGATGCAGGTCGCCCAATCTACACAGCATCACAGCCGATGAACGCAGGCGGACAGGTAGCGCCTACATCACTTCTTGGTAACGTTGCAGGACTCAACCTCTATGTTGATCCAACAAACGCAGGCGATGGCGATGGAACAATCCTCATCGTAAACCCAGATGCTTACACATGGTACGAGTCACCAACTTACCGCCTACGCGCTGAATCAACAGCTGCAGGTCAGGTAACAATCGGTTACTACGGCTTTGGCGCAATCGCAACCAAGGTTGGCGCTGGCGCATTTAAGAACAACAAGGCGTAAGCCACCTAAGTCGCTCAAGGGGGCTGCCAGAGCCCTTGCAGCTCCCTTGAGTCTTTAGAAAGGATAACAATGAGCATCACAACAGTCGCAGAGCTTCGTACCGCCCTTGGTATTGGAACTCTTTATACTGATGCCGTATTGCAGTCAGTCTGCGATGCCTCTGATGATGTCTTGCTGCCTTTTCTATGGACTAACACGACTCCTACTATTGCTCACAGCAATATTGGTACTGTAGGAACTCTTTATTTTAACGATCCAGTACAAGATGTGTTCTATGTTGGCCAGTCAATAGTTATCACAAAGTCCGGCACTAAGTTCAATGGCACTAAGACAATCACCGGCGTGGGAGTTAAAAGCATCACCGTGACTACAACTCACACAAGCGATAACTCTTACCACCCAATCAACCCTTATGGTCAGGTTGCGGCAGATACTTATGTGGATTACACAACTATCCCAGCCATTCAAGAGGCAAGCCTTATGGTCTGTGTATCAATCTGGACTTCTCGTCAGACTAATTCAGGCAATGGTATGAACCCAGACGGCTCAATTGGCAGCATGTACGCAATGTCATCACAGCTGATTGCTCGCATTCGTGGCCTGATTGCACCATATTTAAGTCCTAACTCTATGGTGGGCTAATGCCAGCAATAACCACACTAAGAAGCAGCATTGCATCAGCTTTAGCGGATAACACCAAGTATTCAGTATTTGCCTTTCCACCGGCCACGCCTATTGCTAACTCAGTAATTGTTACTCCTGCTGATCCATACATTGTGCCAAGCAATAACGATTACACTTCTATCGCTCCAATGGCGAACTTTACAATTACTATCCTTGTCCCTTTGCTAGACAACGAGGGCAACCTTGCTGGGATTGAAGCCGACATTGTTCGGGTCTTTGCGCTACTTGAAGCGTCCAGCATTGTATTTAACGTTGGAAGCGTGAGCGCACCAAGCGTTCTGAGCATCGCTTCTGGAGATTTACTTACTTGCGACATTGCAATAAGTACCCTAACGGAATGGAGTTAAATCATGACCGATTTAGCACAATGGGAAAAAGAGAACGAAGCGTTCCTGATTAAAATCGGTCAGGGCGCTCCAAAGGCAGAAACAAAACCAACTACTAAGAAAGACGAGGAATAACCTAAATGGCAGTATTTCTGAGCAACAACGTAGGCGTGAAGGTTAATTCAGTTGATCTTAGCGACCACGTTACTTCAGTAACTATCAACCGTTCATTCGATGAGCTTGAAGTTACAGCAATGGGTGATTCAGGACACAAGTTTGTTAAGGGTCTTGAGGCATCATCTATCACAATCGATTTCTTGAACGACACAGCATCAGCTAACGTTCTTGCAACACTTCAGGCAGCATGGGGAACTAACGTTCCAATCGTGCTTCTACAGGCTAAGGGAACAGCAGTCTCAGCGACTAACCCTCTGTACACAGCAACCTGCCTTGTAAACAACACAACCGATATCAACGGCGCAGTTGGAGACATGTCCACACAGAGCATCACATTTACCGTTTCAGGTACAATTGCTGTTGCAACAACAGGTACATTCTAAACAACTAATTAAGGGGCTAACATGGCAAAGCTAAAGGTAACAAGGGCTGACAACTCAGTAACAGAGTACGAGATTACTCCACTTATTGAGTACGCCTTCGAGCAGTACGCCAAGAAAGGCTTTCACAAGGCGCTGATAGAGGATCAGAAACAATCTGATGTCTATTGGCTCTGTTGGGAAGCAATCCGTCGTTCGGGTGAAACGGTTAAACCTTTCGGGGAACAGTTCCTAGAAACGCTGAAAAGTGTGGAAGTGTTGGAATCTGACCCTTTAGGGTAGATCGGAACTCCCTCACCTATCTCGCAGCTCGACTGAGTTACGAGTATGGAGTTCCGTTTCACACTATTGTCGAACTTCCGGCATTAGCATTTAAGGCACATATAGAAGTCCTCAGGGATATAGCGAAGGAGCGAAGCGATGCCAGTCGAGCTAGACAACGCCGTAGCTCTTAGGAAAGCCTTAAAGCAATACACTCCTGACTTAGCCAAGGAAACCCAGAAAGAAATTGCTGGACACTTGCGCAAGGTTGTTAATCGTGCGCGTGGGTTCGTACCTTCTGATTCACCTTTAAGCGGCTGGGCTAATCCTATTGGCGAGTGGGAGTACCGAGCTTTTAACGCTGGCATCATTAAAAAAGGGTTGGGTTACTCAACAACTCCAACTAAGCCTAACAAGCGAGGCTTTAGAAGCCTTGCAACTATCTTTAACAAGTCTGCATCTGGTGCAATCTACGAGACAGCAGGTCGTAAGAACTCTCAAGGATTACCAGCAGCGCAGCGAGTTAAGAAATACCGTGGCGGGCAATTTATCACAGAGTGGGAAGGCGGCAGAGATGTTAATAAATCTGCTAACCCTAATGCTGGTCGCCAGTTTATTGCTGCGCTACCGCCTCTAGTAGATAGCCAGCAGTCCAGCAGCGCAGGGCGCAGAACTCGCAAGACTAAGGGTCGCCTCTTGTTTAGAGCATGGGCTGAGGATCAAGGCAGAACTACCGCAGCTGTAGTTGCAGCGATTCAGTCAGCTAACAACAAGGTCATTACCTTAAGCAATGCTCGAGGCGAAAAGACATTTAGAGCAAGGAGCAAAGACTAATGGCAGGCATGACAGATCTAGCAATCCGCATTGCCACTACCTATGACTCTGCTGGGCTAAACAAGGCTGACAAGGGCGTTACCAAGCTCAGTAAATCAGTCAAGTCATTAGGCAGAGCTTTGGGCTTAAGTCTTGGCGCAGCGGCCATGACAGCTTATGGAAAGGCAGCAGTCAAAGCCTTTGCAGCTGATGAGGCTGCAGCCAATCGACTATCAACAGCAGTAGATAACCTTGGGCTTTCTTTTTCTCAAACTAAGGTCACAGACTTTATTGCCAACCTAGAGCAAAGCGCGGCAATTGCTGATGACGTTCTTAGACCGGCGTTTCAAGGTTTATTGACCACTACTGGATCATTAACTAAATCTCAAGAGCTTCTCAACAATGCAATTCAAATTAGCCGAGCAAGTGGGGTTGATTTAGCCACAGTCGCAACCGATTTAGGCAAAGGCTATGTAGGTATTACTAGAGGCTTAACTAAGTACAACACAGGCTTAACTAGAGCAGAGATTACAACCAAATCATTCAATGAGATTCTAGGTATCATGCTGGCGCGATCAGCAGGAGCGGCTCAGGATTATTTGACAACTACCTCTTACAAGATGGAAGTCTTGGCAGTAGCTACCGGCAATGCTCAAGAGACAATTGGTAAGGGTCTAGTAGATGCCTTCGCTCGCATAGGGGGCGGCACAGAAGCAAGTGATGCTGCTAAAGCAATTGATAACATTGCAAAGTCCACTAGCAATGTAATAGTTGCATTGGGTACAGCAATTGGATTTATCGAGAAGTTCCGCAAGGGATACACTAATTTTATAGCTGGTGGCGATGTCAATGCCATGCTGGAAAGCGCCAATAAGCCAAGCACTAATCGTTCAGCATCGCCAGCAGGCACAGCACAGCGCACGGCACAGCAGCGCCAAGCAGAAGCTTTAGCTGTTAAGCGAGCTAAAGAACTGGCAGCCTTACAGACTAAGCAAGTCAAATCTCAAAAGGCTCTAACTGACGAGCAAAAGAAACAGGCTGCTCTTAAGAAAGCCGGTTCTATCTTTGACTTAGAGCAGATAGGACTTATTGCTGCACTTAAGGGCAAGTTATCTGATGAGGATCGTAAGCGCGTAGAGCTTCAGTTTGCTTTACTTACAGGCAACACAGCCGAGGCAACTAAACTTACTGCCGAAATAGTTAAAGCTCAAGGACTAGGCAAAGACTTAGCTGGTTATCTTGCAAGCCTGCCAGATGCCAAGAACCCCTTTACAGCATGGGAAGCGTATCTTGATATGCTTGCTAAAAAGGCCTCACTCGTTGTTACGGGTAATCCTAGTTTTAACAGTTCTCTTGGTTGGAATAATAATCCTTCATTCCCTGATGTAACTGATATTCCAGACACCAATGTGACACCATTCCCTAGATCAACACCCGGCAGTTTCCGTAGAGCCGAGGAACAATCTAATTTTACTGGTCCAATTCAACTATCGGTTAATATCGATGGTAAGGCAATTGCTACTGCTTTACAGGACACTTCCCTATCAGGAGTCTCATCAAGCGTTAATAGAACCTACGGAAGCTTTGCAGGTCGCTGATGGCTTTACCTGCTGAGATATCCGTATCTTTCGACTTTAGTTCCGGAGCTACTTTTGGCTACCCGTTTACTATTGGCGATGCTAAGTACGGAGTTCTAGGCACAGGCACACTTGGTTCTTCTACAGTTCCAGTTCCAATTGTTGATCTAACTCCTAATGTCCGTAGCATAACAATCAACCGTGGCAGAGATATCCAAGCCGATACCTACATCGCTGGAACTGCCGTTGTACGCATTACAGACCCTGACTCATACTTTAACCCTCAGAACACAGCCAGCCCGTATTACGGATATCTCGTACCTCTGCGCAAAGTAAGAATCTCAGCTACAACAGCAACAGCGCAGGAATTCTTATTCTCAGGCTATACAACCGAGTACCGATATACCTATGACCAAGCAGAGCAGATGGGTTATGTCGATATCTATATCGCCGATGCCTTCCGCTTGTTTAACTTGGCTCAGATAACAACCGTTGCTGACTCAGGCGCAGGACAGGCAACCGGCACACGCATAGGCAAGATATTAGATCAGGTGGACTTTCCTTCCAATATGCGCACAATCGCTACTGGACAATCTAACTGCATCGCTGACCCAGCAACCCTACGCACAAGCCTTAATGCAGTTAAGAACGCAGAGTTCTCAGAGCAGGGCGCGTTCTTTATCAATGGCTCAGGCACAGCCGTGTTTAAGTCTCGTAACGAGGTTGCTTCATCTATCTCTGGCACTCCTATCGAGTTTAACCAGACCGGCGATATCCCTTACAAAAACCTAGTCTTTGCCTTCGATGACAAGCTCATCATCAATCAAGCGCAGATGACCCGCGTTGGCGGCACAGCTCAGTTTGCACAGAACACAGACAGCATTGCTAAATACTTCCCTCACCAGTACAGCGCACAGGATTTAGTTATCGATACCGATGCTAATGCCCTGAACATCGCTGCAACCTATGTAGCCACTAGAGCTGAGACAACTATCCGCATCGACCAGATGCTCGTCGATCTACTAGACCCAGCAGTTCCAACTGACACAATGATTGGGCTTGACTACTTCGACAATGTGCGCATTTCTAATAACCAGCCTGACGGCAGCACAATCGTCAAGACATTGCAGGTGCAGGGTCTATCGTGGAATATCAGCCCTAATTCAATGCAAGTAACCGTTACAACACTTGAACCCATAACCGATGGATTCATTATAGGAAGCACAGAACGCGGTATAATTGGTATATCAGCGATGACTTACTAGGAGATAAATACATGGCAGCAGGATTAGGTTACATTGAGTTTGCGACTGGAGATATTCTTACAGCCGCAGCAGCCAATGGCTATTTAGCATCGCAGACAGTTATGGTTTTTGCTTCGTCAGCAGCTCGCACTTCAGCCATTACAAGCCCACAAGAAGGCATGATGTCTTACCTTAAAGACACCAATTCTGTTGAGTATTACTCAGGATCAGCGTGGATAGCCGTTGGCGGCTCAAGCACTCCAACATTTTCAGGCGTTCGAGTATTCAAATCATCGACACAATCAATATCAAACGCAACTGTTACAGATTTGACTTTTGATTCTGAAACTTTTGATACCGATGCTTTCCATAGCACTTCATCAAACACAGACCGATTAACTGTTCCGGCTGGCAAAGCAGGAAAGTATTTAGTAATAGCAAAAATGAGTTATGCCGGTGGAGTAAATGGAATTCGTCAAGTTTTTATATATAAAAACACGACAGAGATAGAAGTATTAACTTGGCAAAATACATCAAACTCAAATGCTGATATGTGCCTATCTACTATTGTAGATTTAACAGTCGGAGATTATGTCAAGATGGCAACCTGGCAAAATAATGGGGGCTCATTAAATGCTAACTCTGGAACAGGATATACAGTTTTCTCAATGGAATATTTAGGAGCATAAATGTACGAGACAATAATGAACGCATATCCTGAATTGACAGACATGGATTTATTGCCTAATCAAGGCTCTATTCTTCTCAAAGATGACGGAGATGGGATTGTTTATCTTGCTAAGTGGGAATACAGCAAGCCAATTCCTGAAGGTATCAAGCTAGGCAAGTGACTCCTAAACTTTGTAAAGCTGGTATTCAGTTAAGGGAGCAGATAGATGATAGTTTCCCTGACAGAGACAGACGTTCCGATGGCTGGCTTGGCGATGCACGTCACGCAGCGCGCCCTTCTGATCACAATCCTGATGAGCAAAATATCGTCTGGGCAACTGATACCGACAAAGATTTATCTGGAAAGGCAAAGCCGGACTTCGCCTCTGACCTTGCAGATCAGCTTCGACTCTATGCAAAACGTCATGGCAGGCTGTCATATATCATCTACAACGGCAAAATTGCATCAAGCAAGAGGAATTGGCGTTGGAGAACTTACTCTGGGATTAATAGCCACGCTTCTCATATCCATTGCAGCTTTAGCAAGAAAGACGATTCGAGTGCTTTCTTTGATATTCCGTTACTAGGGGGAAAACTATGAACATGAAGCACCCAGCAATCGTAGCTCTTGGAGCGTTCCTAGCAGTATGGGGTACAACCTCTAACTTCTCTTTGGACTATCGCTCTATCCTTGGTTCAATCGTGGCAGGAGTGTTTGGATACGCGAGCCCTAAACGATGACACAGGAGAACTTTTTTACCCTTTACTTTGCGAGCTTGGCTGTCATTGGCGGCTTGGCTGGGTATGTCATTACTCATTTACTCTCTGAAATTAAGAGACTTAACTCGCGTGTCGATGAGATTTACAACATACTTCTAGATCGATAATAAAGCCATGGCTAAGAAGAAGGTCATAGACCTAGACACTTACAACGCTTTAGATCAATGGGCGATTACTCTCAACGAGATGTACAAGTCATTGCGTAAGGCTGGCTTTGCTGTTGATTTATCTCTAGCCATTATCACAGACCGAGATGCTTACCCGGATTGGATTCTTCCTACCCTACCTAACCGCATCGACAACATACCCTACGATGACGATGACGAGGACTAATGAAGCGAATCGTAATTCTGAGCGACTTGCAAGTTCCCTTCGAGGACACGCACCTAACTCAGAACATTGCAAGATTCCTCAAGACATTTAAGCCAGACCAGACAGTAACCATTGGTGATGAGATTGACTTCCAGACCATAAGCAAGTGGTCAGAAGGTACACCTCAAGCCTATGAGCAGAGCCTTGGCGATGATCGTGACCGTTGCGTTCAGCTTCTTTGGGAACTGGGCGTTACAGACTGCATACGATCTAATCACACAGACCGGCTCTACAACATAATCATGAAGAAGATTCCCTCATTCCTATCTTTGCCAGAGCTGCGCTTCGAGAAGTTTATGAAGTTTGATGAGCTTGGCATTACCTTCCACAAGAACCCTATGAACATCGCTCCTAACTGGATTGCAGTTCATGGAGACCATACGCCTATCAAGCAGCAGGGTGGTTTATCAGCCCTAGAAGCAGCCCGTAGGCATGGCAAGAACGTCATTTCAGGACATACTCACAGGGCAGGGCGTAGCGCCTTCACAGAAGCCTCTGGCGGCCGTTTAGGGCGTGTTCTGCATGGAGTTGAGGTAGGTAATCTGATGGACTTTAAACAGGCTGCATACACCAAGGGAACGGCTAATTGGCAGCAAGCCTTTGCAATCATGTATGTCAAAGGATCTAACGTACAAGTGGACATTATCCATATTGAGAAGAACGGCACGTTTATCGTGCAGGGCAAGGTTTATGGTCGCGCCCGCTGAGATAGGAATTCCTTATTTTGAAGATGAAGACCCGTCTCAAATCGTTATCATTTCGTTATCTAAAAAAGGTGGCTGTCGTATACGCCTGATGTAAAGTTCTTCTTGTAGCCGGAAATACCAGCTACGAAAGGGGCTCAAAATGGACAACATCTACACAGACGCTAAGGGCAACAAGTTCACACGCAAGTCTGCTTTTTACACATCTAAAGAACTAAACCTTACTGCTGAGGGCGGTTTATGGACTTGGGAGATTGACAAAGAAAGCAATCTTTATCTCTGGTTTCAAGAGTTTGCGCCAGCAAAGGTCGGTGCATAATGATTACTAATCACGATCACATAGTTTTACTATCAATGCTAATTGGTGCACTTCCGGGTTTCTTAATCGGATACGCCAAGGGGCATGAACACGGCAAGATTCAAGGCAAGATAAACGCTCGCCGTCTCATTAAAGCACAGACTCAGCATCAGGTTAATCGATGAACGCCCGTGACTACCTCAACGAAGCGAGAGCTACTATCCAAGACCGAGGACTTGATTACGGTCACCCGTCAGACAATATGCAAAGGACAGCAGCACTTTGGAGCTCATACCTCGAGATGCCAATTACAGATTATCAAGTGGCGATGTGTATGGCATTGGTCAAAGTCGCAAGGTCAATGGAAACTGCTAAGCCAGACACTTACATCGACCTCGCAGCGTATGTTGCCATAGCCGGTCAATTACATACAGAGGAGAACGATCTATATGTTTAATTTAGATGATTACGAGACAGTAGAAGAACGCCTAGTTAAGTTCTGGAAGGATCACCCAGATGGTCAGATACATACAAAAGTTCTTGAGCACACTTCTTCTAGATTTATCGTTGAAGCTAGTATCTATCGAACTGAGGCTGATCTTAGACCTTGGACAACCGGACTGGCAGAGGAAACCGTACAAGGGCGTGGGGTTAATGCGACGAGCGCTCTCGAGAATTGTGAGACAAGTGCGATTGGTCGTGCATTGGCTAATGCAGGATATGCAACTAAGGGCAAGCGAGCATCTCGGGAAGAGATGAGTAAGGTTGCAGCTAAAGAAGCAGTATCAAGTCAGGTTGCACAGGTTAAGGCAAAGATGGCTGAAACCTCTCAAGAGTATGTGCCAGTTCAACAGAAAGAAGACCCATGGACAATGCAAGTGGCAGCACCAGTAGTGACTATGGAACAAGCAGTCGAGACGGTGAAAGCTGTCCTTGGTGGCACAGCCATCGACGAGAGTTGTGTCCATGGTGCCAGAGTTTGGAAAACTGGAACAACTAAGGCTGGCAAGCAATGGGGTCATTGGAAGTGCATGGCTCAGATTCTAGGAGATGCAGAACGTTGTGATCCTATCTGGTACGAGATTGATAAACAGACCGGACAATGGAAGCCACAGGTGAAACGCTGATGGGATACATACAGTTCTTAAACCAAGATGGCGAATGGGAAGAATTCCCTAATGAAGAGCAAAGAGCCAATCTTAGGGCTAATGCTGAACTTCTCGAAGAACTGGGTTACAAGCTGATATGCCAATTATGTAACAAGTTTCCAACTAGATCACAGATTCGCACACGCTACTTATTGCATGAGTGGACATGCGAAGAGTGTCACACAGTTAATTCTGCTGGGAAAGCATGACCCGAAGCAGGAAAGACCGAGGCTTTCGTACCGAGCGAGTGGTTGCAGCCTATCTTTCGCAATGGTGGAGAAGCGCGAGCATTGGTCGAGGGGCTGGTAAGGATATTCTCAATGTTCCGTTCGATGTTGAGATTAAAGCTAGGACAGACTTTCAGCCCCTAGCTTGGTTGCGCCAAGCCACTAAGAGAGCAGCAGCTCATCAGGAGTTGCCGTTCGTGGTGTGCCGTATGAATGGACAGGGTGAAGATGCTTCTCAGTATCTTGCTTTCATGCGGTTTAGTGACTTGGTTCAACTATTGCTTAAGTCCGGTTACGGAGATATCCAGCAGGATTCGGTACAATTAGAGCCTGAAAGATGCGCACAATGCGGATCGTGGAAGTTAGTAGGAGTGCCATGTCGCACATGCAAGGTATCTGATGCCGATTTATGAATTCGAGTGCAACAATGATAAATGCGCCAGTAATAGCAGATACGATCAGGAGTTTGCTATAGCTGAGCCCCATGACCTCGATTGCCCGTTCTGCGGGGAGTCCATGCGAAAGGTGTATTCAAGTGTTCCGAGTGTTATCTTCAAAGGTTCAGGGTTCTATTCAACAGATAAGTAGTTATGCACACCTGTGGATAAGTAGGGTACAAAAGTTACTCTTATGCTTACGCCACGCCGATGTTATCCACATGCTTGACACGGCTGGTATGCTCTTCTGCAAGAGCCCATCAAGGGCTCACCGCAAGCGCCTAAAGCGCGCAGCTTGCGGGGTTGCAATCGCATTAGTGGGAGCTCTATGCCTAGCAAGTGAGGCATCTAGTGGCGACATCAGCAAACACCTAACAGTTCATCAATTAGCTGATAAACAATTAACAGAAGTACAAGAGAAGTGTCATAACCAGATTACATTTAGAGAATCATCTAATAACAGATATGCAGTTAATGGATCACATCATGGTTACTATCAAGGTAGAACTACATATCTAAAAGGTAAGCCAGATGATGTCCAGTTCTACTGGTATTGGTATTATGTATCGAGTAGATACGGTATTACAGAGTATGATGAGCCTGATTACTGTAAGGCATTACATCATCTACGAGTTAAGGGTTGGCAATGAGCACTAAACGCAATGACCCAAGACTCTCGAAGAAGTATAAAGAAGTGCGATTGCGTAAGCTTGCACAAGATGGTTGGACTTGCTTCTATTGTGGATACGAGGGCAAGGACATGACCATCGATCACATCATTCCAGTTAGCAAAGCACCTGAGTTAGCCATCACTATGGAGAATATGGTCTCGTGCTGCAAGCCATGCAATAGCAAGAAGGGGTCACGCTCACAAGGCGTTTTCTTAGAGAGCATGCGTACCCCCCCTGTCTTTTCTGCCTATCTCTCTCCGATGCAGTCCGAAATTCACGAAGACAGTCCATTTCAGTCCAGACCAGTCCAGAATTAACCCGATGCCAGCCAAACGATCCAAAGCCCTACGAGGGGCAACTAAACCAAGGCTTCAATCAATCCCAATTAAAGGCTCAACCAAGCTCGATGATGTAAAGCAACTTTGCGAGATAATCGGCATGCCTTTATTGCCGTGGCAGGAGCATGTTCTTAAAGATATGCTGACTGTTGATAAAAAAGGCAGCTGGATTCGCAAGACTAACTTGCTGCTCATCGCTAGACAGAACGGTAAGACACATTTAGCCCGTATGCTTATCTTGGCTCACCTAGTTAAGTGGGATACCCGCAATGTGCTTATCATGTCATCTAATAGATCGATGGCACTCGACACCTTTCGACAAGTAGCTCAAGTATTGGAGAGTAATGACCACCTCAAGGGATTCGTCAAACAGATTCGCTACGCCAACGGTACAGAGTCTATTGAAATGCTGGACGGCAGAAGGCTCGATGTTGTTGCAGCAACTAGAGATGGATCTCGAGGCAGAACTGCAGACTTTCTCTTTATTGACGAGCTCAGAGAAATCAATGAAGAGGGATTTCGAGCCGCTGTGCCAACGACTCGAGCTCGCCCAAACTCTCAGACGTTGCTTACCTCAAATGCAGGAGATGCTTTCTCAGTTGTCCTAAATGGCATGAGAGAACGTGCGCTAGAGAACCCGCCTAAGTCTTTTGGGTTCTATGAATACTCTGCTCCACAATACTGCAAGATCACCGACCGCCAAGGCTGGGCTCAAGCCAACCCTGCACTTGGCTATACGATAAGCGAGGAAGCCCTTGAAGAAGCTGTTGCTACTAGCCCAATTGAAAACACTAGAACTGAGTTGTTATGTCAATGGATTGATTCTCTATCCAGTCCGTGGCCTCATGGAGTTCTTGAGGAAACCTCAGACTCCTCGCTCACGATTCCGGTCGGTGGCTATACAGTCTTTGCTTTCGATGTATCTCCATCTCGCCGCAATGCGAGCTTGGTTGCTGGTCAGATATTGCCTGACGGTAGAATCGGCGTTGGAATACTCCAGACATGGGAAAGCCAAGTAAGCGTTGATGATCTAAAGATTGCAGTTGATATTAAGGCATGGGCTGACCAGTATCGCCCTAGGCAAATATGTTTCGACAAGTACACAGCTCAATCAGTCGCTGACCGACTCTCCAATGCTGGTCAAGTAACCCTTGACATCTCAGGGGCTGCCTTTTATCAAGCTTGCGGTGATCTCTTAAACAGTTTGGTAAGTGGCACTTTGGTTCACTCTGGCCAAGAGAACTGGATTCAGCAGATGAACAACTGCGCAGCTAAGACTAATGACTCTTCATGGCGCATTGTTAAACGAAAGAGTGCAGGCGATGTATCAGGTGCTATCTCAACTGCGATGGTTGTTCATCAATTAAATAAACCACAACAGGTAGCGGCCATATACACCGATTGACCTACCTGTAGTGTATAATTGCGTTCTATGGGTCTCTTCTCGCGCCTTACAGGTGCAACACCGGCAGTTGATGTCGAAGCGCAATATGCTCCACAAGTGCTAGGTGAGTATTCACCTTATGCAATGCCTTTTCAATTCGCTTATGTTGGCCGCACCGAGGCTCTCGGAATTCCAGCGCTTGCCCGCTGTAGAAACCTTTTGGCCGGAACAATCGGCGCAATTCCACTCGAGCTTTACAAGAAATCTACCAATGAAGAATTAGGTAAGCCACTTTGGTTAGATCAGCCTTCATATCATCAGCCACGATCAGTAACTATTGCTTACACGGTTGATTCACTCCTATTTTATGGTCAGGCGTTCTGGCAGGTTGTTGAAGTTTATCAAGAGAGCGGAAGACCATCTCGCTTTGATTGGGTAGCAAACAGTCGAGTTACAGCAACACTTGATAAAGACAATATTTTCGTCCAGTCATACGCCATTGATGGTACAACAGTACCGATGGACGGACTTGGCAGTCTAATAACATTCCAATCACTAAATGATGGAATTCTAAATACAGGCACTTCGACAATTCGTTCTGCTATTGACATTCAGAAAGCCGCAGCTATTGCTGCTCAAACTCCCATGAGCTCGGGCATACTCCGGAACACAGGAGCAGATTTACCACCTAGCGAAGTATCTGGATTACTAGCAGCTTGGAAGCGCAGCCGTCAAAATAACTCTACAGCTTACTTGACTAGCACTTTAGAATTTCAGCCTGTTCAGTTCTCTCCTAAAGACATGATGTACAACGAGGCAATTCAGAATCTCGCAACACAGATTGCCCGCCTTTGCAATGTACCGCCTTATTATGTTTCAGCAGATCAGAACACAACAATGACCTACGCCAACGTCCAAGACGAGCGCAAGCAATTCCTTACTCTATCTTTGCAGCCTTATGTAACGGCTATTGAAGATCGTCTATCTATGGACGACATTACAGCGCGTGGAAATGTAGTCAAGTTTGATATTGACAAGAACTATCTACGCACAGACCCACTTGTAGAATTACAGATTATCCGCGAACTGCTTGACCTACAGCTTATTACTCAGGAGCAGGCCATGGAAATGACAGACCTAACACCCAATGGAAGCGAAGGAATGATATGAACCAAGTAGTTACTTTTTCAGCTGAACTCACAGCAGATTCAGCAAGCCGCACGATTTCAGGAAAGATTGTCCCTCTCAATGTCGAGGCAGGCTCAACAAACATGGGCAAGGTTATCTTTGCCTCTGGATCTATTGAAATTCCAGACCCTAAGTCTATTAAGCTTCTAAATCAGCATGACGCAAAGAAGCCTTTGGGAAGAGGAATTTCTTTTAGCGAGTCAGAGAATTCTATTGACGCTGTATTTTCTGTAAGTCGCTCAGCTCGTGGCACAGAAGCTTTAATCCTTGCAGAAGAAGGATTGCAGTCAGGTTTAAGCATTGGGGCAGAAGTCCTTAAGTCTAAGATCAAGGACGGCGTGACCTATGTGTCGGCTGCTCGATTGGTCGAAGTAAGTTTAGTAACAGAGCCAGCATTTAAGTCTGCTCAGGTTACTGATATTGCAGCGGAAGAATCTGCTGTAGAAGAAACCAACCAACCAACAGAAAGCGAGACAGCCACCGTGGAAGAAACCACTTCAGCAGTCGAAGCAACACCTACAGTTGAGGCTGCCGCAGTTGAAGCTGCTCGCCCTGCTGTAACAGCAATGGCTTACACAAAGCCA
>Ga0315907_10003257_pt1 | contig 19367 bp, 11 predicted proteins | sample LakEriMetagenome_3_FD_203525 | JGI IMG/M metagenome (GOLD analysis project Ga0315907, IMG submission 203525) | Freshwater fungal communities from buoy surface, Lake Erie, Ohio, United States - Buoy 12 MA123 | ecosystem: Environmental > Aquatic > Freshwater > Lake > Lake biofilm | place: USA... | reverse complement strand
TCTAGCAAAGTGCTATCTGCAACATATGAATAATCAAAATTGGGTGCTCCCATGATGAGCGCTGTTCTGTCCGTGTAGTCTCGGTTCCCATAAATCCGTTGATCCACAAATGAGCGACCACTACTAACCAAATGGATCTCCTTCTCTTCAAATAAGTACTTTCCGGTTTCTGCATGGTAGATAGTTTCCGGATTGATGCTGTGATATACACCTCCCGGTGAAAGGTAAATCTTGGTCTTACCAGTTAAATGCTCCTCTATGGGTTTCCAAAGTAGATTGTATACTTGTTCATCCATCGTTGCAGATGAAGGATTTGTAGTTTGACTAACTATATAGGGGTAAAGAATCTCATCGATCCTATTGCCGTCTCCTAAATAGTAAAGCAACTGTGCTTCGTAGGTGTCCTTGGTGACCAAATAAGCTATGTAGAAAGAAGAATCCATCCAAGTCTGATTTCTGAAATCATAATATGGAACACGATGAAAATCAATATAAGCTTCATCTGAATTGAGCTGTTCTTGAAGATTCCGGTAATCATAAACTGCATTGAGCCTCTTGAAAGATGAGCTCCTCATTGTCAATTGATTCTCAATGCTCCTCAGGAATTCCTCGTCCGGCCTTGGATGAAAATCATATTTTGCCTGATCTGCAAGACCATGCCCGCTGCACAGATTCAATTCAATTCGAAACTTCTTATACTCCTCATACAAAGCAAGTAAATCACCATCAACAATTCCCTCCACCTCCCTAGACAACAAAACACCATAGTCACCTATCCATCCATTCAAAACAAGCCATCCATTGAAAGCTTCTGCAGACTGCTTTTCGGTCGGTTTATCCTTTAACTTCAAATAATTAAGATAACAATTATGAAGGTCCATGAATCGCACCTTGTAACTCGATTTCAAATCAGAGCCAAGGCCGAGCTCATTCATGATAAGTTTTTGCGAAAGTTCGATAGCTTCATGCATGGTATGATCAGCGCCTTCAAAATCGCCAAGTAGAATATATGCACTCGCTAAATTTTTAAGGCACTCATAGTAATCTACATGTTCCCTTCCCATGATACTTTCATAAGCATTAAGACAATTCTTGAAAGACTCTATTGCTTTCGAATTTTGTCCTAAAGCGAAATAATTTAACGCAATATTATTGAGCGTCATTACACTGGAAGGATGCTTATATCCATACAACCTATTCCTAATTTCAAAACACTCATTATTTAAATCAAGACTCTTTGAAAATTCACCAAGATAATAGTAGTCCAAAGCCAAGTTACTCAAACATGTGATATAATCCGGATGATCCTTGCCAATGAGCTTTTCCCAAATTCGAAGACATTCTAGGTTATATTCAATACTTTTCTCAAAATCTCTTGCATTGCAAAAATTCAAAGCAATATTATTCAAGCTTCTCGCATATTCTATACTCTCAACACCATAGAGCTCCTCGTAAATATTAAGACACTCATTATTTAATTGAATACTTTCTGCATATTTACCCAACTTTCCAAAATTCAACGCTAAATTATTCAAAACCAAAGCATAATCTTTATTGCGTTTGCCATATAAGTTCTCATATATTTTGAGACATATGTCATTTAACTCAATACTTTTGGAGTATTCACCTAAATCATAATAATTGAGTGAAAGATTATTAATGCTCAAGGCATATGTCGGATGATCTTTTCCTAGGCATTTCTCTCTGAGCTTTACGCACTCAATGTTAAGCTCAAGACTTCTTTGATAATCACCCATGGCTGAATATCCAAGAGCCAAATTCCCGACACTCATAGCATAATCAGGATGATTCTCTCCTAAAATCCTTCCTCTAATTTCCATACACTTTTCATTCAACTCAATGCTTCTAGTGTAACTTCCTATCTTGTAATAATCTGAAGCAACATTGTTTAGTATCATTGCATAGTCCCGATTATTAGTTCCATATTTCTTTTCGATAATCGCAAGAGCATCTAAATTATAAGATAAACTCTTATGATGATCACCACTTTCTGAATAGCATAGAGCCAAATTATTTAAACTCATGGCATAATCAGGGTGATCCTTACCATATAATATTTCATTCTTTTTTAAGCACTTCAAATTCAATTCGATACTCTTGGAAAAATTACCTAAATCAGCATATACCAAAGCAATATTGTTTAAAGTCAATATATAACTCGGATGATTCTCACCTAATATCCGTTCTTCAATCTCCAAACACTCCATAAACAACTTCAAGCTTTGATTCTTATCGCCCAAATTTGAATAGTCAGACGCCAATTTCCCCAGACTTAAAGCATATAATTCGTGCTTCTTTCCATACAACTTCTCTCTTATCCGCAGAGCTTCAAAATTAAGATCAAGACTTTTAGAGTATTCTCCATTTTCCTGGTAACACAAAGCAAGTTGACTTAATCCCGAGGCGAAGTGCGGATGTTCCTTACCTAACAATATCTCCCTTATACTGAGGCACTGTTGCATCGCTTCAATACTCATTGAAATATTTCCAGTTCTCAAATAGTCAGAAGCCACATTACTAAGCTGATTAGCATATTCCTTATGCATTTGACCATAGAGTTTATCATATATTCTCAACCCTTCTAAATTCAGCTCTAAACTTTTATTATATTCACTAAGAAAAGAAAAGAAATCCGCCAATTTTATCAGTCGTTCGCAATAAGTTTCGTTTTCACTTCCGAAAATTCTCTTCGTTAGTCTTAAACTCTCTTCATGCAATTCAAGACTTAAGGCATAATCACCAAGATTAAAGTAATCATCCGCAAGGTCACTTTGTATAGCTGCAAATTGAGCATGACTCCTATCGTAAAGCTCTTCTATAATTTCACGCACCTTTAAATTCAGCTCCAGAGATTTAGGGTATTCACCAATCTTCGAGTACAAATGAGCAAGATAATTGAGCGTTAACGCATAATCAAAATGTTTGGTCGCCATACTTGCTTGAAAAATGTCAACCAATCGGAGAAAACAATTCTCAGCTTTTAGATTATCCCCTAGGCTTGAATGAGCACAAGCGGTAAAAAAGTAATAAGAGCGATGAGATGTATCTATAACACCACCCTTCTCAAGTTCGGCAATAATAATATCACCCTCTTTAGCTACTTTCTCTATATCCTGCCCTTTGACATGTTGAAAAAAATCAATGCAAATATTCTCAAATGACCTTTGTGCTAATAATCTCTCATTAAAAAATACGACGTTCAAAATGAACAAAAAAAATAGTTTTTTCATTTTATAAATGCTGTTAATCACACTCCCGCCAACACAAACGACCAATCAAATGCTGCTGACGGTATTTCTGTTTGATGATGTTGCTATTCAAATGTTCTGCTATTTACAGAATAAATATTGATCAATTATCTCTGCAAATTCAACATAGGCGCTATTATCATTTATTAAGCCATTAAACAACATGTTATTTAAATCAATTTGAATCATCACCAAATTGGGTCCCCCTAAAACATAATCTCTTGCCGTTGATTTAAATAACTCCCACCCTGCATAAATCCGATTTTCATCCGAACTAATCGGAGCCTTTAAAATCGTTTGCTCATTTTCTGGTGTTGGCCAATCTTGTTGGTTCAATTCAATTACATAAGCCTCCCTCACAATCCGGGCAAAATCGCTGTAACGAATGTAGCCAAAACCGCTATCCCCGAAATGCAGGCCATAATTCATAGCAACTTCAAAACAACCATCGGCAAGAGTATCATTGTAGCCGATTATACAGATAGCGTGATGGCCCAAGGCCAAATCTGAAGATGAAAATTGAAAGACTCCATCCCTCAATGCCGATCCATCAATTATCGCCGGACTTAATGGAATACCACAAGTAATAGGATTCCCGGCAACGAGTGCCTGCTTAAGAGCATTCATTCCCTTGCCGATAAAATCCACTTTGCGCCATTCTGCAATAGCGAAGCTTCTGAAATATTCGGTTTCCTCCAGAACAGGATCGCGCTCTTCGCCGCAGTGATACCAAGGCCCCATCATCAGTGGCTTGTTGCCATTGCGCTTCATAAGCCTATAGGCATCTGTTATTGTAAGTCCCTGCTCACACCAATTTGCATCTGTTCTTTTTGTGGCTTGCAGGTAGAGCGGATCAAAAGCGGTAAGCTGCTTTTCCAATTCATCGGTTCGTCCCTGCAAAGCATTCACCTGCGTGGAGAGTTGAAAATAAGAGGTAGCCCAGCCAACCGACACATAGGCATCGCCCTGCATAACAGTTAGCGGGCAATAACTACGCAAAGAATAAACCTCCGGCAAAGCTCCCTTTAAGATGCTATCTCGTCTCGCAGAGTTAGCTGCAAAGCCATACCACACATCCTGCTTTAATAGCTCATTAGCTCCCCATTCCGGAATCTCGGCATATTCAGCCTCTGAAACAGGAACCAAACCCTGTGCTTGCAACATCCAAGTGTCAAGCATAAAGAAAGAGAGCAGACATAAAGTAATTACTAGATGTTTCATTTTCTTATTTTTTGCGTCTATTACTGCCAGGGCAGGGTGGAACGGTATCCTCATCAGGCTCAAAATCTCTATAACTGGGTGGTCTTTCTGTTGTCTTCTCTGCAATAATGCAAGGTCCGTCTGAATTATTATCAATCGCTAGATTCTGAAGAATCAATAGCACGTTGGGTTCAAAACGATATGGCGGGATAGTCAGGTTAAAACGCAACTTGGCAGGGCGCCAATCGAGAATAGGCTGGTAGTCATAGAAAACAGTGTATTTTTCAGTCTCAAGCAACATTCTATGAATGAACTGAATATTGCGTTCAATCAACTTCAAATGTTGAGGCCTCATAGCATAACAATCCCGAGCATTATTCAATAACGTTTCAGCCGAATCTATTAGGCCCTGGTTGAAATAATAGTATGCTAAATTGTTTTGTGCCGCGCATAAATTATTTCCCTCCATCGCTTTACGAACAGATTCAACTGCCTTATCAAACGCTTGTATCCCAGAACATGAAACGGAATAATTAAGCCAAAAAGAGGCAGAATCAGCAGGGGATAAGGTAATTCCTTGTTGCGTTATAGACTCCGATTTCTTGAGTAGTTGGTTGGCCATCTCCCCATTGTTCATTCGATTAAAAGCAGCTGCCATTTTACCGACCATATAAGCATAGTTGAGAATAATGGAATACTCCGTGCGACTTCTAACTGCCTGTGTCGATCTTTTGTCGGCACGATTGGCATTCAAAGCCATTTGAACCAATGAATCTACTCTCCCAAATTCCAAAAGCCAGTGCTCACCATTCTGACTCTTTCCGTTTTTCTTAGTTGTATCTGCCATTACCTCCTTAAGAACAAGCATTGCCTTACCATTGTAGGCTGCCGCATTTGTTGGATCCATTTCAATAGCGCGATCAAAATCACGGTTGGCTCTGCGCACGAACCTCTGACGCTTGCGATTTCGAATGTCGTTGTATTGAACATCATTTGCGAGAGAATACAGGCTATTGGCTCTATTGACAAAACCTAAGCTCTCTGATCTATCAGTAGCAATGGCTTTATTAAAAAACTTCAAAGCCCCCTTCGCATCATTATTGATTTGCATGTGATATATCCCCATGCCAGCATATCCACCGCATTCTGAAGGAAATCGATTTATTGCCTGAGTAAAAAGCTCTTTAGCCTCATCCTGAAATCCGTAACTGAACTTATAAAATCCAACGCATACCAAAGCGTCGTATCCGAAACGGTAAGTCGGATTCTTTAACCGAATCACGTCATAATCTGAAATACACTCCTGATAACGCTCCAAAATGTAAAAGGCTAACAATCGTGCCTCATACGCTGGAAGTAAATCCTGATTGTTCGAAATAGCTTTGGAAAATTGAATAATAGCATCATTGTGCTCACCCTGCTTCAATTGTGCGATTCCCAAACCTAAATAGGCCAATGCATCGTTCTTGTTCTTATCGATGGCCTTTTTAAAATAGATTTCCGCGTCTTTAAAATTTCCCTTTTTGAAATAATCATTGGCCAACGTAAAGAGCGTGCAGTAATGCGTTAGAGCAGACTTATCATTCTTCAAATTTTCCACTTCTCCACCATCACCACTGGCAGCCAATGATACTGAGCGCACCAAATGATAGCTTAATGCTGAATAAGGAATGGCATTACCAATTACGCTGATTTTCTTTTCGTTTGATTTTCTATAGCGAGTGAACTTGTCCTCTGCATCATCAATCTGTCTGAAATATTTGGAGGCCTTACCATTTCCATCAGCAAAAAGATGAACATTTCCGAATAACAACAACTCGTCAATTTGACCAAGGGATACATCCGTAAGTTGCAAGTGCTCGAATGCTTGATTCCAATCATTCAGTTTGGCATATAATCCGGCTAGAGCATAATGTGTGCGGTCTGGATTAGAGGGTGTCTTTAAATCTTGCTCAAATGAAGTAATTGCTTCACTCCAGCGATTCAAAGCCATCTGCGCCATACCCCTATAGTAGTAAAATCCAAAATTGGCGAACTTCCCCTCAGGAAGTCGATTCAACTCATTCAATGCTTCATCATAACGCCTGAGACCAATTTTGACAATCGCGATATTAAATTCAATTAACTCCGAATCAAAATCGACACCTTGTTTTTGGATATACTCCAACGCTTCTTCAAATTTACCGAGTGCCTTGGTATAGCTACCCTTTGCCAAAAGGGCTATTCCAAAATTGACATAGTAACGTACTTTGTCCTCCTCCGTCGACTTGCATTTACCGGATTCCATCACCGCATTGAAGAACTCCTCGGAATTGAACTGATTCTTCAAAATCATAGCATTTGATTTTGCTATGAAATCTTGTCCCTTAGTACGGCTATCAGATTTCCTTTGTTGTGCGAATACACCGGCAACTAGAAATAACAACAACCCAGAGATTGTTAACCTTGCATGAACTTGAATCGAGTTGATATTAGTCGGTAATAGTCTCATTTATTCGAGAATTACACCTTCATTTTCAATCTTCGCTAACCTCTCACGAATCTTTTCGTTCATTGTCACGCTTCGCTTAGATTCTGGGAGTGCTCCCAACAAACCTTTATGAATGTTTTTGCTTTTTTCGGTTTGCTTCTCAGATGCAAAACCACGTATTTGGGATTGACGCAAGGTATTCTGATTATAGGTCACGTCAAAGTACTCACCACTTTCAATATCATAAAAAACGCCTTCTCCATGAAGATCACCATCCTTTACTTCGCCTATATAAAATGACTTATCCGGGAATAGAAAACAACCAAAAACACTAGGAAGTGCCTTCTGGTAGTACCCTTCATAAACAACCCCATTACTATAGGTTTTTCGTCCATATCCATCGTAACAATTACCAATAGAGCAAGGCCCCGTTGTCAATTCGCCCGCATCAAACACATACGCCTCTTGAACAATTTTATAAAAATCTGAATACTTTACCCAAATAAATCCCTGGTCACCAAATTCCTCACCCCAACTGTTCATCACTTCGAATGCTCCGCCATACTTATAGTCATCATACCCGACCACACACATAGCATGCCCCCCTATATTCATTTCACCCATCTTCGGACTCCATACTCCATTGCTTGTAGAGCTACCTGCTTTAAATGACTCCGTTAAATTAACACCGATTAGAACAGGTAATTCATAGAATATCGCCATTTTCACGGCTTCCAGTCCAGGTTCAACAGGGACTGAGCTGTATTCATTTATTTTATTAAATGAAGCGATTGCCAATGTGAAATCGTTGTATTTGCCATGCTCATTACAATCGAACCAGGGCTCCCAAATCTCCGGTTTACAACCGAAATATTGTAACACATACAAAGCATCGGAAAGTGAAGTTCCCTCTTGACACCAATCATCGGTTTCAGATCTAATTAGTCCATATAAAAAATTTGCATCAAAAGCCCGAAGCTGCTTTTCATAGTAATCAGTAACTCCCATTTTAGCATTTTGTGCAATTGTCAAACCAGCATATGCTGCAGCCCACCCGACACAATTTGCAACTTCCTGTCGCCTTATGGATGGGCAATATCTCCTTAGCGACTGGCTCTTAGGCAAGGCTGTATTTGAGAAACCCAACTTTCTAGGTGGCTGCCAGACATTCGTGTTTTGATAATTAACAGAATCCAATTTAAGGCCTTGTCCGAATGTTAATGTTGCGAAAAGCAACATCGCTACTACGCACGTTAATTTGTTCATCGCTCTATTCGTTGAATTTGTGTTACATTATTGTCATAATCGAAACAGACAACCAAGTTACCAATGCAGCAAATTGTTTGATCCGAACATTGGTAAATCGATTTGCTGGAGGCCACAAGTTCGTCCTTTTGCTCTTTTGACAATTGTATAGGCGCTTCCATTTCGAATATGGTTTGGTTGAGTATTGAGGTTCCAACTTTCCATCTATAGATTGTGGTGAATCCTTTCGTTTCAGGCATTAGCTTGCAGGTTAATCGGCCAGACCCCTTTACAAATGCATCCAAAAAAATTGGTTTCCCAGCCCCTAGAATTAGCGGCGAAGGCCGATCATTATAAGTCTTCAACCAAATCGGGATCATATTCGAAAATGCTTCTTCGGGCATCTTGGATTGCTTCTCAATGGCCTCATAAATCCTCAAGTTTCTTGTCGCTGGGATAAAACCCATTGTGGATAAGGAGTCCAATTGTCTAATTGCGCTCTTCACATCCTTTTTACTTTCACTTTTAAGATTCCAGAGGGCATTGCAGCAAATTATACTTCTTTGAACAGTGGAGTCCCCATATTCCCTGGCCTTGGTCGCAAAAAAGTCTCTGTCGGGCTTCATTTGAAGAAAATAATAGACTATCGAAAGGTGGTATGCAGCAAAGGAATTTTTATCGTCAATAGCGATGCAGTTCTTAAAAGCTTCCTTCGCTTCCTCCAACATGAGCGCTCGATTATCCGAAATTATGATTGCTCGAGAAGCTGTAGTATGCAATCGTGATTTGGTATCCAATAGCAAAGGCACCTCGTACTCAAACTCCTCATTTGTTAAGGTCGAAAGAAATTCTAATAAATATGTCACGCCCATATTTTGGTATATCTCTGAACTTTTAAATCCTTCGTGCAAAATCAATTTGTAAATCTCCTTTGCATGCTCATATTCTCCCGCCGCAATACATGCATTTGCAAAATCAAATGCGGCTAGCATACCCTTCATCTTTTCTGCGGACTGTGAGGCAAGCGCCTTCCTTTTTTCCAGTGAAGGATATTGAGTCAAGTCTTCGTCCTTCAAGCCATACTTCGAATAAATGCTATCCAACAATGCGGAAGCCACATGGGTGGTTTGATAGCCCGCAATGTGTGCATAAAAAAAAGCCCACTGATCAGCCTCTAACTCAGCCGTGCTATGTTCCTGCTCAGATATGTGTTTGATTGTTTCAGCGTTGACATATTTAGACGCATACGAGGTGCCTATCACATGCGTATATCCGTGACCTCTGAAAATATGAGCAAGCTCATGACAAAGCACATGCACCCGGGCATTGGTAGAATCTGCTCCAAAATGAGAAGTTAGTTCGAGAAAACTTCTTCCCACTCGCACGATATTCTCATCAACCGAGTAGGAAGCAATTTCCTTTTCCTTCGTGAATCGGTCATCAACAATCTCAATTTTAGGCTTCGGAAAGCTGGAACGATCGTTCATTGAATTAAATAGCCTATTGAATATAAGCTGAATGGATTCATCTGTGCCAGCAGATAGGACTAATGGCGCGGTGAGATGAAATAATACGAATAGGAGTTTTATCTTTTTCATGGTTGATATGATTTCAGAATAGTAATTATTTCTTCGTCTTGAACCGATTGAAGGGGCTCTTTTGTTTGAACCCACCTAATAGAATAGAAACCGGCTTTAGTTGCGACATAGAAGTCGCAATCAGATTTCGTTACATTTTCCTTAAGGCATTTATCGAGGTCAATAATGGTTCCGCTTCTAAACGCATTCAAGTCGTTGACATAAAGTCTTAAGGTGTCACTTTGTATGTTATATCCTTCCAATTGCGACATGGATGATAATACTTCAACCACGATACTGCGTTTTTTGCTTAAGCCAAATCCTCGATTTACCTCACCCAAGATTTCATAGGACGCGATGTAACTACCTTGCGGTTTAGGAGGTGCAGGTGAAACATCAGTCTTCTTATCGAACGCATTTTCAATAGTTGGTGCATTTCCTTCAGAGCCAGGCGCAGGAGCTATTACGCTAGAATCCTTTGCTGTTGAAGTCTCCACAGCTTCTGACTTCTTTATCTCGTCTCCCTTGTCCGCAAATCGGCTCTCCTTATCAGGGAAAAAAATCCAAACACTACCAATTAAAACAATCACGATAGCAGCGACACGCAACACTAATTTTCCATTCAACCTGCTAGTTGAGAAATTAATCTGCCTTTCATTTCTTTCTTCAAGTGTATTCGATGCGTTTTGACGCTTGATTTTGGAAGCCTGAACAGTTGATTGATTAATGGACGCAACATCACCATATTCATTTTCCTCCATTTCGCCTAACCGCCTTTTCATCTCCGCGACCTCAATTCGATTGAAGGCCACTTCCAAATCACTTTCCGTTGGGTCTAACTGATCTTCGATTTCCGCGGCACGCTTCTTTAATCTATTTCGCTCCAGACTGTAGAATGCCTTTCGCAAACTGATAAGAAACTCCAGATGTGAGCGATACTCCGGAACATTGCTGGCAGCAAATAATTGGACTAACTTATCGTCTTGTGCCGATAGACTCAGTTCTGCCATATCCTCCGCCAACGCTTTAAAAGCATCAAGGTCAATTTCTATACCCTCCAAAAACAAAGGAAGATTCTCTGACCAGTCCTTTGCAAGCAATCGTTGAATAAATAAACTAATCAAATGCTCATCGGCCAGGAATCGATCGAGCTGATCCGAAGTCGCTCCAAGCGATTCAAGCCAGGCGCGCAGAGCGATATGTCCATGCGACCTCATGATTCTCCGAATTTCCTTAATACGATTTCCTTTAGCTTCTTCATGCATTTAGCCTTTTGAGTTATGGCAGAGCGCTCATTGGCAAAACCAAAATCAGTAGCAAGCATGTCCATTTTCTTCTTTAAAAAATAAAAACCACGCAATAAACCAAAACAAGGTCCCTTGGCAGATTCGAGTTCCAATAATGCACTTTCTATTGCAGCTATTCTATTCTCTCGCTCCTCATCATGTTCCTCAAACCAATCGGTAATTCCTTCCTCAAAATCATCTGACCGAACCAACTTTCTGCTATTGGGTAATCGCTTCAGCACTTGATTTCGACATATGGAATTTAAATACGTCTGAACTGCACAAGTAAGCCGGAAATCTGGGCGAAGTGAGTTGTTGTAGAGAACAATAACAGCATCTTGATAAATATCTAGTGCATCATCCATATCATCTATCATCTGCCGCATAAAATTCATCGAAGAATTTCGATGCTTACGATACAAGTCTTCGTACGACAGACCGTCGAAATTGAAAGGTCCTTTATTTTCCGGGTTATACATTTCCTTTACCGTGTCATTATCTATTTTGCTAATGTAGTAAAATGCCTATACTATTTCCCCAGTGCATAAAGGAGCCAATTAGCTCCTTTACACTTGAAGAGTTCTCACGTAAATGAAAGTCAACTTCAATTTAAAATCTTCCCTATTTCAGCCAAACTCTCACTCCGCCATGTCGGGAACAAGTACCTCGCCTATTCTGGCTAAAACTATAGGTACCATCACCACACTGTGCGCAAGCCCCCGCAGGCGGTGCATCATAATAGGTAGGAGCTTGAACACGATTTCCTGAAACATTGGTGTAATAGTGTATGCTCGCTTCTGATTGGCGTGGTGAACTGACGTTCGAAACTACCCTTTCATTTGAAACCGAACTGGATACATTAGCACGGCTGACCGCAGAAACCTTTGAAACATCAGCTGCTATTGGCGCTTGGTAACTGCTCGGAATAACTGCAGGTGCACTTTCCTGAACATAATAGGTAGGCCTGGTTTGAGTCGTTTGAGGATGTGTACACTGAACGAGGGATATTGCTGCAATAGCAATTGGAAAAATGAGCTTTAAAAGATTCATGACTTAAAAATTTGATTGGTTACAATGGTTTATACCCAATCTTGAAAAAGGTAACCACTTCAATCAAAAAAATAATTCTATCCGGACACATGATGTCAAGACTTTCAGAGTGCCTTGGTTCCATTCAACATAAAATGCAGATAGCAAAGCGGCCGGTTTTGCCAAAGCAACAGAATTTAAACACTTGAAATCAATCACATAAGAACTTTTCCGACAAAACAGGTCAATTTCCCAAGCGCTCGTACCAGGTTTGCTCTGTGCTGCTCATATTAGCGCAAGAAATAACCCTTGATCATTTATCCTGTAGCAAGCGTAATCAGTTTAAACATGGTCATCAGCACGACCGTTGATGTAAGTTTATTTTTCATTACGCGTAAAACAAACTTGCAGAACTATATTAAAACGGAAAATCATAAATCACCGAGGCACCTGCGATTCACTCCTTCATAAAACATCTAAACCGCATTTCCATGGCTAATCCAAAAGACATTCTCGTTGTAACAACCTCTTCCATTGAAGGGCACCAAATCAAGCATTATCTGAAGCCAGTATCCGCTCACGTGGTGGCGGGCACGAACTGGTTCAATGACTTATTCGCAAGCTTTACGGATATTTTCGGTGGAAGGTCCCAAGCATATCAAAATCAACTCGCAAGCGTGTACAGCGAAGCCATTGAAAGGGTAAAATATGCAGCCTATGAGCTTGGGGCAAATTGTATTGTGGGACTGAGCATTGACATGGATGAAATTTCAGGTAAAGGAAAGTCGATGTTTATGCTTACAGCCGTTGGCACAGCGGTCATTATTGATCGCGACGCAGCTTCGCCTAAAAATACTATTGTTTCAGCGGATGCAATCACAACAGTGAGCAGTGAGCGCGTCAAAATGCTAAAGGCTAAAATGGAAATGCTTGACAAGGCAGAAACAAATGACCTGAAATTGGATGATACCGTTTGGAGCTTCATCACGACACATCAAATCTCAGAGTTGTTTCCTTATCTGCTCAAAGCGTTAAAAAATGAGATTTATCGAGAACAAGCCAACCCGGGAATCGCCGAGAATTTCATGAAGCTGTTTACAGGATATATCGACAGCTTACCAGAAGACCTAAAACTCGAATTGCTATATGGAGCAATGGAAAGCCAAGACCATTCCATCGCACTCAAGCTTGTGGAAATTGTTGGAACGTTAACACTATTCGATAAGAATCGCACAATGAATCTCCTTCGACACAACGATTTCAAAGTTCAAAAAATTGGTCTGCACGCGGCCCTGACGGATAAACCGTACTACAACAAAACCGATATAAGTCAACTTCAATCTGTTCTCGAGTACATCCAACTCAACTTTCAGGAGAAGGGCGTTCGATCTATGAAAAAGCAACTACTCTCATCCAAAGAAAAAGAAGTTTGGACCTGTATGTGCGGGAAAACGAATGATCTGAGCTTACGATGTTCAGAATGCACTCAAGACATTTACGGTTTCACACCCGCCGAATTGTCTGCGGAAGAGACGATAAAATTGCTCTCCACTAAAATCGAATTGATACGTGGCGTTTTTATTTAGTACAATTCTTCTGTATTCATACATTTCAGACAGGCTAGATACCATATTCACTTCTGCCAGTTCAGTAGCGAGAATTTGCAACAAATAAAGAAGTTTGATTAAGTCAAAAGAAAACTAGATTTCCATATCAAAACACCCTTGCAATTTCCAAAAGCTCCGAGTAGCTTTGCTCTTAATCCTTAATCAATTAAGGACTTATGAGTAACCTATCAAATTGGAACAAATCAAACTAATAGTGTATTTTAACCACCATGAAAAAAGTTGAAGTCGCTGCTGCGGTTATATTCTGTCAAGACGAAATATTGTGTGTTCAACGTCCGATCAACAAGTTATCCTACATATCGGAAAAATTTGAATTTCCCGGAGGGAAGATTGAGCCAAACGAGTCAAAAGAAGATGCCCTACATCGAGAATTATCTGAAGAACTAAATCTTGAAGTTACCATAAAAGCTTTCTTCTTGACCGTGGTTCATGAGTACCCTGATTTTGAACTTACAATGCACAGTTTTCTTTGCGAAGTTCCAACTAAAGACATAACACTTCGTGAGCACATTGATCAAAAATGGTTGAAAGTCAATGAACTTTTGCAATTGGATTGGGCTGCTGCCGATTTGCCTATAGTAAACAAACTTCTCGCTAATGGCTGATATACTTGAAAGCTTCCATAAAAGCTTACAAACGGGTTTTATAAATCAGTCCATTTTATCTGCGGAGGAATATCAGCCTGGGTTACTAATTAATAAAAAGTCTCCTCCTACCAAGGTGCTGACTACGCTACTGCATGAACTTGACTCTTGCTCTGAATTCTTGATTTCCGTCGCTTTTGTTACTACCAGTGGAGTTGCAACCTTGATAAATTCTTTGAAAGCTTTGGAACTGCGAGGGGTTACAGGTAAAATGCTTGTGTCGCAGTATTTAAATTTCACGCAACCTGAAGCTCTAAGACGCTTACTTCAATTTAAGAATATAGACCTTAGAATTGCCACTACCGGTAATTTCCATAATAAAGGATATCTTTTCAAGCAAAGTGATCATTATAATTTAATTGTCGGCAGCAGTAATCTTACCGCCGAAGCTCTTTGTACAAACAATGAGTGGAATCTAAAAATATCCGCTCTTGACAAAGGTGGGATCGTAGAAATAGTATTGCATGAATTTCAAGCTGCTTTCGACAATGGGCAGCCCGTTACGGATGAATACATCTCTGCTTACCAGGAGATCTATCACAATCAATTCTTGCTCAATCAAAAGAACAGTAATCTAATTCAAGAGATTGAAAGACCTAAAGTCAATCCGAACAGCATGCAAATGGAGGCTTTGTTTAACTTACAAAATCTTCGATCACAAGGAAAGACAAAAGCCCTGATCATCTCCGCAACAGGCACGGGCAAAACATATTTGTCAGCTTTCGATGCAAAGGCTATTCAGCCTAGAAAATTGTTATTTGTGGTGCACCGATTGAACATCGCGAAAGGCGCCATGAAAACCTTTCAAAGTGTTTTTGGTGATGAACGAACAATGGGGTTATACTCAGGTGAAATGCGCGAGCTTCATTGCGATTTCGTATTCTCCACAATTCAAACTATATCCAAATCAAGCCATTTATCGCAATTTTCAAAGGACCACTTTGACTATATAATCATTGATGAAACACATCGATCGAGTGCTGACTCTTACCAGCGTCTGCTCGATTTCTTTCAACCGAAATTCCTTTTAGGAATGACCGCAACTCCAGAAAGGACCGACGGTAATGACATCTTTAAGCTATTTGATCATAACATCGCCTACGAAATAAGATTGAGTAAAGCGATGGAACAGGAAATGCTAAGCTCATTTCATTATTACGGTGTTGCAGATCTATCAATTGATAATGTAGAGGTTGAGGCTAAATCTGATTTTCGATATTTAATAGCCGAAGAGCGTGTAGATCGAATCATCGAAAAAGCCAAATTCTATGGATGTGACAATGGAATAATTAAAGGTCTAATCTTTTGTTCCCGGAAGGATGAAGCCGTTGAATTATCCCAAATGTTCAATGACAGAGGCTATAAAACTGTCGCCTTGACTGGAGAAAACTCGGAAGCCGATCGAGCGAAGGCCATTGAATTATTAGAGTCTGAGAATTTAGCTGATAAATTAGATTACATTTTCACGGTTGACATTTTCAACGAAGGGATTGATATTCCCAAGATCAATCAAATTATCATGCTTAGACCTACTGAATCTGCTATCATCTTCATTCAACAATTAGGAAGGGGGTTACGAAAGGTAGAAGAAAAAAAATATCTGACGGTAATTGATTTTATCGGGAATTATGAGAACAATTATCTTATACCAATCGCACTTTATGGCGACACTTCCTACAACAAGGACAGAATTAGGAAGTTAATAACAGAAGGCAGCAGAATGATTCCAGGCTCATCGACTATCAATTTTGATGAAATCACGAAGGATCGAATTTTCAAATCGATAGACTCCTCCAATCTACAATTGTTCGCAGACTTAAAAAGAGACTATAACTTACTGAGCTTTAAATTGGGTAGAACACCTATGATGATGGACTTTGTTGAGCACGGCTCAAGAGATCCATTTTTGTATGTGACATATTCGAACTCATTTTACAACTTCATGGTTAAAGTTGAGAACTCTTCATTTGCCCCCTTAAATCAAAAACAGATTAAGTTATTAGAATTTTTCTCAAAGGAGATAAATAATGCCAAGCGGATTGAAGAATGTCTAATTCTTAAATTCATAATTGAAGACGGTGTGATTAGCATTCCCGTACTGAAGGAGTTCGTATTGAATCGCTATAATTACACCCTATCTGATGAAACTATAAACTCTTGTATACGGAATCTGAACTTTGAATTCATACGAGAAAAGAAAGATGGGAAATTGCTTTCCGTAAAAGAGATTTACGGGTTTGACAATGTTAAAATAGAGGATAACAAATTCATTCCATCTTCTGCTTTCAGCGAAGATTTGAAACAAAGTGAATTCAAAAAGTACCTATTTGATTCAGTGCAATACTCCGTGTATGAATTCAATCGATTATTTGAATCTGAAAAATGGCAAGATGGATTTGTTCTATATAGAAAATACTCCCGGAAAGACGTTTTCAGAATATTGAATTTTGAAGAAAATCCGGTAGCACAAAATGTAGGTGGATACCTAGTTAGTCCTGATAATAGACATTGTCCGATTTTCGTCAACTATCACAAGGAAGATCATATCTCCGAGTCCACAAAATATGAGGACGAGTTCATAAACAATAAGGAATTTGCTTGGATGTCTAAGTCCAACAGAACTTTAGGAAGTGCTGATGTAAAATCCATTCTCGGAGAAAATGGCCCTATAAGGCTACCGCTCTTTATAAAGAAAAACAACGATGAAGGCTTGGAATTTTATTACATGGGTGAAGTCAGTCCTCAGTTAGAACAGCTAACTCAAACTAAAATGCGAAATGATCTTGGTGCTTATGTACCTGTTGTCAACATTAGATTCAATTTAGATCCACCAGTTCCATCCTCGTTATATCAATACTTGAATGAGAAAATTCAATCAACTAAATCGTCAAAAGAAAATAAACCAAAAGTTGTTGATATTAATTCAACCAGTAATGACAATAAAAAGAATCAAAATCTAATTCCACTTTATAATTTTTATGCAGCAGCAGGAACATTCAGTGAGATGCAATCTGAAAAAAACTACAACATGATTGAAGTGCCGGGAAACGTAAATAGCAAGGAGCATTTCGCCTGTCGTGTTGTTGGAGAATCTATGAATCGCATTATACCGAATGGTTCCATTTGCTTGTTCAAAATCTACACTGGAGGCTCAAGACATGGAAAGATTCTTCTGATCGAGAACAGGGACATTCAGGATCCTGAATTCAATTCAGCATTTACCGTCAAAACGTATTCAAGTGAAAAAAAGATCACCGAAGAAAGCTGGGAACATGAAACCATCACGTTAATTCCCAACTCATTTGACAGTGCACATGTAAAGATGATAATCAACAATGAAAATGCTTCCAGTATGAGGGTTATTGGTGTGTTCGTGAAAGTTATTGGGTAACAAAATACATTTAGTCAAAGGCCTGGAAAAATGATATCTTCTCCATCTTTGACGAAGACAAGTGGATTAAATAAATATAAATACGTATTTATACATCACCCTAGTCTACGGTGCGCGTGCATTCTCATTAGTACATTTTGTAAAAATCAGCGGTAATAGTCTTATACGCGTTCGCCAGTGCCGCCTGTAAAATCCCTTTTGAATCGAGATCGGTGGGGTTTTGCATTTGGTACTCCAACATTGCCATTCCCATTTTTCCGAGAAAGTAATGTTTGTTTGAGAAATCGACTTGCCACGAAATTTTTGGGTTCTTGTAGATTTCCTTGACCAACCAACTTAACTCCCTCCAGTGAGAAGTTAATACAACCAAATCGTGCGGGTAATCCCGGTTTAGTTGCTTCTTTCTTTCAGGAGAACCTGTTATTACGAGATTGGCTCCTCCCCACTCCTCGGCTTTCTTGGCCAACTTCGTAATCATATTCGCCTCAATTTTTGATTGCAGATCAAGAAACTCATCGCAAATCGCCCGAAGCTTATCTTGATAGTCCTTCGAACCGAATGACAGTAGCCGGTTGTAATATTCGCCAGGGAAGAAATTCTCAAACGCGGCATCTAGCATTAAACGTAAATACTCAATTTTCGGAAAGAGATTGAACTCCTTATTCACTACCTCATATACCTCAACCTCGATACGCTCGTAATTATTCAGGTCATTGAATTCGTTATAACCAATATTACTCTGGTCATTTTCATCCTCACCATCCAAATCCAGTTTGGGCTTATTAAATTTCAAACAAGTCTCTGTCCTGCGTCTATACACATTCGGATGGCCTTCAAAAACATCCAATCTACTTAAATCCTCATCCGTAGTTTCATAAATAACACCCCATACACAATCGCCCGGGCTGATAAGCACATCCGCAACAGCACTATCTCTTCCATTTGAGAATCGGGTAAAGCCAATTTTGTAATCTTGAAGGATGCCTATTCCAAGAGACTTAGAGTTAGGACAGCGTTCGCGCATTTGCTTCTCATCCATGTTCGATCCATAAGCGAAATAAAAAGACATAGCAATCAAGATTTACAATTTAGACACTCTAACTTATTCACAGCTCAGGCAAATGCATGGGATATTAAAAGATGATGTTTCTACAGATTTTGTTTTCCTGCAAGTTGATTCATATTTCATAATCCATAACCATTTATTTCCGAGAGATCAGCAAATAAATCGCTTGGCTCAATACTCTAAATTAATTCTGTTAGAATCAAGTTTTCGACTTGACTTAAGATACGCCCAAACATAATCATAACTTCCTCTATTGATTTTATTCCATTTGCTTTTGGGTATTTGGATAATTACTCTCTCATATAAGTAAGGAACTTCTTCATAATCATCAAGATTCGTTAAGATAAGATGCCAATTACCAGGCTCTTTTATTCTAACAAAACTTCCATGGACTTGTGAACTTTGATTCTTCGTGCGCACCATTCCTTTATAAATGGTATCAGAAACTACATCTTCAATAACGAAACCATTGAGTTGAACATTCGAAACATCATCGTATAAGTAATCCTGAATATCCCTAATCTCTGGAATACTTCTTCGAGCTGAATCATCTCGAAGCTTA
>Ga0315907_10003254_pt1 | contig 19376 bp, 11 predicted proteins | sample LakEriMetagenome_3_FD_203525 | JGI IMG/M metagenome (GOLD analysis project Ga0315907, IMG submission 203525) | Freshwater fungal communities from buoy surface, Lake Erie, Ohio, United States - Buoy 12 MA123 | ecosystem: Environmental > Aquatic > Freshwater > Lake > Lake biofilm | place: USA... | reverse complement strand
TAGTAGCGGATGCCCTCATCGGTCAGCAGGTAAGCGAACGGCTCCATGTATTTGCCATGCCACATTGATGCGCCACCGACCGCAACCGAGTCCGCGCCCTGCGTCAGCCACAAGGCGAAGTCCTTCCTATCTTGGTCGAGGCCGACGATGCCGGTGCGCGGGAATGGCAGGTTCAGCACGATGTCATTAGCAACCGTGCCACCCTGCCAGCGTTCCATCTGGCCGACATCGAACCACATTGCAGTCTCAGGCTCGGGAGCCATGCGGACGGCTTTCTGGATCAGCGGGGTCATACCGGCCCCTCCACACTCGCCCACCACTTCGGGTGCAGCCGCTGGCCCAAGTCATCGAACCAGATGTCCTCCGGAGGCTCATCCCTGCTAGCCTCCTGCTCCATGCTGGCGAGCTCCATCGAGCCGTCCGACAGCACGACCAGCACCCGCTCTCCGTAGGCCGGGTGGCGCTGGTGCGCCTTGTTCCAGACGATGACTTCTGTGCTCATGGCTGCTCCTTTACAAAAACGCCGTCTTCCCTAAGCGTTCCCTTGCGATCCTTAATTTGCGAGTACGCATGGTTCAGCGCCTGAACCATATCCACGCCAGCGAGATCTGCTCCGATAATCAACGTCACCAAGATGTCGCCGTATGCATCAAGAGCCTCTTCCTTGTCATTACGATGAAGCGCCGATATAAGCTCAGTAACTTCCTCAAGCGTCTTGATGGACTGGGCCATTGCAGTGCTGCGCGGGATGATCTTGCGAGCCTCTGCCCAGCGTAGTACTTCTAGCTCTGTAATTCGATAGCTGCTCATTTCAAATCCAAGATGCCGCAATGTCGCGGCGAGGAATGACAACTGATGGCTTGTTTTCGTTTTTGAGAACAGCCGGCTTTTTACTTCTGTCAATCTTTATCTCTTGAGGAATAGTGATTAGATATTTATTCTTAGAGGCAGTTGCCTTGTGACCATTCGGTCTAGGCCCAAGAGCCAAGACTCTGCTGCAAGGACCAAAGCCAACAACAAACGAAACGATATGGATGAGCCGCCTACTGATCAATGAATCCATTGCCTTGATTGAGGATCTCCTATCCATCGCCAGATCAAGATCTCCGAAACAGACAGGGCCATTTTTCAGTGCAGCCATAAGACTGCGCTGGTCTTTGGTGACATGCCTCGTGTCTCCAATGGATCTGCGAAGCTTGTCCATGTATTTGCTTAAATCTTTGTTTTGGTCGTAAGCAGCCAAAACTTCAAGCGCCGACTTCTGAATTGGTGTCAATTTATTTCCTCATCAGTTCCGTGATACGCTCGCGCAAAACAACCCCCATATCACGGCCTTTGATTGCGATCATCTGAGCTTCCTCGCAGTCAAAGACGACCTTGGCGGCATCTTCAATGCCTTTGTTGTATCCAGATGCGTACAGGTCTTTCCCGTTCAGGAACATTTCTATTGCCTCCCTGACAAGGGTCGCTGCCTTCCTGTGCTTTGCAAGGTCTCTTAGTTGACCATGTACATCAACAGGCAGGTACAGCGAATAAGGGATCATCTTTTTTTCCATTGCTCAAACTCCTTGGAAATTTGCTCCAACTTGACTCGGCTTGCCGGCTTGGTCTTGAGCTCCGACCGCGAAGACACTTTGAGGTATTCGCGCAGCCATTCAGTAGCATCAGCTTCGCTCTCGTCGAACACCTGTGCTTCATCATGAAGAAAGCGCCAGAACTCAGGGTCTTTACACAAGATGCCAGCCGTGCGAACAGCTCTGGCCCCAGCAAACTCATCCTCGCGGTTCATGGGCGTCTCGTCTTGCGCGAGTCGAACCATGACAACTTGATACCGCGCACCAACCCAGTCCCGAAGTAACTCCTCCGGGATTTCGTCTGGATGTAGACACAAGGTTAAGACATATCCGGTCTTGTCCTGCTTGAGCGCAACCTTGACCGCTTCAAATTGGAGCGTATTCATTGATTGCCCTTAGAAAGGAACGTCCGAGTCGTCAGCGTCGGATTGCTGGGCAGGCTTTTGCGGCTGACGAACAGGAGCGGGCTTTTGATACTGGCCCTGCGGCTTGGAGTACGGCTCAGCGATAGATGCCGAGTAGCAAAGTTGGCCGTTGATCGTCTTCTCCCAGCAAGACACAGTAAGTTTGACAAGCTCTCCTTCAGACTTGCCAATCATTTGCTGGAGAAACCCTGCGTCAAGGAAGATGTCGCCCCGATAGTCGGGGTGGGTGTCGGCTGACTTCCTGTTGTTGGGCCACAGAGTGCCCGTGTTCGGGCGGGGTACGTAGTTGCTCATGCTGCCTCCGAGAAACGGTTTTTAGCTTTGGAAAATTCGGCCATCAGATCCTTGAAGAAGGACGCATCGTGCGCCTTCACGGCGTCGAACAACTGCTTGTTCTTCTTGAAAATCTGCATGACATCGTCTGCGCTTTCGGTCATTGCGAGCGCACCTTTGCAGGCTTTCTCAATAACACTGAGCCAGTCCTGCGAGTCCGGTGACACAGAAACCCTAAGCTGCCAGCCCCCGCTTTCGCCATTCATATGACGGGGCGGCGGCACAGGAACAGCCTTGGGCTTCTGCTCTTTTGCAGCCGGCTCCGAAGCGTCGATGATGTCGTTCTCGACGATCTCCATGGCAGCAAGCCACAGATAGCGGCGCTGATAGGATTCGACCGCGCCCAGGTTCTGAATGGGATGCGCCCCCTTCAGATTGGCCTCGGCCATGGGGCTGGTGATGGTCATTGATGACCCATCTTCGCAGTCTGTGATGGTCAAGGTAGCAACGTCTTGACCAAAGCTGACAACCGAAGCCAAGTCCAGATCGTAGAAGATCTGCATGGTCTGCGGCAGGAAGTCGCCCAACTCAAAGTACTTGTAGCCAGCGAACTTGTTTTCGCCGCTCTTCTTGAGTTCCTGCGCTGACAGCAGGATCCTCGCTTGCATCAACTTCTTGAGTACCATTATTTCGCACCTTTACGATATACGCGCTTGGGTTTGTTCCTTGATCCGGGCGGACGGCCACGGCGCTTGGGTTGTACGGCGGGCTTGATAGCTGCAACCGTCTCGACAGAGGCGGGCTGAGCCGGGGCGGCAGGTGCATTGATCTCGATCAGCTTGTCTAGGTAATGACGCGCCTTTGCAAGATCCTCGATGCCGTTCTTTTCCTTGTGACGGCTGACATACTTGACGACGCACCCCTCGAGGTAGCCAAGATCGTTGGCCGCAATGAAATCCCAGGGCTGAATCTTCTTGTTCATGTAATGCTCGCCGCCGATTTGTTGCTGATTTGCTGACATGGGTTACTCCTTGGTTTGGAAATCCCGCCATTGCTGGCAGTACTGGCTTACCGAGCAGAAGCTCGCACAGCGGACTCGCTCGCCGGGACGGGTCTCAACTTCATAACCCTTACCTAGCTTGTCTGCTGTTGCCTTGGCTTCTTCCTCGGATTCGTGCAGCGACTTGGCTCGGACGTTGCCAACCTTACGCACCGCATAAACAGTGGGCCTTTCCCACATTTGCTCGGGCGTACAGTCGGGCAGCGCTTCGTCAGCCTCCATCGCAAATTCAAAAGCAGAATGATCGGCAATGCGGGACAGAACAAACGCCTCGCGCTCTTCAGCAGACCACAGCTTGATCGGCAACTCCTTGATCGGCGCTTCCGGGTAGCCATCCTTGGTGCCAGCCTCCCGGCGGCTCCAATCGCGGATGATTGCCACAATTCCAAGATCGCGAACGGTCACGCCCTTGGCCTTCTCAGCAAGGTAGGCATAAACGTTTAGTTGCCACTCCCAGTCGATCTTGTCGTTCATCACCGCCCAAGCGCTGGTTGTCTTGTAGTCGCGGATGCTAACCGTACCGTCATCGTTCTTGATCTGAAGGTCCACGGCTCCGCTCAGGTGCCAGCCATCGACCTCGACATGGATGCGCTCCTCGATGACATGGTTGTCGTCCTTGCCGTGCTCCAGAACCTGATGTACGGCAGAGCCGAACATGGACCAGACCATGTCAGCAACGTCTTCCTCTAGCTGATCGTAGAACTTGTTGCTTAACGCGACAATTTTTGGGCTGTTGATCAGCTGGGTTACGCTAATGTTTGCCCTTCCCCTGCTGTAGGTCGGGCGCTTCAGAACATTGACAATGGTCTGCGGCAGGTTGAACTTGTTTGTGAGTTTCACTTGCGCTCCTTGGTTGTGAAGCAGATTGTGAGGCAACTTTTTCCCGCTGTCAACAGGTTGTACCCACTATTCGTCATCTGTTGCGTTGCAAGGCTCTGGATGCTACCCTGCTTTCATGCAAAAGCCAATTCAGTTGTTGTTGCCCTGGCCCCCAAGCGTCAACCACTACTGGTTGCAGCGAGGCAAGGCTAGGTTCATAAGCCCTAGGGGCAGGGCTTTTCGGCAAGCGGTAGCCGAAGAGTGCGCCATGCAGGGGGTGACCCCGCTAGATGGGCGGCTCGCTGTGCATGTAGCGCTCTGGCCTCCTGACAAGAGGCGGCGGGATATAGACAACCTGCTGAAGGCGCTACTTGATGCCTGCGAGCATGCAGGATGCTATGCAGATGACAACCAGATCAGCGAGTTGCACATCATCCGCCACGAAGTTCAGAGCGGCGGACGATGTACGGTTGTCATTCTTCCTACTTGATGACCTCGCGGCGGAGTTCCTTCACTGGCTCAAGCACATCCTGCTTGATTTGTTCGTACTCAGTGATTAGCTCTCGGCGCTCTTTGGGAGACATATCCTTGGAGCGCGACGTTGCCACCCGACGAATCTCGGCGTTCAGTTCTTGGAGATCTTGCTCGGTTTCGGTGATGTATTCGTACATGCCTGCAACATCGCCATGCTTCTCCAAGTACTTGTCCGCCGCTTCATCGTCTTCGCGCTCGATCATCTTCATGTAGGTCTTGTACTTCTTCTCTGCCAACTCCTTGAAGTCGTAGAACAAGTCCTCCCGCCCGCGAGGAATGTCTGGCCGCATGAAGCTACCGATTATTGGAGTCTCTCGCTCGGTCAGTTCTGGCCGGGTTTCCGCTGCCACTCCAATGCTGTTAGACATCCATTGCGCCATAGAGCCAGCGGTTCCGAAGATGCCTCGCACAAGATGATCGGCTTCAATTGGATTCAGTACACGCCTTCCATCGGTCCCCGGAATCGCCAGCAATTCGCTGATGCGCTTGCCAAGTTCTGAAGTGGATGCGGCGTATTGTTCTGCGGCCTCGACTCCCTTGAGCCCCTCTGGGGTAATAGGTCTTCCGGTGAAGAAGTTGTAGTTAATCGCCACCTCAAGCACCGGCTTCACGCCCGCAGGAATCGGCTCTGGTCCAAGCAGGGCATCACGCGCAGCCTGTCCAAGCGCCCGACGAAGACGCCTTGAATCGTATTCGTTCTCGGTTCCTTCGCGAGTCACTTTGTTGTAGATCAACTCGGGGATGACCTTGAAGAAAAACGCTGCGCTGGTGTTCATTGGCAGCATGATCTTCGTGCCGGGGATGATGATGTTTCGGAGCTTGGTCTGGTCATCCAATTCATCGTATTCAGGATCAGCGCCAGCCAGCATGCAATACAGCAGCGTCAGGCTGGTAAGCATTGTTCCAGTTACCGCAAGGCGAGCGAGCGCTTTCTGCCTGCTCATTCCCTTGAGCCCGCCGCCCATAAGCGCGTTAACCAACACATCCATCGAGTTGGCATACGCGCCCATGAATGGCACAAGCTTCACCGCAGCTTGAGCAAATCCGGCGGATCCGTGATGCAGGAAGTTGATGACGTTCGCGGCCTGATACAAAGCCTGGGCTTCATCTCCAGTCTCCGCAAGAACGCGCTTGTAAGTCGCCACCCGCTGCGCCATGTCGGAAGCGTCGCCGATATGATCAAGCGCTTTGATCATGGCCGAAAAGACATTTCGATTCATGATCCCAAGACGACGCTTGATCTCTGCCTCGGGCGTCCTTGCCGGACTATGGAAGCCGCCAATACCTGCCGCTTTAAGGATGTCGATAACGGGCTCGATATCTGCCCCGCCCTTCTTGATGGCCGGCTGAACCAATGAGGTAAGGAAGCCTTTCCATACCCCGCCAATGAGGGCAAGCGGGTTGCGAACCCCGGTCACCAAGGCTGCGGTCGGAGCATCTTTGAATACCTGCTTTACTTGGAACACGCCAGAAAGGGTGATGCTCCTGCGCGTCAGGTTGGCTACTGCGGCAAGAGGAGCCCACATCTTCAGGTTGATGTTCTCCATGCCGTAGATCGATGCGGCCACAAGAGGATCTTGAATCTCTACAACAACCTTGCGTCCATTCACAACCCAATTGAACCGACCCTTCGCTTTATCGACGCTCGGGTAAAGCTTGACTTTGTTTTCTGTGTTTCGTGTCGCATGCTCCAACACGATCCGGTTGGCCGCGAACTGGCGAATCCCGTTCATCGTCATACGCATGACATTGCGCGTCATGTTGTCGATGATGTTCTGGATCTCACGATTGGTTTCAAACGTCACCAGATCGTTGTCTTTTAAATCCATATCAACACGCACTTCGCCAGAGGCGGTGGCCGTGACAAGTGCCGGGTCGATGGGCTTGTCATTGACCTTCACGCGCACCACAGAAGAGGGCTCAATCTTGAAGTCCTTCTGCCCAGCCTTGGCCCGAAAATCCATAACGGCAACTGGCTTGCCACGCTTGAACAGCTTCTCGCGGCCAATGTTCGTCATCGACCGAGTGGTGGACTGGATGGCAGTTTGTGCAGGCGCGTGAATATCCTCGTCATCGCTGGTGATGCGATACCAAGGAACATAGTCCTTGATCTTGGATAGAGTTTCGTAGCGCCCCTGAGACAGCAGGCCAACCTGACGCCACATACGAAGAAGATTCTGGTTGATTGCCGACCAGTTCTTCATGATCTCGCCAAGCTCAGGGTGAGCCTGATCCCGAGCGGCAAACTCATACATCTCATCTTCAGACATGTTGACCGAAGATGCCGCCTTTTGAATGGAGTCAACGTCAGTCTGAGTTTCTGCAACCAATTCCTTGGCTTGCTTGATGTCATCAGGAGGGGCTTGCATCTGCTGCAAGATCTTCAAGTTTTCTTTGGCATTCTCCAGCGCCTCAGTGCGATCACGAAGTTCGTTCATGATGCTGATCGAGCGCTTGGCCTCAAGGTATGCCTGAATGATGTCGGTGCCTACCTGATCACCGAGTTTCTTCTTGAGCTTCGCTTCGGCCTCGTACACTCCGCGCATGCCGAGGTCGCGCTCTACGGCAACGTAGTTACCCTGCTTCGGGTTGTATTCAATGCCGCCACGGAAGATCACCTCAACGCCAATGTTGCCGCTGCGGATCGCGTTATCCAAAGCAACGGACGCAATCACAGCGCCCTCGCCTGTGCGAAGCTGGCCTTTGTACTGATCAAAGTCCCTGGACTCAAGGCCGGCTCCGTACCAAACGGCCTTAGTCCTTGCGGCAATTAGGCCATCGACTACATTGGTTGCTTGATCAGATACAAACCCAGTCGGGTTGGTTGCAGCCTCTTTGATCAGATCTTTGCCGTTCTTGAATTGATCAATGACAAGGGTTCTGATCGGAGTGCTATCAAGCTTCGGCGTGTTTGGCCGAGCGTACCGATCAAGAAGATCCTTGTCGTCTTGAATGTTCTGAAGTTCAAACTTGCCGAACACATCGACCAGAGTGGCTTGGCGACGATCAGTGATGTCGCCCGTCATAATTTGACGGAAGACATTGTGAACATCCGACCTGTTGTCGAAGCCAAGCACCTCCTTCAAGGCTTCAAACAAACGACGAACCCCGCTTTTGAACCTATCCCACGCCGTGCCAAGCTCAGCCGCCATTAGCCTTTCAGAGTTGACTGCCCAGAACTCAGACGGGCTGACGTACTGATACATGCTGTAGCTTGGCAGCAGGCCAATGGCCTCCGTCAGGCTGCGCTCTGTGGGGTTGGACAGGAAGTTGTTTACGGCATTGAAAAACTCCTGATGTTGCTCATCCGGGTTTTGCTTGATGGCCCGCTGAAGTGCCTTGCCCCAGGCTTGAATAACTACTTTACTTTGAGCATCAGTCATCAGTTGCTCAAGGCTATGAGCAATTTCATGCCTAATGGTTTCGGGGTTGATCGTCCCTGCGGTTGACTTGTAAAGACGGACGATCCTAGTCCAAGGAATAAACGAACCAGCCGTGCGGCGGTCTTTGCCTTGAGCGACGCTAAGCTGAAGGCCCTCAAGAAACCCAGGATGACGCTGATACATCGCCTTGATGACGTTCAGCACCTCTTCCGAGATGTTGCCGGCGGAATACTCCTTGAGCGCCTTGGCGTAGAAGTCTTCCGGGCTATCGCTGCGCGGCACGGTCGCCTTGATCTCAGCCTGCAACTCACGCATGGCCTGCATGGTTTGCGTCAGGTTGCGCTGCAAGTCAATGCTTGCCTTGCCCTCTGCAATTTGCTTGGTCATCCGGGCAACAGAAGCGCGAAGCTTGGCGTACTCCTTGATCTTCTCGTCTCGGATCTCTTTGCTCGTGAAGAGTAAATCGCCCTCTTGCTCAGCAAGAGATGGCTCCTGAGCATTAAACAACGGCAAGCCGCGCTCGACCAGAGCCCGCATCTTGTCGGTGACATCGAAGCCCATCTGTGTAGGCGGGCGCTTGCCCTTTACTTGAACGCCGAGTTCCTCAAGCAACGCCTCGTCCCGACGGCCCTGCGCGGTCTTCATGCTTCCAATGCCAACGGCTTCGATCTGCCCGCCGCCCACTTTCGGCAACAGCTTCTTCAGAGCGGTTGGCACGATCTTGTCGTAGAAGGCTTTCATGCCTTCGCCGCCGACCTTGAGGTCGATGCCCGAGTACGACTTTCCGGTGTCAAGCTCTTGTTTATCAGCTCTCTCTGCCAGCTCTTTACCAATCGCATCGGCAAGAGCCGCCGCGTCCGGCACGGTCTGACGGCTCACGATCTCGCGGCCGTCCTGGCGCGCAGTGAACTCAAAGCCCCCTCTCTTTAGCTTGGTGATGTAGATGCTGTCCACCTGCTTGCTCAGGTCATACCGATCCGCAGACTGCTCGCCGTTGACGAACGCCACTTTGTCGTAGCCGCCCTCGGCGGCCATGACCATGATTCGCTTGAGCGCGAGGTTCAGCCAGCCTTCGGTCTTGGTGACGAAGGGGGCGGCTTGAATCCCGCTGTCACTCGGCTCGCTTGGTCGGGATTCGGCAAGCATCCGCAACTGGCGATAGATGCTCTCCTCGCGATTACGCAGGCGTGTTGCTTCGTCACGGTCCTGTCCAGCAGGCAGCTCGCGCAACTGAGCCTTGATGCCGCGCAGCTCTTCGTTGAGTGCGTTACTTTCTTCTCGGACGTAATCGTTGTGCTCCTTAGTTAGCCGCTCGCGTTCAGCGGCCAGTTGATCATCGGTGAGCTTGAATCCACCCTTCCTCCCAGCCTGCCCCCAGTCCGACTGGATCTCCTCAACAAACAAAACACGTTTGCCATCAGCATCGGTGCGGTCGTTGATGCGGATGTGGGCGAGGACGTTGGGTTGGTTCCAGTGGCTGGAGCGGTACTTCGTGTATGTTGTTTCAACAGCAGCCAACAGACGGTCGCCCTCTGCGCGCTCTGCCGGAGTGGCCTTGTTGCGCCACGCAAGCGCCACGTCGTACTTCTCGCGCATCTTGCGCTGGAAGTCGGTGAGCTTTTGCTTGGCCTCCATGATGTCGCCAGTCGGAAGCCTCAGCAGCACCTCTCGGTAGTTCTCGCCGCCGGGGAGGGTGTACGTGCTGTACTTCGTCGCAAGAGCCCCTATTTCTCCGCTCTCGGCGTACTCATTCATTGCCTCCGCAATCTCAAAAAATCGCTTCGCCAGCCCGAGCTGACCTTGAGCCTGGAATTGTTGAGCTTTTCTTTCTGTTCGGGCGGCTCCAGCAATCCATCCTTCCGTAGTGGTTGGCTGTGGACTGGAAGTGTTTTCAAAGTATTCGATCAAGATTGGCGGCAGATTTCTCGAGCCGCCAAGCACTGTCTCTTCAACTTGAATGCCGCCCTGCTGAAGGTACTCGGTCACCTGCTGCTTGGTCACCCTGCCTTGCTGAAGATCAAGCCAGTCGTTGATGCCTGACCACTCAATTTCGTCCTGCTTGACCTGTCCCTTATTGACCAGACCCTTGATCGCATCCTTCCATCCCTGAGCGGGTGCGCTGGATACTTTCAGACCATCCACCCCAGCGGCTAGCGCAGAGTAAAGACCAATAGGGCCACGGAACGCAGTGGGGTCGATGTTAAAAAGGAAGCTCTCTCCGCCCCCATCGGTTACGCGACCAACTTCTCTAGGTCCGCGACCGACTTCGCTTGGCTCACCAGCGGCTTCAGCCCTTCGTAGATCTTCGCCCCGCTCCGGTCCTTCTCCTGACGGTACAGCCCCAGTTGGGTATTCACCGACACCTCGATTGCCTCTAGACGATGCTGCGGCGGTACCTTTTCCGTAGTCTTCAAGAGACTTCGCAGTGTTTCTCGTTGTGGATTGTCCATATGCGTCCCTCATCGCAGTGAATGCAGATTCATGACGCGCCAGAACTTCCATGATCGCGTCACGATAGTAGTCGTACAGCCCTTCGTCAGCCAGATACTGCTTGACCTTGAGCATCTGAGTGTTGTGAGCAACACCGTGATCCATCGATCCCGTGTGGGCGATCTCGTGAATCATGGTGTCGAGCAATTGCTCCCGCACACCAAACAGAGTCTTAGCGCCAAAGTCATAGAACGGATTGACCATGACCGCCTTGTACGGCACCTTGATATGAATGCCGCCATAGCCCTTGTCGATGGAGATGCCGGCAAAGAACAGTTTGTCGGGAGCAAGAACGCCATACCCGTACATGTTGCTCTTGGCTAACTCCTCCTTCATCTCGACCAGCAGCGTGCCAAGCTCTGCGAAGAACTTCTCTGGCTCTCCGTACTGCCTGCCGATCTCCAAGAAGTCCACATTGGTGTTGTTGTGGAAGATTGGCAGACTGGGGTTCTGCTTCATGTCAATCATGAAGTCAGTCCCAGTGGGGATCTTGTCGCCCTTGAACGACGACTCCTTTTTCTTCTCCTCTTCCTTGGCCTTGATATCGACCAGAACCTTCTTGGTTTCGGTGTCCGTAACCGCATCGGCGGTAATCGTCACCTCTTTTGGCAGTGGCTTAAGTTCCGCAGGCTTCTCAACGGCACGCTTATCAAATGACTTCTTGAGCTTGTCCGTGATTCCGGCAAGATCTTTGCCCGCCTCCAAGCGCGGCATCGATACGATGTCTTTGAAACTTTGTTGCAGATCAGACGCCTCATAGCCGCGAGCAATCTGCCCAAGATAAGAGGTCAGAGACTTGATGTCTTCTTCCAGTCTGCCCTTAAATCTTTCCCGGCTATTCTCAAATGGATAGTCAGGATGCCGTGCATCTACATTCGGCTTCACATCGACAATGATGTCGTATGGAATCTTCTCGTTATCTATAGAGAACGATGGGCTAAATTGATACACGCCACTCGACAAAACCTGATGCTTGATTGAGTAGGTGCCTCCAGTATTGCGCTCAATGCTGAAGTAAATGTCAGCCGAACCCCATTCAAAGTTGGCCTTGAACTTTGAATACTTGTCTTCTGGGAATTTTGTACCAACAGGAAGCTCAATAGTTTCTGTGCTTCCGAATGAGGTCATATTGACCTTGACGGTCACTGGGCCAATCAATGGCTTTTGGAGCGTATCTATGTATTCAGCGGAGTACGGGAAGTAAATTGTCTTTTCGTCGCCGGTCTTTGGGTCTGTGTACTTTTCTGGAATGGTTACGGTGACAGTTGTGCCGTGTTCGCCTTTCGGGGCCGGAGATTTCTTGATGACGAACTTGCTATTGGCAATGTCTTGCGCGGTTGTGTCTACGGTAACGCGCACGCCGTCACGGACGGTATCAAGCTGAAGTCTCTTGGACCCGAGCATGAAGCCCATCTTTGCAAGACCCAGGCCACCGCTTCGCATACTTGGCGGAAGGTCGGACTTATCAGACCCCGCGACCGTAAAGAACGCTTGACGAACGATCTCTGGCGTCATGCCGCGAGCGTCATCCTTGAAGCTGATCGTTCTTTGACCGGTGTCAATTGAGATCTCAATGTTGCCCGACTTGTACAAAGGCTTGATCTTTTTGCCGGCCGAATTGACGCTGGCTGTTGCGCCCTTGACGGCATCAAACGCATTTTGCAAAAGCTCTTTGATCGAGACATCGCTCAGCGCAGACGCATACATGTTTGCGCCAAGCAACTGGATCAGGTTGCCCATGTTGGCATTTAGCTGACCAGCCTCTTCTCCGAACTTGTTGTCCTGCTCTCTGGAGTACGCGACATCTCCAGACATGTCCGGACGGGCAACAAACGTCAAAGACTTCTTGGTAACGCGCTGGTATGCCTTGGGAGACTTGGCTGCATCAGGACGGAAGCGCACATAGTCGCCATCCACGCCAACCACAACTCCGGGCATGTTGCCCATACGGACAAGGTCTCCGACCATGAAGTCGTCGGCCATCTTCTTTAGTTGGTCTTGGACCGTCTTATCAATCGCGGCAGACTCGGCCTCTACGTCCTTGCCGGGCTCAACAGGCGTGGCCTCCTTAACAAGGTCATCTGCTCGCTTGTTGGCCTTGTCGAGCGCATCACTAGCGTCTGTGCCTTTGTAACGAATGATGCTGCCATTGACGTAGTTGCCAGAGTCAACGTCATACAGGCCGGTGCCATAACCATCGCTGGTCTTGAACACTCTAACCAGCATACCGTTGGGCAGCGGGATTTGCCGCACCTCGTCATCGGTCTTGACGCTCTCGGGCACATCAAGATCCGGGGCCTTGAGCGCCAGAATCTCATCGATTCGTTCTTGGAGGGTCGTCGCTGCGGCCTCGAAATCCCTGTCGTAGAAATCATCATCGATGTACTCGGAGATGTCTTGCTCTGTCATCCCCACATCAAGCGCACGCTCAAGCACGCGAGGATCGACCGGCGCGTACTTGTTCGTGATAGCCATGACAGGATTGTCGATGGCATTGTTCGCCATGAAGAATGCGTAGGCGAATCCCTCGGGCGTCACGCTGCGTGCGTTCTTCGTCTCCGCAGACTTGCCGCCGTACATGAGGTGCATCTTTGAGCCCTCAGTTGGCTCAACAGGCGCAACCGGCAGGTCGGCATTGAACCTGCCCCACAGCAGCGTCTTCTTGGTGTACGGGTCGCCAAAGTGATTGGGGTTGAAGGACAGGCGCCACGGCGGCAGGCCGGTCAGCTTCTCAATTCGACCGACCGGGTTCTCGATAGCCCAGATCGTCGGCTTGAAGTACTCGATGGTTGCGAGGGTTGTCTTGACTAGCTCGACAGACTCCAGAGTTCTGCCGTCCGCATCCTTGGCCGCAAAGTGCTTTGCGCCACTGCTGGCAAAGTCAGTGCATGGACATGCAGCAAGAATGGCGTAGATGTCACTCCCTTCAAACATGCTGAAGGCGTCCATGAAGAACTGGACATCAAACTTTCTGACATCGCCCATCTCCGGGTCGGCCTGAATATCAAATCGGTAGACCTGATATCCAGCCTCTTCCCAAGGCGCACTCCACTGCCCGGTCAAGTCAAACAGGGACAGAACAACCCTTTCGTAATTGTCGTTGTATTCTTTGCCCTGCTTTCGAGTGTGCTTCTTCCACTGTTCGATGCGCTCTTTGGCTTGAGCAACCGTCATGTACCCAGCGTCTTTGACGTACACGCGCACCTTGTCTTCAGCGCGAACCACTTCGTTCTTGGTCGGCGCAGAGAAGATGCTGCGAAGATCGCCGTCGTATTCCTCGCTGTATTTGAGTGGGCTGTATTGATCCCCAAGGGCGTCGGCTACCTGCTTGACCTCAGCGTCGGATGCGCCACGGAACCCTGATTCCTCTTCGTTTGGCTTGTCAGCGCCGCCTTCCTGCTTGGACCTGAACAGCGCATTTGCCGCCTCAACCTCTTTCTTCTTAAGAGGGGCGTACTTGCGCTTCCATGCGGCGTGCCGCTTAACCTGATCCTCGTACTGCTTAACAAGCTCAGGAGATGCGCCCGCCTTGCCTCGCGCACCAAAGAACTTCTTCTCCGAAGATGGCTTGACTGGCTCTGGGCCAAGAGCATCAAGGTCAGCTTTGGCCTTGTCATATGCGACCTGAAGTGGATTGACCTTGACTTCTGGCTTTTTCTCTTCGGTCTTGGGCGGCGCGGCAAACAAATCTTCTTGGCCGCGAGCGGCGGCTTCATCTGCCTCACGATCACTGCCGGTCAGCACAAACTCGCCGACCTCTTCATCCGCCTTGGCCTTGCGCTCACGCGCTTCTTTCTCTGCTCTCTCCGCTGCTTCGCGATCTTGGCGAGCGCGGTCCTGAGCTTCCAGTTCCTCGGGGGTCTGTGCGGTCAGGCCAAACGGCTTGGGGGCCTCAACGCCCCGGGCCTCACGGATCTGGGCAATCAACTCCGGGTTGGTTGACCAGTTATCCCATGCAGCTTTCAGGTTACGCAGTTCATCAATCCTGCGCTTCACAGCTTCGGGATCTTTGATGTCGATGCCTTCTGCCTTGGCAATCTCTGGGCGCTTGGCGGCACCAGAAATGGCAGACAGTCGATCCGACACTTCGCGCTGTTTCTTCTGCGCGATCTTCGCCATCTCCTCGGCTTCTTTGATGGCACTGTCATCAAAGCCGAACATGTCCAGCGTGGTGTCGTTCTCCGTTGCCAGCGCCTTGACGGCTTGCATCATGTTCGTAGCGACATTGGCAGACTTGCCATCCATGATCGCCTTGATGCCAACCGCCTGAAGCCGGGAATCATTCGGAGCATTCAGCGCAATGTAGTACGCCTCGGCGTCGCTGACTTTGTCTGCCCTAACGGCCTCGATGAGTTCATCGCTGCCTTGATTGCCGATTGTGAAACCCCGCTTGCCCTTATCCCTTGCCAGAAGTCCTTTTGACTCGGCGGTTTCCCGGTCCATGCCGCTTTCTTTGAAGTAATTGACATAGTCCTTTACCTGTCCTTGATCGTCTCTGATGTTGAGTTCTGCATCCTTGATGGCCGCATCAACCGCAGTGAAGCCATCGCGCTCTCGATAAACCTGTGCCGGGATGGTCTTCTCGCCACTGCGCTTGGCAAGATCAAATCGATGCCGGCCAGAGATAATCTCCAACGAGCCATCGAGTCGTTCCCACACGGCAATCGGAGCAAGGCCCTCTCTAGAGAACTTGCCACCCAAAGGCTTGACAACTCCAGTCTCGCTGGCCCCGTACTTGAACTGAGGAACGTCTTTGGAGAGTTTCAGTTGGCTGAGTGGCACCTCAACGCTTGGCAACTCCAGGTCCTGATGCTGCGGCGCAGCAGGCTCAAAGACTTTGGGCTGCGTAGTTGGCGCAACCGTTGGCGTATCTGGCAGGCGAGCAGCGGCAGGGGTCGGCGCTACAGATCCTGTGAACTGCGGGCCAGCTCCGCGAGGAGTAAAGAACGAAGTCTGCGGCGCTCCACTAACATTTGTTAGTGGAACAGGCTCCTGCGTTTCCTCAACCTCTTCCCCGGTTGGCATTCCGGGGATGCGAGGTTCGGCAGCGCCAAACCTGGGCTCGATGCGCTCTTCAGGCGGAAGCGTGGCCGGGGTTGCTCCAAAGGTTGGCTCGATCCGACCGCTAGGCTCGGCAGTCTGCACTGGCTCCGCCTGCGGTACGGTCGGCTGCTCCGCTGGGCTCTTGGCCTCAGGCACTTGAGGCGGCTCTGCCCTAAGCCCGCCGGTGACAGAAAGGGCACGAAGCGCAGCAGGAGTTGGTTCTGCCTGTTCTGCGCCCTGACGGATTGCGCGAGCTACTGCTCGCTCTGGGCTGATGGCCGGAAGGACTCGAGTCGAATACGCCTGCTCGGCAGCAGCCGCCCCGCGCACAGCGCCAATCGAAGCGCCGCCTTGGATAACGGTCTGGCGAATCGTTTCCCCGGCTTGATCGAAATAGTCCTTGAGCCCAGCGTTTTGATTAAGACCGATTTGCGGAGCGAGGTCGGTAATGAAGTTTGAAGTTGTTGTTGCAAGCTCTGCCGGCACTTCCTTTAGAAATGCCTTGGACAGGTAGCCAGACAATTCCTTAGTAGGGATGCCGTTAACGACACCTCTAATTGCCTTGAACTGATCTGCCAAGCCAAATCGCTCAAACAGAACCTCGGCGGTTGTCATCAGGCCGGCCCTGACAGAAGCCTCCATTGGATCTTTGAAGGCGCTGCGGCTTTGGCCGTATGCCGTCGTAAACGTCTCAAAGGCCATCTGAGACAACACGGGCGCAGCAAACCCAGTCATTGCGCCCAAGACCTTCATCGGCGCAGTGCTAGCAAGAGTGGCAATTGCTTGCTGGGCGGATCGCTCAAAGATGGTGTCGCCCTTGGGAATTGCTTCGCCGCGAGCTTCTTCAACTTGCCGCAATCCACGAAGGCGCTGGTCAAGCTCTTTGTCGCCCGAAATGTCTGCGTAGATCTGTGCTGCGCCCAATGAAGACTGGCGCATGCGAGTGCCCATCTCTGCACCGACGCGATCTAGAAAGCCAGCGCCCTCCATCTCCTGCTGAACGCGAGCCGCCTCTTCTTGGGCAAGCTCTGCCGCACGATCTGGCACGGCCTGTGGAAGGATAGTCGGCATCCTTCCAAGTCGCAGTTCTTTTGCCGCCCAGGCTTGAGCCGCTTCGGGATCCATGTCCCCTTCAACTGCCAGCTTTGCTGCCTGAGTCTCTAGTCTCGGGTCAAATGTTCGCTTGAGCGCCTGGGTCTTCAGCTTGTCTAGCTGCTTATATCTGGCCTGAATGTCCTGTGCTGCACGGCCATACAGATCTTTCCGTGCCAACAGCTTTTGCAATGCCGCACCGCGCTGCGCCTCTGGCAAAGCATTGAGTTGCGCCTCGACTGCCTTGACGAACTCGGGGTTCATGCCAAAGCGGTTCTCGCCCGGAAGCGACTCTACCTTTGGGGAGGTGACTTCATCAAACACCGACCCCGACTTAGGAGCGGGCTTTTCTGCGGCAAGCGCTTTGTTAAGCTGCCTGCTAGATGCGTCCCAGTAATACTCCCGTCCGGCGCGATCTTTGTAGAGAACGCCTTCTTGAAGCTTTGACGGATCAGTAGGCAATGCTACGGGCTTAGCAGCAGCGGGCCGCTTCGCTGCTTGTTCAGTCTCACCCAGAGGCGTCAGCATTTCCTCTGGCGACACAATGCTCGGAGCTTGGGTCGCGGGCTCTGCCGGTGCGCCAAGCTTTTCTGCCGAAGTCTTGAATGGCTCCGGCGCTGTTACTGTTGGCGCTGACGGCGGAACGACAGGCTCAGTACGAACCAATGTGGGGCGTTTGGCTTGTCTTTCAGCCCTGTCAAATTGATCAAAAGGATTGGCCGCTGGATTTTGATCAAACTGATCAAACGGATTGGCCGAGGGTTTGTCAAACTGGTCAAACGGATTAGCGGCCATAGTTTGTTACTTCAAGTATTGATCGGCAGACCCCGGTCCATATTTTGCCTCAAACTTCGATTTCAGGCTTGGATCTTTCTTTAGAAGATCGATAGCGCCTTGTGGGGGTGCTACGGCCGGTGCATTGCCGGGGGCAGGCCGACCGGGGGCTGGCTGACCGGGCGGTTGTCTACCAATAAGAGATGCGTCTTGGAGTCTAGTCTGTATGTTTTTATTAATCCATTCTTCTTTAAACGCATCCGCAGCCTCTTTGCCCTCGGCTTTCATCATTCGACGATACGCCATGAGGTCTGGGCTGGAGATCTTCAGCTTACCCCAGGCATCAAGAGCTTTGCCACGCGCTTCAATGCGAAGTTGGTCGGCCTGGAGGTTTTGCGATCCAGCAGCTGTTTGGGCTCCGCTTGCGGTTGCGCCCATCATTGCACCAACTCGCTCATAGGCAGCGCCTTGACGGTATGCCCAAAGCTTCAGCCCTTCATCAACCAGTTCTGCGTCTGGCCGTGCATCGCCCTTGTCCCTCATCATCTTCACATAGTTCTGTGCAGACTGCATGGAGATGTGCGGCGCTTTGGAGACCATTGCCTTGATATAGTCATCCCTTTCCTTGGCAAGCATGTCAGCCGCTTTCATAACCTCGCCCGTGCGCTCTTTGCGCTGAGCTTCTGCGACATCCGCTTGCGCCTTGAGACTCGCAATACCAGCGGCTTTTTGTTTCGACAGATCCTCTTCGTATCCTTTCAATGCAGTCTGAGCGCCCTCTGCAATGTTTTGCAGTGCGTTAGGCGAGCGACCGCCCATGATCCCAAGGCCAGCCTGAAGAAGGCGAAAGCCTTTTTGTTTTTCCATATCGTCCGGGCTTAGCGCCGCATCCCTCTGAGCTTTCAGATAAGCCTGAACCTCAGGAGACGGAGCCCTATCTGTTCCCAGCGCCTTCCGAAGGTCGGCCAAAGTGGTGCCAAGGGCTGGCCTCGTAAGACCAAGTTTCTCCGCTGCGGTCTGGGGCTCGGCTTTCTGCTCTTCGGCCCGGGGCTTGCTTTCAACCAAAGAGCCTTCATCCCCGTTGAAAGCAACGATCCCCCCGCCCTTCATTTCTTCAGGAAGGTTTGATGTCAGAGCGTTAATCCCAGGCATTGCCTTTGCCTGCTCTTTTTGCATCTCAACGGGACGGCCAATCAGGTCGCTGAGCGTCTGGTTCTTGATTCCTTGTTTGACTTGATCAAGTGTCACTGAATCCGGGTCAAAAAACACCTTGCGGTTGATTGCCGGGATGCCACCCGTCGCCATCCGCTGCGGCCCTTCAACCTTGCCGCCTTTAGCAAACAGTTTAGACGCGCCGTATGCACCCATGCCTAGACCGGCCAACTGAGACGCCATCGGCGGGGCGGCTTGATACGAGGTAGTTGTCTGACCCGGTACCGCATAACCGCGCAGCAATGAATTAAAGGCGCTCAGTCGTTGGAGTGGGTTTTCTTGCGCGTTCGAGTAGTTCTGGATTGCCTGATTAATGATGTTCTGTTCGCGCTGCTGTTGCTGCCCGCCCATCTGAGCCTGCAAGCCAATGATGTCTTTCTGCGCCCCAAGTTGCTGGCTACCGATATTTGCCAGATTGGCACCTTGGCGACCGACAAGATCGTAAGCGCCCAGCACGTTCTGCATGCCCTGCTGTGCCCCAGTAAGCCCACGAAGCCCAAGGTCAGCACCAAACTGCTGCGCTTGCTGCGCTTGTTGGAAGGCGTTCTGAAGACCAGTAGCCTGAATCCCCTGTTTCTGACGCATAAGGTCAGCGTTAGCCTGAGCACCAGCAATACCTTGCCGACTACCACCAAACGCACCGGATTGCGCGAACCTAGCCTGATCCGATTGACGGGCAATATCTGCCTGTCGCTGC
>Ga0315907_10003251_pt1 | contig 19387 bp, 15 predicted proteins | sample LakEriMetagenome_3_FD_203525 | JGI IMG/M metagenome (GOLD analysis project Ga0315907, IMG submission 203525) | Freshwater fungal communities from buoy surface, Lake Erie, Ohio, United States - Buoy 12 MA123 | ecosystem: Environmental > Aquatic > Freshwater > Lake > Lake biofilm | place: USA... | reverse complement strand
CAGCCGCTGCTTCCAATGCAGCGAAGGCTGAGAAGACGGCCGCCAAGCATCCGGTGCAGCCAGCCGCGAAAGCAATGGGTAAGCCTGCGGCCGCGCAAGCGGAAAAGATGGCGCTGGCACAGGTCAAGGGGGGCAAGGCTTCTCCCGCTGATCAGAAAGCCTCTTCAGGCAAGAAGGCTGCTGACAAGGCTGGCAAGAACTCAGCGGATGCGGCACTGGCCAAGCCTGAAAAGACGGGCCAGAAAGGCGCGCCGGTCAAGGCTGACAAGGGTGACAAGGGCGAGAAGACCGCAGCCAAGGGCAAGGCTGCCCTGATCGAGGAGGATGTCGTCGATGTCGACACCGACTTCGAGGGCGCAGAAGAAGCTGAAGTCGTAGAGACCGGTGAGGCTGAAGCAGAAAAGGCCAAGGCCAAGCCGCTGCGCATGAAGGTGTCGCGCGCCAAGGAGCGCGCACTCATGCGGGAGTTCGGTCTGGAGGAAACCACCCTCACCGAGGAAGAAGTCGCCAAGCGCCGGCAGGAGCTCAAGACGCTCATCAAGATGGGCAAGACTCGTGGTTTCCTAACGCACCAGGAAATCAACGACCACTTGCCGGAGAAGCTGGTCAACGAGGAGATCCTCGAAGCCATCATCTCCATGCTCAACGACATGGGGATCGCCGTCTACGAGCAAGCGCCCGACGCGGCCACGATGCTGATCAGCGGCAGCAACACGGGCACGGCCACGGACGAAGAAGCCGAGGAAGCCGCGGAAGCCGCCTTGTCCACGGTGGACTCGGAGTTCGGCCGCACCACGGACCCGGTGCGCATGTACATGCGCGAAATGGGAACGGTGGAGTTACTGACCCGCGAGGGTGAGATCGAGATCGCCAAGCGCATCGAGGGTGGACTGCAGGCCATGATGCTGGCCATCAGTGCCTCGCCGACCACCATCGCCGAAATTCTGTCCATGGCGGACCGCATTGCTTCTGGCGAGATGGCGATTTCCGACGCTGTGGACGGTTTCGTCTCCACGGACGAGGCCGACGACTATGTGGCCGAAGAAGATTTCGACGAATTCGACGAAGAAGACGACGATGACGGCAACGGCGGCAGCAAGGCGCTGACCAAGAAGCTGGAGGAACTGAAGTCCGCAGCATTGGTGAAGTTCGACGTGCTGCGCACCGAGTTCGACCGCATGCGCAAGGCGTATGAGAAGGAGGGGTACAAGTCCTCGGCCTATCTGAAGGCGCAGGGCGCCATCAGCGGTGAGCTGATGTCCATCCGCTTCACGGTGAAGACCATCGAGCGTCTGTGCGGCATCCTGCGCGGCCAGGTGGACGACGTCAGGCGCTATGAACGCGAGATCCGCAAGATCATCGTGGACAAGTGCGGCATGCCCCAGGAACAGTTCGTCAAGACCTTTCCGCCCCACGCGCTGAACTTGGCTTGGGCCGTCAAGGAGGCTTCTTCGGGCAAGCCCTACGGCGCCGTGCTGGGCCGTAACCTGCCGGCGGTGCAGGAACTGCAGCAGAAGTTGATCGACCTGCAATCCAGAGCCGTGGTGCCGCTGGAGGACCTGAAGGAAATCAACAAGAAGATGAACGAGGGCGAAAAGTCCTCACGCGATGCGAAGAAAGAGATGATCGAGGCCAACCTGCGCCTCGTGATCTCCATCGCAAAGAAGTACACGAACCGTGGCCTGCAGTTCCTCGACCTGATTCAGGAAGGCAACATCGGCCTGATGAAGGCCGTCGACAAGTTCGAGTACCGCCGCGGCTACAAGTTCTCGACCTACGCCACCTGGTGGATTCGGCAGGCCATCACGCGTTCCATCGCTGATCAGGCCCGGACCATCCGCATCCCGGTGCACATGATCGAGACCATCAACAAGATGAACCGCATCAGCCGGCAGCACCTGCAGGAGTTCGGCTATGAGCCCGACGCTCCCACGCTGGCTGAGAAGATGGAGATCCCCGAGGACAAGATCCGCAAGATCATGAAGATCGCCAAGGAGCCGATCTCCATGGAAACGCCGATTGGAGACGACGACGACTCTCACCTGGGCGACTTCATCGAGGACACCAACAACGTGGCCCCCGTGGACGCGGCCATGCAGGCCGGACTGCGTGATGTGGTCAAGGACATCTTGGACAGCCTGACCCCGCGTGAGGCCAAGGTGCTGCGCATGCGTTTTGGCATCGAGATGAGCACCGACCACACGCTGGAGGAAGTCGGCAAGCAGTTCGACGTCACACGCGAGCGCATCCGCCAGATCGAGGCCAAGGCGATCCGCAAGCTCAAGCACCCAAGCCGATCCGACAAGCTGCGGACTTATCTGGACAACCTCTGATTGCAGGCCATGTCGACCGGGTTGCGAGCGCGCTGCACGGTACTGTTCGCAGACCTGCGCGGCAGTACCGGTCTGTATGAGCGGCTGGGCAATGCGGCTGCGGCCGGACTGGTGACGAAGACTGTCCAGGCGCTTGCCGGCACTGGTGTCGCGACACATGGGCGCGTGGTCAAGACTCTCGGCGATGGCCTGATGGCCCTCTTCACCTCCTCTCAGGCGGGCGTGAGCGCTGCGTTGCGAATGCAGGCCATGATTGCCAAGGGACTGGACCGCAGTGGACCAGTGTCAGGCCTCGATCACCGTTCTTACGGACTTCGCCTGCATGTGGCCCTGGAGCATGGCGAGGTTGTCGAGCTCGGTGACGATATCTATGGTGATGCTGTCAACGTGGCGGCACGCCTGCTGGATCACTCCGGTGACCAGGAGATCCTGGTCACGCGTCACGTGCTGGAGCATCTGGACGAGCCTACCCGTGCGATGTTCCGCAGCCTGGACACGATCATCCTGAGAGGCCGCGAGCAGCCAGTGCGCGTTTTCACCTGTGCCGCGGCACCCCAGCGTGACGGACCTGAGACCTGTTTTGAGAACTGGGAGGACACCGCAGAGCCCGATGGCATCCGTCTGTGGAGCCCCACTGGCGAGATGGTGCTGGGCCTTGGGAGCCTGCCCGCGATGTTGGGCCGGGGAGCTCAGGCACAGTTTCTGGTGAACGATTCCAGCACGTCCCGTTCGCACGCGCAGATCGAATGGCGCGGTCAGTCGCTGCAGATCACAGACCTCAGTTCCAACGGCACCCACGTGCGCTTCAGCGACGGTGAGCTGGTGACGCTGCGCAGGTCCTCATGTGTGCTGCATGGCCGCGGCCAGATCGGCCTGGGGCGCCTGCCAGAAGTTGGGGCAAGCAGCACGATCGATTTCGAGCTGCTCCGGTTCGCCCGGACGAGCCCTGCGCCCTGAAGCGCCCTGCTCCTTCTGCCGCACATCCTCCAGCCATGCTCAAGCGGGCATGTTCCCTGCGAAGCCAGCCGAGGTGCCACGAGCCGCTGCCAGTCATCTTCGACGACGATAATCTTCGATTCAGCCATCCGCCCGACCATGCCGTTCCGACCCGAGCCTCCATACTCTCATGGCAGTGTGTCCAGGACGGCTGTCCTGCTGGTGAATCTGGGAAGTCCAGACGAGCCCACTGCCGCGGCCACACGCAGATATCTCGCGGAGTTCCTCAGTGATCCTCGCGTGGTGGAGATTCCGCGGGTCGTGTGGTGGCTGGTCTTGCACGGCATCATCCTCAACACCCGCCCTGCGAAGTCTGCGGCGAAGTACGCCACCGTCTGGACGGATGAAGGTTCGCCCCTGGTGTCAGGGACGAAGCGATTGACCGGAAGGTTGCAGGAGGCCTTGCAGCAGCAGGGGCATGACGTTCTGGTCAAGTGCGCGATGCGTTACGGTAATCCCTCGGTGCCCCTGGCTCTGGATGAACTTCGAGCGCAAGGCGTCACGCGCGTGTTGGTGTTGCCGCTGTACCCGCAGTACGCTGCTGCCACCACCGCCAGCGTCTGGGACAGCGTGGCCCGATGGTCGTCACGGTCCCGCCAGTTGCCCGAGTTCCGTTTCGTCAATCGTTATGGGGACGAACCTCTGCTCATCCGGGCGCTGGCCTCCAGCGTAAGGCGACATTGGGAAACCCATGGGCGGGCCGAGAAGCTGGTGATGAGCTTTCACGGGCTGCCGGAAAGATCATTGCATCTGGGCGATCCGTACCACTGTGAGTGCCACAAGGCTGCCCGCCTGCTGGCCGAGGCCCTTGAGCTGCCCAAGGAAGCGTGGCAAGTCACCTTCCAAAGCCGATTCGGCAAGGCGCAGTGGCTTCGTCCCTATACCGAGCCCACGCTGAAAGAGCTGGCCGCAACCGGCACCAAGTCGGTAGATGTCATCTGTCCCGGCTTCTCGGTGGATTGCTTGGAAACCCTGGAAGAGATTGCGCAGGAGGCCCGAGATGCCTTCTTGCAATCAGGCGGCACCTCTTTCCGCTACATCCCTTGCCTGAACGACGATCAAGGGGCTGTGCAGGCCATAGCCGAACTTGCGCTGCGACACTTGCAGGGATGGCCGAGCATTCAGGCCTTGGCAGATAAAGGGGTTGGGGAGTTACAGCGTCGCCTCGCGCTGGACATGGGCGCAACGGACTGACAATCCATCGCAAAGCTGCTGCTGAAGGAGCATCAGCGCCTGAACAGCCGCCGGATCAGGGGCCAGCTCAGCAACAGCACCACGACCCCCAGCAGCGTTGCCGATGCCGGTCTTTCGATGAAGACCGTCCAGCGTCCCTCTCCGATGGAGAGTCCGTTGCGCATCTGGGCCTCGGCCAACGGCCCGAGGATCATGCCCACGATCACGGGCGCCACAGGGAAGTCGTATCGCCGCATCAAGACGCCCACAAGACCCACGCCAAACATGAGGTAAAGGTCAAAAGCGCTCTGACGCATCCCGTACACCCCCACCGTCGCGAAGATCAGGATGCCTGCATAGAGCTGAGGTCGGGGCACCTTCAACAGCTTCACCCACAGGCCCACCAAGGGCAGGTTCAGCACCAGCAGCATCACGTTGCCGATGTACAAGGACGCGATCAGCGCCCAGACCAGCGTGGCCGAGGTGTCGAACAACTGCGGACCGGCCTGGATGCCGTAGTTCTGCAGGGCCGAGAGCAAGATCGCCGCGGTCACGGAGGTGGGGATTCCCAGCGTCAGAAGCGGCACCAGCGTGGCGGTGACGGCAGAGTTGTTCGCCGCCTCAGGCCCCGCCACTCCTTCGATCGCGCCCGTGGTGCCGAATTCCTCCGGGTGCTTGCTGAGCTTGCGCTCGGCGGCGTAGCTCAGGAAGGTCGGGATCTCAGATCCGCCTGCGGGGATGGTGCCAAACGGGAAGCCGATGGCGGTTCCGCGCAACCAGGCTGGCCAGGAGCGACGCCACTCCTGCCGTGTCATGTGAACGCGGTTCATGCGGTTCAACTGCTGCGCCTCACGGCCCTCGTACAGAGCGCCATACAGACATTCGCCCACCGCGAACAGACCCACGGCGACCAGCACCACCTCAATGCCGTCCATGAACTCGGGAATCCCGCCGGTGTAGCGCACCTGTGCGGTGATCTGGTCCAAGCCCACGAGTCCGATGGCCAAACCGATGAACAGCGCAGTCAAGCCGCGCAGCCGGCTCTTCCCCAGCACGGCGCTGACCGTTGTGAAGGCGAGCACCATCAACAGAAAGTATTCGGGCGGCCCAAGCTTGACTGCATGCTCCGCCACGAAGGGGGCCGAAATGGTGACCAGCACCGTGGCCAGCGTGCCGGCGACGAAGGAGCCGATGGCCGAGGTGGCCAGCGCCGCACCAGCGCGGCCGTTGCGGGCCATCTTGAAGCCTTCCATGGCCGTCACCATGGTTCCGGTCTCGCCAGGGGTGTTCAGAAGGATCGAGGTCGTCGAACCACCGTACATCGCCCCGTAGTAGATGCCGGCGAAAAAGATCATGGACGCCGTGGCGTCCACCTGCGAGGTGATGGGCAACAGCATGGCCACCGTAACCGCGGGCCCCAGACCCGGCAGCACGCCGATGGCCGTGCCGAGCGCACAGCCCACGAAGGCCCACACCAGGTTGATGGGGCTGGCTGCCGTGGCAAAGCCTTGAAGAAGATGCCCCCACCAATCCATCAGAACCACCCCGTGGATGTCAGGCCCGGCAGGCTGATGGCCAGGCCCTTGGTGAACAGCCAGTAGGTCGGCGTTGCAATGACGGCCCCCGTGCAGGTGTCCACCAACCAGGCCGATCGGTGCACCGGATCACCCTTGGCCAGCCGAAGGCCGCGGGCGGCCAACACAAAGCACAACGTACAGGCCACTATGAACCCCGCCCGCTCGATCAGGAAGGCGTTGAGCAACAACCCAGCGCCCACCCAGGCCAGGGCACGCCAATCGCCCTTGTCTGCGCCGCTGGGCGCCTCGACGTTGCGGAAGCCACCAGTCCAGGCCTGGCGAATGAGCATGCCACCACACAGACACAGGGCCAACGCTACGACCCAGGGCAGGAAGTTTGGGCCGACGCCCGCATAGCCGGCCGCCGAGGGGATGGACAGCGCCCCCCAGCCGATAAGGACGCCCAGAGTCAGGGTGCAGCCCCCGATCAGAAGGTGCACCTTTTGGAGGGCTGGGCGCATGGCTTGCATCCGGCCGGTGGCTTAGATCATTCCGGACTTGACCATGGTCGCGCGCAGGCTGGCGAACTCGCGATCCACGAAGTCCTCGAACTCCTGGCCGCTCATCAGCGCAGGCGTCCAGGCATTTTTCTCCAGCGACTCGGCCCAGACCTTGGTCTTGGTGGCCTTCACCACCAGATCCGTCAAGGCTTTGCGCTGCGCCGCCGTGATGCCAGGTGCACCGTAGACCCCGCGCCAGTTGCCAATCTCCACGTTGATGCCCATTTCCTTCAGCGTGGGGATGTTGATGCCCTTGAGCCGGCTTGGTGAAGTCACGGCGATGGCCCGCATCTTGCCACTCTCGATGTGAGGCGCAAACTCGCTGTAGCCGCTACCCCCCACCGTGACGTTGCCGCCCAGGATGGCGGCAATGGCCTCACCACCGCCACGGAAGGCGACGTAGTTGATCTTGGCGGCATCCACGCCCACGTCGCGCGCGATCATGGCGGCGGCGATGTGTTCCGTGGACCCTCGAGAGCCTCCCGCCCATTTCACGCTGCCCGTGTCTTTCTTCAACTGTTCGACAACGTCCTTCATCGTCTTCAGCGGAGAGGCCGCCGGCACGACGAAGACGTTGTACTCGCTGGTCAGTCGGGCAATCGGCGTCACCTGGCTCAGGCTCACGGGAGGCTTGCCGGTAATGATGCCGCCCAGCATGACGGCGCCCATCACCATCAAGGCGTTCGGGTCGGCCTTGCTGGCGTTGATGAACTGGGCCAGGCCGATGGCGCCGGCTGCGCCGCCCTTGTTCTCATAGGCCACAGAGCCCGCGCCTGCTGCCTGCAGGGCGGGGCCCAGCGCCCGGCCTGTGGTGTCCCAGCCCCCACCGGGATTGGCCGGAATCATCATCTTGATGTTGGTGGCGGCCTTTGCCGCCAGCGGCCAGGCCCCAGCCACTGCCGTTCCGGCCAGCAACTTCAGGAAATCGTCTCTGCGCATCGTGGTCTCCAGCATTTGAATGGAGGGATCGCCCCCCGGGCAGTCGTCATGGTGCCCAGCGCACCTGTCAAACGGCTGTCCTGGAGTTTGGGGTTATCCCTAGTCGGGGACACGTCAGGCGGGCGAAGACCGACGGGCGGTGACTCGATAATTGCTTCGCCTGATGAACATTCTTCTCGTCGAAGACAACCTCGCCCTGCAGGCCAGCTTGCGCCTGGCCTTGGAGAGAAGGGGCTTCAACCTGCGCGTGTGCGGCCGGGGCGACGAAGCGCTGCAGCACTGGGCGGCGCGTGAGCCCGATGTGGTGCTGCTGGATTTGAGCCTGCCCGGGCTGGACGGCCTGGAAGTGTTGAGGCAGGCCCGCAAGAGCGGGCGCAAGACGCCCGTGATGATTCTCACGGCCCGCGGCACCGTGGGCGACCGGGTGCTGGGCCTGAATACCGGCGCCGACGACTACCTGCCCAAACCCTTCGACCTGGACGAGCTGGAAGCCCGGCTGCGGGCCTTGCGGCGACGAGCGCCTGGCAGCGAGCCGTCGCCGAGCTTTTGTGGCTTGCAGGTGGACAGCTCTTCTGGCGCGGTGTTGTGCTGGGGCAGTCCCATGGAACTGCCCGGGCGCGAAGCTGCCATGTTGCGCGCCCTGCTGGCCAAGCCCGGGCAGGCGATCGCCAAAGAGCGGCTGTTCGAGCTGGTGTTCCCCGGCGAGGCTGACGTGCAGCCGGAGGCGGTGGAGGTGGTGGCCTACCGCCTGCGCAAGAAGCTGCAGGGCACCGAGGCGTGCCTGGTCACCCTGCGCGGCCTGGGCTACCTGCTTCGTCCCACCCCGTGACGCACTCGCTTCAGCGCTATCTGCTCGTGGGCATCCTGGGCCCCGTGCTGGCCTTCATGCTGCTCAACGCATACAGCGTCTACCGACAAGCCCTGCAGGCGGCCGATACGGCTTATGACCGCACGCTGCTGGCGTCGGCCAAGGCCATCGGGGAACTGCTAGAGGTGGTGGAGGACCAAGGGCAGCCCCGGCTGCGCTCTCCCCTGCCCTACTCGGCGCTGGAAGCCTTCGAGGCTGACATGCGCAGCCGCATGTACTTTCGGGTCAGCGGATTCAGCCAGGAAATGGTGTCGGGCTACGAAGACCTGCCCCGCCCGCGCACCTCCCCGGGCTCGAGCGGGCCCTATGCAGCGCTGGTGGACTTCTACGACGCCACCTACCGTGACGAGCCCGTTCGCATGGCCGTGTTGTTGCAACCGGTGGCGGGGTCAGCTGGTCAAGGCATGGCCACGGTGCAGGTGGCCGAGACGCTGGAGCTGCGGCGCGCGCTGGCTCGACAGGTGCTGCTGGACATGGCCTGGAAGCAGGGCGTGCTGATCGCCATGATCGCCGCCGTGGTCGTGCTGGTGGTGCAACGCGGCACCAGGCCCCTGCGGCGCCTGAGCCGTCAATGGCAATCCCGGGCTGAGGATGATCTGTCGCCGCTGAGTACGCAGCGGTCACCCAGGGAGCTCTGGCCCGTGGTCGAGGCGGCCAACGACGTGATGGCCCGCCTCGACCGCCTGCTGCGCCAGCAGAAGCGGTTCGTGCGGGACGCATCGCACCAGTTGCGGACCCCGCTGACCGTGCTGAAGGTGCAGGTTCAGTCGGCGCGGCGCGGCGATCTGGACCCGCTGGAAGCCCTGCGCGACATTGAATCCACCGTGGACGGGGCCACCGCGCTGGCCCAGCAGATGCTCGCCCTGGCCAAGGCCGAGCAGTTGCGCCAGCAGGAGGTGCCCGGGCCCGTGGACTGGGCCCAGACGGTTCGGGCCGTTGCGCTGGATCTGGCACCCCTGATGGCCGATCGGCAACTGGACCTGGACCTGCAGGCCCTGCCCTGCCCCGTGCTGGCCCACGAGTGGGGGCTGCGCGAACTCACACGCAACCTTCTGCACAACGCCATCCGGCACTCCCCGGGCGGCGGGCGGCTGCAGGTGCACCTGCAGCCCGATGACGCGCGAGCCGTGCTGAGGATCCGTGACGAGGGCCCTGGCATCACTGAAAGCCTGCGGTCGGTGCTGTTTCAGCCCTTCGCCCGGGGCGACAGCCCAGGCAGCGGCTCCAGCGGCCTGGGCCTGACCATCTGCCAGGAGATTGCACTGGCCAGCGGGGGACGCATCCAGTTGCACAACCGCACAGAGCCCGAATCGCGTGCCGGGCAAGGTGGAGGACCTGTCATCGGGCTCGACGCCGTGGTGACCTTGCCGCTGGCGGGCCCTCATTGAGAAGGACCGCACATTGAGTAAGCCGGAAGACGACCTGCGGCTGGACAAGTGGCTCTGGGCCGCGCGGTTCTACAAGACCCGCTCGCTGGCCACCCACGCCATCGGCGCGGGCAGGGTTCAGGTGAACGGACAGGCAGCCAAGGCCTCACGAAGCGTGCGCCCAGGTGATGTCGTGTCCTTGCGCCATGACGGCCCCGAGCGGACAGTCAAGGTGCTTGCCCTGAGCAGCGTGCGCGGCCCCGCCCCGGTGGCCCAGACGCTGTACGAGGAAACGCCGCAGAGCTTTGCGGCACGGTTGCAGGCGGCACAGGCACGCAAGTTCGGCGTAGAGCCCGCACATGGCCATGAGCAGGGGCGGCCCACCAAGCGAGACCGCAGAACCCTGGTGGCATGGCAACGCTGGAGCGCCATCCTCGATTCCGGCGAATGAGTGGATGGCCCTGGTGACCCGGGGGTCTTGAATTCTTTTGACCCGACCCCAATTCAATGGTTTGACAGACGTTTCCAACCCGCACATGCCCGCACAAGACCCCTTTTCGTCTGAAGTCCCCGGTTCAGCGCCTGAGACATCGGCAGCCCCGTCTCCCGCCCCCCACGCCGAAGCCGCAGCAGAGGCCACCCAGACGCCCGAGCAGCGCCTGGCCGACCTGGAGGCCCGACTGGGCAGCATGTCGGACGCTTATCTGAGAGCCAAGGCAGAGATGGAGAACATCCGCCGTCGCTCCGAGGAGGAGGCTGGCAAGGCACGCAAATTCGCCATCGAGGGCTTCGCGGAAAGCCTCCTGCCCGTGCGTGACAGCCTGGAGGCGGCCCTGGCGCTGCCCAGTGCCAGCAACGAGCAGTTGCTTGAGGGAGTAAACGCCACACTCCGGCAACTGGCCCAGGCGCTGGAGCGAAACAAGGTGGTGCCGATCGATCCGCCCGCAGGCACCCGTTTCGACCCCCACCAGCATCAGGCCATCAGCATGGTGCCCGCCGACCAGGAGGCCAATACGGTGGTCAACGTCCTGCAGAAGGGCTACCTGATTGCCGAGCGTGTGCTGAGACCGGCCCTGGTCACCGTGGCTGCGCCGAAATGACGGCGCCTTGAAACACGGCAAACCAGCCACAACTCCCCCACATCACATCCTTCAATCGGAGCAAGAACACCATGGGCAAGATCATCGGCATCGACCTGGGCACGACCAACTCGTGCGTGGCCATCATGGAAGGCAACAGCACCAAGGTCATCGAGAACAGCGAGGGCGCCCGCACCACGCCGTCCATCATTGCGTATCAGGAAGACGGTGAGATCCTGGTGGGCGCCTCGGCCAAGCGTCAGGCCGTCACCAACCCCAAGAACACCCTGTACGCCGTCAAGCGCCTGATCGGACGCAAATTCACCGAGAAGGAAGTGCAGAAGGACATCGACCTGATGCCCTACCGGATTGCCGCGGCCGACAACGGTGACGCCTGGGTGGAGGTGCGCGGCAAGAAACTGGCTCCGCCCCAGGTCAGCGCCGAAGTCCTGCGCAAGATGAAGAAGACCGCCGAGGACTACCTGGGCGAGGAAGTGACCGAGGCCGTGATCACCGTTCCGGCCTACTTCAACGACAGCCAGCGCCAGGCCACCAAAGACGCCGGGCGCATCGCCGGGCTGGAAGTCAAGCGCATCATCAACGAGCCTACTGCCGCGGCCCTGGCCTTCGGCCTGGACAAGCATGGCAAGGGCGACCGCAAGATCGCCGTCTTCGACCTGGGCGGCGGCACTTTCGACATCTCCATCATCGAGATCGCCGATGTCGATGGCGAGAAGCAGTTCGAGGTGCTGTCCACCAACGGCGACACCTTCCTCGGTGGCGAAGACTTCGACCAGCGCATCATCGACTACATCGTCACCGAGTTCCGCAAGGAGCAAGGCGTGGACCTCACCAAGGACGTACTGGCCCTGCAGCGTCTGAAGGAGGCCGCCGAAAAGGCCAAGATCGAGTTGTCCAACAGCACGCAGACCGACGTCAACCTGCCCTACATCACGGCCGATGCCTCGGGCCCGAAGCACCTGAACATCAAGCTCACGCGCGCCAAGCTCGAAGCGCTGGTGGAGGAGCTGATCGACCGCACCATCGAGCCCTGCCGCATCGCCATCAAGGATGCCGGCGTGAAGGTCAGCGAGATCGACGACATCATCCTGGTGGGCGGCATGTCGCGCATGCCCAAGGTGCAGGACAAGGTCAAGGAGTTCTTCGGCAAGGAGCCACGCAAGGACGTCAACCCGGACGAGGCCGTGGCCGTGGGCGCGGCCATCCAGGGCCAGGTGCTGGGCGGTGAGCGCAAGGACGTACTGCTGCTGGACGTCACGCCGCTGAGCCTGGGCATCGAGACCCTGGGCGGCGTGATGACCAAGATGATCAAGAAGAACACCACCATCCCCACCAAGTTCAGCCAGGTGTTCTCCACGGCCGACGACAACCAGCCGGCCGTGACCATCAAGGTCTACCAGGGTGAACGGGAGATGGCCACGGGCAACAAGAGCCTGGGCGAGTTCAACCTGGAAGGCATCCCGCCTGCGCCGCGCGGCCTGCCGCAGATCGAGGTCACCTTCGACATCGACGCCAACGGCATCTTGCACGTCAGCGCCAAGGACAAGGGCACGGGCAAGGAGAACAAGATCACCATCAAGGCCAATTCCGGCCTGAGCGAGGCCGAGATCCAGAAGATGGTCAAGGACGCGGAACTCAATGCCGCGGAGGACCAGAAGAAGCTGGAACTTGTGCAGGCCCGCAACCAGGCCGATGGCATGATCCACTCCGTGAAGAAGAGCCTGGCCGAGCATGGTGACAAGCTCGATGCAGGCGAAAAAGAGAAGATCGAGGCCGCGATCAAGGAGGCCGAAGAGGCGCTCAAGAGCGACGACAAGGCCGTGATCGACGCCAAGACCGAGGCGCTGATGAGCGCCAGCCAGAAGCTGGGTGAGAAGATGTATGCCGATCAGGCGGCAGCCGCTGCGGCGGCGGGCGCCGCGTCCGGAGCCGATGCTACCGCGCAGCCCCAGGCGGGTGCATCTTCCAAGCCGGCCGACGACAACGTGGTCGACGCCGAGTTCAAGGAAGTCAAGAAGTGATCTGACGGCGGCCCGCTCGGGCTGCCGGTCCAAGGCGCCGCGCCGCAGGGGCAGACCCGATCTGCCGCTCGACGCGGCGAGTGTTTTTCAAGAGGCTGAGATTCACCGATGGCCAAGCGCGATTACTACGAAGTCCTGGGCGTCGCCAAGAACGCGTCCGACGAGGACATCAAGAAGGCCTACCGCAAGCTGGCCATGAAGTACCACCCTGACCGCAACCAGGGTGACGGCGCCAAGAAGGCCGAGGAAAGTTTCAAGGAGGTCAAGGAAGCCTACGAGATGCTCTCTGACGCTCCGAAGCGCGCCGCCTACGACCAGTACGGTCATGCCGGCGTGGACCCCAGCATGGGCGGCGGGCGCGGCGGCGCGGGACCGGAAGGCTTTGGCGGCTTTGCCGAGGCGTTTGGCGACATCTTCGGAGACATCTTTGGCGGCGCCGGCGGGCGCAGGGGCGGCGGGGGCCAGCAGGTCTACCGTGGCAACGATCTGAGCTACGCCATGGAGATCTCGCTGGAAGAGGCCGCGCACGGCAAGGAAACCCAGATCCGCATCCCCACCTGGGACACCTGCGACACCTGCAAAGGCAGCGGCGCCAAGCCGGGCACCAGCCCCAAGACCTGCAGCACCTGCAGCGGCAGCGGCACGGTGCACATGCGCCAGGGCTTCTTCAGCATCCAGCAGACCTGCCCGCACTGCAAGGGCAGCGGCAAGATCATTCCGGAGCCGTGCACCGCCTGCAACGGAGCGGGCAAGATCAAGCGGCAGAAGACGCTGGAAGTGAAGATTCCGGCCGGCATCAACGAGGGCATGCGCATTCGGTCCGCCGGCAACGGCGAGCCTGGCACCAACGGCGGCCCGGCGGGCGACCTCTATATCGAGATCCGCATCAAGCAGCACGACATCTTCGAACGCGACGGTGACGACCTGCACTGCACGGTGCCGGTCAGCATGACCACCGCGGCGCTGGGCGGCGCCATCGAAGTGCCCACCCTGGGCAGCAAGGCCGAGATCGAGTTGCCCGAGGGCACCCAGCATGGCAAGACCTTCCGCCTGCGCGGCAAGGGCATCAAGGGCATCCGCTCCACATACCCGGGGGATCTCTACTGTCACATCAACGTAGAGACCCCGGTCAAGATGACCGAGCACCAGCGCAAGCTCATGCGGGAACTTGAGGAGTCTTTCAAGGGGGCCGGTGACCGGCACTCCCCCAACGCCAAGAGCTGGACGGACCGGGTGAAGGACCTTTTCAAGTAAGGTCTCCCATCCATGATCGACCCCGATCTGCATCTCGCCAGGACTCTGGTGATAGAACCCAACACGATGCTTCGCGGCGTGACCGCTGGTCAGTTGCGGTCTGGTGGTGTGGGCGAGGTGGTCACGTGCGGGAGAATGCAACAAGCACGCGAGCTGCTAGAGCGCGACACCTTCGACATCGTGATCTGCAATCTGGAGCCTGGTGCACCCGGTGACTTGTCGGCGCATGATCTATTGACCGAACTGCGTCGCGAACAACTGCTGCCTTTCGGCACGGTGTTTCTCATGGTAACGGCACAAATCACCTATGCGCAGGCACTGGAAGCTGCGGAGACGGCCCTGGACGGCTTCCTGGTGCGACCGTTTACGGGCGCGGTTCTGATCGAAAGGGTGCTGGAGGCACGGCGCCGAAAGCGCGAACTCTCGGGCGTCATGACAGCCCTGGAGTCGGGCAAGCTGGAGGTAGCCGTCCAGCGGGCCCTCGAGCGGTTTCAGGATCGACAACCCTTTTGGCTCTATTGCGGCCGCGTCGCGGCTGAAGTGCTGCTGCGGTTGCAAAGGCCACAAGATGCCCTGGTCATGTTCGAGCGGCTGAACCAGGCCAAGCTTTCTGCCTGGGCGAGAGTGGGCATGGCCCGCTGCGAATGGGCAGCAGGACGACTTGGCAAGGCGCAGAAGGTGATTGATGCGTTGCTGCTGGACGAGCCGCAATGCGCCGATGCACTGGACCTCCAGGGGCGTATGAGGCTGGACCGATCGGACTTCGAGGGGGCTCTTCGATCGTACCGAGCAGCCTCGTTAGCCACTCCAGGTTGTCTGCTGCGGGCCCAGCACGCGGGCGCCCTGGCTTTCTATCTGGGCGAGCGCGAAGAGGCCGGCCAGTTCCTGGAACGAGCCCGGAGCATGGGTGCGGGCACCCGGCTGTTCGACGCCTTGAGTCTATTTCTTCTCGCCCTGGTTCACCACGACTCAGGGGATCTGGGCTCCCTCGACGATTGCGTCAAAGAGTTAGCGTCTTTTGCAGGCCGCTTTCCCCAGTCTCCCAGGTTGGCCCGCATCGCGGGCGCGGCACGCGCCCTGTGGCTTTCGCGCACCAACAAGACCGCCGAGGCCGTCTCTGCGGTCCAACAATTTGCCCAGGCGGCTGATAAGGACGGTTTCGACCTGGAGGCTGCCCAGGTGGTAGTGTCCCTGTGGGTGAGAGTCTCGCCTGAGAGCGCTGATGCCGAGGCGGCATCGAGCTTTGCACAGACCGTCGCCTCGCGATTCTGCAGCTCGCGCACGATCACCGACTTCTTTGTCATCGCCAGCCTCAACCATCCCCCTTTCAACGAAGCTTTCCGGCAGGGTTTGGCTGCGATTAATGACACCGTGGAAAAGGCAGTGCAGGCCGCTTCGCGAGGTTCGCCCGCAAACGCCATAGTGGACCTGCTGGCGCAATCGGAACGGCATCGCAACAGCCGTCTCGGTGAGGTCGCCTCAATGCTAATCAAACGCTATACGCCTGAACTGGGACCTAACACCTCAGGTGCTCTCTCGCAGCAAGCCACTGAACTGCTGCGTCGGTTTGGATCGGGTGAGGCTCATATCGCCGGCCTTCAACGGGCCAACCGCTCGCCTGGCGCACCAGTGTTGAAAGTCTGATGCGTTTTCTCTTTTGCGAAGATGTCTAGGAGCGGCCAGCGGGTGACGGCGCACTTTTTCTTGGAGGTACTGAGCATATGGGGCTCGGCCCGGATAATCTGTTTGAGCAGGTGCTGAATTGGAGACCGACGATATCGGTCAAGCGTTATCCTTGCGTCCTATGCCTCGGATTTATCTGCCGTTTCCAACCCTCCGTGATTTGTGCTTTGCATCTTGAATGCACGTGATCGCGGAAAGTCCCACTGAACCACATGTTTGACGGCTTTGAAGGCAATCTGAAGCTGGACGATGAGGTCGAGACCGACAGTGCGCTCGTCATCGACAGTAACTCGGCTTCGCGAAGCATGACGACTCAGAACCTTCGCACCTTTGGATTCGGTACGGTGCGTCAGGTCTCGCGCTTGATCGACGGCCGCAACATGCTGGAGAGCCAGCGATTCAATCTGGTCGTGTGCGATTACAACTTCGATGCGGAGGCGGCGTCGGGGCTGCAACTGCTGGAGGAATTGCGCCGCGAGAACATGCTGCCCTACTCCACCGTGTTCGTGATGATCGCCAGCGAGGCCACCTACGCTCAGGTCGCGGAGGCCGCGGAATCCGCACTGGACGGCTACCTGATCAAACCTTTCTCGGCAAATTCGCTCGGTGAGCGGATAAAAGAAGCGCGGCAGCGCAAGCGCGTCTTGAGTCCCATCTTCGAGGCTCTGGAGCAGCGGGAGTACGACACCGCCGCGCAGCTATGCGTAGAACGCTTCGAATCGCGGGGTATGTACTGGCTGTACGCCGCTCGTATCGGGGCCGAACTGCTACTACGACAGAAACGCAACGACGATGCCGCTTCGCTGTTCAAGGCTGTGGTGGAGGCGAAGACCGTACCCTGGGCTCGACTTGGAATAGCGCGAGCTCATTTCGCTGACGGCGAGATTGCCAAGGCGCGCCGTGCTGTGGAAGATCTCCTGGACGAGGACCCGCTGAACGCGGACGCCCACGACGTCATGGGCCGCGTGAAGATGGAGATGGGTCAGGTGGATGAGGCACGCAAGTCCTACGAGACAGCCACAAATCTGACCCCTGAATGCATACTGCGCCTCCAGCATACGGGCACACTGAGTTTCTACAGCCAAGAGTACGACAAGGCGGCTGAACTGCTGCAGCAGGCTTGGAACATTGGCAAACGTTCGCGGCTGTTCGACGTGCTGTCAATGTTGCTGATCGCCTTCGTCCGTTACGAAAAGAAGCAGACAAGCGGCTTGCAGATTGCTCTGGAGAACATCAGTCGGTTTGCAGAGATGCATCCTCAATCCCACCGCCTGCGGCGCTTCAAGAGCATTGCAGAGGTGCTGGTGGAGATTGCCCAGGGCCGCACCAAGCAGGGTTTCAGGATGGTCCGTGAGGTGTATGCAGATGTCTTGAGACCGGCCTTCGATCTGGAGGCCGCCATGAATGTCCTGTCTCTGCTGACGCGCGTGCTTCAGGTGGGCTTTCCTCAGGACGAGTTCGAAGCCATCGGCCGCAAGATTGCTCGACGCTTTGCTGTGTCTCGCGCATCCAATCAAGTGATGCTCACCGCAGCCATGTATCGGTCAGATGTCGAGCAATGGCTGAATGAGGCGCTCAACGACACGACACGCGCGGCAGAGAACGCTGTGGACCTGTCGCTCAAGGAAGACTTCAACGGTGCGGTGGACGCACTATTGAAGTACGGCGAACAGACGTGCAATGCCCGTGTCATCGACCTCGCAGGAAGCCTGCTCAAGAGACACAGGGACAAGATTGAGGGAGTCAAGGCGATGATCGACACGCAGGGAGTGCTGGCTCGCCGCTATTGCGTACCTTCCACGCACATCGCCGGCATCAGGCGCAGCGGGCGCGCTTCAGGTGGTATGGTGATTAAGTCCTGAGGACACAATCCTCGCCCGCGTGTTCGCCCTTTGGAAGAGGGTCCGTAAAGTCAAACAGCGTCCAGGGCCAGATTGTCAAACCGGGTCAAGGGCTTCAGGAACGTGAGTTTGACGGTCCCGACGGGGCCGTTGCGCTGCTTGGCCAGGACGATCTCGGCCACTCCAGGTTCTTTTGAATCCTTGTTGTAGTAGTCGTCCCTGTAGATGAACATGATGACGTCGGCATCCTGTTCAATGGCGCCGGATTCCCGCAGATCGCTCATCATGGGCCGTTTGTCCGGCCGGGTTTCCACGCTTCGGTTGAGCTGGGACAAGGCAATCACAGGGCACTGCAGTTCCTTGGCCAAACCTTTCATACCCCGTGAGATTTCGCCCAGCACCGTGGCGCGGTTCTCTTCGCTGCTGTTGCTGCTGCCGCTCATCAGCTGCAGGTAGTCGATCACGATCAATCCCAGCGTGCCGCCGTACTGACGAGCCAAGCGACGCGCACGTGCGCGCAACTCCGCAGGGTTCAGGCCAGGCGACTCGTCGATGAACATCGGCGCTTCGCTGAGCTTGCTGGCAGCCTCGGGCAGGCGCTCCCACTCGTCGTCACGCAAGCGGCCCGTGCGCAGGTGCTGCTGGTCAATGCGGCCCAGTGAGCCCACCACCCGCAGCGCCAGTTGCGACGCGCCCATTTCCATGGAGAACACAGCCACCGGCAGCCCCTCCTGCACGGCCACATGCTCGGCGATGTTCAGCGCAAAGGCTGTCTTGCCCATGGACGGGCGCGCAGCAAGGACGATCAGATCGCCTTTTTGCAGGCCCGCTGTCATGCGGTCGAGGTCGTAGAAGCCGGTGCGGATGCCCGTGACATCTTCGCTGCCGTTGGCTTCAAGCTCCTGCACCCGGTCGATCAGCGCTTGCACCAGCTTGTCCATGGGCTGGAAGCCTGCGCTGCCGCGTGAGCCCTCCTCACCAATACGGAAGATGCGCGATTCCGCTTCGTCCAGGATCTGGGATACGGGCTGACCCTGCGGATTGAACGCCGTGGTGGCGATCTCGTCACTGGCGGAAATCAGCTTTCGCAAGACCGAACGCTCACGCACGATCTCGGCGTACCGGCGGACGTTCGAAGCGCTGGGAACGCTCTGCGCCAATGCATTCAGGTAAGCAAGTCCCCCACAGTCTTCGGCCTTGCCCAAGCTTTGAAGCGACTCGAAAACGGTGATGACATCGGCCGGCTTGCTCGATGCGATCAAGCTGCCGATGGCCCCGTAGATGTGTCGGTGCTCGTGGCGGTAGAAGTCGCTGTCGGTCAACAGTTCCGAGCACTTGTCCCAGGCCAGGTTCTCCAGCAACAAGCCGCCCAGCACGCTCTGCTCGGCCTCGGTGGAGTGAGGGGGCACGCGCAGGCGGGCAACTTCCTCGTCCCGGGCCCCACCGCTGGCCAGAGGCCTTGATTCGAAGACGGAAGACATCAACCGATGATAAGAGCGCAGTGAAGATCGCCCTGTGCACAAGGCTGTGGAAATCCGGTTGACGGCCTGCCGGTTGCGCCCCTAACGAAAAAAAGGGCGCCTTCCGGCGCCCTTTCTGGTGGCTGACTGAAACTAGCAGATCAGCGAACCACAGCGATCTGATCGCGCTTGCCGCCCTTGTAGCTGTACAGCGTCAGGGCGCCGTTCTTGATGTCGCCCTTGCTGTCGAAGCCGATGGTACCGGTCACGCCTTT
>Ga0315907_10003247_pt1 | contig 19403 bp, 23 predicted proteins | sample LakEriMetagenome_3_FD_203525 | JGI IMG/M metagenome (GOLD analysis project Ga0315907, IMG submission 203525) | Freshwater fungal communities from buoy surface, Lake Erie, Ohio, United States - Buoy 12 MA123 | ecosystem: Environmental > Aquatic > Freshwater > Lake > Lake biofilm | place: USA... | reverse complement strand
AATCACCGCCACCAGATTGCCGCGCGCGGTATAGTCAAAGGCAGCGCTTGGGTCGGCGGCTATCGCCTCACACGCCGCCGCCACGCCTGGCGAATAGGCCAGGCCCAGGTCGCGCTGGGTTTCCATCCGCTTGGTTGGCGTGATGGAAAGCTTCCCGGGGCGGGGCAGCCGGTGGTAATCCAGCGCGGCTTTGCGGAAATCATCATCCATGAGGGAAACCTTACCCGGCAGCGCCCAAAAAAGGGGTGAATGGTGCGGCCAAGAAGATTCGAACTTCCACGGGGTTTCCCCCACCAGCACCTCAAGCTGGCGCGTCTACCATTCCGCCATGGCCGCAAACCAGGTAGAAGGCGGGCGCTATAGCCGATGAATGCGCTGCCATCAACGCCCGCCCTTGAATGGGAAACCCTGCCGGGCCTCACCCCCTATGCCGAGACGCTGGCGCGTATGGAAGCGCGCGCCGCGGCCATTCGTGCGGGCACGGCGGCTGAGGCTGTGTGGCTGGTGGAACACCCGCCCAGCTATACGGCTGGTACCTCGGCCCGCGCCGAGGATTTGCGCGATGCCCGCTTCCCGGTGTTTGAGGCCGGGCGCGGCGGGCAATGGACCTATCACGGGCCGGGCCAGCGCACGGGGTATGTGATGCTTGATCTTCATCGCCCCCATGGTGGCGTGCCGGCGCGGGATGTGCGTGCCTTTGTCGCCGGGCTGGAAGATTGGATGATCCGCACATTGGCGCATTTCGGCGTGCAGGGCGAAAGGCGCGAAGGCCGCGTTGGCATTTGGGTGGCGGATCGGGCAACCGGGCAGGAAGCCAAGATCGGCGCCATTGGGGTGCGCGTGACGCGCTGGGTGTCCTGGCATGGCGTAGCCCTGAATGTGGCGCCCGATCTGGCGCATTTCGGTGGTATCGTGCCTTGCGGGATAGCGGAGCATGGCGTGACCAGCCTGCATGCGCTGGGCATTCCGGCCAGCATGGCGCAGGTGGATCAGGCGCTGCGCAGCGCTTGGGGACAGGTTTTCGGCTGAAATCCCGGCTGCGAATCGTCCGGTTTTCCTTTAAGGCGTCTTCTCCCGTCCAATGGAGCGCCTCGCCATGCCTATCCCCATCGCCTCTGACCTTGCCGGCCTGCCGCTCAAACAGGCCTTGAAGGCCGCCTTGGAAGCCGAGGGGCTGGTTTTCGATGATCTCGGCACGCATGGCCCTGAATCGGTGGATTACCCGGATTTCGCCCATGCCGTCTGCGACCGGGTGGCGGGCAGTGACGGCTTCGGTATTCTGGTCTGCGGCACTGGGATTGGCATGGCAATCGCGGCCAATCGCCACCCCGGCATTCGCGCTGCCGTCTTGCATAACGCGACCGAAGCGCGGCTGACGCGCGCCCATAACAACGCCAATATCGCCTGCCTCGGCGCCCGCACAACGGGGATCGAGGTCGCGCTGGATGCCATCCGGGTTTTTCTGACCGCCCCCTTTGAAGGTGGGCGGCATGTAGGGCGGGTACAAAAACTCAATCCGGCGCTTGCCAAGCAGGGCGCGGCGGGCGCAAAAACAACACCATGAAAACCCCCCTCCCCGCCCTGGTCCGTGCGCCGGAAGGCCTCGGCGCCGCCCCGCCCCCCGCCGGCTTCTTCACCGCGAGCCTAGCCGCATCCGATCCCGAAATTGCTGCCTCCGTGGCGCAGGAATTGGAACGCGAACAGGATGGGATTGAGCTGATCGCCTCGGAAAACATCGTCTCCCGCGCTGTGATGGAAGCGCAGGGGTCGGTGATGACGAATAAATACGCCGAGGGTTATCCGGGCCGGCGCTATTATGGCGGGTGTGAGGCGGTGGATATCGCCGAAAGGCTCGCCATTGAACGCGCCTGCAAGCTGTTCGATTGCGGCTTCGCCAATGTGCAGCCGCATTCCGGCGCGCAGGCCAATCAGGCGGTGTTCCTGGCGCTATTGCAGCCAGGCGATTGCTTCATGGGGCTTGATCTGGCCGCGGGTGGGCATTTGACGCATGGGTCGCTCGCCAATTTGTCCGGCAAATGGTTCAAGCCGGTGCCCTATACGGTGCGGCGCGAAGACCAGCAGATTGATATGGCGGAAGTGGCGCGCATTGCGCGGGAAGCCAAGCCGAAGCTGATCATCGCCGGTGGCAGCGCCTATGTCCGTGTGTGGGATTTCGCCGCCTTCCGCGCGATTGCCGATGAAGTCGGCGCCTATTTCATGGTGGATATGGCGCATTTCGCGGGGCTGGTGGCGGGTGGCGCGCATCCTTCGCCCTTCCCGCATGCTCATGTCGCGACCACCACCACGCATAAGACCTTGCGTGGGCCGCGTGGCGGCATGATTTTGACGAATGACGAGGCGCTCGCGAAGAAGTTCAACAGCGCCGTATTCCCCGGCCTGCAAGGCGGGCCGCTGATGCATGTGATCGCGGCCAAGGCGGTTGCCTTTGGTGAAGCGCTGCGGCCGGAATTCCGTACCTATTCGCGCCAGATTGTCGCCAATGCCAAGGCGCTGGCGGGTGAATTGCAGGCGCAGGGCTTGGATTTGGTGACGGGTGGGACGGATAATCACTTGTTGCTGGTTGATTTGCGGCCCAAGAAGCTGACCGGGAAGGTGGCGGAAGCCGCACTCAATCGCGCGCATCTGACCTGCAACAAGAACGCCATTCCCTTTGACCCCGAAAAGCCGATGGTGACATCGGGTGTGCGGCTTGGCACGCCCGCCGGCACCACGCGCGGCTTTGGTGAGGCGGAATTCCGCCAGATTGGCAAGCTGATTGGTGAAGTGCTGGATGGCGCGGCGCGGGCCAATGATGCAGCCGACAATGGCGCGGTGGAAGCTTCGGTGAAGGCGCGGGTGATGGAACTCTGCCATCGCTTCCCGATCTATCCGGCATGAAGTGCCCCTTCTGCGGATTTGAAGATACGCAGGTCAAGGATAGCCGCCCGGCGGAAGACAGCGCGGCCATTCGCCGCCGCCGCGCCTGCCCCGAATGCGGCGCGCGTTTCACGACCTTTGAACGTGTGCAGCTGCGCGAGATTACCATCATCAAGACCGATGGCAGGCGCGTGCCGTTTGAACGGGAAAAACTCGCGCGGTCCATCCGCGTTGCCTTGCGCAAGCGCCCGGTGGATGAGGACCGCATCGAAAAACTGGTGAATTCCATCCAGCGCCGGCTGGAAACGGAAGGCGAAAGCGATATCCCCTCCCACAAGATCGGGGAGATTGTGATGGAAACGCTGAAGGAATTGGACCAGGTGGCCTATGTGCGCTTTGCCAGCGTCTACCGCAATTTTGGCGAAGCGAAGGATTTTCAGTCCTTTTTGGGCGAATTGGGGCGGAAGGAATAGCTCCGGCGTGGGGCTGGCCCAGATGATGCTGCGATGAATGATGATCTGCTTCACATGCGCGCGGCACTCGCCCTGGCGCGGCGGGGCTTGGGCAATGCCTGGCCGAACCCTGCCGTAGGCTGCGTGCTGGTAAAGGATGGCCGCGTGATTGGCCGCGGCTGGACGCAGCCCGGCGGCCGCCCCCATGCAGAAACCGAAGCTTTGCGCCGTGCTGATGAGGCAGCGCGCGGCGCCACCGCTTACGTGACGCTTGAACCCTGTTCCCATCATGGCCGCACGCCCCCCTGTTGTGAAGCGCTCGCTGAGGCCGGGATCGCCCGCGTGGTGATGGCGATGCGCGACCCCGACCCGCGCGTGAATGGCCGCGGGCTTGCCATGCTGCGCGGTGGCGGGATTGTTGTGGAAGAAGGGCTTTTGGAGGCCGAAGCCCGCGCGCTGAATGCCGGGTTTTTCCGCCGCATCCAGGCGGGCATGCCGGTGGTGACGCTGAAGCTTGCCTCCACACTTGATGGCCGCATCGCCACCGCCTCCGGTGAAAGCCGCTGGATCACGGGCGCGGCAGCACGGCGCGAAGTGCATGCGCTGCGCGCGCGGCATGATGCGATTCTGGTGGGGTCCGGCACCGTGCTCGCCGATGACCCGGACCTGACCTGCCGGATCCCGGGGATGGAGCGTGTGCCGATGCTCCGCGTGGTGGCCGATGCCAGGCTGCGCACGCCGCCCACTGCCCGGCTGGTGCAGGGTGCGCAGGCGGCGCCGGTGCTGATCATCACCGCGCCGGGCCATCCGCCGGCGGCGCAGGCGCCTTTCATCGCCGCCGGTGCGGATATTGTGACCGTGCCGGCTCATGCGGCTGGCGGGCTTGATCTGCCATCCCTGCTCCGCGCCCTTGGCCGGCGTGGCGTGACGCGCGTGCTCGCTGAAGGCGGCGCGGGGCTGGCGGCGGCGCTGCTTCGCCAGGGCTTGGTGGATCGGCTGGTATGGTTCCATGCGCCCGCCGTGATGGGTAGCGATGGGCATCCGGCAACTGAGGGCTTGCGTCTTGCCGCGCTCAGCGCCATGCCTCGCTTTCGTCGCACGGCCCTGAGGGCGATCGGCGGTGATATGCTCTCTGAATTCGAACGCATCGAGGATTAGCGCCATGTTCACCGGTATCGTCACGGCCCTTGGTACGGTCAGAGAGGTGCAGCCGATTGGCGGCGGGCATGATCTGCGCCTGGTGATGGGCGTGACCCCCGATTTCCTGCTGCAACCAACACCGGCCGTGCTTGGCGCTTCCATTTGCTGTTCGGGCGTTTGCCTGACGGTGGTGCAGCTTTCGGCGGATTCCTTCAGCGTGGATGCCTCGGCTGAGACGGTCGCTAAAACCACTTTGGGCGGCTGGAGGAAGGGCTCCAAGGTCAATCTGGAACGCGCGCTGAAGCTTGGGGATGAATTGGGCGGGCATTTGGTATCCGGCCATGTGGATGGCGTGGCGGAGGTGATTTCCGCGACGCCCGAAAATGCCTCGGTCCGCTGGCGCTTCCGCGCGCCGGAGGCTTTGGCGCCTTTCATTGCGTCCAAGGGATCGGTCGCCCTTGATGGTGTTTCACTGACCGTGAATGAGGTTGACGGCGCGACATTCGGCGTCAACATCATCCCCCATACCGCCGCGATGACAGGCTTTGGCACCTTGCAGCCCGGTCATCGCGTCAATATCGAAATAGACACGCTGGCCCGTTACGTCGCCCGCATGATGGAGTTCAGGGCATGACTTCCAATACAGCGCAAACCGCCATCCGCACTTCCTTCTCGGAATTCATCTCACCGACTGAGGAATTGCTGGAAGAAGCGCGCCGCGGGCGCATGTTCATCCTGGTGGATGACGAGGACCGGGAGAATGAGGGCGATCTGGTGATCCCCGCGCAATTCGCGACCCCGGATGCGATCAATTTCATGGCGCGTTATGCGCGCGGCCTGATCTGCCTTTCCATGACGCGCGCGCGGGTTGATCAATTGGGCCTGCCGCTGATGGCGCAATCCAATGGCACGCGGCATCAAACGGCCTTCACCGTTTCCATCGAAGCGCGTGATGGCGTGACCACGGGGATTTCGGCGGCGGATCGCGCGCGGACCGTCGCGGTTGCGATCAATCCTGAATTGGGGCGTGAGCATATCGTGACGCCGGGCCATGTCTTTCCGCTGGTGGCGCGTGAAGGCGGCACTTTGGTGCGTGCGGGGCATACGGAAGCGGCGGTAGATTTCGCGCGGCTTGCGGGGCTTAATCCCTCCGGCGTCATTTGTGAGATCATGAATGATGACGGCAGCATGGCGCGCATGCCGGATTTGGTGGCCTTCGCGCAGCATCACGGGCTGAAGCTTGGCACCATTGCCGATCTGATCGCGCATCGTCGCCGCACGGAAAAGCTGGTGCGCCGTGTTGAAGAAGGTGAGGTTGAACAGGCTATCGGCGGCACCTGGCGCGCCGTTGTTTATGAAAGCACGGCATCACCCGGTGAGCATCTGGCGCTGGTGAAAGGTGATGTCAGCGGCGATGCGCCCGTGCTGGTACGCATGCATGCGGCGTCGCTGTTCCGCGAAATTGTCTCGGGCCGCGGGCTTGGCGATTTGCATGCGGCGATGCGCATGATTGATGCCGCCGGGCGCGGTGTGGTGGTTCTGCTACGGGATCCGCGCCCCGATGCGCTTTCCATTCGGCTGAAGCGCGGGCCAACCCATGCGATTGCGCCGGAAATTCGCGATTACGGCATTGGCGCGCAAATCCTGGATGATTTGGGCGTGAAGCGCATCATTCGGCTTTCGAATAATCCGCGCCCGCTGATCGGGCTTGAAGGCTATGGGTTGCAAGTGCTGGAAACCCGGCCCCTTCCTTCGGAGAAAACGCCATGAGCACGATTGATGCCCCGACCCGTGGCCGCGCGCATCTTGCCGGTGACGCGCCGCGCATTCTGGTGATCCAGGCGCCCTATTACCGCAATGTTGTCGAAGGCATGCGGCTTGGCGCCATGGCGGTATTCCAGGATTTGAAGGCCGAGGTGGAAACCGTGGATGTCGCGGGTGGGTTTGAATTGCCGGCGGCACTCCGCATGGCCATGAAGGCCAGGCGGCGCTGGGATGGCTATCTGCTGCTGGGCTGCGTGGTGAAGGGTGAGACGGATCACTACACCTTCATTTGTGATGCCATCTGCAAGGGTGTGATGGATATCGCGGTGGAAAGCGGTGCACCGATTGGCTTTGGCTTGCTGACGGTGGATAGCCTGGCGCAGGCGGAGGCGCGTTCGCGCGCTGATCGCATGAATAAGGGCATTGAAGCCGCGCATGCGCTTGTCGCGCAAATCGCCGTGGCGCGAGGTTGGGGGCTGGCATGAAAGCCGAAAGGCGCGCGCCTGCGCGCCCACGTACCGGCGCCCGCGTTGCCGCGGTGCAGGCGCTTTTCCAAAGTGAGCATACGGGTGAAAGTGTTGAGACAGTCGCGGATCAATTCATCCGCCACCGTATTGGCGCGCCTGCCGGCCCGATTGAATTTGAAGAAGGCGGCGTGCCGGAAGCGCATATTCCGCTATTCCAGGCGATCCTGAAGCAGGTGGCGGAACATGCGGAAGCCGCTGATGCCGCCATCAGGGATTGCTTGCAAAAGGGCTGGACCCTGGACCGGCTTGATCCGGTGCTGCGCGCCTTGTTGCGCGCGGCGACCGGCGAATTAATGCAGGCGCATGAACCGCCGGCGCGTGTGGTGATCAACGAATATCTGGATATCGCGGCGGGTTTTCTGGATGAGGAAGCAACTCGCTTCGCCAATGGCATGCTGGATACGCTGGCGCATCGGCTGCGCCCGGCGGATTTCGCACCAGGCGCCTGAAGCGCGCCATGGGCCTGCCCCGCGAGTTTGCCCTGATCGCGCGGCATTTCCGCCCTCTCGCAGGCGATGGCGCGCTTGATCTCAGTGACGATGCCGCGCTGCTGACGCCGCCCGCCGGGCAGCAATTGGTGCTGGCAGCGGATGCGCTGGTGGAAGGCGTGCATTTCCTGCCCGATGATCCGCCCGGCATGATCGCGCGCAAATTACTGCGGGTGAATCTATCCGACCTGGCGGCGATGGGCGCGGCGCCGCTGGGGTATCTGATGACCACAGCCTTTACGCGCGGCACGCCTGATGCCTGGATTGCGGATTTCGTCGCGGGATTGGCCGAAGATCAGCAGCGGTTTGGACTTCAGGTGCTGGGCGGCGATACGGTGGCCACGCCCGGCCCCGCCTGTTTTTCGCTGACCATCATTGGAACCGTGCCGCCGGGGTTGGCGTTGCATCGGCGCGGTGCGCGCATCGGGGATGAGATTTGGGTCTCTGGCAGTATTGGCGATGGCGCGCTGGGGTTGCGTGTGTTGCAGGGCAAGCTGGCTGCTGATGCGGAAGGGCATTTGGCGCGGCGCTACCGGTTGCCGGAGCCGCGCTTGGCCTTGGGGCAGGCGTTGCGCGGCGTGGCGCGGGCGGCGATGGATGTCTCGGATGGGTTGGTTCAGGATTTGGGGCATCTTTGCCGCGCGGCAGGCTGCGGGGCGGAAATTGCTGCCACTGCGCTGCCGCTTTCCGCCGCGGCAAGCGCGGCCCTGGCGCATGATGCTGCGCTATTGCCGCTGCTGCTGACCGGCGGCGATGATTACGAGTTGCTCTTTGCCGCAGCCCCTGAAGATGCAGAAGCCGTGCAGGCCGCCAGCATTAAGGCCAGCGTGCCGGTGGCGCGGCTTGGGCGTTTTGTGGCGGGTGATGGGGTTGTGGTGCGTGATGGCTCAGGTGCGGCCATCACGCTGCCACAAGGTGGCTGGAGCCATTTCTGACTTGAACTACTTATCCTTCTGCCCTGGCGCATAACCACCGCCATCGGTGGGGCGCAGCGCTTCGAACATTTCCGTCACCGCCGCGTAATCGCGGTACCCGCAGCGTGCCAAGGGTTGCGCCTTGGCCGTGTCAAACCGGCCATCGGAGATAAACGCCTCGTCTATATGCACACCGACCACCTGGCCGATGATGATCCAGCCCTTGAGCGGCGCGCCATTCACGTCCTGCAATTGCATGGAATGCGTCACCTTGCATTCCAAAGCGGCCGGCGCAGCGGCCACGCGCGGCGCCTTCACAATGCGGCAGGGGGCGGTGGCAAGCCCGGCGGCTTCGAATTCACTGACACCTTCCGGCAGCGTGTCCGAGGAGATGTTCATCGCATCAAACAAGGGCCGGGTGCAAAGGTTGAAGACGAATTCCCCGGTGGCGATGGCGTTCGCCGCGCTGTGCTTCATGCTTTCGCTGGTGAAGGCCAGCATGGGCGGGCTGGAATGCACGGCGTTGAAAAAGCTGTAGGGCGCCAGATTGGGCCGGCCTTGCTGGTCGAGGCTGGAAATCCAGCCGATGGGGCGCGGCGCGATAATGGCCTTGAAGGGGTCATGCGGCAGGCCATGGCCCAGATGCGGTTCGTAGAACATGCGAAAGCCTTTCTTGCAGTTGTGCCTGCTGTAACCCTCGCAGCGGATTGAGGGAAGCATTGAGGATTTCCGGCCAAGCCCCTGGGTGATCGAGCTAGGCTGTGCCTCGTTCACAGTTTTGCCAAGGTGCGAATGGTGACAAAGGGGACCTCCCCCCCTAGCTCTACAGTCATGAGCGCCCAAATCCTTCTCATCCGCCACGGACAATCCACTTTCAACGCCATATTCGATAAGACCAATGTCGACCCGATGCATTTCGATGCGCCGCTCTCGCCCCATGGCCGGCAGCAGGTGGATCTTGCACGACAAAAACTGGCAATGCTGCCGCCACCAGACTTGGTCATCTGCTCGCCACTCACGCGGGCAATAGAAACTACGCTTGGGCTTTTCGGGGATTCTAAAATACCCATCACCGTAACCTGCCGTCATCGGGAGCGATTGGGAAATAGCTGTGATGTCGGGCGCTCGCCCAGCGTGCTGGCCACCACGTTTCCGATGCTATCATTCCAGCATCTGCACGACCCATGGTGGCATCAAGGCGAACCGGATGTACGGGGAGTACCCGTCGAGCCCGAGGAGATTTTTTTGCGTCGTGTAGAAGAATTCCGGACTTGGATGGGCGCCCAGCAGGGACGCTTGGCTGTCATCGGACACGGGACGTTTTTCCATCGGCTCACTGGACTGCATTTCGAGAACTGTGAGATGAATGATTGGAATCCAACGGTCTAACTGTCCAGTCTAGCCACTTTATCGCACTTTGACCCGGCAGACTGACTAAACCACATCAACTGATCGTATTTCTCGTACTCATGAACGATTTTGCATGGCTTGAAATTGCTCAAGGGTGCAAAGGGGGGCGATGAACCCGAAACTCATCCTGGGGCTGGCCTTCGGGCTCGCTTCCGCCCTGATCTGGGGCGGCCATGCGGTGGTTGCGCGCCCCGTGCTGGCGGATGGCAGCTTCGGCAGTTTTGATCTGGCGGCGTTTCGCTACGGCGTTGGCATGATGGCACTGCTGCCCTTTGCCTGGGCAGCGCGTGCCACACTGCTGCGGCTTGGGCTCAAGCGCATTCTGTTGCTGGCGCTGTTTGGCGGCGCGCCCAATCTGCTGCTGTTCCTGGTGGCGCTGGTCTATGCGCCCGCGTCGCATGGCGGGACGATTGCGCCCATGACCTCACCCATTGTCGGCGCAATCCTGGCAATACCGCTGCTGAAGGAATGGCCAACGCGTGGGCGGGCGCTCGCGCTGAGTATCATGGTGATGGGCGTGCTCATGATTGGCTGGGATGGCGTGATGGGGGATTACCCCGGCGCCTGGCGCGGTGATTTGCTGCTGATGGCATCCGGCGCCACCTGGGCTGTATTCACCCTGCTGCTGCGCCGCTGGCAGGTGCCGGCCATTCCAGCGACGGCTGCCATCACCATTGTCTCGGGCTTGGCGATCCTGCCCTTTTGGCTGCCGCTGCGCGCGGCCGAGGTGCTTGCCATGCCGGCGGGGCTTGTGTTGTTCCACTTGATTGCTCAGGGCCTGGTGCTGGGCTGTGTGGCGATGTTCTTCTTCGCCCGCGCGGTGGAGCTTTTGGGGGCGACGCGGGCCGCCACCCTTTCTGTCATGGTGCCGGTGGTGGCGCTGCTGCTGGCGGGGCTTTGGTTGCGCGAACCGCTGTCCCTGCTGCAAATTCTGGGGGCGGGCTTGGCGGTTGCCGGGATGCTCGCCGCGGTGCTGTTCACCGGAAGGAAAAGCGCATGAATGCCATGACCACCCCTATGCCGCCGAGCCTTTGGGCCGCCACGGCGCCCGCACCCCCCGCGACGGAACCGCTGCTGGGTGAAGCGCGCACTGGCGTTGCCGTGGTGGGCGCTGGCTTTACTGGGCTTTCGGCGGCGCTGCATTTGGCCGAAGCGGGCGTGCCGGTGACGGTGCTGGAAGGCGCCGAGATCGGCTGGGGCGCTTCCGGGCGCAATAACGGCCAAGTGATTCCCAATATGTCGCGCCTGGATCCCGATGCCGTCGTGGCGAGTGTCGCGCGCGAGCACGGCGGGCGCGATAAGGGCGAAGAACTGGTCGGACTGATCCGCGACAGTGCGTCCCTGGTGTTTGACCTGATCCGCAAGCACGACATCCAGGCCGAGGCAGTTCAAAACGGTTGGATTCAGCCAGCGCATCGGCCTTCGCGCATGAAGCTTGCGGCATCGCGCGTCGAGCAATGGGGTCGCCGCGGTGCGCCGGTGCGCATGGTGGATCGGGCGGAAATGGCCTCCCTCGCCGGCACGGATTACTGGCATGGCGGGTGGGAGAACAAAACCGGCGGGCGGATCAATCCGCTGGGCTATGCGCGCGGCCTGGCGGCGGCGGCGATCCGCGCGGGGGCGGTGGTGCATACCGGCAGCCCTGTGCGCGCGATCCGTCAGGTGCCGGGCGGCTGGGCAGTGGAAACGCCGCGCGGGGTTTTGCATGCCGAACGCGTGATCATCGCAACCCATGCCTATACCGGGGATTTCTGGCCGGGGCTGAAGCACAGCATTGTGCCGGTGCGGTCATACCAGATGGGCACCTCGGTGCTGTCGGATAATGTGCGCAAATCCATCCTGCCGCAGGGGCATGCGCTGTCGGATACTCAGGGTGATCTTTATTTCTATCGCTTTGATGCGAATGGAAGGCTGGTGACGGGTGGCGGCTTGATCGTGCCCTTTGGCTGGGAGGGGCGTATTCGCGCGCGCATCACGGAACGGGTGAAGCGCGTTTTTCCGCAAATTGGTGATGTGCAATTCGATTACATCTGGTGGGGCTATGTGGCGGCCACCGATGACAAGATGCCGCATGTCTATGAATTGGCCCCCGGCGTGCTGACCTGGACCGGCTGCAATGGCCGCGGTGTGGCTTTGGCAACCGCACTCGGGCGCGAATTGGCCAAGGCGAGCAATGGCACGGCCTTGGCCGATATTGCCGCACCGGTCGAAAAGAAGCTCCGCCGCATTGCCGGCCATGAATTCCGCGCCTTTGGCATTGCCTGGACCATGGCGCAGAATCGCTGGCGCGATGCGTGGGATTGACCGGCTGTTTGCCGGTTCTGCCTTGCTGCTGGTAAAAGCTTGCTTGAAAACGCGGCCAAGGAGCCGCGAATAGGTTGATGGTTGGAGAAAGCCAATGACACCGCCGCTTGATGCCGCCGCCCCGGCGCGCCCGGAAAACTTTCGCTATTCGCCCATGTTCCCGCTCGGCGCCGATACCACGCCCTGGCGCAAGCTGCCGATTGATGGCGTTTCCACCATACAGGTGGATGGCAAGACCGTTTTGAAGGTGAAGCCCGCCGCGCTGGAAGCGCTCGCCTTCCAGGCCTGTAAGGATGTGTCGCATCTGCTGCGCCCGGCGCATCTGGCGCAGCTTGCGAAAATTCTGCAGGACCCGGAAGCGAGTGGGAATGATCGCTTTGTCGCACTCGACCTTTTGAAAAACGCCAATATCGCCGCCGGCGGTGTTTTGCCCATGTGCCAGGATACCGGCACCGCGATTGTCTTCGGCAAGAAGGGCCAGCGCGTTTGGGTGGAAGGCGATGAGGAAGAAGCGCTGTCCTACGGCGTGCATCGCACCTATACGGAAACCAATCTGCGCTATTCGCAAATGGCGCCGATCACGATGTATGAGGAAAAGAATACCGGCAATAATCTGCCCGTTGAATTTTCCATCATGGCGCAGCCCGGCGATCATCATGCCGATGAAATGCATCTGATGTTCGTGCTGAAGGGCGGCGGTTCAGCGAATAAGACCTTCCTGTTTCAGCAAACCCGCGCCGTGCTGACCAAGCCCAAGCTGCTGGCGTTTTTGGAAGAAAAGATCAAGACACTCGGCACCAGTGCCTGCCCGCCCTATCACCTCGCGATTGTCATTGGCGGCACCAGCGCGGAAGCAACGCTGAAAACCGTGAAGCTGGCCAGCACGAAATGGCTGGATGCGCTGCCGACCTCCGGCGATCTTTCCGGCCATGCCTTCCGCGATACGGAGCTGGAGGCGGAGGTGCATAAGCTCACGCAAAACCTTGGCATTGGCGCGCAATTCGGTGGCAAGTATTTCTGCCATGATGTGCGGGTGGTGCGGTTGGCGCGGCATGGCGCGAGCCTGCCGATTGGCATTGGCGTTTCCTGTTCGGCCGATCGGCAGATCAAGGCGAAGATCACGCCTGAGGGTGTTTTCGTCGAGGATCTGGAACATGACCCGGCGAAATATCTGCCGGAAGCAACTGCCGATATCCTGAATGGGGAGGTGGTAAAGATAGACCTGTCCCGCCCCATGAGCGATATCCGCGCCACCCTTTCCAAATACCCGGTGAAAACCCGTGTCAGCTTGACCGGCACCATGGTGGTCGCGCGCGACATTGCGCATGCGAAATTGCAGGAACGCTTGGATGCCGGGCAGGGTCTGCCGCAATATATGAAGGATCACCCGGTTTATTACGCGGGGCCGGCGAAAACGCCGACTGGCATGGCAACCGGTTCCTTCGGTCCGACCACGGCGGGGCGGATGGATTCCTATGTGGAAGCCCTCCAAAGCGCCGGTGGTTCCATGGTGATGCTGGCCAAAGGCAATCGCTCCAAGGCCGTGTTGAATGCCTGTAAGAAATATGGCGGTTTCTATCTGGGTTCGGTGGGCGGCCCCGCCGCACGGCTCGCGCAGGACTGCATCAAGAAGGTTGAGGTGCTGGAATTCCCCGAGCTTGGCATGGAAGCTGTCTGGCGGATTGAGGTTGAGGATTTCCCGGCCTTCATTGTCATGGATGACAAGGGCAATGATTTCTATGAGGGGCTGGAGTGAACGCGGCGGGTGATCGCCGCCTACCGGCGCGCTTCATGCTGCCGGTGACAGGCTTCATCCTGTCCGGGATCATGACCATCATCATCTCCGGCATCTCAACGCTATTGGCCTTGGGGCCGGGGGCGGAGTTTCTGGTGCGCTGGCCGGTGGCCTGGCTTTCTTCCTGGGTTATCGCCTTCCCAACCGTGTTGGTGGTGCTGCCCATCGTGCGGCGCATTGTCGCGCGCGTTGTCACGCCGCCCTGAAAGGATCAAGCTGATGTTGGCGTTGAGACCCAATTGCGAATGCTGCGGGCGGGATTTGTCGCCGGAAAGCCGTGACGCGCTGATCTGTTCCTTCGAATGCACCTGGTGCGTGGATTGCGCGCGCACCAAACTGCCGGGCGCGCTTTGCCCGAATTGCGGCGGGGAATTGGTCCGCCGCCCGATCAGGCCGGCAGAAAAGCTTGTAAAGTTTCCAGCCTCCACCGAACGCAAATTCCGCCCGGAAAAATGCGGCGGGCCAATCACCGCGTGATAGGGACTTAATGCCATGAATGAACGCCGCCTGATTTCGTCCGGGTCCAAGTTCGAAGCGGAAATCGGCTATTCCCGCGCGGTGGTGGATGGCGATTATGTCTGGGTGTCCGGCACCACGGGCTATGATTACGCCACCATGACCATCGCGCCCGATGTGGTGGCGCAGGCCGAACAATGCTTCGCCAATATCAGCCGCGCCTTGGCGGAAGCCGGCTGCACGCTGGATGATGTTGTCCGCGCGCTGACCATTGTGCCAAGACGAGAGGATTGGGAACCCTGCTGGCCCGTCTTTCGCAAGCATTTCGGCAAGGCGCGCCCGGCTTCCACGCTGATCCATGCCGGGCTGCAAACCGATATCATGCGCATTGAAATCGAAGTAACGGCGCGTTTGCCGAAGAAAGGCTGAACATCATGCGTTTCGCCGTGGACCGCCTGGATCATCTGGTCATTACCTGCCGCGATGTCGAAATCTCCGCTTCCTGGTATCAGCGGGTTTTGGGGATGGAGCGGGAGGAATTCGGCCCGCATCGCCGTACATCCCTTCGCTTTGGGGGGCAGAAGATCAATCTGCGCCCGGCAACTGCAACGCAGGAAGAATGGTTCACCGGTGCCGCGGGCGGTGTGCCGGGAACAGATGATCTTTGCTTTGTGGTGACGATGAAGGCGGATCAGGTGGCGGAATATCTGCGCGCCTGTGGCGTTGCGGTGGAAGTGGGGCCGGTCGCGAAGGCGGGCGCACTTGGGCCGATCATGTCCGTTTATTGTCGCGATCCCGATGGGAACTTGATCGAGGTCGCGAGTTATTCGGGTTAGCGCGCGGTTTGCGCATAGGCTGCGCTTCAGATGGAAAATCATTTGGTAAAGCGCTCCTTTCGTCTGGTGGGGCACGCTACATCCATTGCCCTGGAAGCGGAATTCTGGGCGGTATTGGAAACTGCGGCAGCGCAACGCGGCCAAAGCCTCGCCTCGCTGGTGGCGGAAGTAGATACAGCCCGCGCCACCCATGGCCTGCCATTGGCAAGCGCCTTGCGCCTTGCTGCACTGGCACATGCCCGCACCAGATAAGCCGCGCCCATCCTGCTTTCCCCTTGTCAGCCTTGCCAGATTTGGCTGATGTTGTGGTATGAGCGGCCCCTATCCTCGCGATGAGCAGCAATCCTGGCAACCACCGGAACATGAGGCCATATCGCCAGCGCCGGAGGATCCGGAGGAAAAGGAAATCGTGCGCTATGTGGATCAACTACTGGCGCGCCACCCGCGTATTCACATTGTACCCGCGCTTATTTTGCTGAACATCGTGATCACGTTGACGTTTTGCGCGATTAATGGCGGTTGGCTTTTGCCGGACGGCAAAGCGTTGATCCCCTGGGGTTCCAATTACGGGCCGCTGTCCCTGCAAGGCGAATGGTGGCGCCTTGCGAGCGCCATCTTCCTCCATGCCGGCGTACTGCATCTTTTCGTGAATATATACACGCTCTGGAGCTTCGGCGGTCTATGTGAACGCATGTTTGGCCCAAGCCTGTTCCTGGTGATCTATATGACAGGCGGGATTTGTGCGAGCGGTTTCAGCCTTTTATGGAATCCACTGGTCAATAGTGTCGGCGCATCAGGCGCCATTTGCGCCGTCATTGGCGCCTCACTCGCCTATATGCTCGATGAACGGAATGAGGTGCCATTTTCCGTCCTGCGGGAAGAAGGCAGATCGCTCGGTGCCTTCATGATCTTTTCATTGATTGCGGTAATCCAGAATGCGCCGCTTGATCATGCTGCCCATTTCGGCGGGCTGATTTCCGGCTTTCTTATTGGTGGCGCCATGAGTGCTGTCGCAACCGAGCGCAGCATAAGGCACCATCTGCGTATGGCGCTTATTGCGCTGGCCATCATGCTGACCACCGCAGCGCTCTACGCCGCCGGCCGCGCCAGGCTCGCCCACGAAACCGGCGCCACCATCCGCCAGGATCAATCGCCGGACTGACAAACATGCCGCACAACAAGAACAGGAGGCTAAGGACATGGGACCATTGCATGGCGTGAAAGTTTTGGAATTTGCCGGTATCGGCCCTGGGCCCTTCTGTGCCATGCTGCTGGCCGATCTGGGCGCTGAGGTCATCCGGATTGACCGCCCGAATGGCCCGGAAGCGGACCGCCTTGATATCGTCAGCCGCGGGCGGCGCTCCCTCGCGCTCGATCTGAAAAACCCGCAGTCCATCGCGGCCTTGCACCGTATGATTACGGAATTTGATGTACTGATCGAAGGCTTTCGCCCCGGCGTGATGGAACGCCTCGGGCTTGGCCCCACGGAACTGCAGGCGCGCAACCCTAAATTGATCTATGGCCGCATGACCGGCTGGGGCCAGGATGGGCCGCTGGCCCTGCGCGCTGGCCATGACATCAACTATATCGCCCTGACAGGCGCGCTGCACGCCATGGGAAGGCCCGACACGCCACCCACCCCGCCGCTTAATCTGATTGGCGATTATGGCGGCGGCGGCATGTTGCTTGCGCTTGGTATCCTGGCGGCACTGCTGGAACGCGCACAAAGTGGTCAGGGGCAGGTGGTGGATGCCGCCATGGTGGATGGCGCAGCGCTACTGATGGCGCCGATTTTCGGCATGAAGGCGCGCGGCCGCTGGCATAGCGCACGCGGCGGCAATCTTCTCGATGGCAGTGCATCCTTCTACGATACCTACGCTTGCGCCTGTGGCGGCTTTGTCGCGGTGGGGCCGATTGAACCGCAATTCTTCTCGGAAATGCTCACGCGCCTGGACTTGGATGAGGCAGAATTCCAGGATCGGATGATTCCTGCACATTGGCCGGCACATAAGGCAAAACTCGCGGCAGCCTTTCGCACACGTAGCCGCGATATCTGGGCAGAGATCTTCGCCGATAGCGATGGATGTGTTGTGCCCGTGCTTTCCATGGATGAAGCGCCGCATCATCCGCATAATCAGGCGCGACAGAATTTCCTGGTTAAGGATGGTGTGGCGGAACCCGCACCGGCGCCACGCTTTTCGCGCAGCCAAGCCAAACACAGCGCTGCACCTCCACTACGGGGAGAACACAGCGAAGCGATATTGCGTGAATTCGGCTTTACGGAGGCCGACATAACGCAATTAATGCCAAAAACTTGATGGAAGAACACAAGGGGGTAAGCATCATGGACACCATCAGCAGTGAAGCCCAGGCCGCAAGGCGTCGCATCTTTACTGCGGAGCATGAATTGTTCCGCGATCAGCTTCGTCGCTTCATCGCGCGCGAAATTGTGCCCTTCCACCGTGATTGGGAACGTGCGGGGCAGGTGCCACGCGACCTTTGGGTGAAGGCCGGCGCGCAAGGTTTTCTCTGCACCATGCTGCCCGAAGAATTTGGCGGTGGCGGCGGGGATTTCGGCCATGCCGCTGTGGTGATCGAAGAATTGGCCCGCGTGAATGCCTCGGGCGTTGCCTTTCAACTCCATTCCGACATCGTCGTGCCCTATATCCTTGCCTATGCGCAACCAGAACATCAGCGCGCCTGGCTGCCCAAGATGGCAGCGGGCGAGATGATTGGCGCCATCGCCATGACCGAACCTGGCATGGGTAGTGACTTAAAGGCGATCCGCACCTCGGCCACGCGTGATGGTGATCATTGGGTGATCAATGGCGCCAAGACCTTCATTTCCAATGGCCAGAATGCCGGGCTGGTGATTGTGGTCTGCCGCACGGACCCGCAAGGTGGCAGTCGCGGTCTTTCACTGATTTGCGTGGAAGAAGGCACGCCTGGCTTCACCAAGGGCCGCAATCTTGAGAAAATCGGCCTGCATGCACAGGATACCAGTGAGCTTTTCTTCCAGGATGTGCGTGTGCCGATCACGCATCTTTTAGGTGCGGAAAGTGCGGGCTTCCGGCAATTGATGCATCAGCTGCCGCAGGAACGTCTGATTATCGCCATACGCTGCGCGACCAGCATGGAAACAATGCTGCAACAGACCATCGCCTATACGAAGCAGCGCGAAATCTTCGGGCAAAAGGTTTTTGATTTCCAGGTACATCGCTTCAAGCTTGCCCAGGCCAAGGCTGAGATTGCCATGTTCCGGGTCTATCTGGATGACTGCATCGCGCGCCACATGAAAGGCGAACTCACCGCCGAAGAAGCGGCCGCGGCCAAATTGCTGGGTACCGAAATGCAGAACCGCCTGCTGGATGATTTCCTGCAAATGCATGGCGGCTATGGCTATATGGCCGAATATGATATTAGCCGGGCCTGGGCGGATGCGCGGGTTGGGCGCATCTATGGTGGGTCTTCCGAAGTAATGCGGGAAATCATCGCCCGTACACTCTGATCATTTGGTCGAAGAACACAAAAAACAGGGAGCAAAAACATGAAACGCCGGCAAATCCTTCTTACCGCACTCGCCGCACCTGCCATCGCGCCCGGTCTTGCGGCGGCGCAAAGCTTTCCATCGCGCCCCATTACGCTGCTGGTGCCCTTCCCGCCGGGCGGCGCCACCGATGTGCAAATGCGCGGCTTTGCCGAAGCCGCATCCCGCGCCTTTGGCGTGCAGGTGCTGACGGAAAATCGCCCCGGCGCAGGGGCGACACTTTCCGCCGCCGGCGTCGCCCGCGCGCGGCCGGATGGCTATACCATCGCGCAATTCCCGCTGCCGGCCATGCGCCTGCCCTTCATGCAGCGCATGCCCTTCAATCCGCGCACTGATTTCACCGCCATCATGCACCTGACCGGCTATCTGTTCATCATGTGCGTGCGTGGTGATGGCCCTTACAGAACTTGGGCTGATCTGGTGGCGGATGCGCGCCGCCGTCCCGGTGAGGTGCGCATCGGCAATACAGGCGCCAATGGCACGCCGCATCTCGCGAATATTGATCTCGCCACGCGTGAAAACCTGGATATTGTCCATGTGCCCTTCCGCGGTGAAGGGGACGCCATACCAAGCCTGCTCGGCGGTCATATCGAAGCCTGCTCGGCCGGCTCCGGCACGCTGCCCATGATTACTGAAGGGCGGCTCCGTGCGCTCAATGTCTGGACACGGCAGCGCAGCCGCAAGCTGCCCGATGTGCCGACGCTGCTTGATCTTGGCTATCAGGATATGGTGATCACCTCACCCTATGGGTTGGTCGGACCGGCCGGGATGGACCCCGATATTGTCGAAAAGCTGCATCAGGGCTTCCGCACGGCGCTGAACGATCCCTCGCATCTCGCAACGCTCGATCGGCTGGATATGCCGGTCGAATATCTGAACCCTGCCGATTACGC
>Ga0315907_10003245_pt1 | contig 19423 bp, 5 predicted proteins | sample LakEriMetagenome_3_FD_203525 | JGI IMG/M metagenome (GOLD analysis project Ga0315907, IMG submission 203525) | Freshwater fungal communities from buoy surface, Lake Erie, Ohio, United States - Buoy 12 MA123 | ecosystem: Environmental > Aquatic > Freshwater > Lake > Lake biofilm | place: USA... | reverse complement strand
CGGTAATGGCAAAAGTAGCGGTACCGGCCGAAGCGGGGGTTCCTGTGATGGTAAAACTCAAGGTTCCAGCGCCGATGGCCATATTTCCTTGGGAAAGCGTGGCTGTTAATCCAGTTACACCGGTGGAAGCAATGGATTGACTTGAATAGCTACCGCCATTACCGCCTAGATATCCAATGGATACGGAGACGTTATTGGATACCATTCCTTGTGTTAAAGTCCCCGTTGTGGTAGCACCGGCACAGTTAATACTTGAGATAGCGGCCACAGGGGTTACGCCCGTTCCACACCATTCATACCATTGGTTGTTGAAAAAGTAATTCGGACAACCAGTGGTTAAATTGAAAATCATCAATCCATTTGCGGGGTTAACAATCGCATTACGTTGAATTGTAGTCATTCGAGGCATAAGGAATCCTTGCGTAGTTGATGTTAAATCGGCAATTGCGGTGGCGTTAGGCGCTACCGTTCCAATACCGATGTTCGTACCATTGTTGTACAAATTCGTACCATTTACAACCCATTGCGAACCATCCCAATACGGGGTGTTTCCGGCGGCATTCCCACTGCTTAGTAACCCTGATGCACCTGCTGGTCCTGCGGGTCCGGTTAATCCTACCGGACCTGCAACACCGGCGGGACCTTGGAGGCCGGTTGGTCCGGTTAATCCAACCGGACCTGCAACTCCTTGAATTCCTTGAGGTCCTACAAGCGAAACCCCTGCCGGCCATGTACCGTTTGCTTTTGGTCCAAATAATTCGTTAGTGGCCGTATTGATGTAAAAATCTCCATTGACACCAGTCCCCGCAACAGGGTTGGTGTTACCATTCAGAACGGCTGTTCCGTTCGTGCCGTTGATACCATTGGTTCCGGCTACGCCGGCAGGGCCGGTTGCTCCTGTAGCACCCGTTGCGCCTTGTGGTCCTGCAGGGCCGGTTGCACCTGTGGGGCCTTGCGGGCCTGTAACACCCTGAATCCCCTGCGGGCCTTGTGGTCCGGTTGGTCCAACCGGACCAACTAAGGAAATTCCTGCAGGCCAAGTGCCGTTGGCTTTCGGGCCGAATAATTCGTTAGTAGCGGTATTGATGTAAAAATCGCCGTTTGCTCCCGTTCCTGCCGAAGGGTTGGTGTTGCCGTTGAGTACGGCCGTTCCGTTGGTTCCAGCAGGTCCCGTTAATCCAATCGGACCTTGTGCTCCGGCTGGGCCGGTAGCACCCGTCGCCCCAGTCGCACCTGCCAAACCTTGTGGTCCGGCAACTCCTGTCGGACCGGCAACTCCTGCGGGACCGGCTATGCCGGCAGGGCCGGTTGCACCTGTTGGCCCTATCGGTCCGGCAACTCCTGCCGGACCTGCAATACCTTGAAGTCCTTGCGCACCTTGGGGCCCTACAAGCGAAACTCCTGCCGGCCAGGTTCCGTTGGCTTTTGGTCCAAATAATTCGTTTGTGGCCGTATTGATATAAAAATCTCCATTGACTCCGGTTCCCGCAACAGGGTTAGTGTTACCATTCAGAACGGCTGTACCGTTGGTGCCGTTTACACCATTGGTTCCGGCAACTCCTGCGGGACCGGCTACGCCGGCAGGGCCGGTTGCTCCTGTCGCACCTGCTGCGCCGGCCAAACCTTGTGGTCCGGCAACTCCTGCCGGACCGGTTGCTCCAATAGGCCCTTGAATTCCTTGTGCTCCTTGAATTCCATTACACACATACGTTGTTTGTGCTGCATTAATTTCAGCCAAATCCAGTACGCCATTGTTGTTGGCATCCAATCCTGTTTCTACTTTGGTTCCTCCGGCAACGCAATTTGCTCCGGCTGGTTCTGCGGTAGTTTTTATTATTGCGTTTAACCCATTGGTCCCAGCTGGTCCAGTTGCACCTGTTGGTCCTGTCGGACCTTGTGGTCCGGCAACTCCTGCCGGACCGGCAACTCCTGCCGGACCGGTTGCTCCAGTAGGCCCTTGAATTCCTTGTGCACCCTGTGGTCCTATTGGCCCAACTGGACCCACTAATGAAAACCCTGCTGGCCAGGTTCCGTTTGCTTTCGGACCAAATAAGGTATTGGTAGCGGTATTGATGTAAAAATCGCCATTTACTCCGGTTCCTGCGGTAGGATTTGTGTTTCCATTTAGAACTGCTGTTCCGTTGGTTCCGTTAATACCATTGGTTCCGTTTATCCCGTTAGTTCCATTGGTTCCTGCAGGACCAGCTACACCTTGAACTCCTTGAGGTCCGGCAACCCCTGCCGGACCTGCTACGCCGGCAGGGCCCTGTAGGCCGGTTGCGCCGGTAGCTCCAGTTGCTCCAATCGGTCCGGCAACACCTGCCGGACCTTGGGGGCCGGTGATGTTAGTAATTAATACCCATGTGGTACTGTTGCTTTTATTGTACACATTTCCGGTCGAAGTATCGAGGTAATAATCCCCAACGGTCCCGGCATTACTTGCTGGTGCGCCAATTCCATAACTCCATTGGTTAACTAAATTCCCAGAGGATTTCGCATACAATGCAAAGGGTACACTCATCATCTGTTGTGTGCCATAGGGCATGTAAATGGCAGGGTTTGGTAAACCTGAAAAAGCGACGCCTAAGTCTAAAAAGTAAGGCCCATTACCCCAATTGATGTTTGCGAAAGGACTCCCGCTTAGAAATGTTCCTGTTCCAATCACGAAATTCACTAAGCCCCATTGGTCAGTAGTTACATTGTGACGTTCAGAGAAGATCACTGTTCCAGTGGATGTGGTTTGCCGAATGCTGGTACGAACAGCAATTGGTGTGTTCGTTACTAAGGTCCCGTCACTTTTTCGAATAACCGCTTGATAGTTAATTCCATTGGGTGCACCCGCTTGTGCAAAAGCAACGCTGCTAATAAGCAAGGTGACAGATGCTAATAAGATGTTAAGTAACCTGTTTGTTTTCATGAGCGCTTAGGATTTAATCAATTTAACCTGGTGAATGAATTCACCGGTAATTTGGTAGATGTTTAAGAAATAGGTTCCTGGGGCCAAGCCGGTGGAATAATCCGCCTTGTGGCGAGTTCCGTGCATGAATTCTTCGTGCACGAGCTTTCCGTTGGCATCTATGAGTTGCAATTTCAAGTCTTGATTTTCGTACGCTGCGGGCGCCTCGATAATGGAATATTGGTCGAACGGGTTGGGGTAGATGTTAAATACTGGATCGGCGGGCATGATGGCGGAGGTACCCGGCGCAATGGGTACTAAGGCATCCGGTTGCTGAAACCCGTTCATGAATCGATACATGGTGTAGCCAATCGGCGTTCCCACATAAATGAAAGGTTCCCCTAAGGTGTAGGACATCGAATAGTTTGGTTGTCCGAAAGTATACGGAGGTAATTTTTTTGCTAATCTACCAGCTGAGGCAATAACGCGTCGTCTATCAATTTGGGCATTTAATGAAAGGAAACATAAGGCGAAGAGAAAGAGGAGAATTCCTTTTTGGGATATTCCTGTGAATGTATTTAAATAGCTTCTTCTCATTCGGTCAATTCTTTTAACAAATATACGGACTAAGTTACATTATTGTATAATAAACGTATACAAAGTGGAACTGGGTTTTATTCAAATCCCGTGGAACGGAATCTTACTTCAAATACCAATCAACCCATGCATCCATTTGTTGAATAGAATTTGGGCGCAGCACAATGGTGCGTTGTTGGTCTAACAAAAACATGGTTGGCGTTCCGAATACATAATAATCATTCGCTACCGAACTGTTCCATTTTCCATAGTCGCAATAGGAGGTAAAAGGAAAGGGCGTTACAAATTGTTCAAAGGCTTCTTTGGTTTCGTCGAGCGAAATAAAAACTACCTCAAGCCCTTTGGCTTTCCATTTCGGATAGAGGTTGGCAATCTTAGGTACTTCTTGCTTGCACGTTTCACACCAGCTTGCGCCAAAAACAACTAGGGTATAGGGGCTTTTGAGGTCGGAGAGTTTTTTGGGCGCTGGAACCAACCCACTTTTTACGTTTTTTGCGAACGAAATATCGGGTGCTACGTTCCCTTTTTTCATAGCGCGGTAGGTTTCCAATTGCTTGGCTAAATCCGAATTCAAGGTACAGCTTGTTTCATTGAGTGCTTTGAGTGCGAGGTACTCTGATGCTTGAAAGAGCGAATGGCGTTCTAAGAGATCGAATAAATAATCCGTTACTTCATTTAAGCGGTCTTGATTTTTAACCAAATGTAAGAACATGGAATCTATGGATACTTTCATTTCAATAAACACCGAATCCAAGGAGCGTCCAGAATTTTCTAATAACCAAAAGTGACTTTCTAAGGCATCCTTTAGGAGACCACTTCTATAGAGCCGTTCGTCGGTGTAGTCTAAGGATCGAAATGCGCTGACGGTGGACGGGATTTCTTCGGTGCGGTATTGTGCAATGGTAGAAACATCACTCACGAGTTTTCGCATGGGTAGGTACCAGCTTACATACCACCTCGGGTCAAGGTTTTTTAGGTACTGAAGGTCTTCTCTTTTGATGCGTTCTTTTTCCGCTTGTATGGCAGTGGCAGGGACCCGCTGTACCGCAAATAAGGAATCGTACACATATATTTTTTCTAGATAACCCCAAGCGCTTAGGGCTTGTTCTCGACGTGGATGTTCAGAGGCATAGGTTGAAAATGCCCGATTTTGTTTGCCTTCTAAAATAGTTATGGATTCCGGATAGCTTAATCGTTCCCCTTCAATTCGAATGGTTTCGTTTTTATCTAAAATTAAGAAATACGGTTTATTCTCCGCAGTAATTAAGTAGCCAATGCTCGGTTTGTCGGTGTTAAAATTAAATTTAATGACACCGTTTGAACCCACACGCACGCTATCTAAGGTCTTGGATTGGATGCCCTGAAAGGTACCAAAGCGAACCAATTCTCCGGCCATGGAGGGGAAGGTGGCTGTGAGGGTTTGGGCATGGAGTGAAAATAACCCGAAAAAGTAAAGGAGGAAAATGTACTGTGTTCTCATTATTTTTTATCGCTTAAATATACAAATGAAAGTCCCAAGCTTGAAGATGTTTGATGCCATTTTTTATCGGAAATTTTAGGTCATCCAAGGAAACGATGATTTTCTCATAATGATCTGGAATGGCTTCCAAGGCTGAATATTCGCGTGCAATAGTTTGTACTTCATTGAGCAGGTAACAACTCTGTATGTATAGGATTCTGTCTGCTTTCTTTGCTACAAAATCGACTTCTCTATTGGGCAATACGCCAACATAGACTTGATATCCGGATCGTTTTAGTTCAAGAAAAATGAGATTTTCTAATAAATATCCTAATCCATATCCAAATCCCTGGTATAAATAATTTTTAAACGCTAAATCATTACAATAATATTTAACATTTCCAGCGATAGTTTCTTTCCCTCGGATATCGAATCGTTCCACTTTATGAATGAGGAAGGTGTCTTCAATATATCCCAAATAGGTAGCAATCGTATCGTAAGTAGTTTTTCTTCCTTTACTCTTGAAAAAATTCGTAATGTTATTCAAAGACATCAAATTAGCAGCGTTGTTCACGGTGTAGATGAATAAGTCTTCTAGTAATCGTGGTTCCTTTACCGCGTGACGTTGTATCACATCTCGAAGCAATACGGTATCCTTTACCGCGGATACATAATGTTGTTTTGTTTCTTCATTCGGTAGGGAAAATAGTTCGGGTAGCCCTCCATGCTGTATATAGGAGACATAAGATTCCTTTTGAATGGATAATGCATTTATGCCAACAAATTCAGCATAACTAAAGGGATAGATTTCAAAAGAAAGGTATCGTCCAGATAGCAAAGAGGCTAACTCTCCAGACAGCATGTTTGAATTAGAGCCACTAATGAAAATCTCATAATGTTCACTATAGTTTTGAGCATAAGAGTTAATCAAACGCTCCCATTGTTGGATGTTCTGAATTTCATCGATAAATAGATAAATTTTTCCGATCGGTTTGAGTTCATCCACGTAACGCTTTACGAGTTGATCTAGTTCTGTGTAATCCCTAATTTCATCAAATTCAATGAACTCTTTATTAACAAAGAATATATTTTTTGGAGAAACTCCTTGTTGCATTAAATGATGCGCAATTTGTCGGAGTAGATAACTTTTACCCGTGCGACGTTGACCAACCAATACCTTGATCAATGAATTATCGCAATACTGAAGAATTCTATCCAAATAACCTTGGCGTAAAAATCCCAGTTTGGGAACATGGTTATCCCAGAAATTATATTTACTGAATTTTGAAAAAAAATCTTCCATAGAATAAATGATACACCAAATTTAGTAAATTTTCGCCTTAGGAAGAAAAAAACCCATTGATTCGGTTTGAATCTGTAAAATTTTGGTTTTAGCGAAATGAATAATCCACGAATCAAAAGAAAGGACAATAGGTGTTACTAAAATAAGATTCATGGCCGTTAATGAATTCTATGTTTTACATAATTGATTAAGATATTGCTATTTTAGTAATGTAACATGACCCTCAAGAGATTTTTTATCTGAAAAAATAGTTGAAGAATAAATTATCTTCCAAGTGTAAACATCACTTTTACAAATTCGAAATTTGTAATATCCATCCCATCCGATATACTTATCATTCGATTCAAAAATCAATTCACCCCAGCGATTAAAAATTGATAAGTTATACTCATCAACTAAACTTGGGACTGAAAATATTGGCAAAAAATTATGATTATGTTCATCCCCGTCTGGCGTGAACGTATTCGGGACAAATAAAATAAGTTCGTCGTAAACAATCATTTGTTGAACGGCAGTATCTGTACACCCGTTTTCATCCTCCACCACTAATTGAATAAAATAATTACCCGAATTAATATACCGGTGAGGAGGTTCAAACTCCATTGAGGCATGGTGATCATCACTGAAATACCAAGTATTAAAAATCTGATTTTCTGATAAGTTGGTGATTTGAATGTTTCCATCTGGAATGATTACAGGATTTGGAATGACATTAAAACTTGCTACAGGCAACAATGAAGAAGGGACCATAAAAACATCAATTTCTCTTATACTATCACAACCATATTGGTTTTGAAATGTATAACTAAACACCCCTGAATTACTAACATCCTGACCATTCCAATTAAAATTTTCGCAAGCGATCATTGGTTCAGAAATAAAATGAGACGGATGTATTGTTGAATTTATGGTAAGAATGGAATCACATCCATATTGGTTTACCAACAGTTGATTGTAAACTCCAGTTTGCATGTATGTTTGACCATTCAGGAATAAACTATCACAACTTGTAACGTTTATTGTATTTTGAATAATGGGGTTTACAGTTACTTGATAAATCTCAATAATACTGTCACAACCTCCAATGGATGGAATTTCATAGTAGTAGACTCCTGACGATTGAATTTGTATTCCATCAATAAGCAATGTCTGGTTAGAACATAGTGTAGTATCAATGACCTTTAATACAAAATCAATTCCTCTAATTTCTTGATTATTATTTGTATCGCATTCTAGTCCGTTTGGCAAAATACTGATTGTTATTCCTAAACTAGGATTAATAGAGTTCAAATTATAGTTATTCGAAAAACCTTCGATACCTCCTGGCTGTATTAAGTTAGGTAATCCAAATTGATCCAATAGATTTGACCCGTTATAAATTGACACTATTGAACCTGCAACAAGATTACTTGATGCACTTGAAGAATTTGTAATAGCGTAATTAACATTTACCTCATTGTTTACAGGGTCATAATTAATACATCCTATATTCACATTTGCGTCAGAGGCATTTTGCATGAAAATTCCCGTTGAATCAACTAGTGACATTTGGACAAAGAAGTTATTATACAATCCATTACCAAATGTGGCATTGTTATTCGGATTAGTTGGTATTGTAAGATTGTTATTGATATTAAATACGTGATAAGAATATTGATTCCATATACTTCGAGATGGTGCCCATGGTTGTTGACCTGGAGATGAACTAAAAACCTCTACTTTTCCGCCGTTATAAGGTCCACAGGTTACACATATTTGAGATTCTCCATTTGCATGTAAATCAATAACAATAGGCCTTTCAATCCCAGTACCACTAGTACATGTAAAAGATGCCAACACATTTGGAGTTCCGGCACTTGCATCTAAAATTCTCAACAACCCCATATCTCGGTATACAATTTCTTGTGTACCGTCTTGATTGAAATCGAACATTGTAAGTCCCGTTTCACCACTTGCATCATTCGTTGGCATATCCCAAAGTTGGACTAAATTTTGTGTGCCGTTGTACTTATAGGCTAAAAGTTTGAATGGTCTTGCAATGCCTATAGTTGGGGAACTAGTACCATCCATATCTCCAATAAATGGAGTTCCAACATGTAGAATTTGATTTCCACCACCAGTAGGCATAGTAGTTTTTGCAATTAATTGAGGTACATTGTTGTTAATAAAGTAAGCATACAACCGAGCTGTGTTCTGATCACCCTTAGAGGCTACAACAATATCCAAAATACCGTCTTGATTAATATCTGCCATAGAAGTATATCCATCCCTAAGAAGGCCATCTACTTGAATATTCATAGGAATCATAGTATTTCCTGCAGTTCCGTTCGGGTTAGTAATTGTAATTTCATAAGTCGTATAACCACAAGCTAATTCTAGATTAAAACTATTTGAATTAAATTGCCCTGCGATACCCACTGCTAAAGACCCCTCGGGTGGACTTACATCTCGACCTAAGCCTATTCCATTTGAGCCACCATCAATTAATTTCTCCCCTGTTTGAGCATTAAAAATTTCATTATAGATATAACACTCCGGTATGCCATCTCTATTAAAATCTGCTAAACCGACTGTTCCGCCATATCCGTATAAAGAATTCACACCAAATGCTTGATTAGAAATCCAATTAACGCTACCGTTTATGTTGTAACTAATCAGTCGGCCTCTTATATTAGGCGGATTTGCTGGTATGTCAGCAGCTGCCAAAATTATTTCAACCATACCGTCAGAATTGACATCCGCAACTACATAACTATCACCTGCATGCCATGAATAAAAAGCGGTGCTTATTGTTGCTATTGTCTGTCCATTCGCAGAGTTAATTATCTTAATATCCTTTGTAGTCCGCGGATTGTTAGTTATTCCGTTATTTGAGGACATAATTATTTCCGGAATACAGTCGCCATCTGTATCTATAACGAGAGGAGTAGTATAAACTGCTGTCTGATCTACAGATTCAAATTCTTTCGAAATTGAAAAACTAACTGGTGGAAATGGGACTTTTGCATAACATTTATTGGTATCCACCCCATTGGTTAAACATTGCGATAAGGTTATCAAAGGAATATTTATGGAACATACTAATATTTTTACAAAAGCATTCATATTTCTTATGCAATTTTCAATGAATCAATTACGCCTTCACTATTACAATTATCCCATAACCTTGCAGCATTAGGCGGTATGTTCCAGGAGTTAATGCGGACATATCAATTTCGTTATGACCTATAGATACGTTTCCAACAGCGATTACCCTTCCCATTAAATCACTTATTTCATAGTATTTATCCTCGGCTTCCAAACCTTTCAAATACATCACATCCCTCGTTGGATTTGGATAAGCTACTAGCGTTCGTTCGTTACAAACATTCACGATTCGAATCCACTGCATGACCGTTTCCTCTTCCGTTGTTTCATACACGTAATTACCTTGAGGTTTGGCCATAATAACCCATTGTTTATTGGCTTCATCCCACGTAGTAGTGATTCGCGATTTTGTTCCGTCCACGGCCTCTTCCATCCAAGTGCCTTCATTTGAAATGCCTTCAGGATGTTTCACCACAATACCATCTGAAGTACAAGTAACTCCCTGTTCAGGCAGTTGGGAAGAACCAATAGTGATTGAATTTGAATATTTCCAGCACCCATACATGTTGGTTACCTTAACACGGAATGTTCCCGATGAGGTCGTAGTATACGTAGCTTGTGTTGCCCCTGGAATAGCCAACGGGGTGGTCCCTAACAGCTTAAACCATTGGTAGGTGTTCCCAATTACATTGGCCGTACTCAAAGTAACCGATACGCCGGGACTTACGAACGTACCACTGCTGGTGATTACTGGGTTCGGATTAGGGAATACTTGAATCGTTAAGATATTTGAAATTACTGCCGATGTAGCTGGACAAGCCTGGTTTGCAATGACCACCGAATAGGTGCCGGATTGCGATACAACCAAGGTTTGTGAAGTTGCACCCGGGATGTTGATTCCATTTTTTCGCCATTGGTAGCTGACCGCATTGGCATTGTTGGCAGCACTTAAGGTAATAGAATTCCCTGCACATAGGTTTAGGGAACCGTTCGCTGTTATGCTTGCGGTAGGGTTGATTATGAAGCTCACCTGGATCGGGTTAGAGTACATGACACAACCACTTGGTGTAACAATCTTAACGGTATAAGTTCCTGGGCTGCTGGCAGTAAAGGAAGCACTGTTTCCACCATTAAACATAGACATCCCATTTTTCATCCACGTATATTGGAACCCGGCTCCAATGGCCGTTTGAAGCACCACATTTCCACCCTGGCAAATATTCGTAGGGCCCAAGGCGATGATCGTCGGATTTAAATACGAAATGGTGATGGAATTTGAATTCCCAAAGCACCCGCCAGGTGCTGTAACTTTTACATAATAGGTACCTGCTGTCGTTGTGGTATAGGTGGATGCCGTGGCTCCATTGATTATGTTTTGTCCAAAATACCATTGGTAAGTGTGTCCCGGTAAGGATGGGGTACTCAATACCACGTTTGTTCCCGGACAGTATGGCGCTGTACCATTAGCAACCAAGGTTGGCGTTGGCACTGCATTTACGGTGACTGTAACCTGTGCTGTACCTTGACAGCCATTGGCATTCGTTCCAATAACTGTGTAGGTTTGGGTATTCGTTGGTGTAAAGGCAACGCCGTTGCTTACCCCGTTGTTCCAAGTATAATTGGTGGCTCCGGATCCGCTCAAGGTCACCGCAGTTCCTGCACAAATGCTTTGGTTGGCGCCTGCACTTACCACAGGTAAGGCATTAACAGTAACCGTAACCTGGGCAGTATTCGAACAGCCATTGGCATCCGTTCCCGTCACCGTGTAGGTCTGCGTATTTGTCGGACTAAAGGCTACGCCGTTACTAACACCATTATTCCAAGCATAGCTGCTCGCACCTGTACCAGTTAAGGTCACCGCAGTTCCTGCACAAACGGTTTGATTCGTTCCTGCACTCACGGTAGGTAAGGCATTGAGCGTAACAATTACTTGATCTGTGGAAGTACATCCGTTAACGGTATTGGTTCCTTGAACCGTATAGGTTTGCGTGCTGCTTGGGGTAAAGGCTACTCCTTGAATTGCACCATTATTCCAAACATACGTATTCGCCCCGGTAGCATTTAGGGTAACGGATTGTCCCGCACAAACGGTTTGATCTTGTCCTGCATTAACGGTCGGTGCGGTGTTATTTACCGAAACAGTAACCGTACCCGTGCCCGTACAACCATTGCTTGTGTTTGTTATGGTTAAGGTGTACGTGGTGGTAAGCAATGGATTGGCTACCGGATTGGATATGTTACTTGCACTTAATCCAGTCGACGGTGTCCATGCATAGGTGAGTCCCGCGCTTGGATTCGAACCAATATTCACCCCGTTGGTGTTGGCAACACATGTGATGCTTGAATTCTGACCGGCATTGGCTTGTGGTGCAGAGGTGTTCACAGTAACATTTACCGACGCAGTATTACTACATCCCGTCGATGTTTGCGTAACGGTTAAGGTGTATGTTGTTGAATTTATTGGGTTAGCAACGGGGTTCGCCAAGGTAGCCGAAGAAAGGCCTGTAGCGGGCGACCATTGATAGGTAAATCCTGCCTGCGGTGCAGCTCCAAGGGTAGCTCCGTTTGGATTGTTGACGCAATTAATTAATGCATTCGATCCCGCATTCGCCGTTGGTAAGGCATTGACCGTTACTGTCACTTGGGCGGTATTTGAACAGCCGTTGGCATTGGTTCCTGTCACCGTGTAGGTTTGCGTATTCGCTGGCGTAAACGCGACACCGTTGGTCACGCCGTTATTCCAGGTGTAGCTACTCGCTCCGGATCCATTCAACGTAATTTGATTACCTGCACAAATGCTTTGGTTGGCTCCTGCGCTCACTGCCGGTAAGGCATTGACCGTTATCGTAACTTGAGCGTTATTCGAACAACCGTTGGCATCGGTACCTGTCACCGTGTAGGTTTGGGTAGTTCCCGGTGTAAACGCAACTCCGTTGGTCACCCCGTTATTCCATGCGTAAGAAGTAGCCCCGGAACCGTTTAGTGTTACTTGAGATCCCGAACAAACGCTTTGGTTTGCACCGGCACTCACGCTTGGTAACGGGTTAACGGTAATTGTTGTTGGAGTAGAGGTGGCTGAACAACCTGCTCCGTTGGTTACGGTCACCGAATAGCTGCCTGCCGTACTCACCGAGATGCTTGGCGTAGTAGCACCGGTAGACCATAAATAGGTTCCTCCATTCGGTGCACTGAGCAATACCGATCCCCCTGCACAGAAGGAAGTAGCTCCATTGGCAGTAATGCTGGTACTCGGTTGAGCACTTACGGTAACGGTTTGTGGGCTTGAAGTACCAACGCAGCCATTGTTGCTGGTAACAGTTACGGTATATGTTCCGGATGTATTTACTGTAAGGGTTTGCGTAGTTGCTCCTGTATTCCAAAGGTAGGAAGCGCCTGCCGTTGCAGATAATATCACGGACCCACCGGCACAAAATGTGGTAGAACCGTTCGCTGTGATATTCGCTGCAGGTAATGGATTAACGACCACATTGACAATGCTTGATGTTGCGCTGCATCCGGCCGCATTGGTCACTTGAACGGAATAGTTACCGGCACTGCTTGCTGTGATGGTTTGCGTTGTCGCTCCATTCGACCATAAATAACTGCTGCCGTTTGATGCGCTAAGATTCACGCTCGAACCCGCACATAGGGTAGTTGACCCTGAAGCACTGATACTCGCGGTAGGTAGTGCATTGACCGTTACCGTCACTTGGGCGGTATTTGAACAGCCGTTGGTATTGGTTCCTGTTACGGTATACGTTTGTGTATTCGCTGGCGTAAAGGCTACGCCGTTGGTCACGCCATTGTTCCAAGCATAGGTGTTGGCTCCAGAACCCATCAAGGTCACTTGACTACCCGCGCAAATGCTTTGGTTGGTTCCCGCACTTACAGTAGGTAAGGCGTTCACGGTAACGGTTACTTGTGCTGTATTAGAACAGCCGTTTGCGTTGGTACCTGTCACCGTATAGGTTTGGGTATTTGATGGCGTAAAGGCTACCCCGTTGGTCACGCCGTTATTCCATGCGTAAGAAGTAGCTCCGGAACCATTTAGGGTAACTTGACCTCCGGCACAAATACTCTGGTTGGCACCCGCACTTACCGTTGGTAATGGGTTTACCGTAATTTGTACTGGGGTAGAAGTGGCTGTACAACCCGCACCGTTCGTTACGCTTACCGAATACGAGCCAGCAGCCGTAGCAGAAATACTTGGCGTGGTTGCCCCGTTCGACCACAGGTAGCTGCTGCCGTTAGATGCGCTGAGCAAGACACTATTTCCAGCACAGAAGGTAGTGTTTCCACTGGCTGTGATGCTCGCAGTTGGCAAGGCATTTACTGTGACTGACGTTGCCGCTGAGGTGGCGTTGCAACCACCTGCTCCTGTTACTGTTACGTTGAAGGTACCTGAACTATTCACCGTTATGGACTGGGTGGTGGCTCCTGTGTTCCACAGATAAGATGCACCCGCGGAAGCAGTTAATACCACGGATCCTCCGGAGCAGAAGCTGGTAGCTCCATTGGCGCTGATATTGGCCACTGGAACTGGATTCACACTGATGGTGACCACATTCGAATTGGCACTGCACCCAGCGGCATTGGTTACCTGAACCGAATAGGTTCCTGCGGTATTGACGGTGATGTTTTGCGTGCTTGCGCCGTTCGACCATAAATAGGTATTACCTGCCGGTGCGGAAAGGCTGGTGCTCTGTCCGGCACACAAGGCGGTTGAACCAATGGTTGTTATGCTTGCATTTGGCGGAGAAAGGACGGTAACTTGGATTGGGGAGGACGATCCTGAGCATCCTTTGTTGTCTACAACGGTCACCTGGTAAAGCCCAGAGGTAGTCACCGTGATGCTTTGTGTAGTGGCATTAGTACTCCATGCGTAGGAGGTAGCTCCGGTGGAAGTTAATACCACGGAACCTCCTTGACAGAAGGTGGTTGGACCCTGTGCTGTAATGCTTGGGGCGGGCAGTGGGTTAACGGTAATGTTCACCGGATTTGATGTACCTACACACCCGTTGGCATTGGTTACTTGTACGGTATAGGCACCGCCTTGCGTAACCTGAATGGTCTGCGTAGTTTGGCCATTCGACCATAAGTAAGATGATCCAGCGCTTGAATTCAAGGCTAGGGTACTTCCTTGACAAAGAATCGGAGAACCCACATAAGAAATAGTCGGTGTCGGTAGAGCATTTACTGTAACGGTAACTTGTGCGGTATTCGAACATCCGTTCGCGTTGGTGCCGGTTACCGTGTAGGTTTGTGTTGATGCTGGTGTAAACGCAACGCCGTTGCTGACCCCGTTATTCCACGTGTAGGAACTTGCTCCTGAACCGCTCAGGGTAATGGCTGTTCCTGCACAAAGGGTTTGGTTGGCTCCCGCACTCACGGTTGGCAACGCGTTCACAGTAACACTTACCACGGTAGACGTGGCCGAACACCCATCGCTGTTGAGTACATCCAGGGAGTAATTTCCGCTGGCGTTGGCGGTATACGAAGCGGCATTTGCACTGTTGATTGGGGATCCATTTAGGTTCCATTGATAGGAAAGACCCTGACCCACGTTGCCATTGAGTACCACACTTCCGCCTTGACAGAAGGTTGTGGCAGATGCTGGAGTAATGGTGGCGGCAGGTAGGGCATTTACCGTAACGGATGTTGCAGCGGAGGTTTGGCTGCAATTATTCGCGTTGGTAACTTGCACGGTGTAGGAACCGGCGTTACTCACGGGCAGCGTGGCGCTGTTGGCCCCGTTGATGGCCGAACCGTTATTATACCATTGATAGCTAAATCCAGCGCCGGAATTGGCATTGAGCGTAACCGAATTGTTTTGGCAAAAGGTGGTAGCACCTTGTGCAGTAATATTGGCTGCAGGCAAGGCATTCACGGTCACGGTGGTTTGTGCCGTATTGGTACATCCATTAACATCCGTTCCGGTTACGGTATAGTTTGTAGTGGAATTGGGTGTGAAGGCCACTCCGTTGCTAATGCCGTTGTTCCACGAATAACTTGAAGCGCCGCTTCCACTCAAGGTTACAGAAGTTCCAGAACATACGGTTTGATTTGCGGTTGCGGTTACCGTTGGCAAGGCATTCACCGTTATGGTTTGCGATTGCGTAGTGCTGGCACCGTTCATGGTGACGGTACACGTGTATGTGGTAGTTTGCGTCGGGTTCACTGTGATGCTTGGGGTCGTTGCCCCATTCGACCACAAATACGTGGCTTGACCTTGCTGGTACAGTTGGTTGATTTCTTGTTGCGTTAGGGCACGATTCCAGATGCCGATGTCGTCGAGTTTTCCTGCCAAATACTGTGCCGTACCCGAAATACTTGCTCCAAAATTTATAGACCCTGAAATAGTTAAAACTGGAGTCGTATTCTGAGTGGTAATTAACACCCCATTTACATAGACTTTAATTTGTGTAGAAGAGTAAACACAGGCAACATGAAACCAAGTATTGGCAACAAGGTTGATATTTGTGGGGTAGTAGGTATAACCAGAATTATTCCACATTACAAAACTAAGCAGGCCATTTTGACAATCGCTTAAGAGTTCCCATGAACTATCAAAAGCATCTAAAATTGGTTGAAAACAATTTGTATTGGATGCCTGTATCCAAACACTCGTCGAAAAGGTTCCTAAATGCGCTCTTTGAGCTGAAATTACATCATTCACCCCATCAAAACTATACGCCCTATTGGCCACACCAAACCTATCGGTGGTCAAGGTCGCACCGTTTACGGTGCCATTATTTCCGTTCCCACTCAAATCATTCGCATTGCCGCAGAAGGGCCAGTAGCCTACGAGGCCGTTGGTGAGGGTGCCGCTTAGTCCTGGTGCTGCACAAGGTGTACCCGCATTTTGTACATTGGCGGTTAGGGTAGTAGTTTGACCCGCGCATAGGGTATCGTTGGTGTTGAGCGTTAGGGTAGGTGCTGGCAGCACGGTAATGAGCACTTGATCGGTTCCAGCACAGCCGTTGGTGGTTCCAGTCACCGTATACGTTGTGGTGGTGGTGGCGGCAAACGGTGTATTGTTCGTAACGCCGTTATTCCAAGCATAGCTATTAGCCCCAGAACCACTTAAGGTAACTTGAGTTCCTGCAAATACGGTTTGATCTTGTCCCGCATTGACGGTTGGTATTGGATTCACCGTTATGGTTTGCGATTGCGTAGTGCTGGCACCGTTCATGGTGACGGTACACGTGTAGGTGGTAGTTTGCGTAGGGCTCACTGTGATGCTTGGGGTTGTTGCCCCGTTCGACCACAAATAGGTTGCCTGCCCTTGCTGGTACAGTTGGGTGATTTCTTGTTGCGTTAGCGCACGATTCCAAATGCCGATGTCGTCGAGTTTGCCGTTGAAGAATCTCCAAAGTGAATTGATGTTATTTTGAGCTCCAAAGAATAGGTCATTTAATGATGAGCAAATATTTCCATTTACATTGTTTGTGCCTACTAATGAGCCATTCAAATATACTTTACCGCCTTGGTTATTATCATGGATAAATGTGAAATAAATCCAATTGTTAATTGTTAAACTATTTGAAGAAGCTATACCTCCAGAATATAATGTTGTTGCACCATAAAAATTATTCGAGGCACCATCGATTGAAGTAGAATAATTGTAGCATGGCGAACCAGATTGATTCCATCTTGAAACTAATCCTTTGGTTCCGCCAAATGCAACAGCGTTTAACCAACCAGAAATTGTTGTTGAATTAGAATTCAACGAATTGCTATTAATTACTTGAATAAAATCATCTACCCCATCAAAACTATAGGCGCTATTTGCCGAACCAAAGCGGTCGGTGCTTAGGGAGGCTCCATTGACGGTTCCATGGTTTGCGTTACCGGAGAGGTCGTTGGCATTGCCACAGAAAGGCCAGTAGCCTACGAGGCCGTTGGTGAGGGTGCCGTTTAGTCCTGGGGCTGCACAAGGTGTGCCTGCGTTTTGTGCATTGGCGGTTAGCGTAGTAGTTTGCCCAGCGCAGAGGGTATCGTTGGTGTTAATGGCAATAGAGGCAAACGATTGTACACTTACCGTAAACGAACACGATTGTCCGCCAATAGTTAAGGCAAAGCTAGCAGTGCCGGTTCCACTTGGGGTGCCGCTCAAGGCAAAGGCAAGCGTCCCAGCCCCGTTGGCCAGTAGACCTTGACTTAAGGTTGCTGTTATTCCAGTTACGCCTGTAGAATTCAGGGTTTGTGCGGCAAAATATCCTCCGTTTCCGCCGGTGTAGGGCACACTCGCGGTGGTTCCGAGAATTGCTTGGTTCGAATATACTCCACCACTCAAGGTGGTGCCATTGCAATTCAACGCGCCTATTGAACCTACGGTTTCTTTAATGCAACGTATTGCGAAACTTGACGATCTATAACCGCTGCTGAAATAAGCAACGTTACTTCCGAAAGCTAAAAATCGTGAATCTGAATTATTTACAAGATTTGTCCAATAATCACCCGCAATTCCATTATCAGTAATCAATCCTGCACTGTAGTTTCGGTATCCTGTTACTGTGAATTTTAAAGGTGAAGTATAAGCACCTGCACTATTTTGATTAACCCAACTCAAACGTTCGGCATCCAATTCTTGTTCTGTTGGAATGCGATACCCACTCGGGCACGGATTATTCACCCCATTTATTCCCTGCCACAGGTTCGCGTTTTGAGGAGCTCGCCAGTCATTAGGAGCATTTGGTGCTACAATAAAATTCCCATGCGCAGGTTGGTCTACCGAACTAAGTGTTGCTGTGGTGGGTGAGGTCCGGCATTGATGTCCATCGGCGCGTCGTCCCCATTGGTAAAGGTCTCCGTAGGCGTTTTGGTCGGTACTTGAAGTAGCCACTTGGCTGGCTCCAAGGTTCCGGTCCATCCAGGTTTTGCCCGTGGTGGGGTTGGTGACGTCGTTAACGATGGTGACATTCCCGTTACAGTTTACGGTACCCACGGGGTAAGAAGGTTGCACGCCATATACCACAAGGTTCAAGGTACATGATTGTCCTCCGATGGTAATATTAAAACTGGCCGTTCCCGCAGTGCTTGGTGTTCCTGAAATAGCGTAGCTTATGGTACCGTTTCCATTGGCTAGCGCTCCTGCAGCAAGTGTAGCAGTTAGACCGGTCACACCTGCAGATGAGAGGGTTTGCGCGTTGTATATCCCGCCATTTCCTGCCGTATACGGAACACTTGCACTAACACTGTTGGCTGCTTGATTAATGATTAAATTGCCCGTTTGGGTTGCACCGTTGCAATTTATGGCGCCTACGCTCCCTACCGTTTCTTTGATGCAGCGGACACTTAGTCCATATGCTCGGTTATGTGCTATCAAACTTGCCGTACTTCCATCAAAGGATAATCCTTGGCAGCTTAGACCACTTGTAGTCGAGGTCCAATATACTGCAGAAATATTTACATTTGTAAGAACTCCATTAGAGTAAAACCTATGTCCTGTATTCCCCGCCTTGAGTATTGAATTAAAAGCACCAGCTGAATTATTTGTGGTCCAAGTTAGCCTTTCTTGATCTAACTCAATATTCGTTGGCAACCTATAACCACTCGGACAGGGATTATTAATTCCATTCACACCTTGCCATAAGGTATTGTTTTGAGTTGTTCTCCAATTACATGGAGCATTCGGAGCCATTATAAAATCTCCATGTGCGGGTTGGTCTACTGAGCTAAGTGTCGCGGTAGTTGGTGAGGTGCGGCATTGGTGTCCATCGGCGCGTCTGCCCCATTGGTATAAATCGCCGTATGAAGCTGCATCGGTGCTGGAAGTAGCCACTTGGCTGGCGCCGAGGTTCCGGTCCATCCAGGTTTTACCGGTGGTGGGATTGGTGACGTCGTTCACAATGGTGGTATTTCCGTTACAGTTCACGGTTCCTGCGGGGTAGGTTGGTTGCACGCCATATACCACAAGGTTCAAGGTACATGATTGGCCACCGATGCTGATTGCAAAACTGGCCGTTCCCGCAGTGCTTGGTGTTCCTGAAATAGCGTAGCTTATGGTACCGTTTCCATTGGCTAGCGCTCCTGCAGCAAGTGTAGCAGTTAGACCGGTCACACCTGCAGATGAGAGGGT
>Ga0315907_10003244_pt1 | contig 19423 bp, 4 predicted proteins | sample LakEriMetagenome_3_FD_203525 | JGI IMG/M metagenome (GOLD analysis project Ga0315907, IMG submission 203525) | Freshwater fungal communities from buoy surface, Lake Erie, Ohio, United States - Buoy 12 MA123 | ecosystem: Environmental > Aquatic > Freshwater > Lake > Lake biofilm | place: USA... | reverse complement strand
GCTGATCAGCGCAGCGACCAGCGTGCCACCTTCTTGTGCTGTACCGGTAACCCCGAGTGTTCCGGTGGCCTCGTTGTCGAGGCGCGTGACCGCAGCGGTGGCGCTGCTGGTGACAGACTCGCTCACGCCGTTGGCGTCGGTGTAGTCGGCCACCACCGAGATGGCCTTACCCAACTCGCTGGCGCTCACGACGAGCGTGGTGCCATTGGCCCCGCTGATGAAGGCCCCATCGGCGAGCCACTGGTAGGTGCGCGCGTTGATGCCGTCGGCATCAGTGAGGGTATCGGTGAGGGTCAGGGTCTGACCCACATAGGGGCTGCCGCTGATGCTCAGACTGCCACCGGGCAGGCGGTTGAGCAGGATGGTCTCGCCACTGGCCTGAAAGTCGCTGAGCGCGAAGCTACCGGTGAGGCTGACGGTGAGATCGGCTCCGGCCACGCTGTCCAGGCCCACGAGCAGGGTGGTGTTGCCGCCCGAGCTTGACCACTGGATCTGGTTGGCCAGGGGCCCTGTGCCGCCTGCGGCCGTGATGGCACCGAAGCTGGCCCCACTCACCGTGAGGGTCTCGCCGTAGGCCAGATCGGTGATCTGCACGGTGCCGCTTGAGAGCGTGAACTGGTCCTGCCCTGCACCACCGGTGAGCGTGTCGTTGGCGCCACCCGTGATCAGGTCATCACCCCCCAGACCGAGGATGGTCTCGGTGGCGCTGGTGCTCTCCAGGACATCCTGGCTCTCGGTGCCGGTGATGGTTGTGCTTGCCTCGTAAACATACTCATAGGGGGCGATGGTGACGGCCGGATCGTTGTAGTCGCCCGAGATGTTGAGCACCAGGGGTGTTGCGCTGGCGCCGGGCTGCAGCCCGATGGTGATCGTGACCAGGGTGGAGCCCGTGGCCAGAGCGTTCAGGCTGTAGCCGCTGATCAGCAGCGTGGAGCCTGCTGCGTTGGGCAGCACCGTCCAGCCCGCAGGACCTGTAGCCCCTACGCTGCTCGCGTTCAGGACCGCAGAATCCACATCAATCGACAGATTGAAGCTCTCCACAGCAACCGCACCCACCACAAAGGTCAGCGTCACCGTGCTCGCCGTGATCACCGGCGTCTGAAGTACCAGGTTCGTGCTCATGAAAGTCTCCGATTACACCCCCCACTGATCGGTGGGCACACCGAGCGTGGAGGCAAGCGTTGAGAAGTAGGTCGGGTTCAAGGCGTCCAGATCGACGCTGCCCGCGGGCGCAGCCCAGGAGCCGTTCACGTCGCCCTTGAGTACGCCCACCAGATTGACCGTGGAGGCGATCGAAGGATCGACACTGATGTTCCGATCCCAGGCGGTGTTGGTGCGGGTGAGGGTGAAGCTGTTGGTCCCCTCATTCCAGAAGTCTCGGCTCTCTTCAACAAAGAACCACTCATTGGGCAGTGCGGTGGGCAGCTTGACCGCCATGCGCAGGATGGCCAGGGCGTCAGCCGAGGTGACGGTGTTCGAGCCGTTCACATCGGCAGCGATGAACTGGTAGGGCGACACCCGCAGAGCGCTGAGCGGTCCCGCGCCATCGGGATCCGGATTGGGGTTGATGTTGACCGCCAGGCGCAGGGCGGCCAGCGCATCAGCCGACGTAATGGCGTTGCCTGTGTCGGTGTTGGCCCTTGAAGCGGTGAGGCTGTACGGCCCAGCCGGCAGGTTGCTGATGCTCCACTGGCCATTGCTGTCAGGCGCGGCGTTGGCCATGACAAAGGACAGATCAGGCCCGAACACCTCACCAAGGCCGATCTGCGAGAAGGCAACATCGGTGCGCGTGGCCGATGGCGCAAAGGTCAGGCTGAGCGTACCCAACTGCACCGGGCCCGATGCAAGGCCTGCACCCGAATCAAAGCCTGCGATGGCGATCTCATTGGGCGCATCGGTATTGCCAAGGACCGTCCAACTGCCCCCAAGGCTGGAGGTAAAGCTGGCCGACAGTGTGCCACTGGAGGTCACCCGGAAGTCGAAGTTGGCATCGCCCGCCTGGGCATTGCCCCAGACCTGAACGGTCACGATCCGGTTACCGGTACCGGCTTCGGTGCTCACCGATCCGGCGCGCAGATCGAGCACGGCCGGCGGGCCGTTGCTCTCGCCAGCCTCCTTGCTCCGGACCGAGACATCCATGCTGCTCAACAGCATGTGGCTCTTCCAGTGGTAAGCGATACCGGAGAGTCCGACGCCGGCCGGCTCGATTGGCAGCGGCAAGTCCCCATCGGCAAAGCGCAGCGCCTCGAAGTTGCGCAGCGTATCGGTGCCATCAAAGCCAGCCACGGTGCTGTTTCGGGTGTCCGCTACCGAGATTGATCCGTCGATGTTGGCCGTGATCGTGTAGTTGATCCGGTTACCCGTAAAGCCGGCGATATCGGATCCGTCGCCGCCATCAAGCGCATCGTTGCCGGCTTCGCCGCGCAGGGTGTCGTTGCCAAAGCCGCCGTGCATGGAGTCGTTGCCCGCACCGCCACTGACGCTGTCGTTGCCCGCGCGGGCTTCGATGTTGTTGGCGACTGAGCTGCCCGTGATGGTGTCGTTGAACTCGGAACCGCGAAGGTTTTCGATCGAGATCAGGGTGTCGGTGTCTTCGCCGCCAGTGGCTGTGCCAGCGGCCAGGTTGATCACTACGCCGCTTGAGGCCAGGTTGTAGCCAACGCGGTCATTACCATCACCGCCATCAATCGTGTCGTTGCCTGCCCGGCCCGTAAAGAAATTGTCGGCTGCATTGCCCACGAGCGAGTCGTTGTACAGACTGCCCAGAATGCCTTGCATACCGATCAGCACGTCATTGCCATCGGCGCCACTCGCGGCGCCAGTGGCCAGGTTGGCCTGCACCGCGCCACTCGCGCGCCGGTAGTCCACCATGTTGAAGCCCAGGTCGGTGCCCGACGGATCTCCGCCAACGAGCGTGTCATCGCCCTCGCCACCACGGAAAATTTCCGCGCCTGTTCGATTGGTGCCCGAGATGCTGTCGTTGTAGGCCGACCCCGCCACATATTCGATGTCGATGAGAACATCGGTGCCCTGATCAGCTCCCGTGGCAAGCCCTGAAAATCCCGTGGCACCCAACCGGATGGTCACGCCACTCGTGGCATCCGCATAGCTTGCAAAATCGAAGCCCGAAGAGAAATTGGCATCTGTTGCAAGCCGCTGCGTGCCGCCGTTGAGCGTATCGTCGCCACGCCCGCCCGTCAGCGTGTCTGCGCCATCGCCACCCAGCAGCAGGTCGTCACCATCCAGGCCGCTCAGCGAGTTGTCCTGCTGGTCGCCGATCAGCTGGTCATCGAACGTCGACCCTACGAGCCCTTCAATGCCAATCAGGGTGTCGGTGCCGTTGAATCCATCGTTCCAGGCCCGGCCTGCAGCCAGATCAGCAACCGCTCCGGTTGTGCCCCAACGGAACTGCACTCGATCAAATCCACCCCGGCCATCGATGGTGTCGTTACCCGACCAGCCTTCAAATTCCTCGGCAAAGTCGGTTCGATCGGAGCCCAATAACAGGTCGTTGTAGTTGCTGCCGCGGGCCTGGTTGATGTTGAGGAGGATGTCATTGCCGGCCCCTCCGCTGGCTGTACCTGCCTGCAGATCGACGGTGACCGCAGCGCTTGCATCGGTGTACTCGACCCGGTTGCTCCCATTGCCGCCCGATCGATTCAGGACAACAGCGCCATCGGCACTGCCGGTGATCCTGACATCATCCAGTGGGTTGACACTCTTGGCGCCGCCATCAATCGTGTCGTTACCCGCGCCCCCACGGAACATCTCGAAGGTGATCGCATTGCTACCGGTGAGTACGTCGTTGTGTGCGGAGCCCCACACCCGGAAGAAGTTGCTCAGCGTATCGGCACCACCGAAGCCATCGGATGCAGTACCGGTCTGCAGGTTGACATTGACGGCTGCAGTGGAGGTCGAATAGCTCACCACGTTTCCGTCGGTGTAGCCAGTCAGATCAATAGGCGTACCGCCATCGAGCGTGTCGTTGCCCGCACCGCCCAGAATGGTGTCCGATCCCGCCTCACCGCGCAGCCAATTGGCACCGGCATCGCCAATGATGCTGTCGTGGCCATAGCCGCCGATCACATTCTCAAAGCCGGTGATGGTGTCGATTTCAACAGCAGCCGATTGCACGGCATCACCAACGCCCTGGCCATCGTCATACACACGCCCTGCAGCCAGATCCACCCGAACACCGATCAGCGCCTGGTTGAACTCCAGGGTGTCTGTACCCAGTCCACCGTCGAGCGAGTCATTGCCGCCCCGGCCATCAATGACATTGTTGCCCGCATCGCCAATCAGCGTATCGTCAAACCCTGAACCCTCAATACCTTCGATGTTGCGAAAGACATCAATGGTGCCAAAGCCATCAGTTGCGGATCCGGTAAACCCCGCGGTGATGGCACCACTGCTGCCCACCCAGCCGCTGAGCAGAACCCGCACCCCGGCGTCGCTGTTCCAGAACCCGATCTCATCCGTACCCGTGCCGCCATCGACTGAGTCGTTGCCCTTGCGTCCAGCAAAACTCTCGTTAGCCGAGGAGCCTTTGATCGAATCGTTCAGATCCGATCCATTGATTTCATCGATGTTGAGCAGCGTATCGACGAAGCCCCAGCCGTCTTGCACCTGACCGCTCGCGAGGGTCAGGTCGACCACGATGGCATTCGGCGAGTTGAAATAGCTCACCGCGTCATAGCCAGCCACGCCGTCGATAGTGTCATTGCCAGCACCACCCCGGAAGGACTCGACTGCGCCTCCGGTTGAGGTGCGTCCAACCCCACCACCGACCAGCAGATCGTCAAAGGCCGAGCCCCGCACCTCATAGACACCGCTCAGCGTGTCGCGACCCAGCCTCTGGTACAGAACCGTTGATTTGTCGGCCTCGATTCGTGCATCGACAAATCCGGCGGCGAGATCTGCATGGATAGCGACCAGCGAGTTGCCGTAGTCCACCCGTGTGGAGCCATTGCCAATGATGAGGTCGTTGCCGCCATTTTCGATGTAGGCGTTCAGACCCCACCAGTAGCTACCCACATTGGCGGTGGTGCTGGTAAAGCCGCCCACGAATCCGGTCGCGTTGTAGACATCGTCAAACTGCGTGGTGCGAATCTCTTCAATACCGCGCAGGGTGTCTTCGCCTTGCGATGCTGAGCTGACAATGCCCGAGGCCAGGTTGAAGGTCATGCCTTCCGTGGCTGGGTTGTAGTCAGCCCGGTCGTAGCCCGTTCCGCCATCAATGAAGTCGTTACCACCATAGGGCCGGAACGACTCGAAACTGTCGTACAAACCGCCAATTAGCGTGTCGGAGAACTTGGTGCCAAACAGGCTGTAGACACCACTGAAGGTCAGGGTGCCCAGATTGCTCACGACGCCCGAACTGATGTACGACAGGTGAGAAAGGTCCGCCGATCCCGTCACAAGGCTGATGTTGACGCCCTGACCGTTGTTGGTATGCGTGACTCCTGAGCTGTAATTGAGAATCGTCGATCCGTTGCCAATCACAGTGTCGGATCCACCGCGGCCCATAAACAGCAGATTCCAGCTGCGATCGTTCAGGGGATCGGTGAGGTAGCCAAATTGATTGGTCTTCAGACCCGAGACATCAATGAAGTCGTTGTACTTGGAGTCGCCAATGAAGCCTATATTGACCAGAGTATCGGTGCCCGCCAACTGTGAGCCTGATGCCCCATAAGACACGCTGCCCACGTTGCCGCTGTAACTGACATTGATACCCGTCTTGGACCAGTGGTAGTAGACGTACGCGCCGTCGGCTAGCTGCTGATAGCCATATCCTGTGATGCTGACGGTATCGCTGCCGCCCTGGAGGTAAAGCGATATGTTGCTACCCCCCGTGGCGTAGTCAGCAACGGTATTACTGGTACGCCCCGTGACGACGTCAGTGGTGTTAACACCACCGTTGATGTTCTCGATGCCGCTATAGGAATCGATACCAGTCAGACCCGTTACGGTGACGGTTCGGGTCGAGAGATTGATCTGAGTTCCAGCTGCACCGGAATAATTCAGCGTGTCGAAGTCTCGGTTACTCAGAGTCCACGGCACATTCGATTGCACGCCACCGTCCAGCGTGTCGCTGCCATCGTCGGAGTTGAAGGTGTCGTTACCAGTTCCGCCGATCAGCAGATCGTTACCGGTCCCGCCTTCAAGGGTGTCATTGCCTGCAGCCCCATCAATGGTGTCGTTGCCGTCTTCGCCTTGAAGCAGGTTGTTTGCGCTGTTGCCGACGATGCTGTCGTTGCCAATACCGCCAATGACATTTTCAAAGCCAATGACGGTGTCCTGCTCGATCGCATCGGTATGCGCCGCAGTGCCCAGGCCCTGGCCGTCGTTGTAGACCCGTTCGTCAGCCAGATTCACATGGACGTCGTCGCGGGCGAAATAGAACTCCAGGGTATCGACGCCCCCTCCTGCATCAACCCAGTCATTTCCGCCTCGAGGGTCGATTCGGGTGCCCCGGGAATCGCCGTAAATGGTGTCGTTGTAATGCGACCCGGACAAATCATTCACATTGACGAACTGGTCAATGTCGCCCCAACCATCGCGACCGGATCCAGTGAAGCCCGCAGACAGTCCGCCCGAAGCCCCAACCCAGCCGTTCAGCCGGATCTCAACGCCGCGCTGATCATTGGTCAGGCTCGGATCGTCGAAGTACGAAATCCGCATATCACTGCCGCCACCATCAAGGCTGTCGGCGCCCTTGCCTGCGTAAAAGGAGGTTTCCTGCCAAGGGTTATCGCTGCCACGAACGGAGTCGCCAAAAGCGCTACCGCCGATGCCCTGGATATCCAACAGCGTGTCCGAAAACCCGAAACCATCGTCAATGACCTGATCGAAGTGCCGCCTCAGATCAACTGTGATCGCGTTGGGTGATGAGCTGTAATACGCGATGTCGCGACCGCCAGCACCATTGATGGTGTCGCGCCCGGCACCTCCCCTGAACCATTCCATCGCAAGGTTCTGCGTGGTTTGCCCGGCACCGCCCCCGATGATCAGGTCATCGAAGGCCGAGCCAGCCACCAGGTAAACACCACTCAGGGTGTCGCGACCGACCGTTGAGTAAAGCTCTGCATTGGCGGTATAGCCGGGGCGCGCATCGACGATGCCGGTGCCGAGGTTGATTTCGATGGGCACCAGCGAGTAGCCGTAGTCAACCTGGGTTGAACCATTGCCAATGACGAGGTCATTGCCACCGTTATCGAGGTAGCGGTTCCATGCAGTCCAGGAGCTGCCTACGTTGCCGGAGGTGCTTGTAAAGCCCCCCAGAAAGCCAGTGGCGTCGTAGGTATCGTCGAACCTGGTAGTGCGAATCTCCTCAATCCCTCGCAGGGTGTCATTGCCCTGAGAAGGCGAATTCACGAAGCCTGACGCAAGGTTGAAGGTTAAGCCTTCTGAGGCCCAGTTGTAGTCGGCTCTGTCTGCCCCACCCTTCCCGTCGATGAAGTCGTTGCCGCCTGCCCCCCGAAAGACCTGGGTGCCGCTACTATCGGATCCGGTCAGCGTGTCGCTGAAGTTCGTTCCGTAGAGGGAAGAGACTCCCGAGAACGTAACGCTGCCCAGCGCAGTGCCGCTGGTTGAAAGATGGGACAGGTCTGCTGAACCGGTGGCTAGGTTCAGATTTGCTCCCAAGCCAGTGCTCGTATTGGTGACGGTTTGGTAGTAAAGCGCTGTACTGCCGTTGCCGATCACGGTGTCGGAGCCACCACGACCCATGAACAAGAAGTTCCAGCTGCGCTCGTTGTAAGGATCGGTGAAGTAACCAAAGTGGTTGGTTGTCTGTCCCGATACATCGATCAGGTCGTTGAACTTCGTGTCACCAATAAAGCCGACATTGACCAGCGTATCGGTGCCTGCAACTTGAGTGCCTGCGGCTCCATAGGACACGCTGCCGACGTTGTTGCTGTAGCTGACCGTGATTCCAGTGGTAGACCAGTGGTAATACACGTACGTGCCATCTGCATTCGGCTGCTGATACCCATAGCCGGTGATGCTGACCGTGTCGCTGCCGCCCCGCAGGTAAAGGCTGAGCCTGCTCCCTCCGGCAGCGTAGTCATAGACGCTCTCTGAAAGCCGGCCCGTGATGACATCCGAGGTATTGGCGCCGCCCTGAATCTCTTCAATGCCACTGTATGAATCAATAGAAGGATCGCCCGTGACAGTGGCGGTACGAGTCGTGAAATTGACCTGCACGCCGGCGGTGTTGGTGTAATCAAGAATGTCGTAATCGCCGCCCACCAGTGTCCAAGGCACGGAGCCCTGGATCCCACCATCAATAGTGTCGCCGCCATCGCCACCATAAAAGCGATCGTTGCCAGAACCGCCGATCAAGGAGTCGTTCCCGGTGCCGCCGTACAAAGTGTCGGCACCGTCGCCGCCATCGACGGTGTCGTTGCCGTCACTACCGTCGAGGGTATCGATGCCTGCGAGGCCCAGAACCGAGTCGGCGTCTGCGCCACCGATTAAAGAGTCATTGCCCGCAGTACCCGTGTAGATGGCAAGCGTGCCGATTGCCTCACTCGCCTGTGCGGAGAGCGCAATGCCAGTGGTTTCAATTGATCCAGTTTTTGATTCAAGCACCCAGTCTCCGCCCTGGGCAGCATCGCCTGTGATGTCGGTGGACGCCGCCACATCGGCCCCGGTGAGCTGTGCCAGAAGCGCAATGAATTGCGCCCCTGCATCGCCCTGCGCCACATTGCAGCCATAGAGCAGCAGATCGCCCTGAGGTGCGAGTGCCGCGCCGATGCTGGCCAGCAGCGCCGACTGACTTTGCAGGGTGCTCGACGTGATGGAGCCTGAGCCCAGCAGCAGAGAGCCAGGCCCGCCGTGCGAGAGCACCTGAATCGATTGCAGGTTGCTCGAGCCTTGCAGGGCTGCGGCGATCTGAGTCAGTCCGTCTTGGTCGGAATCGATCAGCACCCACTGCGTGCCTTCTGCCAACCCGGCAACGACCCGTTCCAGGTTGCTGATGCGGCTATCAATGAAAACCAGGGACTGGTTTGACGAGGGGTTTTCTGCGATGGAGATTGACATGGTGCGCCTGACCCGGAGAGAGGCTCACCCCCTCCAGTTAAGTGACTGGAAATCAACTTAAATTATCTAGCGGCGCCGTCTTATTGGGTTCATCCGTTCGAGCTAGACAGACCCCAAAAAGTGAAGTTTTTTGCCTTGCCCTTTATGGCGACCTCTTCAGAAAGTGAGAGGCCATGCCGCCTTTGAAGGATCGTTCCTCGACACCCTGGCGATCGCGCTCATTCAAACGCCCCACTGGTCCGTGATGGGCGTGGATCCGTTGAGCATCCCCAGACGCGTGGCGAGGTTGGTGAAGTAGTTCGGATCGAGCGTGTCCAGGTCAATGCTGCCCGCTGGGGCAGCCCAGGAGCCATTCACATCACCCTTGAGCACACCCACCAGATTGACGGCCGGGCTGGCCGATGCATCAATCGTTACGCTGCGATCCCATGTGGTGTTGGTGCGAGTGAGGGTGAAGCTGTTGGTGGTTTCGTTCCAGAAGTCTCGAGACTCCTCTACGAAGAACCACTCATTGGGTAGCGCCGTGGACAACTTGACCGCCATGCGCAGGATGGCGAGTGCATCGGCAGCGGTGACGCTGTTCGAGCCGTTCACATCGGCGGCCATGAACTGGTAGGGCGATACGCGAAGCGGCTGCAGTGGCCCTGAGGGACCGTCCGGGTCCGTGTTGGGGTTCAGGCTCACGGCAATACGAAGAGTGGCGAGTGCATCGGCGGCCGTCACCGCGTTGCCGGTATCGCTGGCGCCGCGGCTTGCGCTCAATGCAGTGGATGCAGGGCCATCATCAACCAGCGTGAAGCTGCCACTGCTGCTGGTGGTCGCCCCGGAGAAAGCCAGTTCCACATTGGAGACTGCTGTGACGTCGATGAAGACGTTGCTGAACGTGACGGCTCCAGCACTGGTGCCAGGTGCGTATTGAACCGTGAGCGTACCCAGCTGGGTTTCGCCCGTGAAGCCGGTTAGCGCGCCATCGTAGCCCGCAACCGAGAGTGTCTGAGCGGATTCGTCGTTCACCAGAAGCGTCCAGGAGGCAGGCAGTGAACTGACAAAGCCTGCCGAGAGACTCCCGGGGCTGGAGATATTGAAATCGATACTGGTGCTGTTGGTGGCAGGGGTACTCCACAGTTGTACCGACAGCACACCGGAGGTGCTGTCGTAGCTTGCGCCTCTCAAATCAAACGGAGAGCTTCCCGCTTGAACCGCATCGCCCGTCATGGTGCCCACCTGCACCCCAGAGAGCAGCATGTGGCTCTTCCAGTGATAGGCGAGATGCTCCTGGGGGGCGGGCGGGGGTGGCGGCTCCGGCAGACCCAGCACGGTGTCGGCAAATTGCATACGCTCGATACCCTGAAGGATGTCTGTGCCATCGAAGCCGGTCACGCTGCTGTTGCGGTTGTCGGTCACACGCACCCCACCATCGATGAGGTCTGTGATCGTGTAATCAGCACGCAGGCCAGAAAAGACAGCCATGTCGATTCCGTCTTCGCCATCGAGCAGGTCGTCACCGGCACCGCCGCTCAGCGTGTCCTGACCACCTCCACCTTGCAATTCATCATCTCCTGCCTGACCTGACAGGGCGTTGCCATTCGCATCACCAATGATGGTGTCGTCTCCGTATCCTCCAGCTACGTTTTCGATGCCCTGCAGGGTGTCTTGCTCGATCCTTTCAGAGGGTAGATCCAGTGCAGGAATGTAAGCCGGAACAAGGGGGTCTCGAACAGCAGGCACACCAGCACCTTGACCGTCGTCGAGGACCTTGTTCAACGAAAGATCGACATGAACACCCAGGGTAGCCCGATCGAAACGTACGGTATCGACGCCACCACCGCCATCAATCCAGTCACTGCCGCCCGCACCATCAAAGGTGTTGTTACCCTGATCTCCGACGAGCGTGTCATTGAAGTCTGATCCCACCACGCGAACAATCTGCCTGAACTGGTCGATGGTTCCCCATCCATCTCTAGCAGAGCCCGTATAGCCATCGGGTAGATTGCCTGACGGACCAACCCAACCTGCCAATCGCACTTCGACACCGTTGGGATCGTTGATGTAGGAAATTTCTGTGTAGCCCGAGCCCCCCAGGATAGTGTCGTCGCCTTTGCTGCCCTGTGCACTCAATCGGCTCGTCGCATCATTGCTGGCAATGATCAGGTCACCAAATGCGCTGCCCTCAATGCCTTCGACATCAATCAGGTGATCTGAGAATCCCCAGCCGTCATCAACGACCTGCTGGGTATTGAGTCGCATGTCGACTACGACCGCATTGATGGAGGACGTGAATGCTGCGATGTCGAATCCGCTACGGCCATCGATCGTGTCGTTGCCTGCGCCACCGGTGAACCGTTCAAAGGGTTGCCCCAAGGTCTGAATGCCCTGCCCACCGCCACGAATCACATCATCAAACGCCGAGCCCACAATATCGAAGACACCACTGAGCGTATCGCGCCCCGACATGTTGTACAGCGCGGTGGACTTGTCAGCCTCAAATCGAGCATCGCTGATCCCGGTAGCCAGATCAATCTCAAGTGCGACCATCGAACGGGCCCAGGTCACACGTGTGGCACTGTTGCCGATGATCACATCACTTCCGCCGTTGTCTTCGTACTGGTTGTAACCCCACCAGTAGCTTCCAATATTCGCGGTCCTACTGATGAAGCCACCTTCAAAACCGGTGGCATCAAAGGTGTCGTTCCCTCGGCTCGCCCTGATCGCTTCGATGCCTCTGAGGGTATCCGTTCCTTGGCTGGCCGAACTCGCTGTGCCGGACCGAAGCACGATGGTCATGCTGTCGTAGGTCGACGCGTAATCGGCTCGGTCAAATCCATCGCGACCATTGATGAAGTCGTTGCCCCCGTTACCTCGGAAACTCTCATAGGCGTACGCACCACCAGTGAGCGTGTCGGCGAGGTTGGTGGCCAGGATGTAATTGACACCCGAAATCGAGACGTTATTGGATAGCGCTCCACCGATCGAAGACGAAGACGAAGGTAAATTGAAGCCGGTTTCGCCAAGATCGATAGACACCCCGCGGACGAATGTGCCGCTGTAGTTTTGAGCCAGTCCCAACAGCGTCAATCCATTGCCGATGATGATGTCATTGCCGCCGTTGGAAATGTTGACGTAATTCCACGCCTTCCCGCTGTACGGATCTGTGGCATACCCAAGGTGATTGACTGAGAACCCCGAGAAATCGAAAACGTCTTGGTAGGCAGAATCGAAAAAGTAGGACACCCCAGACAAGGTGTCTTCACCGGCAATTTGAGAGACGCCGGCGCCATATGACACTAGTGCAGTAGAACCGTCCCGATAACGCAGATTGATACCGGTTTGCGACCAGCCGTAGTCAATCCATTCGCCTTGACTTTCCGGTTGTTGGCTTCCGTAGCCGCCGACGGAGACCGAATCGCTACCGCCATTCAACCTAAGCAGTGTGCCTACGCCCTCTGTGAGGTAGTCCTCGACTGAGTCCGATCCACGCCCAGTAATGATGTCCTGGCGATTGATCGCTCCGTAGATTGACTCAATCCCGGAAAAATGATCCTGGCCTGACTCGCCGTTAACGCTGACCGTTCCGGCTGTCAGATCGATGCGAGTGCCCTGAGTCTCCGAATAGTCGAGACGGTCGTTGCTCTGGGAGCCACTCAGCGTCCAAAACGAACGTGTATTGAGGCCACCATCGATCGTGTCCGACCCATCACCTGGAAAGTACTGGTTGATCGTGAAACTGGTGTCTGCCCCGCCGATCAGCGAATCGTCGCCCGCACCACCGTAAAGGCTGTCGTTGCCGGTCCCACCGAGTAGCGTGTCGTTGCCGTCGTTGCCGTAAATCAGATCGCTTCCACCCGCGCCGTCGATGGAGTCGTTGGCAAAAGAGCCATAGAGCGAGTCGGCCAGGTCGGTACCGGTCAGGGTTATTCCAGCCCCGGTCTGTGGAGGAATCGCGAACGAGCTGAAGGTTGGGCTGAAGTTGCTCGCGGTCAGAGCGTTGGGGTCAACATTGTTGAGGAATGCCAGCGCCTGAAAGCTGTTTCCTCCTCCATCGGCATCGAACATCAGCAGACTGTTGGCCGGTGAGCTGGTGGTCTGGACCAGGCGCAGGTAGCCACTGGCCCCAAACGGATTGCTGCCATCAAAACCAATGGCGCCATTGGCGAGCAAATCGGTCAGATCGAGTACATCGCCGCCGGTACCTGCCAAGAAGTCGGTGATGACAACCGGTCGGCCCGAGACGCTTGTGTTGGTGACCGCGGAGACTGATGTGGGTGAGCTGGTGGTAAAGGTATATGTGCTCAGGCCAGCCCTGCGCTGCAGGCTCGACAACACAAAGGTGTCGATTCCCAGCCCACCGGTGAGCGTGAGTTGCAGAACGCCTGATGCATTCAGCGTGTCGTTGCCATCACCCCCGGAGAGGGTTGCATACGCGATCGCTCCGCTGTTGCTGCTGTTGGCCGAATCCATGACGGTCAGAGCATCATTGCCCGAACCGCCTTCCAGCGACAGTTCAACGATGCCATTGAAACTGTTCGCCGAGCCGCTGATGCTCAGGACATCGTCGTCTGCACCTCCATCAAATCGATAGCTGGTTCCTTTGGAGCTGCCAATCTGGCTTGCCACCCAATCGGGCAGAAATGCGGTGGCGATCAGCGTGTCCTGGCCGGTGCCGCCCTCAAGGGTGGCATTGCGGCTGTTGTTGACTTCAAGGCGATCGTTGCCGTCATTGCCCTGGAGCAAGGCGCGATCGAGGTAGCTCGCTGTCAGGCCAGCCAGCGCGCCGGCGCCGGAGTCGTCACCCAATCCGCCGATCAGCGTTGCACTGGCTCCTGTCCAATAATTGGTGTAACCGTAAGGATAGGTGTAGCCCCCCGAGGCGCTGAGCAGGTCTTCGCCATCCCCACCGTCGAAATAGAGCGTTTGCGCAACACCCACCAGCGAATCGTTACCCGACCCGCCAATCAGGCTGTTTGCAGCGGCAGGCGTGGTGGAATAGTTCGGCAAAATCCTGACAGAAATTGAATCTGACCCACTGCCGCCATCAATCGAATTGATGCCGTCCGTATCCAGCAAGGTGTCATCGCCAGCCCCACCCAACACGGTGTCGTTGCCATAGCCGCCATCGATGCTGTCGTTGCCGTCGTTACCGACCAGAGAGTCGTTGCCACCCAGGCCATTGATGGTGTCGCTACCTGCGCCACCGCCGAGCGTATCGGCCGATTCGGTGCCAACGATATTCGTGCCAGGCGGAGGAGGTGCAGGCAGTGGGCTGACGATGGAATCAAAAAGCGGGCTGAAGTTTTGCGGGGTCAGTGCCGAGACGTTGACGCCGTTGAGCACGGCAATCGTTACCCAGGTTGATGCCGATCCCGAGACGCCATCGGCATCAAACAACAGGACGGTGTCCGTCGGGTTGGTCAGGGATTGCTGCAGGTAGAGGTAGCCGCTTGCGCCGAAGGGGTTGCCGCTGATGTAGCCGCTGGCCCCAGTGGAGAGCAGGTCGCTGAGGTCGATGACATCGCCGCCAGCCCCAGCCGTGAAGTCGGTGATGACGACGGGCTTGCCCGCGATTGAAAGAAAGCTTGTCGCAGGCGCAGTGGCAATGTTGAATGAGTAGTTTCTCTGTGTGGCCCGCTGTTGGATGCTGGTCAGCGCGAAAGTATCTGTACCTGCGCCGCCTGTGAGCGTGAGTTGCAGAACGCCTGAGGCGGTGAGGGTGTCGTTGCCGTCGCCGCCGGATAGGGTGGCGTAGGCGATGGCGCCGTTGTTGGAATTGCTGGCCGAGTCGTAGACGCTAAGGTTGTCGTTACCCGAGCCACCCTCAAGGGATAGCTCGACGGTGCCATTCCAATTGGAGGCGTAGCCACTAACGCTGAGTGTGTCGTCATCGGCGCCTCCATCGAATCGGTAGCGCGTACCGCGACTGGTGCCGATCTGGTCTGCAGTGCCGCCATCCAGGAAGTTCGTAGAACTCAGGGTGTCCTGGCCGGTACCTCCCTCGAGCGTTGCATTGCGGGTTGCGCTGACCTGCAATCGGTCATTACCTTCACCACCTTGCAGTACGGCGTTTTCAAGGTAGGACGCGCTCAGGCCCGTCGCACCCATCAGAGTGGTTGCGCCACCAGCGTCGTCTCCCGCTCCACCGATCAAGGTAGCGCTGGCTCGCTGGACGTAGCTTGTGGTGAAGGTGGTCGAGTTGTAGGTAGATCCGCTGACGCTGAGTTGGTCCGAACCGTCACCCCCATCGAGATACAGGAGGGGCGCTGTGCCACTTAGGGTGTCGTTACCGTCGCCGCCTCGCAGGGTGTTCTCGCCGAACGCATCGCGCAGCGTGTCATTGCCTGCCCCTCCTTCGAGAGTGTCATTGCCGTAGCCCCCATCGATGCTGTCATTGCCATCGTTACCGACCAGAGAGTCATTGCCGCCCAGGCCAACGATGGTGTCGCCCCCTGCACCACTGGTGAGCGTGTCTGCTGACTCGGTACCGGTCAGTGTTGTGCCCGGAGGTGGAGGCGCAGGCAGAGGGCTGACAATGGAGTCGAAGAGTGGGCTGAAGTTCTGTGGCGTGAGTGCCGAAACGCTCACGCCGTTGAGAACGGCGATGGGGGTCCAGGTGGAGGCACTACCTGCAACCCCATCGGCATCAAACAACAGGATCGTGTCGGCCGGGTTGGTGAATGACTGCTGCAGGTAGAGGTAGCCGCTGGACCCAAAGGGATTGCTGCCGTTGTACAGGAATGTTCCGGTCAGGAGCAGATCACTCAGATCAATGACATCGCCACCTGCGCCCGCCGCGAAGTCGGTGATGACGATGGGCTTGCCTGCGACTGATACGGTGGTGTAGGACGGCGAACCGCTTGTCGTGAAGGAATAGCTTCTCTGCGTGGCTCGCTGCTGTATGCCGGTCAGCGCAAAGGTGTCTGCACCTGCACCGCCGGTGAGCGTCAGTTGCAGAACGCCCGAGGCGGTCAGGGTATCGTTACCATCGCCGCCGGAGAGGGTGGCGTAGGCGATGGCGCTGTAGATTGAACTGGCAGCCGAGTCTGAAACGGTCAGGCTGTCATCGCCCAGACCACCCTCAAGAGACAGGTCGACAAGGCCGTCCCATGTTTGACTGTAGCCACTGATGTTAAGAGTGTCGTTGTCGGCGCCGCCATCGAAACGATAGCGTGTGCCATGGCTGGTGCCGATCTGGTCTGCAGTGCCGCTATCCAAGAAGTTCGTAGAACTCAGGGTGTCCTGGCCGGTACCGCCCTCGAGCGTTGCATTGCGGGTCGCGCTGACCTGCAGTCGGTCATTACCTTCACCACCTTGCAGTACGGCGTTTTCAAGGTAGGCGGCGCTGAGACCACCCATGGCCATGGCCGACATGTTCTCATCGCCTGCGCCGCCGATCAGTGTTGCTGCGCCGCGCTGAACATAGGTTGTGGTGGAGGTGGCCGAGTTGTAATAGGAGCCGCTGGCGCTGAGCTGGTCTACGCCATCGCCGCCGTCAAGATAGGAACTCTGACCCCAGGTGCTTAGGAAATCGTTGCCAGAGCCACCCAGCAAGGTGTTCTGACTGGTCAAACCCGTGGTGCTCAGGTTGTCGTTGCCAATGCCACCGTCCAGATAGTTTGTCCCCTGATTGTCAGTCAGGTAGTCAATGCCATCTCCGCCTTCCAGCGTGTCGTTTCCCAGGTTGCCTTCAAGCCGGTCGTCGCCCAGTCCGCCCACCAGAGAATCGCTGCCAAATTCACCGAGCAACGTGTCGTTCCCATCAAGCCCACTCAGGGTGTCGTCATTGGTGGTCCCCACCAGTGAGTCGTTCCCTCCGGTGCCCGTGATGGTGGCCAGCGTGCCAATCAGGCCATCGAGGCTGAGCGCTGTGGCTTCAATCACCCCCGTATTGGCCTCCAGCACCCAATCCCCACCCAGTGACGCATCTCCCGCGAGATCGATGGAGGCCGCCACATCGGCCCCGGTGAGCTGCGCAAGCAGGGCAATGAACTGCGCCCCTTCATCGCCCTGCGCCACATTGCAGCCATAGAGCAGCAAATCGCCATCGGGCGCGAGTGCTGCACCAATGCTCGCGAGCAGCGCCGACTGGCTCTGCAGGGTGCTTGAGCTGATGTTGCCCGAGCCCAACAGCAATGAGCCTGGCCCACCATGCGAGAGCACCTGAATCGATTGCAGGTTGCTGGTGCCCTGAAGGGCAGCGGCGATCTGGGTGATGCCGTCTTGCTCAGAGTTGACGATCACCCATCGCGTGCCTGCGGCCAGGCCTGCAACCACCATCTCCAGGTTGCTGATGCGGCTGTCGATGAAAACAACGCTGTCGCCCGAGTCAGAAGGGCTGGTGGAGGCGATCGGGGCTGTGCTCATGGGAGGATCCGGGGCGTGCTGAACTCAACCCTCGAATCCTCCCGATCTACAGCCCGCTGCGCATCACCCTTTTGGGTTAGGAATGCGAATTACTCGACCACTCATCGTTGCGTGTCGGCCATCGACACACTTGGGGATTGTTTTCCGGATCTGCTGACGGCCCCTGGATCGAGGTCACATCAAGGCTGCATGCCGCGCTCGGTCATCTTCGACAGCTTGGACCGGAAATTGTCATCCGACCCCAATTTCCTAATTATGGTTTTCAGAAAAATCTCGGATTCGGTGGCAACAACCCAGAGGGTGGCCTCGAAATGGCTCACCGGCGTGGATGTGACCTTGAAATTGTCATCTGACCCCAATTTTTCAACGGGGCATCACGAACGACTGCCCGCACCCACCGCCATCTCCATCCACATCGGCAGACACTTCGTCGTGAGGTCATAGCCCTCCACCACCGTTTGCCGCGCTCGTTCGCGCAGGTGCACGGGCTTTTCTTCCAGCACCCGGGCGAGCGTCTGGGCGATGGCCTCGGTATCAAAGAAATCCACCAGCAGGCCGTTGTCTTCGTGGCGCAGCACCTCGCGCACGGGCGCGGTGTTGGAGCCCACCAGCACGCAGCCCGCGGCCATGGATTCGAGCATCGACCACGACAGCACAAAGGGGTAGGTGAGGTAGATGTGCGCTGCACTGACCTGCAGCACGCGCAGATAGTCCTGATAGGGCAGATGCCCCACAAAGTGCACCCGGCTCCAGTCGACCTGGTTCTTGAGCGGCTCGCAATAAATCTGCCGGTAGGTCTGGCCGTTGTCGGGGCGCCGGCCGTAGCTCACATCATTGCCACCCACCACCACCACCTGCGCGTTAGGCCTCAGGGCCTGCAGCTGCGGCAGGCTGCGCATGAACGAATGAAACCCCCGATAAGGCTCGAGGTTGCGAGCGACATAGGTCACCACCTCGTCGCCCACTCTCAGGGTCTTGCCGGCCACCTTGATCCAGGCCTGTGCATCGGGCTTCACGATGCGGGTATCCACGCCCTCGTGCATCACCCGAATGCGTGAACGCACAATCTCCGGAAACCTCGATCGCTGCCACTGCGTGGGCGACAGTCCTTCGTCGCTGCCCATCAGGCTCACGAGCTGGGTGTTGTTCTTCAGGCGCACCCGCGCGGCATCATCGAGCGTGCTCGCAAACTCGGGGTCAAAGCCCATGTCGCCGCCCTGCGCGTCGTAGTAGTACTCAAAGTACTGCACCACTCGCGCATCGGGATACACATCCTTGAGAAAGAGACCTTCCCCCCAGCCCGGATGACACAGGATCAGCTCGGGCGCCCAGCCCTGGGTCTTGAGTTGCAGCAGCACGCGGGCCACCGTCTGCCCGCGGCGTACATGGCCTTCATGGTCGCGCAGATACGGATGCGTCTGGGGCTTGCCCGTCCCATGCGGCTCATAGCCAATCACCCGGATGCGCGGATGCACCGGTGGGCGGCCTTTGAGGTTGCGGGTCTCGCCGATGCCCACGATCTCGTGAGCAGGGTCATTGGCCAACGCCCTTGCAAGATGCACGAACTGGCCCGGAAAGTTCTGGTGAATGATCAGGATGCGCATGACGCGATGCTACTGTTGGATCTTTTCAACGGCCCGATCAATCACCAATTTTCGGCTCGAAGATCGAAAAAATCGACGGCAATACTGAATCAAGAACCGAGCCTAGCTCTTTCGGGTGATGAGTCCGATAGCCAAAGTCGGGACAATAACGGGCTGTCTGCCTTGAATGCCTTCTCCTCCATGAGCGGGCCATCCTCCTGATGGGTGGGCTGACCTCCTGACTCGCACCTCCGTTCCTGCACCCACCGATCGAATGACCCAAGACCGTACCGAACTCGCCTCGGCCGTGCGAAGCCTTGCGCCGGTGGGTCGTCGGGTTGGCTTTTACTCGGCACTGCTCGGCTTGCTGGTCTTTGTGCCCACGATCTACATGCTCGAGGTCTATGACCGGGTGGTTTCCAGTCGCAGCCTCACGACCC
>Ga0315907_10003231_pt1 | contig 19469 bp, 14 predicted proteins | sample LakEriMetagenome_3_FD_203525 | JGI IMG/M metagenome (GOLD analysis project Ga0315907, IMG submission 203525) | Freshwater fungal communities from buoy surface, Lake Erie, Ohio, United States - Buoy 12 MA123 | ecosystem: Environmental > Aquatic > Freshwater > Lake > Lake biofilm | place: USA... | reverse complement strand
ATTGGAAAACTCAAGAAATTAGAAATATTTGGTGCTTCCGATAATCAGATTAAACGTCTTCCAGAGAGTTTTTGTGAACTGAAAAACTTACGCGAATTTGTTATGATACGCACTGAACTGGAGAAATTACCGGAAAATATCGGGCAGCTTTCAAATTTGGAGGTTTTAAGAATTGAACATAACCGAATCGTGAGTCTACCGGATAGCTTTGGTAATCTAAGAAAAGTGAAGCAGCTCAACCTCAGATCTACCAGTGAGTTTGTTTTCAAAGAATTTCCAAGGGTACTTCTTGAGCTTTCCGATCTTGAAAAGCTATCCTTTGGTTTCTTCTGTACCTACACCGTATTACCGGATGACATTGATCGCATGAAGAGTTTGCGAATTCTTGATTTGTCAAATAGCAGACACTTGAAAGAGTTGCCTTCGAGCATAGGTAAACTTACTCAATTGGAAGAGCTCAATTTGGAACATACTGATTTGCATGTGCTCCCTGAGAACATTGGAGAACTAAAAAATTTAAAAGAAATCGATTTTGAACAAACGCACATTTTGAAGTTGCCTGCATCGCTGCTTGCCTTAAACGGGCTTATCATGCGAACAGATAAGGGAACGCTTACGATGGAAGGTCCGGAAACGAAAACTTATTTCGAAAAAATTATTGAATCCAAGGAAGAATTACTCGAAATTTCTGCAGAAGAAGGGAACCTGTTCAAATTTTGTTCGGAGGAGCTCAGGTCTGATAGAACGTTTGCGCTGTGGTTCGACGGATACACGTCGCCATCAACAAGTTATGATGGCCATGCATTCAATTACCTGGGGGATAAACTACAAAATGACAAGGCCTTTGCGCTCGAAATGATATCCAAACATGGTTCTAATCTTCAGTACTTCAGTGAACAAATTCGCTCTGAAGTTGAACTAGTTAAAATAGCTTTAGCTTCTTATTATGATAATTTTCAATTCGTTCCGGAACATCTTAAGCAAGATATCGCTTTTATAGATGAATTATTCATGCATAATCCGCTAATTTATAATATGTTGCCTGAATCGTTGAGGCGTAGACCTGAATACATTTATCCTGCGCTAAAGGCAAGCAATCTTTGTGTTTCAAGCGTCCCTAAAGAATTTCATCAGGACAAAGACATTATGATCTACGCCTTGAGTGATTGGATATGTAATGATGATTACTCATTTTTGTCGAACACGCTCAAACGAGACCGCTGGTTCGTGGTTAGAGCAATCATTCAATTCGATCTCTCCAAACTTTATGGCGAGATAAAAAAACTCCACCTTGAGGACGAACTTATAGGCAAACTTCTGACCTTACCAATTGAAGAAAAGATTCAAACGGTAAAAAGCTACTTTGAGAAGCACAAACCATCCGTTTCTATTGATGAAGTCCTGGTCAGAGAGGATGGAAAACTGTAGGGTTAGGGATGATTCGGTAAACTTCCCAGTTTTTCAGATAATTTCAAAGATTTAAATATGAATTAGAATATTACACTTTAGCTAGTTCGAATAAGTGTTGATCGATTGTATTTTCATCGTGATTCCAAATTAAACCCATCATAGATTTTAGATTAATACTATGGTCATCTTGGATTTTAATTTCAACATCATTTGCGGTATCTATTAAGCGAAGGATTATGAATTTTTTCAGTAAATCAACTCTTTCGTCTTTTTTCAATTTAATATTCTTAAAGAACTCAATTAGAACATTGAATAGTAGATTTTTTGGTAAAATATGTGATTTTATTTCTTGAAGGGCTAAAACTTTTAATTCATAATTTTCAAAAGAATTGATGAATTTAAGTGCTTCGAAATAATCGCAACTTAAAGGGCCCTCTGTAATGCAGTAATCAATAAAAATTTTACGAAATTGCTGAGTATGGAACATAGAATAAACAGCTTGGACTTGGCGATGAGATAAGTCAGTTTTTTTAACTGTTTCGAGAATTAAAAAATCTAAAAGCACTGAATCCGTATATTTTTCACTCGCGATTAATTGGTTTATTTCATCAATTATTTTAACGTTTTTCTTTTGAAGAGTTTTCTTTTGTTCAAAATAAAATTTGCTGTATTTCGTATAATTATTTGCCACTAAATAATCCAGCACACGTTGCTTTTTCGTCTTTTTAGTGCTCGTAATTTTATTTTCAGGCAATTGGGTAACCTCATTTTTTGCGGTGGTTAGGTTTAAATTATTTTCCCAGCAATTGAATCGCATCAACATTTTGTCAATATTTTCAACACAATTAACCCACCTGTTTTTGATCCCAATTGTAAAAAAGTTGCGCGCCAATTGTTCAGAGAATTTTAAAATGTGAAATTCAAGGGAAGGTGAAAACTCCCTTAACTCATCGAGATAATACCCTGATTTTTTTAAAAGTTGAACGGCGGTTCCAAGATTCCTAAGTACAATGGCTATTTCAGCTAACCAGATATAATATTCAATAAATAATAATAGCACATTCTCAGGAATCATCCGCATTTGGAATTTTACTTCAATTTGTTCAATTGCTTTCAGCAAATTTGGATAAATTCCATTTTGCGTTTGATAATAACCAAAAACGAATCTTAGTTGTCTAATTGATACATTTTGATTGACTTTCGCCTTGAGGAAATTCAGAAAAAAATCTGCATTAATATCATCCAAATAACAGAAATCAGAAGATTCTTCATATTGAATGATTTTCGAAGAGTTTATTTGTATTAGGTCGAAGGCAAATGAGGTGTCAAAATATTTTGCACATATATTTGCGAATTGCTTCTCAGCATCAACCTTCTTATGCAATTCGAAGCAAAGATCAAAATCCAGTTTGCCACTTTCTTGAAATGATTTTTCTGTAAAAATCCTGGCGATCACAATAAATCGTTTCTTACTTGACTCATACCAACCATTTCTTAACAAAGAATAAAAATTACTTGATTTGAATTTTTTATCATTAAAAATGGTCTTACATTCTTCAAAATTTGATTCTAAATAATATTCAAGTAATTCGAAATAAAATTGAGGTAAGATTGTAGAATCCTTATTCTCTTTCGAAACAATCTCGATACATCTGTTGATATTAGTTTTTACATAGTATTGAAATAATTTAAAACGAATATTCTCAGTTTCCTGGTCATTATTGATGTAATGTATAAGTAAAGATTCAATATCAGAACTCTTCTCTGAATGAGACTCCATGCACCATTCAGCAAATTTTTCAAGATGATGTAAAAACTTAGTTTTGTCTTCATAAAGTTTTTCCACTGAAATCTCATTACGATACCAGTCTAATAAAAAAGGAAAAACATCATTGCTATGTACTGTGATTTTGCGTAAAGCTTCATCATTTTTCAATAATTCAATCAGCTTTAAAATGTTATTTGCATTTTGACATACTAAATCGTGTTCTTGGAAATATTGAAAAATAGAAAGGATTAATTTGAACTTAGACGCCGCATTTATTTGTAAATCTTGAATTCTAGAAATTGCTAATTCAAAATCCAATTTGACCAATTCAATTAAAGAATCTTCGGATGTTCCTTTGATTTCTTTGTTAGCTAATTCAATTAATTTAAGATTTGCTTCGAATATAATTCGTTTGTCGTCAAACTTTGTCGCCCAACGAATTAAATTATCAAGACTAACTCTAGGCAACAAATATCTTTGGGTTAAACTTACCTGTCGTTCCCAAAATTGTTGTTTGTAAGCATATTTTTTAAGTGCCGCGGCGTGTTCTTTATTTATGCATTCTGTTTTTCCTTGCATAGCACTGATAAAGTAATGTGTTGTAATATACTCCAGCGCATAATTTTCTTTTTCGGGAAGGTCTTTCTCCGAGGTAGATTGCAATGCTGTTTCACAAAGCGTAATAAACTTTTCACTGAATTGAGCAATGTCTTGCTCAGATACCTTCTGCAACACATACACCCTAAACCGTTCGTGATATAAACGGTATTTCCCATTGCCAGCAGAACTGAAACGTTTGCTGTGGAGTTGGATTAGCTCATTCACGCGTTGAAGTCGTTTTTCTTCTTTCGAAGAGTCCTCATCAGCTTGATTATACCATTCATCACCCAAAATTTCAGCAGCAAAATCGGCTGAGATTTCTTTTTGGGCTAAGGCAAATACTAAGAAAAAATGCAATAGTTCCCTTCGCTCCTTCCATTTCATTGTTGGAGGAAACAATTCCTTATCGTAAAGTCCCACCAAGCCATCGGGCAAAGCCTCGTTGTTGTTGGCTTCGATGTTGCCGGTTATAATTCCATCTCGGATGGATCGGAGGTAGGATGGATCAAGCATGGTCAATTAATTTATCAAAGGTTTTAAAGTTGATCTTTCATCTCTAGGTATTTCTGAATCATTCTAACTGAGCTATGATATATGTTGGTTTTCTCTGGATGGTAATAATCAATAGATGTTATTTCTGGCGGCAATGCAACGGGTTCTCCATGCGCCTTGATTAAAAAAACTTTATGAAAATAACTGTTACTTTCGAAATCAAATAAGAATTTAACCTCATAAGCTCTAAGTTTTGTTTCTTCATGTAACTCCCTAATTGCGGCCATAATTCTAGGTTCGTTATGATTCGCATGACCACCTGGTAACATCAATCGCTCATCACTTCCTGTTCTAGCGAGTAAAATACCGTTTTCATTTTCGAAGATTATCGTTCCTCTTCTTGATTTTGACTTTTCCATATTTATGATTTTTGGTTACTAATTAGTTCGGCAATTGGTTTTTAATGTCGATAGCCCATTGGAGGTTGAAGGGTCTATTGCTTTTGAGATCTGATGTTGGTTTGGTTTTTAAAATTTAAACTGAATTGCATTCAACAAAAGATAAAGCCTAATTTGAATAGATTTGTCTAAAAGTTTTTAATCCAATCGGGTAGGTTATCAATTTGATTCAAGCGCTCGGATATTTCTTTTGCAAGTAAAACTACTGCTTTTGTTCTCTCATCATCTACACCTAATCTTTGCTTTCGACTGTTTGCTGAATGTACATAATAAACCAATGCGTTTTCTAGTTCATTTTTAACAAAATAAGACTGAGCAATTGAAAAAAGAACTCCCCCTCCAATTTCGTTAAGAATTTCACTTAAAGATTTTTCAGGGGACAATTTTATTTTTATTTCTAGGCCTTTTTGATAAAACTTTGCAGCTCTATGTAAATCACTTTCAGCCATTAATAAGTTACCAATATAAAAATACAAAGTTTCAAGTTCAGAATAATGATCGACAGGATTTTCCTTGTATATATTTAACGTTTTCTCAAAGTAATTAATTGCTTTATTGAAATCCTTTTCACCTTCTAAAGCTTCACCAATTGAAAAATATGTAGTTGCAAGTTCAGATTTTTCAAGAACATTTAATGTATTATGAACTTCCAAAACTCTTTCTAAATATTTTATTTTTTCCAAATTATTATTTAGTTGACCATAAGTGTTTGCAATATCTTTATAGAAAGTAACTATTATTGGTCTTGTTTCTCCAAAATTCAATTTTTCAAGTTGAAGACATTTTATAAAATAGCCTAGAGCTGCTGTAAAATCTTGCAAATTAAAATATGCATTTCCAATGTTATTGTAAAAAATTACTGCGTTAGAATAATTTCTTTCATATGAGATTAAACATTTGTTTAGGCATCTATTTAAATAATAAATTGCTCTTTTATAATTTTTATTTTCTAAATTATTTGTTGCTAAAGAATAAAAAAACTGAAGATTACCCTTAATGTCTTCTTTTCTAATGTTGTTGTATTTATTTAATAATTGATGATTTTCAAAAATTAATATCAATAGAAAATTTTCATGATCTGGTTCAACTTCTTCAATATTTTTAAAATACGCACTTAAACATCTTTCTGAAAAATTTACATAAGAGCTCGAATAATTAAGATTAATTTTCAACACTTTTTGAATAAATTCAGTATCGTAAAAATAAATTAAATTATTTGCGCATTTTAACACATTTTCCTTCAAAGATGATAATCTTGTTAATTTAAAATAATGGTTAATAAAATCATTTTTTTGACCAAATTCACAATCTAAACACAATACTTCAATTATTAATTCAGCTTTTTTTGCAGAATTCTCAAAACCAAAATCAGATTTCAAAATCAAGTTTCCAATCATTTCTATCCTGTCCAAATAGTTTTCTTTATTTTGAATTGTATCAATAATTGCCAATATTCTCCAATAGGGATTTGTAATACTCTGAAAATATTTTTGCAAATTTTCATCATTATTATTACTTATAAGTAACTCCATAAAGTCATAGTAAGTACTTTCAATTTCTTCCATGTATGCTTCGATTTTAACATTGGAATATAAATTTGTGGTAGTTTGAATTCTAACAGACTGTCTTAAACTCGGACTTACACCTGTTCTTGATATCAAAGATTTTAATCTTACAGAGTTTGGTATAATTGGTTTTTTTGAGAACTTATTTCCATTAATTATTGAATTGAATTTTTCATATAATTCGCTTTCATTCATTTGGCTTAAAATAATTTCTAATCTTTCTGATAAAAATTCATAACCTTCGTATCCTATATTCAATGAATAGTTATTTATTTTATTAAAGATATAATCAATTATAGGCCTTATTCTAGTTTTAGATTCATTTATATTGACATAATCTAAATAATCATTCAAAAAATCAATGATTATTGTTTTTAATGAATAATTTATTATTGCTTCACTTTGGTTTTTAGTTAATACCCAAATAAGGACTGATATTTTATTTATTCTATCAAAAGAATTAAATGGCTCAAGAAGAGATTTTAACTCGTTAAATCTAAAATTTTCTGTTAATTCAAGGAGAAAAACTTCTGCCTTTTTTGTCTCATTAATAATTTCCGGATATAAGTTATCCTTTACCAAATAATATGGAAGTACATCATAATTCATGCCGTGGACTGAATAGTCAAAAGATTTGCTGCTTTTAATATTAATGGTATTTTTTAATACATTGTCCAATGAACTAAGCGCATCTTTTTGATTTGCATAATCAACTTTAATCTGTTTTATTCTTTCAATATTATTACGAAAGAACATATCCTCAAATACGATTTTAGTTGGAGACATGTTTTTTAACTCCTCTTCGGTTTTTCTACATGTAATATAATTTATTAATTTATTGCTTAGACTAATCTTTTCTGCATAATCTATAAGAACGGCACTAATAACTATCTCCTCTTCTTTTTCGAATAAAAGAGAGTATTCAAATTTTAGAAAATCAATTAATAAATTAAAATATTTTTTTATATCTATTTCATTTGCAGCAGAAATAATAAGAATTTTTAAACAAAATAATGATTGTATTTTATTATCGACAATTCCTTCAATTCCTCTTAAAATCTCATCTAATAAATTAAAATCCTTAGAAATGACAAAATCTTCAAGTTTATATTTTAAAATTTCTAAATTAGATTCTAAAAACGAGCATCTAAACTCAAATAAATTTTCTATGTTTTTAATAAATCTATTGTAGTCGGTTCTAGAAAAGAAAATCTCTGCTTTTAATGTGTTAAACATGAGTAAATTAGAGTATTGCATATCAGATAGAATTTTAATCTGATTACTAATAAATTCTTGGTCTGTAGCCTTTATGAATATTTTCTCTTTACTTGTATAATTTTTATTGATTATGCAGTCGTAAACCAAGTGATTTGAATAGAATTCCCATATATAATTTGATTTATAAGCATTTTTATTATTCAGTTGATTTTCACAGTAGGAAATAAACTTGGCATTAAATTGATTAATATCCTTTTCAGACACCTTCTGTAAGATATACACCCTAAACCGCTCGTGGTACAAACGGAATTTGCCACCACCGGCAGAACTGAAACGTTTGCTATGCAGTTGAATGAGGCCATTTACTTTTTGAAGTCTTTTGTCTTGTTTCGAGTCCTTTTCATTTTGCAAATTATACCATTCATCACCCAAAATCTCAGCGGCAAAATCGGCTGAAATTTCTTTTTGGGCTAAGGCAAAAACTAAGAAAAAATCAAGGGTTTTTTTTCGGTCCTTCCATTTCATGGTGATAGGAAATAATTCCTGATCATACAAACCAACCAAGCCATCTGGCAAAGCCTCATTCTTGTTGGCTTCGATGTTGCCGGTTATAATTCCATCTCGGATGGAACGGAGGTAGGATGGATCTAGTGCACTCATTTTACAGAACCTTTTTGAATTATTGTATCAATATATTCTTTTGTTAAGGACGGTTCATGTTTTTCAAAACTTTCCGCTATTCCTTTTTTTACGGCTTCTTCAGTTAATCCTTTTAAAGGCTGAACTTCGGGAAGTTCATGTGTATTAAACTCGTGGTAATCAAACTGAAATCCATCTTTGTTGTATTTTGTGGTTTGACGATAAGTAAAAATCCATTTTATATGGTCAAGAGATATCCATTTTTCTTTACGCTCCCCCTTTTCATCATAAATATAAAACCAGTCTGATATGCGTTTGCTGTGATCAGCTACCGCAGCTTCATCGAGTCCGTCAATGATGATGACCAATGGTTGAAAATATTTTTTAGAAAGTCTTCTATGGTTCTCCGGAACTAAATCCAATAAATCGGACTTCAATCCATACTTTGTTAAGCTAAAATGAATATCGAAAATATAGTGATAATAATCAATGGGTAATTTATTTCTACGTGTATCTATTAATTGTTTTGCAGTCAAAAAGTATTGATTTAAGATTTCTTCCAATTGATCATTATCTGGCTGCTGAATCATCTTGATTAGCAAATCATAAATGGCATTGAATCTACCATCAGGATTTGGATTGTTAAGTGATTTTGAAATTTCAATTTCCGTAATTTCTTTTTCAGCCATTAATAAAGCTTGAAAAAGCTCAATCACATCTGTATATTGGGAAGGTAATCTTTCTAGTTTATTTTTAAATTTCTCAGGTAAAGATTGAGCATTCCAATATTTATTTTCCTTACCTTGAATGATTAAGCTATACAGTATGGCTTGAAGGTTATTGGCCGCCCCGGATCCACAGAAATGGAAAAGGTGTTTACTCTTATTTTCTTTTAAGTTCTTAATGAGTTCTGCTACCAAGGCTCCCTTTCCTAAACCGGCAGGAGCGAAAATGGGTAAAACGTTTTTATCTGTTTCTTTAATTATCCATTCTTTTATGGCATTTATTTCGTCTTCTCTTCCGATACACCAATCGTTGTAAGTCTTGATTTTTTCATCGAAATCAAAGGCTTTATCTCCGTTGAAACGGGCAATCTCACTCTTGATTTTTTCAAAGGTGTCATCAACACTTTCGTCTTTTTTTGCATTGGTTTCAGTGCCTTCAGTATTGATAAATTTAGCTCCAGCATAATACCTGCCTTGAAATAAATAGGGTAGAATTCCTACTTCCTCCGGTTCGTTGGACTTATTGATTTGCACATAAGGAGAAATCTTTAGCTTTTCTTCATTACTGCTGTATTGAAAATAGACCTCATTGTTTTCAGTGCTTATTATACTCTGCTCAAATAGTATTCGAAAAGAGGTCATTCCATCAAGAATTTTTAATGTTTTTTGGATTTGGCTTAATTCACAAAAAGGACTAATTATTATCTCCTGGTGAGCGATATCATTTCTAAGAGATACGAACGCGGAATGAATATCGGGTTGAGCAGATTTAGAGATAATTTCATTCCATTTGCATTGTTTTTCTGTTTCAAGAAATTTTTTCCAGATTTCTAACCAATCACCATCTGCCGGTAGTTTGTGAATCAGTTTATCGGCAATCACTTTTAAAAAAGAAACATCAGGTTCTAAGCCCTCCTTTGTTTTTTCAGCAATCATCAGTACTGCGCCCATGCGCAAGTATAAGGTCCCCATGCCTAGCCCTGCCATAACGATGTTATTCAGTAATTGATGATGACTACTTATTGCTTTCTTAAGATTTTCATCAGAGGACAGGTCTCCCACACTTTTTACAAGGTCGCCTTTCAAGTCTTCATATCGCTTATAAAACTCTTCAAAATAATTCTTCATGGCTTGAGTATTTTGTGTTTGTATTCTAGGTCAATGTCTCTTCTGCCGAGGGTTAAAAAGATAGAACTGGTTTCAGTTTGGGTCTTCGGAAAACCGTATAACTCATCTAAGTCGTCTTTTAAGTAGTTGTTATCCGGACCACTTTGATCATATTTGATATAAGGGTATAAGACATATAGCGCCTCGTTGATGAGTTCAATATCTAAGTTTTCTTCGTCTGCCAATTGACGGGCTATTACAGACTTTTTATCTCTTAATCTATCGCCGATGATTTGAATTATGTGCTTCAAGTCAGCATGTCCATCCTCCTTTTCAAAAGGGCCCCGATGGCGAGTATGGTTTTTTATGAGCAGTTGTATTTCATTATCATCCGGTATAATATTTCTTTCGTTTCTTTTCTGTCTTTCTTCCATCAAATCTAATTTTTGACTAAAGACAGAATTTAGGTGCTCGTATTCCCATCCAATGCCGACAAAGTGAATTCCTGAATCTTTAAAAAACTTCATCATCGAGGTGATGTGGTCTGATGCAAAAGGAACTAGATGAATATTGTTAATGAGAATGATCATTTTTTTACCACTCTTCTTTAATCCTGTGACTTTACTCTTTATCTTTTGCTTTGGGTCCTTTTCATCGGTTTGGAGCCCAAGATTTTTTAAAAGCTGTTGGATTAAGAGATAAGAAGTAAAACCAATTCCATTTTCGTCAATCGTATAGGAAAGCAGCTCAATATCCTTTTTTTGTGAAAGAAAAGCATAAGTGTTTTCATAAAATTCATCTTGATGATTCTTATCGCGAGGATGAAACTGAACATACAATGATTCTTTGAAATCTGTTGACTGTTTTTCGGTTACAAAATCTTCTACTTTCCCTTTATATTCAAATTCAGAAGTTGATTCATGGCTTAAAGAAACAGTATTTACAAAGGTATCTGAATGTAATTCCTCTTTTGCCCTGCTGGCTAGCCTTTCAAATAAGGTAACGTTTTTACCAGCTAAGTTAACCCAACCGGCATCGTCTGTGATAAACCAATGACCACTAAAGCCTTCATTTTTCCAAAAGTGGAAATCGGCTTTATGGTTAAAGATTCCATGATAGTTGAGTAGCTTTTCAAGAACAGTATGAATTTCTTCAACAAGCTCTAAATTCCGTTCAGCGGGCAATTTAAAAAATCCATGCATGAGGGCATTTCTGAAAGAAGCTAAATCCTGGAGTTTTTTATTGATTTTTGAATCGCTTTTAAATAATTCCTTTTGCTTATCGGAAAGAACCGCACTCAGTTCCTGAACTATATTACGAACACGATAAAAAATAGGACCTGCATTTTGATGACCTTCATTTAAAAATAGATCGTGCATAATGTAGTCGTTGTTTTTCTCGGTTTGTAAGTTCCCGCCATGTTGTAGGTACAAGCATACGCCATAGGCTGAAACATGCGAGAGGATATCTTCACTGAGAAGAAGGAGTTCATCGGCTAAATATTCCTTTGTTTCGCGGTTAACTTCATCTACAAGTAATTTGATGCGATTAGGATAATCGTGGTTGGTTTCGAGGTGCATATTCATTGGCAGTAAGATTAAACTCAACCACTAAATTATTGAAAATAACAACTCTTGCATGTTCGAAGGTAACCGAAGCGATGATTTGTCATCATATTTCTTATTGAACTCGGCCACCATTGAGTAATGCAGATGTGCTCTACGGAGAAGGGTGAAAAAACAAATTTGAATTTTAGGGAATGCAAGGCTAATTGAACGGAAAAGGTTTCATATTACTCCTTCCATAAGTCTTCAAAAAAATGTTTCTAGGATTGCGCAACTTTTTTGATTTTTAATGATGCAATCTTGTTATTTTCGCTTAAAAAATCAATGACCAATTACGACATCATCGGAGACATTCACGGGCACGCAGACACGCTTGAGCGCTTGCTAGTGAAATTAGGATATCAACGGGTTTCAGGGATATACAAGCATCCCGAAGGCCGACAAGTAGTTTTTGTGGGTGACTTTATAGACCGGGGGCCTAAAATCAGAGAAACGCTGCATATAGTGCGAAACATGGTAGAAGCGAGAAGCGCGCATGCGGTAATGGGCAATCATGAGTATAATGCCGTATGTTTTCATACACCGCACAAAGAGGAGGGGGGATTCTTCCGTTCCCATTCGGTGAAGGAGATTGAGCAGCATTTGGAAACGCTCAGGCAATTCAAAGATTTTCCAAACGAATGGGAATCTTTTCTGAGGTGGTTTCAGACCTTGCCCATGTTCCTTGAATTTCCCGCGTTTAATGTGGTACATGCCTATTGGAATCCCTCGCACATTGCATGGTTAAAGGAAAATTATCAACCTGACCATGGTGGCTTAACTGGATCATTTTTATCAGAAAGTTGTGTTAAATCTTCCCAAGCTTTCAAGGCTGTTGAGGAAACGTTGAAAGGTCCTGAGATTGCCTTGCCAAATGGTGTATTTATGGTAGATAAGGAGGGACACCAACGTTCGGAATGCCGCTTAAAGTGGTGGGCAAGTACAAAAAACAACATGGGGGAAGGGGTCATGGAATGTCCAGAAACTGAACGGAGTTATCCAATGCCACCGGGAAGTGACTTGTCAATTTACACGGCTGAAAAACCCGTGTTTTTTGGGCATTATTGGCTGAAGGGAAATCCTGAGATAGAAAATAAATCAGCAATCTGTTTGGATTACAGCGTAGCGAAGCATGGAAAATTAGTCGCTTATCAATTTGATATAAAGAAATTTATTTTCATTTAAATTCTCTTTCATAGGAATAGATAAATCCTTATTTTTGCACCCTTGTCGAAAGATAAGATTGAAAAACGTTGCAGCAATGTAACATTGGTCCTATAGCTTCCCGACGCTCACTGCGTTCTGTCGGGACAAGCAACTTCGCTATAGGACGAATATTTGAAATACGTTGCAGCAATGTAACATTGGTCCTATAGCTCATTCGGTTAGAGCAACTGACTCATAATCAGTAGGTGCTTGGTTCGATTCCAAGTGGGACCACGAAACAGAGTGAGAGTGAAAAGCGAGAGCGGTTCACTCCACTTTGTTTTACTTCGCTTCCATTCTCATTCTCGCACTTCTGTTAGGATCACCTTTTATAACTCCCATTCGGTAACTTCTTTCAAATCCTTCTTCAAAAAGTTCGATAATTCAGACCTTTGGACCACGTTAAAATACCCTGTGCCTAAGCAAAGTCGAAGGGCAGGGTTTTTTTATGCCCAATATTTTCAAGCGAGATTTCTCCTCCTCGATGAACGAGTGAACAGGGTTGAACTTCTATTGCCGAGCTTTAGTAAAGATTCTTAACGTTTTTTGTTACTTATTTTTCCTGTATCCGTTACCTCTCGATATTATTAACCAACTAAATTTTAAGGAATGAACAAGTTGCTTTTTTCAGGCTTGGCCCTGGGTTTTTACGTGTTTTCCACAGCACAGTCTATGCAGTCCTCAGAGAAAGGACGGGATCTATTACTCCAAATGGAACAATCCTTAGAAACATATTATGGTCATGAAATGAAACTAACGCCAAGCTATGAGAAGGGTATGAATGAATACGCACATGAACAAGCGAACATACCTCTGCCAGAAACGCCGTTTGATGGAAATGCACATTACCATACTTCCATACATTTTGCTCCCGATCTTTTTGATCAAATCGATAATGCGACCTTAGCGAAGTTATTAACCCCAGATGATGCCATGAACGAAAACGTAAAAAGCATGTTAACCACCATAAATCCTAACCGGTTTTATTTGGAGCAATATACCCTAAATAATGAATTGTACATTGTACTAGCGCTGGATCGACCTTTTGATTACACGACGTGGAAAGCAGAGGAGTAAGCGCGATATACCCTTCCTTTTGAGGAGTTATACAATCCGTTAACCGATTTTAATTTTCCACATTAAATACTTTGACATTTGTTGGACGTTCCCAGGAGCAGTTCGAGATTCAGAAGCCAATGTATAGAATAATCTAGGCAGTTGAGAGCCCTTATTTCCGTTCATTAAATATCTTATTCTGCAAAAACACTAATTTTAGGATATGAACTCGATACAACACAACCCAAAAAGGGTGTTTGCTCGGTTGATTTCCGTTGATCTAAAAAGGATAAATGAAGTGGAATGGACGGTTTCTTCACGGTTTTAACGCAAGCCCATTTAAATTTGAGTAAGTTGTAATTATTAAGAATATTTGATAATCTTACCAAATCGAGAAATGAAATACTAAAAAGTAAATTAATGGGACAATTAGACATTGAAAGCTTAGACAACGCAGTTGTACTTATATTAACCTATGATATCCATGAAGAACCTATCGGCCACGGTAGCGGTTTCATCATCGATCAAAATGGAACCGTGGTAACAAATTATCACGTTATTGATAATGCATACACCATTATTGTTCGATTGGACATCAACGGTAAATTGACGGATTTTGAAGTGGAAAAAGTAATTTCTGGAGATTACGATATTGACCTTGCCACGATATTATTGAAAAATCCAAATCAAATAAATTTACCATCCCTAAATATTTCAAAGAGTCTTCCTAAAAAAGGAGAGGATTGTTGGACCATTGGTACGCCCTTTGACGATGATTTTATGAATTCTGTCACTGAGGGAATCGTTTCTAATATTTATCCTAATGGGGTTGGCCGTTGGCACAGTCATATTATTCAAGTGAGCGCTCCTTTTTCACAAGGAAGCAGTGGAGGAGCTCTTGTTAATAGCTTTGGCGAAGTAATCGGGGTGACTTGTGGTGGACATGATCATGAAACTGCTGCAAGAGCTAACATCAATTTTGCGGTTTGGATTGGCGAACTAGAAGAGTTGCCAAGCATCAATAAACCTATCGTCCTTGATACAACAGTTTACTATAATAGCCAACTTTCGCAATCCTTTGGGATTCTGCTCGAAGACTTTCGTGCCGATAATCTTAACATTGAGAAAATCCTTGAATATTATGTGCAATGCGCGGAACTTCGTACAAACATGTTTGGTGAATATCAATCGGAACTTCCTTTTATATATGAATATATAGGACTTTTGTATTATGAATTAGCGAATTTCGAACTGGCTATAAAGTGGATTTTAAAATCTCTTGATATCCATCAAAAAGTTTCTGAAGAATCATTATTGGAAGTATTAAACAGTGAGCGTCATTGTGGTCTGGCGTTCAAACTAGCCGTATGTTATGAACAAACGAAGGATTTAAATAATGCGTTAACTTATTATATCGAATCGGTCAAAATCAATCAAGAACATTTTGGTAGGTTGCACCATAAGACGCAGAATGCAGACCGCATGGCTCGGAAATTAGCTCAAGATTTAAAACGGGAAAGCGATTTACCGGAATGGATGATCACTATTAGGGAAGCTTGATTTATGAACGAAGCCTTACGCCGTTTCAAGGAAGATCGTCCTGAAGAATATCAAGAATATCGCGGGTATCAACGCAAATTCCAGCTATTAAACGTTCGGTTTATTGGGGCTTGTGCTGTTGCACTCAGCGTTGTTGTGGGCTGCTTTTATCTATGGAATGTTGTCATTGCGTTATTAGTCGCCTTAATCGCCTTTGGCGCCCTATTATGGCTATATCGGTCGCAATCCCATTTGCGTTCAACACTTCATCTTACGATGGCCCTCATGCAACTAACCTTCGATGATCCTTCGGAGATTTCATCGGAGGTTAAAGAGGACTTAAAGAAAATCATCAACGAAGACTAAGGCAAAAGGTGCGTGGGTGAAAGAATGTAAAAGGGTCAATGAAGAAACTGCTATTTCCTAGTAATTCATTCTGCTTCCTCATTTTTTTTCTTATTTTTGTTATGTTTAATCAAAATAAAAAACAATGAAGTATTCAAAGTTAACTTTCATGTTTATTTTCTTATTCTGTTTATTTTCTTGTGAAAGAAAACCTGGAATTAAGAAAATCCAAAAAACAGAAATTAGTAGTCCAATTTTAAGAATTATTCAGAAAAAAAATGGTAACGATGTGATTTTTATTGCAAAATATACTGGCCCTGAATTTGTAAAGGATCAAAAAGGAAATTTCAAAGATGAAGCACATATGACTTCAACTAAATTAACGCATAGGATTTCAAAGTTTCTCAAATCAAATTATCGCAAAGGAGTATTTTATAAATTGAATTTTAATGATTTGAAAATTAAAATTAAGGGAAATGTTTTACACAAATATAAGTCATCAAATCAGTGTGAGTATCAGATAGTAATGCCTTTGGAATTAACTTCAAAAGTGAATTCTGTAACATCAATCGAACACAAAGGAACTTGGGTAAAAGATTATAAAAGAGTTAATGAAGAAATTGCCATCGCTTGGAAAAAAAGAATTGAACTCAGATTAGCAAATGGAAATACTCAAATGAAACTGGTTGAAACGGATAAAGGATTTAGAGAATATTGGATTCAATTTCATTCAAAAGATTTCAAATAGCATCTCTTTTCACCCTTTCCCAAACCCAATGCTCGCAAACCCTTTTTGTAACACAATTTCTTGTGCACAGAATTGTTTTAATTCTTCCACGTTGCAACTCGTTCCTTTGAGCAACATTTGAATTTCTGCTTTTCGAATTACATTGTCTATTTGACCGCCGGAAAGCTCAAAGTCTTTGGCTAAACTCGTTGCGTCCTCCGCGGTGATTGTGCTCAGCTTTTCCTGCCAAATGGCCGCTCTCGAAGCAATACTCGGACGATTAAATTTAATTTTAAAAAGAAAGCGTCGATCAAAGGCACGGTCCAGATTTTCGGCCAAGTTGGTCGTCGCAATAAAGATCCCTTTGAAGTTTTCCAATTCTTCCAATAGGATGTTTTGTATCGCGTTTTCTGTTTGAGATACGGCGCTGGCATTGTTTGTTTTGCGTGAAGATAAGATGGCATCTGCCTCGTTAAAGAGTAGGATAGGGGCCAGTTCATTTTGTTTAGCCAAGTCCGTATAGTCGCGGAATATTTTTTTAATCAATTTCTCGCTTTCACCAAACCACATGGATTTAGATTGACTAATTTCTACCTTCATGATCTCTCTTCCGGATGCCTTTGCCAGTTGATAAACAGTTTCTGTTTTACCCGTTCCAGGTGCACCAAATAACAGGATGTTGAGGTTTTGTGGCAGTGCTTTTTCTTTTAGTCGATCCATAAGATTCGTATAGCAATCCTGTGCCATCATGGCGTTCAACTCGTTGATTTGCGCGGCTTCTTCCGCTTCATAAATCAAGTGTTTTGCTGCAATCGAATCAGGACTTATTGTACCGTTGTTGTTTTTACGGCGATGTAAAATCACCCCATGTTCTTTCAATAAGTTCAAGGAAGCATCCGATAAGGACAGGTCAATGTCGTTAAAAAATCTGCCGCTGGTGTATTCTACCAGGTTCTGTTGGATCAACTTATTACTTCCGTTAAATATCCCTTGCATATATTGAACGCGGTTCGATGATCGTTTGAAAAAAGAATTCAGGGGTTCGTCCATATCAATATTCACGGAACCATTAATTGATTTCCACATGATGAAGAAATAGATGATGCGGTCAATGGGCTCGATGTCTAGATTGCGCACGGATGTAATCAGTGGAAAGTGAATGTTTCCCTCAATTAACTCTTCCATCTCTTCATGAAGATCAGCCGTATCAATGGTTTCTGATATACACTCTTGGCAGGTGTCATGCATTTTCTCTAATACTTCGATGACATCCGTGATTTTAGCTTCGATTTCAGTTGGAAACGGAGCTTCAGAAATGATAGCATCTAGGATTTTAGGATTTACTACGTAATGATATTTACGCAAGGCATCTTCATAACGACGTCTGTTTTTTCGTTTGATGAGAATGCTTCGATCACTTAAGTTACTCAGTGATTTTAATTGGTCCATTAATTCGAACGGGGTCACATCAAAAAAACGAAGAAGGTCGTGAGATTCTACATTTTCCCCAAATAAATTCATGGAACACACCACAGCAAAAACAAAGGCATCTTGTGGGTTGCTATGGGTAAATTTGGCCACAACATTTATTTCTTTTTTTAATTCTTTCATAAGTTCAGGTTGTAGACCAGAACTCTTTGCTTGTTTGTAAATGGTGTTTAGGGCTTCTGTAATTTTCATGGATTTCGATTTAGATGCGTGTTGATTCATTTGAATTTTAAAAGACAAGATGTGTAACGTCATGTGGTATGTCACATAACAAAAAGTTTAAATAAAATAGCTTAATTATTCCGGTAGATCGTCAAAATCTGTGGTATAGAAATCATCGAAATGATCCAGGTAGGCATCGATGTCGATGGAATTGCGAAGCTGATTAATTGCTCGCTTAAGATAAACCGCACTGTTGGTTAGGCCGGTAAGTTCATCAATTTCTTTGATGGATAAATTGCGCAAATAACGCAACGTAATTAGGGTTCTGTCACGCTCATTCAATGATTGAATAGCCTCTCGTAAGTCAATTTCTGCAGCAGATCGTGACGGGTCATTTTCTGTATAATCGGCATAACCCCCGTGGTATGTTTTTCGATCCATTTCGGAAGAATCATCCGTGTAACTCTTGATTTCAACCCCTTTACGCTTACTAGATTTCAACTTTCGAAGGACATCAATACAAAAGTTACCCGTAACAGAAAGTAACCACGACTCAGACTCCCATCGGCTGAGTGTTCCCTCTTCTTCAGCTCTTATTTTATTAAGTATATGCAAACAAAGATCCTGATAGATGTCATCTGCATGAACACCGCTAAAAATTGTTTTTGATATTTTTCTTCGAAGTCTTGATTCATTTCTTCGAATGATTTCTTTAAAAAAGAGGTCTCTGTTCAAGTATTAAAAAATTTAAAAGGTTAAAACTAATTTCCTGATTCATCTAAATAATCGAAGAAAAATTGATTTGTATTATTTTGATTCATTGCTAATTCGAAGCTATCCTTAAAAAAACACTTATTTAATTCCATCGATTCTTTCATTTCTGATTGAAGGTCTTTGAATACATCTTCCACCGTTAAAAATACAACCCGTTCGTTGCGTACTTGGGCTGTTTTTTTATACCGTGAGGATTCAAAAACCTTTTTAACGCTTAGGTTGTTCTTGTCTTCATACGTTTTATTTTTAAGTTGATCTGCATAATAGGAAAGTACACTGTTGAATAATAATTCAATGGGACTTCCAATGAGCAAATCGTATGTTTCTTTATTGTCATGAGCCGCTATGGCCCGTTTTAACTCACCTTCCGTATATTCAATGGGATGTTCCTTGTTTTTTATCGTTTTTACCGCTGCATTTTCTTCTTCAGGCATTTCATCGTACAAAAGAATATCGTTATCATAGTGTGCTTTTATCGTTGAATTTAAGTGTTGATAGGTATTGTAACCAGCATCGCCAACCCAAAGTATCCTATTCTTTTTTGATTTTTTGTTTTCCATGTGAGGTATTATTGTTCATACACAGC
>Ga0315907_10003230_pt1 | contig 19470 bp, 17 predicted proteins | sample LakEriMetagenome_3_FD_203525 | JGI IMG/M metagenome (GOLD analysis project Ga0315907, IMG submission 203525) | Freshwater fungal communities from buoy surface, Lake Erie, Ohio, United States - Buoy 12 MA123 | ecosystem: Environmental > Aquatic > Freshwater > Lake > Lake biofilm | place: USA... | reverse complement strand
GGTGTGATTGGCGTTGCATCAACTGCCGCGATTTCTTTTGGTCTTTTCTACGCGCTTCGTCGATTTAAAAAGGATAAGCCATAACCGCGGAGGTGGAGCACAAGCATCATCATGGTCATGATGTTGGTGAACGTCTCTATATCCATCGCCACTCGCTAGTCCATCGCCTGCCTTCACATGTGAAAATAATGGCTGTTTTAGCCTTTATCGTGGTCTCAGTCGCTACCCCTATCACGCGCTGGCAGGCGTTTATCGCCTACTTCGCAGCGATCTTTGCAGTCTCACTCGTCGCAAAGATTCCGACTTTAACGTTGCTTACTCGCGCACTCATTGAAATTCCGTTTATCTTCTTCGCAATCCTGATGCCATTTTTCGGTTCAGGTGAGCGCTTTGAGATTGGACCACTCAATCTCTATCGCGAGAGCTTGCTTGCCGGGGCTGCAATTGTTGTGAAGGGAACTCTTGGAGTTCTCAGCGCTGTTGTACTTTCTACAAGTACTACCGCTCGCGAGCTACTGCGAGGACTTGAAAAGCTACATCTACCAAAACTTATGGTTCAGATTGCAGCCTTTATGCTGCGCTATGTCAATGTGATCAATGATGAGATGGAGCGGATGAAAGTCGCGCGAGAATCTCGTGGATTTATCGCAACCGGCATGAAAGATTGGAAAGTTCTGGCAACTGCCGCATCCGCCCTCTTTATTCGTTCATATGAGCGAGGTGAACGTGTACACCTGGCAATGCTCTCTCGCGGATATACCGGAGTTCTCCCCCATGATGTCAGCGAAGGTGCAACGCTACGTACTTGGGCCCAAGGTTTAACTCTTCCAATTTTTGCAGCTCTCATTCTCCTCATAACAACAGTGATCGGATAACTCATGACAACTCAACCAAGTCTGCTAATTGAAGAGTTAGCTTTTGCTTATCCCGATGGGAATCAAGCGCTCTTTGGTGTAAACCTACGCATTGAACGCGGTGAACGTGTTGCATTGCTTGGTCCAAACGGTGCCGGTAAGACAACTCTTGTCATGCACATGAATGGAATTCACCCAGCAGAACATGGCAAGGTCAGCGTTGCTGGAGAAATAATCGATACAACGAATAAGGATTTACTCCGCAGAATTCGCGGAAAAGTTGGCGTAGTTTTCCAAGATCCTGATGATCAGTTGTTTATGCCTACCGTGGGTGAAGATGTGGCATTTGGCCCGTACAACATGGGCATCCGCGGAGCAGAGCTAGATAATGCTGTAGATGAGGCTCTTGCAATGGTTCACATGTCTGAATTCAAGGAGCGCCCGCCGCATCACCTTTCATTTGGACAACGTCGACGGGTTGCCGTTGCCACTGTGCTTGCGATGAAACCAGAAATTCTCGTCCTAGATGAACCATCTTCGAATCTCGATCCAGCCGGACGTCGCGAATTAGCAGAGATTTTACGATCACTCGATGTCACGATTGTCATGGTTACTCATGACTTGCCTTATGCATTTGAACTCTGTCAACGATCTGTCATCTTAAGTGGCGGTGTGATTGTGGCAGATGGAACAACCGGAGATATCTTGCGAGATGCCAATCTCTTGGCACAGCACAGACTCGAACTACCTGTGGGGTTCTCTCTTTAAATCTAGATTAGAGCGAGCGATAGTGCTTTCTTTGCCGCCTCTTTACGATCACTTACTGCCAGCGCCTGATAGATGCGCATCGTTTCGTGTCTGATCGTGCTGACGCTAAAGCCAAGTTCATTTGCAAGTTCGTGATTAGTTTTACCTTCTACCATTCCACGCAAGATTGAAACTTGACGCGGAGTAAGTTGATCTGTTCCTGGCTCGGCACGCTCAACAATATTACGAGAGGTACTCGAACCTGCTTCATGCGCGAGAGAAAGATAGAGTCCTAGCGCAACAGCGTAATTACGTGCGATCTCCTCGACTGAAGCTGTATCTGCAATAGGCTGTGAAAAACGGAGTACGAGATAGCCGTGAACTGCTCCACGTTCGCGAAGCTGAATCATCAACAAATTTTTGGTTGGGTTCCAAGGCTCAGAATTCTTGCCCAGTGCAATAAGAGCTTCATCGTTCTCCCATGAACGCCAAACCTCACTTGGAAAAGTTTGTTTTGCCTGACCGGCATCAAAACCATATTCGCCTAAGAACTCCAGTGAATCGTTGGGGTGCAAGCGCCCGATGCGCGCACAGCAAGCTCCCAGGGATGCCATGTATTCCATAACAAGGGCGCGAGAGATTTCATCGCAGGTAGGGTGATAGCTCAGCCAATCGATAAAGGTCCGAATGTCGTGCATGAGAGCCACTCCAGTTCATGTCGGCCCTGAATAGACCGTCATTTCAATCACCGTTGAATGGTCACCTATTTATGCGGGGATTGCCCTATCATGACCAGTCAAATCTCGACTGGTCCTGGGATGGTCAGGGGGTGATCTTTCGTTTCAGCCGCCTGAGGCTAGCAACAGGCCACTGCCTCCTGCCACGTATTACCGTTGCTCCGTGGCCAACGAAGATTCCAAATATTCAAAAGCATGGGAGCTGATATCAAGCGGTGATGACGCCCTAGCAATCAACTATGTGGTCTCTGACGCGATGGAAGGCGACCTCGAAGCGCTCTCAATTCTTGCAATTGCCAATGTCAACATCGGAAGTTGGCGGGACTGCGATCGCTATATTCAGATTGCAGGCGACAACGGAGGCCGTGACTTTTGGCTTGCGGGTCAGGCTGAAAACTATATCTATGCTGCCTTGATCGCCCGCTTAGACTCTTTTGAGGGTATCGCAGCTAATAAATTTACACATTTTGAGAGCTTCATGATGACTTGTCAGTATCTTTCGCAACGCGATGAAGATGGCGCATTTTACAATGCAATTCGAAGCATGCGTTACCTCTTTGCAGGGCCTGAAGTGCGGGAAGATATTGAAAGTTTTGCAGCTTTCCTCTTTGGCTGGGTGTATGAAATGAAGAAAAAGGATTTGGTTGATGAAAAATCCCTAAAGGAACTTCTAGATGCGATTGCTTGGATTTCTACATGCGCCTTTGATCTCAAGTTTTCACGTGACTTGATCAGTATTTATAAATCAAATTGGAGCTAACAAAGAATAGAACAACAATGCGCGTCAGAAAATTAGCTCTTCGTCAGAGTAATGACTGCACTTGTCATGCCCGTGCTTTTGACGGTGAGGACATATGGTGCGCCCGGTAGCTTAAATGTCTCGCCTTCGAGAAAACCTGTCAGGATCCAATCGGAGGGCTCGGCTTCGGGATCTAGATTTAGATCTACAACACTGGTCGGAAAATCATCATCATGCCTATGGATCAACATCGGTCCAACAATTTTGCCTTTAGGTTTTGTCCAAGCGGGCCCAATCATTCTTACTTGAATTTGGGGTTTATCAAGAAAAGTATTGATTGAAATGCAACGATCTTCCCCCGGAATGTAGTACTCAAAGAAATACCAGTTACCTTTATATGGGAATTGATAAACAATATTGTCCGAAGTCAGCCTTGATTCATCAACAGTTGTATCAGCACCGATTGTGAGGTTCTTTGCTTTCGGTGTGAAAAAAGTCGTTGCACGTTGAGTGGCGCTTAGAGTAGCGCCCGGACACCAGTCGTCACTGCCCATCAAATCTCTAAAATCTCCATACTCGTTAACCGAACAATTCGTCGCATTAAACTTGGTGTAATCAGAGTTGTCACAGTAGATATTTGAAGAGTGGTAAAAGTTAAAGTTATGGCCGAGTTCATGAATCAATGTTGTTGAACCAAAAGATTTAAGGTTTATAGAACCTCCTCCTTGCTCACCAAGTCCTGCATACCCGCACGAGTCATAGATATTCACAGCAATTAAGTGTGTTCCGGTTGGGATTGATCTGAGGCCTGCAATTTTCATTGCCGTCTTTGTATCGGCATTAAAATTGCAATGCTTCACCGCAGTGCCTGGTTTACCAAAAAAGAATTTAGGGGCCCCGAACTTAATTTTGCCGCGGGATGCTTGCTTCCAATATTTAATCGCTTCCGCAACAGTGCCCCTGGCATTGCTGGTCATTTCTCCCTCAGTAATTCCTGTGGTTGACTCTCCATCGTATGCGGTCCAAAAATCTGACTGGTCTGCAGGAGTTAAGCCAACGTAAACAATCTTATGCGTTGTACTCCAGTTAATCTTGGGTGTGGCCGCTGTTGCGATAGGCATGAAGGAAGCTGTGAGGGCGACCGTAGTGATGACAACCAGGATTTTTTTCATGCGGTGCATTTCCGTACTTTACTCTGCCTCGATCTCAGCCCGATAGGGCTATCCGCATTCTTCCTGTCCGCCAGGACTCGTCTTAGCTCGTCGCTGCACGAATTACTTAACTCCTCATGAGCAATTAGCGCTTACGATCAATTTTGCTGGCACTAGACTCGGATGCTATGGATAGCCCTCGGTTGAAGCGATCAGATCGCGCCGATTCGACCATCGACCAGGTTGCAAAGCGTGCAGGGGTAAGTAGAGCAACTGTTTCAAGGGTCATGAATGGCAGTGCACACGTCTCCCCAGAGAGAGTTCAAGCAGTTAAACGCGCGATCAAAGAGTTAAATTTCACCCCAAATTCCACTGCACGCCGACTTGCAGGTGGGAGAAGTGGCTTAATCGCGTTGCTCATCGAGGAATCTAGCGAAGAGTTTTTTACTAATTCTTTTTGGGGTGAAGTTGTCAAAGGATTCTCGCAAACTATTCGCGAAGCTGGGATGCACCCATTAATGCTGATCCAACCGAAGTCTGGAACTGAAGAGTCCCTCTTTGCAACTCTTCAGGCGGGACAGATGGATGGTTTGGCAATATTTGGATGGCACAAACCCGTAAAGGTGCTTGAGAAATTACTCGATCCGAAGATGGCAGTTGTTTTCGGTGGAGACTTTGGAGGATCAAAAAAGTACCCTTGCGTGGATGTAGACAACGTTAGGGGTGGATATCTAGCGACTCAGCATCTTATTGAATCAGGCTGCACGAATATTCTTGTAATTACTGGTGACCTGACCCTTCAATCCGCCCGAGATAGATTGAGTGGATATGAAAAAGCAATTTATGAAGCAGGCTTGAAAATTGATGAGAAATTAATTGTTCATGGTGACTATACCCAAATAAAAGCTGAATCTATTGTTCGTCAGGCGTTAAGAAGCAAAAGGAAATTTGACGGAATTTTTGCTGCTAACGATTTATCTGCGGTTGGGGCAATTCAGATGTTGCTTCAGCATGGAATTTCCGTTCCTGAACAAGTCAAAGTTATCGGTTTTGATGATTCTCCTGTTGCAACAAGTGGAATTCTTCCGGTTACTTCCATTCGCCAACCGATTAAAGAATTAGGGGTTGAGGTTGCCCTTAGCCTCCTTGAGATACTAAACGGTCACCAAGTTGGCGATAAAATCTTGGGCGTGAAGTTAGTAAAGCGTAAATCCACCGCTACATAGCTGAATTTGCAGCGATGATTTCTTTGAACTTGTGAAAGCTCTGTTTTGGGGTCCGTTCAAAAGTTTCGTAATCAACGTAGACAATCCCGAAACGCTTTCCATAACCCTCAGCCCACTCAAAGTTGTCCATCAATGACCATGCGAAATAGCCGTTGACAGGAACGCCTTCATTAACCGCGGATTGCAATGAACGAATGTGTGAGACTAGGTATTCAGTTCGCTTTTTATCCTGTACTTTGCCATCCAATTTCACATCGTCATAGGCGGCACCGTTCTCTGTTATCACCATGTACGGTATTTCTGGCCAATCGCGATGGACTCTTCTGACTAAATTGCCGAGTCCATCAGGTGTGACAATCCAACCCATCGCTGTTAAATCGGATGCCAAGTTTTGAGGCAGGCTGTCATCAACCCGTTGAGGAAATGGCATAAATCCACGTTCGATCGCTGGTTTATCTTCAGGTCGTGGGCTTCGTACAAAAGAATCGCAGTAGAAATTAATTCCTAGAAAATCAGTTTTCACTTTCAGCAGCGCATTATCGCCAGCCATCATGACTGACTGAAGTCGATCACCATAAAGCTTTACAAGCGGTTGCGGGTACTCACCTGTTGTAAATGCCTCGATCCACCAGCGATTGATATTGCAGTCATTGAGTTCTATAAAATCTATAACTTCTTGGTCATCCGGGGACTCATTATGAATATTGTTCATGTTTAGCGTCAGACCAACAATTGCATCTGATTTATAAGATCTGATAGCCCTAGTTGCAGCTGCATGTGCTAACGCAGTGTGGTGGCTAGATGCAATGGCTAGATTAAAATCTTTCTTGCCGGGTGCATGAACTCCATTTGAATAACCCAACCAGGAGACACACCACGGCTCATTGAGAGTGATCCAATTCTGAACACGGTCTCCAAATGCCTCTACACACGCTTGTGCATAGTGCTCAAATGCCGGGACGATATCGCGATTGGCCCACCCGCCTTCATCCTCAAGTGCTTGAGGAAGATCCCAGTGGTACAAGGTCACCATGGGTTCAATGCCGGCGGCGATTAGCGCATTGATAAGGCGATCGTAAAAATCAAAACCTCGCTGCTCTCTTACTTGATCCCCATTTGGAAACAAGCGTGGCCATGCGATTGAAAAGCGATAAGCACTGACCCCAAGATCTTTCATGAGAGCTATATCTTCAGCAAACCGGTTGTAATGGTCGCAGGCGCGATCTCCAGTGTCTCCGTTTTGAACCTTGCCAGGAGTTCGTGAAAAAGTGTCCCAGATGCTCATTCCTCTGCCATCGACATCAAATGCACCTTCAATTTGATAGCTAGAGGAGGCTGTACCCCATACAAATTGATCTGGGAATTTCATTCTGCAGGGTCCAATCTTTCCGGTCTTGTGATAGCTGATGCGACTTTAATTACCCCTATCGTAGGGCCCTCATAGTCTAGTGAAAGCGGTTTCATAAGCAATACTTAGCGGGTAATATCATTTGAGAATGGGGTAGTAAGTGCAAAATCAGCCAGCCAGACGACTGCTATGGTCGGAAGAGTTTGCCGATCACCAGGACGGTTCCCTTTCGCCAGAGGTGTGGTCCTTCGACATTGGAGATGGTTCTGCAGTTGGGCTCGTAGGGTGGGGAAATAACGAGCTTGAGTACTACACCGAGCAATCTATCTCAGTTGATGACAATCTCAAGATCACTGCCCAGAAGATTCAAGAACCTACTGAGCTTTCCTGCTATTACGGCCCAGCGCTGTGGACTAGTGGAAAAATTCATACCGCCGGAAAGATCGGTTTTAAGTATGGATATTTGGAAATTCGTGCAAAGTCTTCAGAAGGCGCTGGATCTTGGTCGGCACTTTGGCTATTGGGAAAAAATCTCACCGACGGTGTCACCTGGCCCGCATGCGGTGAAATAGATATTTTGGAGAACACGGGCTCGCATCCTTTTCAGATTCAAGGAACTATCCACGGCCCGGGTTACTCCGGTGAAAATGGATTGACCAAAATTATCCAAGCGCAAACTCCGCTATCGGAAGAATTTAACAACTATGCAATTTCTTGGAATGAGAACTCAATTGAATGGTTCTTTAATGGGGTTTCCTACAACAAGATTTCAAAGACAGATCCCGCACTTGTAGGAAAAGATTGGCCCTTCAATCAAGAGTTCTATCTCATAATTAACTTAGCAATTGGAGGATGGTTTCCGGGAGCAGTCGACCCAGACTTACATCACTCTGAATTTCAGGTGGCTTGGATAAAGTACTACTCTGAAAATGGAGTGGGAGAACTCTTCTTACACTAGTTTTTAAACACTTCTCCGACGCCGTTGATCGAATAGAAACGAATCCAATCAAAATCCATTGAAGCTTGATTAAGAGCAGGATCGATTGGACCGCCCAAATTGCCGCCCATAGCCAGATTGACGATGAGATAGAACGGGTGATCAAAGACCCAATCTTTATCTACCTTCGGTTGGCTTCCAAACAAAACTCCATCGAGATACCAATCCACTTGATCAGGCAACCAATCGACTGCATAGGTGTGATATTCCGAAGCAAATCCATTTGGCATCGGCACTGTTGTGCCTCTTCCCCCAAAGCCTCCTGAAAGAAGCCCGTGGAGATATCCGTAACTCTGAAGTGGTTCCTTTCCGACAAGCTCAGTGACATCAATTTCACCGCACCAAGGCCAAGGTCTTTCATCAATATCTGCCCCCAGCATCCAAAATGCGCCCCACGTTCCGGCGCCAACTGGACCTTTGATGCGAGCCTCAAAACGTCCATATTTAAAAGTGACTTTATCTTTGGTGATGTACTTACTGCTTACCCATTCACAAGCACCTTTGTAATAACAGGTGTATTTATCGGCCCCTGATTTAGTTGCGAGAATGCGCAATGCACCTTGATCGGTGATAGTTGCTAAGGAAGGAATGTAAGACTGTCGCTCCCGGTTACCCCATCCACCACCAGCTGGTGTATTTGATCCATCACCATCTTGGGATGTCCAGACCTGCGAATTTGGCAAAGAGCCCGCCGCCCCCGCAAATTCTTCTTCCCATAGTTGTTTATAAACTCTAGGAATCACTGGAATTGCAAGTTCACCTGAATCTACGGAGTTATCTTTGAAACCTTTAAGAGAGTACTTTGCGTTCACATATATTTTAAAGCCCTGATCTGCTGTTGCGGGCTTGTATGAGGCTAACTTCGCACCAGGAATATCGATTGGACCTTTGTACCATTGATATAAGACTTTACTAGTCTTCGGTGAAACCGCTCCGGGAATAACTCTGAGAGAAGAAGTTGAATCTTCCAACTCCTCTATCTGAGGTTTCGAGTTAATAATAATCTGTCCAATAACTCCGACAACAGAAGAACTGATTGTTCCCAGTCGAGTTTCCTTTAGCTGAATTTTCTTACCTATCAGCGCTTTGTTGACAGTAAAATTCAACTTGGTCGCTCCCGGAACAGCTTTTCCGTTTACGTGCCACTGATACGTAGATTTCCCAGAATCTTTCCAGACAGCGGGAATGGCTAGAAATTTCAAACCCGAGCCGTCTGAATAGTTGATGTGCGGTATACGCTCAGCTGTAGTTGCCTCTGCAGCAGGCAACCCAAGTGCAGCTATAGTCAAAAGTGATGCCAAAATCAAACGAAAATTTCTCATCGACATGGCAAGGACTTCTTACTTAACAGTCACTTTTGCAGTGTAAGTCTTGCCGTCAATGACAACACTTACAGTCTTCGCTCCTGGCGTAACCTTGACTGGAACTATCTGTCGCGGAGAGCTAAGGCGTACTGAGCTCTTCTTCGCCCCAGTAACTGACACCGCCGCGGTCTTACCAGCAGCACCTTCAATAGCTACAGAGACCACATAATTTTTCCCAGATTTTGCTGCAGTTGCAGAGATTCCACGGTAGTAATGGAACTCGACACCTTCAGCGGTCGTAGGAGTTGCACCAGCTAATTCAGGTGCGATTTTGGCAAAGGCTGAACTTGCGGCAGGTATTGCTGAGGTGGGTTTAGCAGGTGCCGCGTTTGGTTTGGTATCACTATTCTTTAATGTGAAGGCTGCAAATCCAAAGGCATCTGTAGTTGCTGTGAGTGTGGATTTTCCATCATTAATCTTGAGAGTCAAGGCAACACCTGGAACTGCAGTTTTCCCATCGTCTCCCACTACTTTGTAGACAACGACGAGATCTCCACCTGCTGGTGCATAAGCCTGCTTAACGCCTGTTGCACCATTCGTGACTGAATTTGTCGCATCGAGTTTTGGAGTAATGAGAAGAATTGATGGTTTTGTCGCAGGAACAACTATCTTTGTCGTCGGTACATAATAGTGAAACTCCGAGATTACTGAGTGATCTGCTTGCTCAGAATTGACTTCAGGCAGCATTTGAGAGTGGAGTCGATCAAGTTTGTCATCGCTAAAAATTGGTATTGAGGTAAAAGATGCGGGCTCTTTCTCTCCAGAAGATTCCAAATCCAAATTTTTGAGTGCGAAAGTAACGTTTCCAAATGCATCGGTACGATGAATTACATTAGCTTGATCAAATGGTGGTCGGTCAATTCCTTTAGTCTTAATTCCGTCTACTTCAACAATAGAAGCTGCTTCGCTATAACCCTTATTGATGCGAAGATTCACTGGGATATATGGCAAAACGGCTCCTGCTTTGTTCTTAACATTGTACGTAAGATTGATTGTTGAACCCACTGGAGCAAAAGAAACCTGGAAGATTAATCCGCTACCAAACCAACCCTTGGCTACCCATCCATCTGCCATTCTCTGGTTATTAAGTGCATCGCTTGTATTTGTAGCATCAAGAACAGGCGACTGAAGAGAAATGTAGGAGTCGCGAGGCCCGCCAGTTGCCGCGTTTGAATAAGTAATTGCAAGTGGTGAGAAGGCTAGAGCTGCCATCAACACAGCAGTTCCTGCAGTTTTTACTTTCGACATAGTATGTGACTCTCTCTCGTAGTTGATATGTAACATTTTCATTAACCTTTTACCGCTCCGTCCATAACGCCACTCACTAGACGTTTTCCAACGAAAATGAAGAGAATGATGAGTGGAGCGGTGGCCAAGAAAGCGCCGCCCATCTGGAGTGAATAATCAATACCCTGAAGTGGCTTTAATTGAGTCAAGGCGACTTGAATCGTAAATCTCTCTGGGGAGAGCAGAACGACCGTTGGCCACAAATAATCATTCCATGCTGCAAGAAAGGCAAATAGCCCTAAAACAAAGGAGCTTTGGCGAATACTCGGCATGACAATACTCCAAAAAATTCGTGGCACAGAGGCTCCATCGATGCTCGCTGCTTCAAGAAGTTCATTAGGAACCTGCGCATCAATGATCTGTCTCATCCAAAACACACCAAAAGCGGTAACGAGTGCTGGGACAATCAGAGCGTAAAGAGTATTAACTAATTTCAAGTTATTAACCAGAATAAAGAGCGGAACTAGGCCGAGTTGGCTAGGTAGCATCATTGTTCCCACGACAAATAGAATTGAAAAGCGGCGACCTTTAAAATTCAACTTGGCAAAGGCGAAGCCTGCAATGGCGGAGAAAATAACTTGTGCAATGGCGATGGCTATACCAACTATGAAGGTGTTGATCAACGCTTGAGAGAAATAAACGCCCTCGGCGTTTAACACTTTTTGGGCCACCTCTAGAAAACGAGGTCCTGGTACTAGCGAAGGTGGACTCTTCGAAATTTCAGCATCAGTATTAGATGAAACGATAAACATCCAGTAGAAAGGAAATATAGATAGGAAAGTAATTAATGTGAGCATCAAATAATGAAGCTTTGAAGTCTTCTGCCACTTAGGGATATGGCGCTTGATTTTTTTAGGAGCTTCTATTGGTTCGAGTACGCCAAAATTTACTTCAACTGGTGCTGCAATTTTCTTAGCAACTGTTTTCTTGCGTTGCGAAGCAGCTTTCTTGGTTGCTACTTTCTTTAGCTTAGGGTCTGCCTTCTTACGCTTAGGGGCTGCCTTCTTAGCTGCTACCTTCTTACGCTTAGGGGCTGCCTTCTTAGCTGCTACCTTCTTACGCTTAGGGGCTGCCTTCTTAGCTGCTACCTTCTTACGCTTAGCTGCTACCTTCTTACGCTTAGGGGCTGCCTTCTTAGCTGCTACCTTCTTACGCTTAGGGGCTGCCTTCTTAGCTGCTACCTTCTTACGCTTAGGGGCTGCCTTTTTTGCAACAGATTTCTTATGCTTTGGTGCAACCTTTTTTGCAACAGCTTTCTTAGGCTTTAGTGCCGCTTTCTTCGCGACTACCTTATTCCCGGTCATCGGCTACCTTCGCCAGAAATCTTGCGCGTAATCAGGAAATTTACTGCCGAGATAATGAGAACAATTATGGTGATTGCAATACCAATGGCTGCTGCATAGCCATATTTGTTATTCAGAAACGCTTGGTTGTAAAGGAATAGCGTGAGCGTAAGGAATTGCTTGCTAGATCCTCCTTCTGCGTTTAACTGCTGAGGCTCGGCAAATACTTGCAGACCTCCAATAGTTCCGACTATCAATACAAAAGTGATGGTATTTTTCAGCGATGGCAGAGTCACGTATCTAAATTGTTGCCATTTGCTGGCACCATCGACCGAAGCTGATTCATAAAGCTCGTCTGGAATCGCGAGCATGGATGCCAAAAATATCAAGATGTTATAGCCCACCCAGCGCCATGTGATCATGGTTGCAATTTGAATGTGGCTCGGTATTACTCCTTCAATGAAATCGATATTTTCTACTCCTGGAATCAATCCCAGTATTAAGTTGATGAGTCCATATTCGCGGCCAAATAATTGTTGGAATACGATGGTGATGGCAATAATTGAGGTGATGTTTGGAACAAGGAGAATTGTTCGCCAAAAAGACTTTCCTTTAAGCCGCTTATTTCGAAGTATCGCAGCCAGACTAATTGCAATAAATAACTGTGGGAAAGTTGACAACGCCCAAATGCTAAATGTATTTCTAATCGCAATCCAGAAATCTGAGTCTTGAAGTAAGAATATAAAGTTATTTAAACCATTGAACTCCGGGTCTTCCATCGGAGCCCACTTGAAGAAGGCAATATAAATTGAGTAGACGACCGGTGCAACGCCAAAGACAAAGAAGATTATAAAAAATGGTGCAATAGCAAAATAGCCCCACTTACCGTTGAGAGATCCAACGCCCGGGAGCGGTTTCTTTGTCTTTGATTTCCAAGGTGTCAGGGGCGCATTTTTGCGCCCCTGACTCGCCTTAAATTGCGTCATCCGAGAGACTCATCAATTCTTGAAGAGTTTATCTATATCTGAGATTACGAGAGCATAAGACTTTTCCGAAGTCATCTTCTTCGAAGCTACTCGGCCCAGACCAGCTCCGAACGTCGAATCAATTTTGCGCTGAAGTTCTCCTTCAAAAATTGGCTGGAGCTTTAAAACGCCCTTGGTGTAGATCTGACCCACTGGCGCGTTGCTAAAGAATTCATCCTTGTATTCAAGTAGCGCGGCATCATCGTAAAGAACAGATGTAGATGGGAAGAGTCCGTAAGTCTTAAAGACTTTGAGTTGTTGCTCAGGAGCTAGATACCAAGTGAGGAAGTCATAGGCAGCCTGCTTATTTTTCGAATAACTCGTAACACCAAGCTGAGTGCCACCTTGATTTCCGCCACCCACGGGTAGATCAGCAATGTCCCATTTACCTTTGGTATCTGGTGCTTGCTTCTTAATGTAATCAAGCATCCAGGCTGGAGCCAAAATTGTTGCCATCGCACCCTTGTTCATGCCGATATTCCAGTCAGATGTAAATTGGCCGAGTCGTGCGCCAATTCCAGAATTCATCGCCTTCACAGTGGTATTCCACGCTGTCTTAATCTGTGGATTTGTCTTGTAGACAAGCTTGCCCGCATCAGTGTTGTTCGGTTGATAGTACTTAACAGTGCCTTGATTCATGACTGCGGCATAAATTGAGCCGGCATCATCGATAAAGGCCTTGCCTGCCTTCTTTTCAGCAGGAGTCAATTTAGAAACATACTTCTGGCCAGTAGCGATGAATTTATCCCACGTTGGCCACAATTTGCTCACAGCAGCACGATCGGTTGGCAATCCTGCCTTCTTAAATAAGTCTGTTCTGTAGGCAACCTGTAACCCGCCGACATCTGTTGGAATTCCGATAACGCTGTCATTGAATGCAACACCTTGCTCCCAGCGCCATGCTAGATAATTTTTCTTGATATCGAGTGCACTCTGTCCTGCCACGACGCCCGCTGCGGCATTAGTACTTGAAGTTTTCATTTCACGTAAGTCTTGGAAACAATTCGGACGATTTCCTGTGCGCCAATAGCCCGAGTAAGGAGTCTCAAAGGCGATGATGTCAGCAGGTCCACCTGTCTGGCAGGAGAGAATTGTTTTTTGATGGAGAGGATCAACATCGTTCTTGATCGGAATGATTTTTACTTCTGGGTGGAGCTTCTGATATTCACGTTGCAGTCCAGGCTGAATAACTTCGCCGAAGGTCCAAATCGTGAGTGTGATCTGTTCGGCAGCTTTAGCCGGAACAGTCAGTAATCCTGCTGTGACAGATGCACAAATGAAGGCACCAATCAGGGTTTTCGAAGCGATTGACCTTTTCATAATATTCCTTCTCTCGGTAGTGCTAATGCGTAGACGGCTGCATTAAATCCTCAAAACTTATGAGAATAAATTGCTAAAAATAGGTTTCCATGAAAGCGGTTTCAAGGTACGCTATCTAAGCCTTTATTGCTATTTGGCACAAGGGATTTTGGGTTAAAATTTGATAACGAGAGGATCCGCCGATGGCCAAGAGAAAAGTACTTCTGGCACCCACCAGTCTTCTGGTTGCGCTCTCATTTGCCCTTACCTCTGCCGTCAGCCCAGTGGCCGATGCCGCCCCAAAGAAAACACTGAAGCTTTTATGGTCAGATGAGTTCAATGGCAAAAAAGGGTCTCTGCCATCTTCAAAGACATGGATCCGTGAAATAGGTGGTGGTGGCTGGGGTAATTCTGAACGCCAGTACTACACCGACAAAGCTGCCAACGCATCGATGGATGGAGCTGGTCGTTTAGTTATCACCGCCAACAGAATTTCGAATGAATACGCTGAGCAGGTAAGCGAAGTCCCAGGAACAGAAGACATCCTGAACCGATGCTCTGAATGTCAATTTACGAGTGCCAGATTAAAAACCGCACGCAAACTTAGTTTTCAGTACGGCCGAATTGAAGCTCGCATAAAAATGCCGGAAGGCATTGGCACATGGCCAGCATTCTGGATGCTTGGCGGAGATTTACTTGATGGTGTCCCATGGCCAGAGTGCGGAGAGATCGACATCATGGAGTTTCGCGGAGATATTCCTGATCAATCCACTTCTGCAATTCACGGACCAACTACCCCGCAGGGTTCTGGATTGGGTGCTCGCTTCTTAAGCGGCCCGCCATTGTCAGAGGGTTTTCACACCTTTGCACTTGAGTGGAAAAAGAACTCTTTAACTTTCATTGTTGATGGCAGAGTCACGGGCACATACACATCCGCCGACACTGGTTCACGCGGATGGGTATACAACCAAAAGTTCTTTTTGATTTTAAACCTTGCTATGGGTGGCACATATGCTGGCGAGTACATAGACCCAACACTGAATCAAGCACAATTATCTGTAGATTACATTAGGTATTACTCTATAAATGGCGTTGGAAAAGTACTTAAAGGTTAATCCATTAGGAATAAGAAAAAGGAAGTGAAGCGCATGTCAATTACACACAAGTTAACTAGCGGGGTTGCGGTGCTTTCGCTCCTGCTCACCGGTGGACTGATTGGGCACAGCTCCTCTCAAGCAGCGGGTCTGCCAACAATCCGCTATGTATCCCCTGACTTTAACGCTGCAAATGAAACCTTTGCATCAGACGGTCTCGGTCAGTACTACGCAGCAGGAGGCCGCAGCTTCTTCAAATATGTTGGCGCTGGATCGACAATCACAATTACTTACCTAGTAACGATTGATGGGACAACCCCAGCAGCAGATAAGGCCGTCTCGTTCATGGTTAATGCTCCATACAGTGGATCAAAGGCAACCTGGGAAGTAAACGGCAAAGCCGCTGGTGCTTCAACTGATTCGGCAACTGGATACGGTTTGATGATTGCAGGAAAGACTGACGCTTCAGGAAAAGTTTCATTCACAATTAAGAATACAAATACCCCTGATTCTGCAATGGCGATTCCAGCTTCAGAAACACAACCACGTGCCTTAACAGGTCGTGTCTATGGAAACATGAAACTAATTATCGATGGCTTAACTGACATGCAACAAGTCACGGATCTCTTGACGTTTGATATTACAAAAGCCCCTGCAGCGACTATTCCTGCTGCGGTCACTCCAACACCTACAGCTACCCCAACTGCTACTCCAACCCCAACTGCTACTCCAACCCCAACACCTACAGTCACGGCACCAGCTGCACTGCCAGCAATGCGTCTGGTCTCCCCTGCATTTGGTCCATCAAACAGTGTTGAAACAACAGGTGATATTGCGCAGTATTACTCAGCTAAGGTTCGTGCGTATTACACATATATAGCAGCGGGAACCACTTTGACCCTTAAGTACCTCGTTACCTCTGATGGTACGAAACCACTTGCAAATAAAGAAGTTATCCTGCAAGTGAATTCTCCGTACAGTGGATCAAAGGCCAACTGGTTATCCGGAAGCACAAAAATCACTGCGCCAGCATCAGATCCTGCATCAGGTGCGGATTTGAAGGGAACAACAAATGCTATGGGTGAAGTTACCTTTATAATCAAGAACACAGATACAAAGGGAACTGAGGCAAAACCTGCAACCCCAAATGCACCAGCGCCAAAGGTTCGCCTTTACGGAACCTTCAAGCCAGTCATTCCTGGCTATGGAGACAAAGAATCAGATGTTGACCTTGTGACATTTGATATCTATGCGGCGCCAATTAAAGCGACATCTATTACATGCATTAAGGGTAAAATAACTAAGAAGGTAACGGCGGTAAATCCAAAGTGCCCAGCTGGCTATAAGAAGAAGTAATAATTCTCAAATAAGAGATCCCGGTGCCCACAAGGGTGCCGGGATTTTTTATTGCTTAAAGACTTCTCCGTAACCATTGACTTGGTAACTGCGAACCCAATCGATACTCATTTTTGACGACTGCAGGTTCTGCCAAGACCCACTAAATCCGGCGTTGACTGCGTTGTTAAGAATCAAAAAGAACTTATCATTAAAGCTCCAAGTGCCATTTAGCATCGATGGAGTTGTTGTGGAGATCAATCGATTGTCAACATAGTATGAAACTGAATCAGGCATCCAAGCAATTGCGTATAAGTGATATCCGGCAGATAAATCTACCCCAACATTTAAATCATTAACTTTGTATTTATGATTCCAGCAGCACGTATTTGGGGAGAGTGTGGGTGTTGTCGAAAAATGAGTTGCTGATGTGGCAATAGATGGTTGATTCCCACGAATCTCTGAAATATCCATCTCGCCAGAGTTTGGCCAACCCACCTGATTTATGTTGTCACCAAGCATCCAGAAGGCAGGGTGGTTTCCGCTACCTTCTGGCATCTTTATCCGAGCTTCGATAAATCCGTATTTAAATGCCAATTTGCCATGAGTATCAAATCGTCCACTCACGAAGCCACAATAGGCAGTCAAACAAGACCCAGCATCGCTCGGTAGTGCACCAGTGATACGGGTTGTAGAAATGACCGCTGCCCCATCGTTACTTCCATCAAGTTTTATCGCCGATGGTGCGTAGTAAACAACTTCACTATCAAAACAAGCACCGCCACCCATCCCCGTAGGGACCCTATGGCAGTTTCGTGCACTCCAATTTTTAGAATCGATGGTTGAGCCTTGCTCTCCCAAAAATTCATCGCTCCATAAGAGTTTGCCGATCACTAATCCAGAAACTTTTGGCAGCTCTGCTGCCGCTTTAGCCGCTTTAGCATCTGCTGCCGCTTTAGCCTCCGCTTCTTGTTGTGCTCTTAACTCTGCCGCTTGCTTAGCCAATATCTCTGCTGCCACTTTTGCTGCGGCGTCACGAATATCTGCAAGTTCTTGCCAAGTAGGACCGCTTATTGGATATGGGGCGAAAGAGGAAGTGTTGTCATCGGTTAATTTCCAGACTAACTTATTCTTTACTTTTACACAGGAGTAGAGATCCCGATCCTGAAGTTGTTGCAACCCAGAAAGCTTGCAACTAGATCCTTCGATATTTTTAGTTGCTGCAGATGTTGAAGAGAGTGTCAAAAAAATTGAGAGTGTGACGACGACTAGAAAAACCGAAGATCTCTTCACGGGGCGATGATAGCGGAGTAGTTGATTAATTCTGTGTGGGCCCAGACGGGCTCGAACCGTCGACCCACGGATTAAAAGTCCGTTGCTCTACCGACTGAGCTATAGGCCCCACTGCAACTAAATGCTGGCAGATTCTAGCGGAGTTTTAGTGGTTCTAGCGCCCTCGGGAAGCGCGCTGCAAGCGGTCACAGATTGCGACAGCAAGGCCATCCCCCTGAGGTTGATCGACGCAGATACGTACGAGCTTTTGCAAATCACCTTCGCGAAGCGCTGCATAAAGTATGCGTGCATATTCTTCAATTGTTTCTGGTGCCGCTAAACGTATAACTCCTACCGGCGTTTTCGTATCGCTCATTGCAATGTATCCATGACCAGGTTGTGGCTCTGTATCAAGCACAACGGTGGCTTTTGGGGCGTAATGATTTTCAAGTGAGCCGCTTACGCGAATTTCAGATTGTGCTTCAGTGACTTTGAGTCCGGTAACTTCTTCGATCATTGCCTGCGTAATCGCGCCAGGGCGAAGTATGTGTGGGTTACTACCGGTGCAATCAATGATGGTTGATTCAACGCCCACTTGTGATGGGCCACCATCGAGGATTACATCTTCAGGGCTTAAGTAATCACTGAGTTCTTCGAGAACCGCTTCGGCTGTTGTCGGTGAGACATGTCCGAATCGATTGGCGCTAGGAGCTGCAATCCCATGTACGCCAATTTTTTTGGCTGAATCAAGTAGTGCCAGTGCAACGACGTGATCAGGTACTCGTAGTCCCACTGTGTCCTGTCCCCCAGTAATGAAATCACCAGCAGCCTCTGATCGTTGAAGGATGAGTGTCATTGGTCCAGGCCAAAAATTACGAGCGAGTGCAATTGCATATTCCGGAATCTCATTGGCCCAAAATCCAATTCCATCCATAGCCGAGATGTGAACTATTAATGGATGATCTGCAGGGCGTCCTTTGGCGAGATAAATCTTCGCCACAGCATCGGCGTTGGATGCATCAGCGCCAAGGCCATAGACAGTCTCGGTAGGAAATGCCACTAGGTGGCCTGCTAATAGAGAGGTCGCAGCGTTATTCATCGCATCTGCTGTGCAGCGGGATACGAATTGGCTATCGCTCATGTGCGCAATTATCCCTGCTTTTGCGAGAAGATAACCACATGGCAAAGCAACCGGTGAGGGTCTTACAGATCATTGCCCGCATGAATGTGGGTGGTCCTGCCGTCATCGTCGCCGATTTAATGCGCAGCATCGATGCTTCAAAGGTCGAACAGGTTTTGATTACAGGTTATTGCGATTCTGATGAGGCCGATTATTTAGAGACAGTTGCAACAGATATCAAGGCAACACGAATTGCTGGCCTGGGGCGCTCGGTCTCAGTAGTCTCAGATGTTCGCGCTTTTTTCGCGCTCGTTGCGATGATCAAAAAGATTGCACCTGATGTGATTCATACGCACACTGCTAAAGCTGGAGTCCTTGGACGATTAGCTGCAATCTTGGCTGGGAGAAGCGCAAAGCGAGTACATACCTTTCATGGACATCTCCTGCATGGGTATTTCAGCGGGTGGAAAGTAAAGCTTGTGATTGCGATCGAAAAGTTCTTGGCTAAGCGGACTGATGTTTTGGTCGCAGTCGGCAATCAAGTCAAGGATGATCTGTTGGCAGCAGGTATTGGTAAAGCTGATCAATATCG
>Ga0315907_10003229_pt1 | contig 19470 bp, 22 predicted proteins | sample LakEriMetagenome_3_FD_203525 | JGI IMG/M metagenome (GOLD analysis project Ga0315907, IMG submission 203525) | Freshwater fungal communities from buoy surface, Lake Erie, Ohio, United States - Buoy 12 MA123 | ecosystem: Environmental > Aquatic > Freshwater > Lake > Lake biofilm | place: USA... | reverse complement strand
AAACCTATGTTTATATTTTTAATAAATACAGTTTTTAATTATATATTAATTAATATATAATTAAAAACTGTATTTATTAAAAATATAAACATAGGTTTAAAGAAATAAAAATAAAAAATAAACACAATAAAAAATAATAAAATGTGTTATAGTATTTATCTTGAATATATTGACCTCACACAGTATAAGTTTTTAAAAATTTGATTAACATAGTATACATTATGAGGGTTGTTGGATTCGAACCAACGACAGTTTCCTATATGATTTACAGTCATACGCCTTAACCACTCGGCCAAACCCTCTAAAATAATGATTATTTTTAGAAATATAAATTTGAAAAAAACATAAAAAAAAATAAAAAAGAAATTGAAATATATATTATATATAATTCTTTTATGTTGAGATCTAACGGTGCTAATTTATGTTTTTTTAAGGATGTACCAAATGTAACATCAAACCAACATTTTGAAAACCCAATTAAACCTAACACATTAGCTATAAAAAATAACAATAGAGTTAATGTTGGTGAAATTTCAAAAAGACCACAAAAAATGTAGAATTCACATGTGAATTTTAAAGTACCTGGTAGACCAGCATATAAAACACACATTGTTATTATAGCGATACCAAGCATCGGTGTAATTTGTAATACACCAGATATTTCGACAACTGACCTAGAATTAAAACGTCTTTGAAGACAATCAACAATAAAAAACATTAATGCAGATAAAGCTCCATGTGTAGCAGAAAACAATATTCCACCTAAAATAGCATTAGTATCACCTCAACAAAAAGTTAAAAAAATTAAATTCATCTCCTGAATGGTACCATATGCAACTAACTTTTTTAGGTCTGTTTGACCTCACATTTTGAGAGATGCATCAACAATACCAATAATACATATTGTGGAAAATATTGTAGTATTAATATCGTTACCTAAAAGTATTGTAATTTTATAAAACCCGTATACTGCACTTTTAACTAAAAAACCACTTAAATACATTGAAAAACCTGCAGGAGCTTCAACATGAGTTTTAGTCAATCAGTAATGAAATGGTCATAAAGGAACTTTAAAACCAAACCCTAAAAAAAGAAACAAATATATAAAAAATGATTCATTATATGAAAAACTATACAATTTAATATCATAAAACTCACTACTACCTACAATAGATATTAAATAAGCAATCATAACTAAAACTAAAAAAGATCCAATTTGGGTCCAAATAAGAAAATACAAAGATGCTTGAATAGCTCTCCTACTAGGACTAATATAATATACAATCAAGAATGATGGTATCAACAACAACTCATAAAATAAAAAAAATAATAATAAGTTTGTTGAAAAAACATAAAAAAACACAACTATTATAAATATATTTAAAGAAAATAAATATTTTATATTTTTATAAAAAATTCTATTATCTAATGCTAATAGTGATAATATACCTACAAAATACGCTAAAAATAACAATATAATACCAAAAAAATCAATAGAAAACTCAAAACAAATGAATGTGAAATTTAAAAAAATTTTTGGAGATATATTAAATGTATTAAATATATAATAATTACTTACAGTAATGTAGTAGGTATAAAAAAAATATAAAAAAAATATAAAAAAAATAAAAGATAAACCAAGTGTTAATGTTAAGATTAATTTAATAATGTTATAAACTGTATCGTGTTTAATAATATTCTGAAATTGGTTTTTATAAAAAAAAAAGTAAAACATATAAGAAAAAAAAGTACCTACAAATAAAATATTTATAGTATAAACTAGTAGATTAGAAAAAAAAAAATGATAGACCACTTAAAATTAAGAGATTAATTTTTACTTTTTATGTAAAGTTTAATTATTAAAATGTACATAATATAATTATATGTATCGTTTTTAGGTAAATCCAAATTCATATCTATGTTTTTATGTAAAAAAAAATTACTAGATGATATATTTATAAGTTTTAATTTTAATAAACTTTTAATTGTAAAAAGCTTACTGTTTGTATTAAAAAATACAATAACACCCACATTAAAGTATTTTACTAATTTATGTAAATTTTTTTTAGATCGACTAAAAATTAAGTCATTATTTAATGGTAAGTAATTGTAATTATAATTGTAATCCACAAAAATTAGATTTTTTTTTAAAAAGAAAATATTTGATATAAACTTTATAAAATTATTTATCTTGTTTGAGTCTAAAACAGGTATATAATTATATATAATTTGGTTAACTTTAGTAAAATTGAAGTTATTTTTTATAAAATTGTTATTTACTAATTTAATTATATTTTTTTTTGGTAGCTTATTTTTTATAAAAAATATTGTAAAATAATAATAAATTAAATTATTGTTAATTAAATAGATAAATAATCTAAATTAGAATTTAAAATACCGCCCTAAGGAATCGAACCTTAGAATAGAGGGGAATGAGCCCACATTGAGACCACCCAGGCGGTTAAATTTTTTTGATTTACAGGGCTGTCACCTTCTTAGGCTTCTTTTTCAAAAGAATTCAAACTATTAAGATATTAGGCTATTTTTTCGCTCATCACTACTTAATCCCAATTGGGTTATTCACTAATTACTATGATATTTCACTTCATTAGGTTAGAACAAATCCATTTATTACAAATAAATATAAAAATCAAATAATAATTTACAAAAAGGATATCGTTTATAAATTAACGTGTTTATTTAAACTATAGGCATTCACTTAACGCGTAAAAATCTTTAATAATTAAAAAATTACCTGAAATCGGACTTGAACCGATACCTAAAAAAGATGCGGTTTTAAGCCGCACGCGTCTACCAAATTCCGCCATACAGGTATGTAACACAACATTAATAAAGAATTAAAAAATTGTAAATATACCTCTTACCATTGCTGGTTTTTTAATAAAATTTACAATAAAAAACCTTTTTTGGGTTTTTTTTATTAAAAAACAAATTAAAATTGATTCTATTTAAAATATTATCATATATTAACGTGGCTTACTACCAATACTTTTACTAAATAAGTAGTATACTATAGGTTAACTCTTCCCGGTCCTCTCGTACTGAGGTCGAATTTTAATTGTTTTTTGATATTGTATAGTAGATAGGGACCAAACTGTCTCACGACGTTCTAAACCCAACTCACGTACCACTTTAATCGGCGAACAGCCGAACCCTTAGTAGATTATTCACCACTAGGATGTGATGAGTCGACATCGAGGTGCCAAACGAATTTATTGATAAGAACTCGCAAAATTCATTAGCCTGTTATCCCCGGCGTACCTTTTATTCGTTGATCGATACAAATTCCACAAATATGTACCGGGTCACTATATTAGACACATATCCTTAATATACCTGTATGTACATTAATCAATCTAATTTTTTTTATTACAAGTTTACATAAATTAAAAATTTACTAAAATTAGATTTATAAACACCTCCGTTACATTTTAGGAGGTAACCGCCCCAGTTAAACTACCAACCTGCAAAATTATTTTTAATTTTAAAAAACATATATATAATATAACCCAAGTAGTTTTCCATTGTTGAAAATCTCCTACATAACTATATAAATTATACATATACATAATAACAGATTATAGTAAAGGTGCACGGGGTCTTTCCGTCTAGCTATACAAAAATGCATCTTCACATCTATTTCGATTTCATAGGAATAGTATTAGAGACAGCGGGGCAGTCGTTACACCATTCATGCAGGACGGAACTTACCCGTCAAGGAATTTCGCTACCTTAGGACCGTCAGGGTTACGGCCGCCGTTTACTGGGGTTTATAAAAAATGCGTAAACATTTTTATTTTACCTTGCAGCACCGGGCAGGTGTCAGATTTTATACGTCATTTTAAAATTTAGCAAAATCTTATGTTTTTATTAAACAGTCGCTACCCCCTCTTTTTTGATACTTAAAAGTCCTTCTTCTCCCGAAGTTACGAAGTTAATTTGCCTAGTTCCTTTAATACTATTATTCCTTATACCTTAGTTTTTTAAACCAGTCAACTTGTGTTAGTCTCGATACAATCAATAATTAAATTTTTCCCGATCTTGGTTAAAACCATTACATATAGTTATATATGTATAGTAAGTAATTTAATAAAAAATAAAACCAAAATTTTAATAATTTACCATCTACAAAACAAAACAGTTTAGTATTAGAATTTGTATTACAGTTTGTAAGATTATCATTACAAAGCAACTTTTAGACTTAAGGTAATAATGATTTTCACATTATATCTATTACTTACACCAGTATAAATTTTTATAATACTTTCATAAAATTTCACAATTTTACTTTATCAGCATATACAATATTCCACTACCATTAATTTGTAAATTCAGCTTGTTATTTATCTCCTTACATTTATGAAATAAAATTAATATATAAATTATACAAAAATATATTCTATTTTAATGAGCTGTTACGCTTTCTTTAAAGGATAGCTGCTTCCAAGCTTACCTCTTAAAATTTCTAATTTTACTTCTTATTAATTAATAACAATTAGGTGCTTTATTTCTCAATCTGGGCTGTTTCCCTCTTGACTATAAACCTTAGCGCTAATAGTCTGTTTTATAACGTATTTATTGTAATTCGGAAATACAAAACTATTAATTAGTTCCTAAGAAATAATTTATAATTAAATTTTATCTACCTACAATAAATAGTAGTTATTGATCTACGTAAATAGATTTCGTGGAAAACCAGCTATCACTAAACTTGATTAGCCTTTCACTCCTAACAACAACTTATCTCAGAATTTTGCAACATTCACGAGTACGGTCCTCCAATTAAAATCTTCAACCTAGTCATTATTAAATCGTTTAGCTTCGGGTCTTAAAATAGTGACTATTACACTTTCGTTACGCTATTAGCTCGCCACTAAAATAAACTCACTGGTCCATTATGCAAAAGGTACGCTAGAACAAAAAGCTCTAACTGCTTAAAGCGTTATGTTTCAGGATCTTTTAAATTTTCAATAAAAATCTTTTCACCTTTCCCTCACGGTACTTATTCACTATAAAGTTTAAATATTAAAAGCCATTAGAGGGTGGTACCTCTATCTTCAATCTTGAAGTCATAACAAGATTTACTAAAAAACAACATCATAAAAACTAATGAAATTGGATAAATATAATTTTAAGGTAAAAAAAATAAAATTAAAAAAGGAGAAGTATAATATTTATTAACAATAACATATAAAAAACAAAAGATAGTAATGTATATAAATATCACATATAGTTGAGTGATGTTCAACCAACAAATTTATTTGAGTTGAAAATAAGATTATCGATAGTTTTTTTAGTAACATATTCAATCATATATTTTTCACCAAAAAATAAAGATGCATAAATGAAAACATTTCTAATAAAAATTTCAGCAAATTTCTTAAAAATGTAATCTATATAGAAACCTGATTTAGCTTTACCTAATCACCTATACCTTATATTAGGATATTTTAACATATTTATTATTAAAGGAAATACAAAAACCTTTATTATTTTAAATTACGTATTTTTTTTAATAAGTCTTGTCTATACTTTCTTCTTTCCTCAAAATAATTTTCTTGTTTTTCAATAACAAAAAAAGTAAATAAAAATAAAAAAAGTCAAAAAATCATAGCAAAGTATGCAACCAATTGACCAGTTACAACAAAAAATGTATGAAATACTTCATACATCCAGTTCAGCATTTGAGCAGGTAAAACAGTCAAAAGAAAGTAAGTTACTGAAGATACGGAAGCATTTACATTTGAGATTTCTTCTCAAATAGATTCATTACCTGTAATATATCTATGGTTATAATCCATAAAAAGGACATAATCATGCATTGCAGCATATGTCATAAACATTAAAGCTAATCTTACACCTTGTGTTAAAATTCTAACGTAGAAAGATATAACAGCAATATAATCATACATTAATTCAAATAACATTGTTGGTGTTGGAGCAATACCTCTTAAATAACAAGCGAATAATATACCAAAATCATGTAACAAGAATGTTGGTGTGTTACCAATTGTATAGTAAAGAAGTGGAAAGAAAAAGAAAACCAAAACAATTTCAGGAACACAACAAAAAAGATTCCAACAATATATGTAAAAATACCAACCAAATGTATAAATTAAAACAATAGATGGCATTAACATATCATCAATGGAACCAATTTCTTTCTCAGATTCTACAGTAATACTAGCAGATAAATAATCAGCATCTATAGTAGCTTCTTCTTTAGAAGAAGATGAGTAGAAAGAAAAGTAAAAAGATACAAATAAGAAACCAATATAGGTAATAAATAATAGTTGGGGGAATAACATAATAGGTGATAAAAATGATTGAGAGTCTAAATATTGAATAGCGGAAACATTAATATCAGATAAAAAATCAAAAAAAAAATTATTAAAAATTTGATTTTTAAAAAAAATAACTTCTGGATGATATATTACAAATAATGCAGAATCTTTGCTAGAAAGATAACTTCTAGTTCATTCATCTGTTAAAGAGAATTGAAATAAACTTAATGTAATATAGTTATCTAACATGATAGATCAAAAAAGTTGTAGGCTTGATGCTTGAAGCAAAACGTACCAGACAGATAAAAAAAAAAAGTCAATTGATTCGTCATACACATTATTTAGTAATCAAAAATATACTACTTTATAGTCATACATATAAAGAGTCTCAACATGTGTGTAAAGCCAATCAATGCCACTGTACATAGCATGTACACCAGTATCATAATTAAAAAATAAAGAATTTAAATCATTTTTAGTAGTTGTTTGAACAAGGTCTATAACAGATCCATAAATACCCACGTGAATAGTAACAATTACACATTAATTAATTTTTTTAAAATTATATAAACTAAATAATTTATATGAAAAAGATTTGTTTAAATAGTATGATCCTGATATATGTGGATATTTTTTTAATATAAATATTGATAGTGTTAAATAATCAACCTCAAAAAATTTTGGGGTATTCAATTTAAATAAATAAAAAAAATTGAGATATTTAGGATTTTTTCTTTTTTTACTTTTAATATTTTGTTTTTTTTGTAAAAATTTTTTTTTAAAAAACTTTCAAGAATTAAATCTAAAAAGAGCTGCTTTCTTTTTAAGAAATCTTCTACAAAAGTATAAATACTTATAAAATGTCTTACAAAGTACTAATTGAACACAATCACCTTGATTTAAATGTATATGTGGATTCGTATAGGTAAAACCATTTATATAAACCATACCATTATTTATAAATTTAATAGCATCACCAATAAAAAAGAAAAAATGACTACGTAATAATACATTTAGCAATGTATATTCGTTATTTGAATTTTCAAATTTACTTTTACTATTCTTAAATATTAAATTAGATATTTTACTTTGTCTAATTTTTTTATTCAAAAAAAAAAAGGATTTCAAAAACTTTCTACTTTTTAGTAAAGTTTTATAAAAAAATTTCTTAAAAAAAAAATTACCATTATCTATTTTTTTGGAAAAATTATTCCTAAAAAGTTGTTTTTTTCTTTTTTTTAAAACTATTGATAATCTTTTTGATATAAGGATTTTAGTATTATACTTTTTTTTAAAAAAAAGATTTTTTTTTTTAGATATAAGTTGTAATTTTTTAAATTTATGTTTGAAAGACAATATTAAAATCTTCCTAAATTTAAAAAATACAATAAACATTAAAATGTATAATGTGTTCATATTTTGGTATTTAAAAATCAAATAATTAGTGTTTATTTACTATTCTTATATTTAAGGGATTGTTTTAAGACATACTTTGTAAAACCAGGATCAAAACCTATTACATAATTGGCTTTTTTATCATCTTTGACTGATACATTAGCTGAAGCTATAGTTTTTAAATCGACATTATAATAACCTCTAGCTTTTTTTGTTTGAACTTGTCTTTGTCTCTTAGCTTTTTTTCACTCAGAATCTCATTGAAGTTTTCACAAATTATTTATTTGTTCTGCAAGATAAGCAATGTTTAACTCATTTATTGTAATAGATGTATAAAGTCTTTTAGATAATTTAATTTTAAATTGACGTAAAGTTGTATTTGATCTATAAGATGATCAAGCATTTGTTCAGGTACGCTGACCCCTTACAGGTAAACCAAATGCATGTCTTAAACCTCTGTAAGAATTTACTAAATCTAACATAAATATATTAAAAATATTTTTTTTTTTCAAGTCTTTATTTTCTGGTACAATTGATAACAATAACTTGTAAACTGATACAATTTTAGAAGTTTTTAAATCTTTAGACTTTTTATCAAGTCTTGATTCTAAACGCGATACCAATATAAGATATAATTTTTTAGAAAAACCGTAACAAGAATATTTAAAAAAAAATTCCTGAATAGAATAACTTGAATAAAATATACAACCATTTATTTTCTTTCCTTCACGCAAAAATTAATAAAACTATACTTTATAGTAAAATTATAATAATTTAAAAATTTAAATACTTTTTTTGATTTACTAAAGTAAAAAACTGTTTTTTAACAAATTTATTATTTTTTTTTTTTTTTAAAAATATTGTTGGTATTTTTTTTAAAAAAAACTTTTTTTTAAGATTTCTTAATCCTTTTCTTTTCTTTATTTTAAAATAAAAAAAAAAAAAAATTGACACTAATATGTAGTTATTATATTTAACTAAAAAAACTTTAGAGAAATTATATTTTTTAGTAGTTGATTTTTTTTTTAAAAAAGTTTTTGTTTTAAATTGTAATTTTTTTGGAGATTTTTTCAAAAAATTTTTAAAAAAATTTACTTTTTTTTTATTTTGTAAAAATTTTTTTGAAAAAAAGTAAGAAAATATTTTTTCAGAAAAAATAAAACCTATTATATCTTCCAAGAAGAGGGTTTTATTAAAAAAAACTTTTTGATCAAAAACGTTGACCCAACAATGGTTCCAGTACATGTATGTACCTAATCTACTTAAAAGAGGTAAGCTTGATTGACCTATTATAAATTAATAATTATCTTTTAGATTTTTTTTGAGGAAAATTAAAAGGTTTTCTAGTAAAGGAAAACTCACCAAACTTATAAGATGTATTATATTTAGATAATATAATTTTATTAAAAATATTACCTTTATATATTTGAACTGCTTTTTTTACAAAAGTTTTTGGTATACTTGATTTTCTAGAAAAAATATTTAACTGCTTAATTTGTTTGAATTTAGATTTAAAAATATTTTTATATATATTTGAACTTAAATAAGTAAATTTTCAACTCGATCTTGCCATTTTATAAAATATTATTTATTTCTTTTAGCTACTCAACCCCATATAGATACTTCAGGTTGGTTAGTTTTTGTACGACCTCCGTGTGGGTGGTCTACTGGATTTCTAGCTACACCCCTATTTTTAGGTTTTTTACCTGTTAAAACACGGATACCTGCCTTACCTAAAATAGTATTAATTTTATTTGGTTGTGAGTTACGACCTAAAAATACAAATGATCAACCTGAAAACATTTTTACTTTTTTTGAGGGTAATACAACCTTACATAAGTTATAATCAGAAAAAAAATCTAATATTTGACAATAAGTACCGTTTGCGGTAGAATATTTACGTGTGTTATTTAAATAGATATTAGAGAAAATGCAGAATTTACTTAAATATTTAAGTAAAACAAAATTACCAGGTAAGTTATTTAGTCAAAAATTTTTTGGTAAGGTAGATGTTTGTACGTATTGACCTACAACCATACCATACAAATACGGCATTACCGAATATGAACCTGTTAGGTGTTTTTTAATTACTAAATGTTTGTTTTTAGATCTAACTAAAGAAGTTATTACAGATATCTGTTTATCTCATCTTGAATTTTTTAATAATGAAACTGTGTTAGTTTTTTTAACATAACTTTTAGAAAACACAGTAACACAACCACTATTATTTCTACCTGCTTTATTTTTAATATTAATTTTAAAAAATTTTTTAATTTTCTGGAATTTTAATAAAAAAATCGATTTTTTGAATCTATGTGTATTTGTTGTAGGTTTATAACTTGTAGTAAAAATACTATTTAATAAAAATTAATATAGATTTGTATAAAGACTTCTTAATATTAAAACTATTTAAGGTTATTTTAGAAAAATTTTTTAAAAAAATATTATCACAAACAAATTTGTTTGATTTTTTCAAAAAAGTATTTCTTTTGAAAGCTAGAACATTTTTTAGTTTTTTATCTTTAAATTTAAGAAAAATAAAACTTTTCTTTTTTAAAAAAGTCTTATTTAAATAATTTTTCAACTTGAATTTTTTAAAGGTATTTATCAAACCCTTGTTTTCTATTAAGTTTCTTTCCTTCTTCATTAATTTGTCTATATACTATTTTTTGTAAATGAATAACACCAAACATAAGTGCTTCAGCTGTAGGAGGACATCCAGGAATATAAATATCAACGGGAATAATTCTATTACAACCTCTAACTACACTATACGAATAATGATAATAACCACCTCCGTTAGCACAACTACCCATAGAGATTACCCATTTAGGGTCCATAGTTTGTTCATAAATTCTACGTAATGCTGGTGCCATTTTATTTGTTAATGTTCCTGCAACTATAATAAAATCTGCTTGTCTAGGTGTTGGTCTAAAAATAATACCAAACCTATCAAAATCATACCTACTAACTGTAGCATGCATCATTTCTACAGCACAACATGCTAAACCAAATGTTAATGGTCAAAAAGAACCTTGTCTTGCTCAAGACACAACTGCTTTTGCAGGTGTAACCACATAATCTACTCTCATTTTATAAACGCCCTATAAAGGATTTAAGATACACGAAATTTACGACGTAATTTTTTCTTCAAAGAATCTGGTTTTTTTACACCATAAATAGATCTTCTTCTTACTTTTCCAATAACAGGGGATAAGTCATAAACACCACGTATACATGAAAAGTGTACACCTGGTAAATCTCTTGCACCTACACCAGATATTAAAACCTCAGAATGTTTTCTAAGGTTGTGACCTTTACCAGGTATATGTGCAACTCTTTGTTTTTTATTTGAAAGTAAAATTTTAACTACAGGTCTTCTTGCTGAATTAGGTTTTCTTGGTGTAGTAATACGAACCTTAACAACAACACCTTTAATTTGAGGTCTACTATTTAAAATAGGGTTAAGTTTTTTTTTAAAAAAACGTCTATGTTTAAAAATTTGTTGTATAGTTGACAAAAAAAATTAAAATAATTAAATTAAATTTTTATAAGAAAGAATATTCAAAAAAATATACAAAATATCTTCAAAATACATTATACCAAAAAAATTCAACAAGTTTAGAAAAACAACAATATTTATTAAATTTTTATTAAAAAATACATGATAACCAGCTACTAATCAATAATTTTGTTGGGTTTTACTAATTAAAAATCTAAGATTTTGAATATAAAAATATATTGAAAAAAAATTTAATAAAGAAAAAAATATCACAAAAATATATTTTTGTGTTAAGAATAAAAAGTTAAATAATAAAAACTTACCTATAAACCCTGCAAGAGGTGGTATACCGGACATAGATAAAAAAACAAGTAATATTGTTATAGAAAAAAAATTATACCTGTTTAAGACTTTTAAATTATTTAATGTTTTTAGTTTTTTAACATCAAAAACAAACAATATTGAGAAAAAAAGATATAGTATAAATACATATATGTATACATTCATATAAATTATAGATATACCATAAAATGGGTTTATTATTAAAGTGTTTGAAATGTTTTGAAAAAACAAATGTAATGGATGAATAGAAGTATATTCCAAATATGGAAACCAAATGTACCAAGAGATACAACAAATATGAAAAACATAAAAACAATGAATATAAATTTCGGTCCACAACATCCTGCTGCGCATGGTGTATTAAGATTAATACTTCAATTAAATGGTGAAATTGTAGAAAAGGCTGATCCTCATATTGGTTTATTGCATAGAGGTTCTGAAAAATTAATGGAAGACAGATTTTATCTACAATCTTTACCTTATTTTGATAGATTTGATTATTGTTCTATGATGGTTCAAGAGCATGCATATGTACTAGCAATAGAGTCTTTATTAGGTACTACAAACTACTCATCAACTTCTTCTCAAATAAGAACTTTATATGATGAATTAACAAGAATTTTAAATCACATGTTGGCTATTGCTTGTCATGCATTAGATGTTGGTAGTATGTCATCTATATTTTGAGCATTTGAAGAAAGAGAGAAAATTATGGAATTTTATGAAAGAGTTTCTGGTGCTAGAATGCATGCAGCCTTTTATAGGCCTAATGAGGTAAACTTAGAATCAATATCTCCTTTTCTTATGGAGGATATATTGGATTTTAGTAGAAATTGTTTCACAACACTTAACGAAATGCATAATATACTTACCTTTAATAAAATTTGAAAACATAGATTGGTTAATATTGGTATTTTCAACTATCAAACTTGTTTAGATTATGGTTTAACCGGTGTTATGTCTAGATCTATAGGTATAAAACGTGATATTAGATTAAGTAAATTAGAGACCTACTCAAATTACTATTTTTTAAATTTTAGAGGTTTTTTAGGTCAACACGGTGACTGTTATGACAGATTTCTAATTAGAATGAATGAGATGGCTGAAGGTTTAAACATAATTAATCAAGTAGTGTATAAAATAAGTAAACACAAAAAGAATAATGAACTTAAAACTAAAAACTTTACAAATATAAGTCCACATAACATTATTAAATATACCAATCCTAGTTTCTGAAATAGAAACAATTTAAAAAATAGTTATAATAGTATGGAAGATTTAATTAAACATTTCAAACATTGAAGTGAAGGTGATAAAATACAACCAAACTGAACATATCAGTCAGTAGAATCACCAAAGGGTGAGTTCGGTGTTTCTTTAGTCTCAAATAATACAAACATGCCTTATAGATGTAAAGTAAGATCACCTGCATACCATAACTTAAATGCATTACCTCAAATATCAAAAGGTCATTTCTTAGCAGATTTAGTAGCTCTAATTGGTACTATTGATGTTGTTTTTGGAGAAGTTGATAGATAAAACATTTAAAACTAAATAAATACAACTATAATCGATGAATAAGAATATCAAAAATATTTTAAGGGAGAAGATAATTCGAATTAATTTAAGAAAAGTAGAAATAAAAAATAAATTGTTAAAAAGTTTAATACAAAATAATAATATTACTAACATTATTAAAATATATGCAAACTACACAATCAATAAAAATAAAAATACATCTGTTTCAAGAAAAAATAAAATATGTTTTTATACGGGTAAAAGAGGTAGTGTGTTATATAAATTCAACTTTTCTAGATACACTATTAAAAAGTTAATTTTGCAAAACAGATTAACTAACTTTAAAAAAAATAATTGATAAATAATGTTTTTTAAAAAAACTTTGCATCTACATAACTATAATTTAAGTATCTTTAAAAATAAAAACCTAATTTATTTGTATATATACAATCATAATTATTATTGTCTAATAAAAATATCTACAAAAGAAATAAAGTTTAATTTAAAAAATGAAAATACATTTGAATTATTATATAATAAACCACAAATGTTTGATATAAGTCAAAAAATTGTAAAATTTATCAAACAATTTTGTATTTGTGAATTCTCAAAGATAAAGTTTACTGGAAAAGGTTACAAAATAAAAAAAAATACAACCAACAACATACAACTTTTATTTAACAGAGCTCATATAACCAATATATGGTATAAAAATATTACTATACTAAAACTAAAAAAATACAAAATGTACGTAAATTATACCAATTTTAACGAAAAAATATTAAATACAATACTTTCTGTAAGACCTGTAAATATTTTTACTAAAAAAGGTTTAAGGTCTGCAAGACAGATCCTACTAAAAAAAAAAGGTAAAAAATAATTTTTTAAAAAAAAATCAAAAAAGTAAAACCAAGTGTACCTGTAAATGTTCATACAGGTGTATGTTTTATATCTAATTTTGTAGTTCTTGTAGTTAAACTATGTTTACCAAAATAAAAAAAATATCTTCTTTTTTTTGCACTACCACTTACACCAATTTTACCTTTAATATTAAATAATACACCAAGTATACCTAAATAATTAAATAGTGGTTTAAATACATCCTTCATCAACTTTCTAAAGCCTAAAAAAATTTTTTTATGATTTTTAATTGATGATCTTTCTAGTGTTTTTCTAAAAAAATTTACAAAAATAGATGAGTCTTTTAGAATTAAAGAGTAATAAATTACACCAATAATTTGTTTAGATATTTTCAAATTTTTTTTAAAGTATTTGATAAAAAATTTTCTTTGACCTATTTGTTTTATAGGTAATTTATTAGTACCCTTTTTTATGTTTAAAATTAGTTTTGTTTTAAAAAAAGATTCAAGAAAAAAAAGTAAAAACTTATTAAGAAATGTAAATAAATTTTTTTTTAAAGATTGTTTAAATGATTTAAAAAGTTTTATTTTAGTTAAGGATTTTGATAAAAAAAAGTTTGTTAATTTAACATTAGGTAATTTAGTGTTAAAATTAAAAGGTGTACTTATCTTTATTGGTAACTTATTAAAATTATCCATAACTTGAACATTTTGTAGAAAAAAATCTTTATTATGTACTAATGAAATTAGATTTTTTTTTGGTAAAAAGTTGTTTACTTTGTTAAGTTTGATTAAAAAGAAAATATTTATTTTCAAAAAAATTAATAAATTTATTTATTCAACCATTGGTTTCTGTTTGACCTGTACAAACCATAATAGGATGATTTCTCGAAAAGAGGTTTTCACTTCAACGATCCTTTATTAAAATAACTATAGTATATAAATTTTTTAGGATATTGAAATATCAATAATATGAAAGATTTTAAATTAAAGAGTAGAGTTTTAGCGTAGATATCAGATTTACCTAAAGTAACTTTGTTACTACCTAAATAAGTAGTATAGGTTAAGATTACTGTAGATAAAAATAAATAAAATAGAAATACTGTTAGTGTATAACTTAAATAAAAAAAAATAAAATCACTGAAAACTAAAAAAGAAAAAATAAATACTAACAACAACATTATTGTCCGGAATTGGGTTTGAACCAACGACCTTCAGCTTTTCAGGCTGACGCTCTACCACTGAGCTATCCGAACTATAAAAACGTATCAAAATAATTTAAAAAAAAAATAAAAAATAACTAAAATTAGAAACTAAATAACCTAATCATAAAAATATAAAATGTTTTCAATTTAATTGTGTTATTTGGTCAAATCTATATCTAGGTAGAGTACCTCTAATCGCAATAGCGATCAAACAAACTATTAAGGTTTTAAATGTTAAAATAATGTAACACACAAAAATAAATAAAAATTATAAAGAGTAAATTAAATAACCAACGATTAAAGAAGTGAAGACGAAAGTCTCCATTAATGCAAAACCCATTAATGTTGCGTTGAATAAATTTTCATTCTCTTCTGGGTTTCTAGCTACAGCTAAGTTATAACAACCAAATAAAATTCCTGTTCCTAATACAGCAAAAGCAATAGGTGTCATACAACCACCGAGTACATAAGTTTTAACAGCTAAAACTAATAACATGTTATAATTAATAATTAAAATTAAAATTTGAAGAATTTTTTAAAAACTGATGTTTTTAGTTTAAAAAGGTATGACTGTTTTCAATCTAAGAATGAGAATATTAAAGATTTATATAATCTAGTTTTAAATTTTCCATCAGGAAACTTATTACTATAATAATGTAATTGCTTATAAGCACTTTTTAGTCTTTTTAGGTTATTTTTATAGACGATTTTTATCAAATACTTTTGTTTTGTTTTTTTTCTTAATTTTTTAGGAATTAAAACAGATTTAACTATAAAAGGTGGTTTGATTAAATTGATAGTAAGATTAAATATATAAGTATAATTTAATTTTTTAACAATTACATCATCAACAACTCACTTTATATTTGGGTGACTTAATTGTATATTTTTTTGATTTAAGTAGATGTACTGTACTAAACTTTTAATTACATAACCTAATAATAACTTATTTTTAACCAAAAAACCATTATTAGTTATAAAACTACTAAAAGAATTAATACTAGTACTATGTGCTGAATTCGCATCTATATAATAGGTAGTTTTATAATTTTTAAAAAAAATGTTTTCATCTACTTTTACCTTATAATATTTTATAGGGTTTTTATTGGTTTGTTTAAAGAATTTCAAAATCTACAAACAATTACTAAACTAAATAAAGTAATTGTGACAATTATTTAAAAATTTAACCGGCGCTACCAAATCGTTTTTTATAATGCTGCTACAAATGCTGTTAAAAACCCAATAGTATTAATAATTGTACTATAAGTAAAAAATGCTTTTAAAAAACTAACATCAAATAACAATACAATTGTATAACACGAACCTACAAATAATAATAACACTAGAATTAAATAATAATAAATAACATAAGTTGCAATAAAATCTGATAAGAAATATAAAAAAAATATAAAAAAAACCACAAAATAATATGTTGTGTAAAAGAATATAGATAGTAAAGGTATACCTTTATAAACCTCAATTTTAAATAGGTGAAATGGTGTTACACCTAATTTAAAAAATATACTAAACAGAAACACCGATACAAGTATTCTATGTAGGATTGTGTTTGTAAATGATACATCTAAAATACCTGTTGTGGTAATATATTGTATAACATACCAATCACTAGTACCATACATATAAAATAAGTTTATATAAAAATAAATAATAAATATTGTTGAAAAGAAAGTAACCCAGTATTGAAAAAAAATCATATTAATGTAACTCTGGGGTATATTATTATTAATATTTTTTATTTTATTTTGGTTTTTAAACCAAATCTTAGAAGATATTAATTTATATAACAGTACAACAGAAATAAGTTCTAATAAGAATAAAAAGGTAAATACAGTATTGACTAAAAAAAGTAATGGTAATAAAACTACTAAATTATTAATACTAAATAAGTAGTCTATAGATTTAACTAGATTTGTTTTCTTTAAAACAGATTTTAATAGAAAATATATTGAGAACCCAACAAACAAAAATAAATATATTAGATATAAAGTAAAATTTGTCAAATTAAAATGATTAAATCAAATAATAGAATTTCTACCATGTAGTGTATATATATTTGTAAGTAATAATATTAAAATATAATAATAAAAATCTACAAAAGCACTGTTTGAGTTCACTTTAATAATATTTATATTTGTAGAAACCTCAGTGCTTGTTTTTAAAAAGTTATTATTAACCTTAAAAAAAAACAATCATGAAAATAATAATAAAAATGTTGGTGTTAAAAAAAAATAAAAATCATCGAATGTTAATGTAAACAAAAAAAATTAAAATAATTTGTATGAATTTAAAAAAAAAAAGTCGCTACAAACATACACATTTGTATTTATATAATTGGTATTAAAAAATATTTTATTTGATATATAGTAAAGGTATTGTATGTACATAATCACAAGGAATGGCTTCTTTAATTTATTTAAAAAAATTTTAATTGTGTTTAATTTTTTTTTTGAAAATGTATAATATATATAATACTTGTTATACAAATAAAATTAAAATAATTTATTAAAGTTTTAATATATCTTTCACTGAAACAAAACACTTAAAAGAAAATTTGTTTTTAGAAAGGACATTTGAACCTATTTTGGTAAAAAACTTATCTAGGTTAGAAAAAAAATTAACTGAATTTAAAATGTGTAATTTTTTTATATTATTTGGGTGGTATGAATTTATTAGTATATTATTGAATAAAAAAAAAACCCTCAACCTAAAAATTTCATGAAAAATTTGGTGAAAAAATTTTTTATGTCTAGATGGTGCCTTTAAAAGATTTGTTAAAATTTTTTTTTTTTTACTTATTAAAATTGTAACTTTACATGTTTGTAGGAACAGTTTTGAAAAAAGTAAAAATATAACCATATTTTTTATAAAAATATTTTTATTTGAGTTCTTCTTAGAAAAACTATTTTTAATTTTAAAATTACTTTTAAAATCTATTTTAATTAACATTCAATATCTACAACAATTAGATTAAAAATGAAGTTTAAATTTACTTTTTATATTTTTTAAAAAATAAATCATTTTCACAATTATTACGATTTAAAACATAATATGTGTTTAAAAAAAAATTACTATAAATTGTTACAGGTATGGATACCTTTTTATTAAAAATTTTTTTTAATTTTATTAAATCTTTTAGATTAAACCCAATGAACTCAAATAAATTGTGATTTTGAAATGTTCTCACACAATACCTTGCTAGTGCACCTTTACCTTTACCCATTCTAGCATTCTTAGATTTTTTAGTTAGTGGGTAATTTTTGTGTAAAAATAACCAAACTTTTTTAGAAATGCTTTTTTTGAATAAAAAATATTTTTTAAGACTTTTTTTAAAATTATATAAGTATATGTACTCTATATTATAACTTTTATCTAAAGTAAAAGAAAAATCACCAAACTTTAAGTTAGGTAATTTATATCCTATTGAGTAACGTTTTTTAAATGATGGTGTTTCACGATTTTTTATATTAAATCTCATATAAATGGAGCTATTTTTAAAATATATATTATATGGTACATTGATTTTTATTTTTATGTTCGACATCAATGTTCTTTAAAACTTTTAAGTTTTTTTTTAAAAAATATTTTAAAATTTTTTGAAAAAACTCTTGTTTGGTTTTGAAGACCTTTAATCACGACTACCTACCAAAGATCTTTTGATGAAGTACTGTAATCTTGCAACACCCCAAGGACATTGATGTGTGTTCATCATACCCTATAAATATATTTTTTTAAAAAATTTTAAAATATTTTTTTAAAATATTTTTTTAAGGTAATAACTATAATTATATAACTTTAACAAACTCTAGTGTTTATAAAAGGCTTCTATTATACCATTACTTACAACATCAATACAACCACTGTAGTTTGAATAGTTTGTAGTAGAAAGATTTTTTAGTATATACAAACCACTAAGTTTATGTTGTATAGGTATTATTCGAAACATTATTAAATATGTTGTTGTACTCTAGATAGAGTAAATATATTTGGTAAATACTTACATACAAGTAAACATATGTATATATTTTACTTTGTTGTAATTATTATTAAGTAATCCTAGTTCATTTATTGAAAGGATTACCTTTTATTGATATAATGTAAAATACAAAAGACATTATTGTAGGTAGTAGGTTTTAACTTTAAATACATTTATGTAGATACAAATTATAAAAATAAGTATATCTCTATATTATATATATTATTTATAAATTATACTATATATTTTATATATTTATTATATATATCTATACTATATATTTTATATATTTATTATATATATCTATACTATATATTTTATATATTTATTATATATATCTATATTATAA
>Ga0315907_10003228_pt1 | contig 19471 bp, 17 predicted proteins | sample LakEriMetagenome_3_FD_203525 | JGI IMG/M metagenome (GOLD analysis project Ga0315907, IMG submission 203525) | Freshwater fungal communities from buoy surface, Lake Erie, Ohio, United States - Buoy 12 MA123 | ecosystem: Environmental > Aquatic > Freshwater > Lake > Lake biofilm | place: USA... | reverse complement strand
GTTGTTGATAGCCTCTTCATAATATTTCATATAATCATCCCAACGTTCGCGTTCTTTTAAATCACCAGTTGAGAATTTCCAATTGTCTTCCGGATTTTCTAATCGCTTCAATAATCTTTTTCGCTGTTCTTCTTTGCTCATGTGAAAATAAAACTTCAAAATAAGCGTTCCGTTATGGGCAATATGCTTTTCAAAATTATTGATTTGCTCCATTCTGTCTTGCCAAAATTTTGGTGTAATATCTTCCACTTTTTCAATTCTAGGCAAGTTTTCAAACATAATATATTCGGGATGAACGCGTGTTACCAAAACATTTTCATAGTGCGTTCTATTAAAAACAGCAAACTTTCCTTTCTCGGGTAAAGCCAAATAATGACGCCATAAATAATCGTGCTCTAGTTCGGTTGAATTAGGTGTTTTAAAACTATGAACTACTACTCCTCTTGGATTGAATTCTTTAAATACCTCTCGAATTAAACTGTCTTTTCCACTCGTGTCCATACCTTGCAAACAAATTAAAACAGCGTGTCTATTATGTGCATACATAGCATCTTGACGTTTGCTTAGCTTTCCTTGTATTTTTATAAGCTCTTCTACTTTCTCATCATCATCGACATCAATGTTCAACTCTGTTGGAAGATTTGACAATGAAATAGAATGCAATACTCTAAAATCATCTGGATTTATGCTTTTCATAACGTAAGTTTTTATATTTGTAAACTTATGGAAAAATTTCAACTTTCATTACTGTTCAAAATCATAGGAATAGGTTCTGCCTCTGGTTTAGTTTATTATCAAGACAAACTTTTTATTATTTCAGATAATAGCACCTTTCTTTATGAATATACTATTTCAAATGAAAACTTGAAGAAAATAGCATTGGTCGAAAATCCTCAAGAAAATATCATTAAAAAAGACAAACCCGATTTTGAATCAATAACTATTTTTGAAAAAGACATAGTCATACTAAGTTCTGGTTCTACTGAAAAAAGGAACAAGGTTATTCAATATAAAACGTTATCAAAAAATGTTAAAGAGAAAGACTTTACCGAACTTTATCAAAAAATCAAAAGTCAACTCAATATCAAGGAAGATGAATTGAATATTGAAGGATTGATAGCTACAGATAAAACCATTTATTTTTTTCAAAGAGGTAATGGAATCAATAGCAAAAACGGAATAATTTATGCCAATGATGAAATTGAAAATCAAAAATTCAACTTTATTCCTTTTGATTTACCGAAAATAAAAAATGTAGCAACTACTTTTACTGATGCTATTTTGGTAGAAGATAAAATCTACTTTCTAGCTTCTGCAGAAGATACAACTTCAACTTATGATGATGGCGAAGTTTTGGGAAGTATTGTCGGAATCATCGATTTTAAAACTTTTAAACTCGAAAGTACTCTTCAAATTACTAACAATCATAAATTTGAAGGATTGACATTATTCAAAAAAACAGCAACTCAAATCGAATTGCTGCTTTGTGAGGATAATGACACGGAAGTTTTGGAAACTAATATTTATAGATTAATTTTAGAAGAATAAGTATTATTTCTCAATTTCCTTCAGACTTTCCATCTTCTTATGCGCCAAGAAACCTTTGATATCTTCAAAATGTTCTTTCACTCGTTTGTTTCCAAATTCGAAAACTTTAGTCGCTAATCCGTCGAGGAAATCCCTATCGTGAGAAACTAATATCAGCGTGCCGTCAAAGTCTTTAAGCGCTTCTTTAATGATGTCTTTTGTCTTCATATCCAAATGGTTAGAAGGCTCATCCAGAATTAATAGGTTAACTGGCTCCAATAACAATTTTATCATCGCCAAACGCGTTTTTTCGCCACCCGAAAGCACTTTTACTTTCTTCTGAATATCATCACCATGAAACATAAAAGCACCCAAAATATTCTTGATTTGTGTTCTTACATCGCCAACTGCAATGTTATCAATCGTTTCAAAAATAGTCGCATTTTCATCTAATAATGAAGCTTGATTTTGAGCAAAATAACCAATTTGTGAATTGTGTCCAACCTCAACATTTCCGCTATTTATTTCGATTTCTTTCATGATGGCTTTAATCATCGTCGACTTTCCTTCTCCGTTTTTACCAACGAACGCTACTTTTTGTCCGCGCTCAATAACCATATTGGCGTCTTTAAAAATCAAATGATTTCCATACGATTTTTCTAAATCACGAACGATTACAGGATATTGACCGGAACGAACCGATGGTGGAAATTTGAGCTTTAATGCCGAATTGTCAATTTCGTCCACTTCAATTGGAACAATTTTTTCTAACATTCGAACTCTAGATTGAACCGCATCTGTTTTAGAAAAAGTACCGCGAAAACGTTCAATAAAAGCTTGATTATCGGCAATGAATTTTTGCTGTTCGTCATATGCTTTTTGCTGGTGCACTCTTCTGTCCTTTCTTAACTCTAAATAGTGCGAATATTTGGCTTTGTAATCGTAGATTCTTCCCATCGTCACTTCGATAGTACGATTGGTAATATTATCGACAAACGCTCTATCGTGAGAAATGACCATTACGGCTTTTGCCTGGTTGATTAAGAAATCTTCCAACCACTGAATACTATCCATATCTAAGTGATTCGTCGGCTCATCAAGCAAAATTAAATCGGGTTGTTTCAACAAAATTTTAGCTAATTCGATTCGCATTCTCCATCCGCCCGAAAATTCAGAAGTTGGGCGATTAAAATCGTCTCGAACAAATCCTAGTCCTTTCAAAACCTTCTCTACTTCGGCTTCATAATTGACTTCTTCAATCGAATAGTATTTTTCACTTAACTCTGAAACTTTTTCAATCAGCTTCATGTACTCATCACTTTCATAATCAGTTCGTATAGTTAGTTGCTCATTGATTTCGTCAATTTCATCTCTCATTTTGAAAACTTCAGCGAAAGCTTTGGACGCTTCTTCTATAACTGTACAATTATCTGCAGCCAGTAAATGCTGCGGCAAATAGGCAATTACAGCTTCTTTGGGAGCAGAAATTATTCCACGTGTAGGTTTGTTTTCTCCGGCAACAATCTTAAGTAAAGTTGATTTTCCGGCACCGTTTTTACCCATAAGGGCAATTTTATCGGTTTCGTTGATGGCGAAAGTTACCTCGCTAAAAAGAGTGGTGCCGCCAAATTCAACGGCAATGTCATTAACAGTAATCATATAGCATTTTTTGAAGCGGCAAAGATATAATATTAAATACTCAATCGAAACTCTTCAATTATAGGGTTTGCTTTGCCAAAATCAATTTCCTGAATGAATAATTCGACTGCTTTTGCTGTTTGTATGCTTGGCAAAACATTAGCTTGATTATTATTTCTAATGACCACGTTGATATCAGCTTCGTCAAGTCTTTCTTTTAAGGTAACCGCCAGAATTTCTTCTCCAGAAAATATTTTTATTAAGCCCATAAACTTACTCTTTTAAAATTTTTATTATTTGATTGATTTCGTCTGCACTTATTTTTAAAAAATACATACCATTTGAAAAGCTGATAAGAGAAATTTCATTTGAGCTATTTGTTAAACTATTGCTAGAAATAACTTTCCCAGAAATATCACACAGTTGATATTTAATATCATTTTTGTAACTTTTCCAATGAACTTTTATACTATTTGAAGTTGGATTAGGCGAAATTGAAAAGAACTCTTGTCCATGTTCAGTATTTGAAAGATTAGTAACGGTAATAGTTTTGACTATTTCATCCCAACTTTTATTATTGTTTTCAACGTACAATTTTACTTGGTAAGTACCTTCGGTAGAATAAAGATGCGTTGGACTTTGTTCATTACTAAAATTTCCATCACCAAAATCCCACCACCAAGCCAATCCACCAGTACTGTTATCAGTATAAGTAACTGAAAGATTATTAGAATTCCATATATAATCAGCTAAAGGCTTATGCTGTCTCCATAAAAACTGAACAATTTTATTAAATACAATTGGCCAATAGCTGTTCCCTCCTATTCCATTACTCCAATTCCCATTAGTTGTTCCGTAAAACTCATGACCTTGTCCTGGAACAAAATAAGTTTCTTTATTAGTAAAACCTAAGACATCTAATTTGGTATTTATAGGGTTGCTCCCATCAGCTTGTGGCAGGGAAGGATAACCAAAAGGACTCCCTGTGTTAAATGGCACTACTGTATCTGCTTCACCATGAACTAATAAAATTGGGGTGTTATTATCCTGTGTTATTAAGCTTGTACTTTGAACAGCTCCCCAAAGCGAAACTACAGCATCAGGCTTACCATTAAATAAAAGATTAGTTCCAATATCTAAAGGTCCTAAATCAGGAGCAGTAGATGTTATGTTATAAGTAGTTGTTCCTGCAAATGCTGGCTTTTCTGCTACAGTATCCAAATAAATTGAATGAAGCGCTATAAAACTACCTGCACTGCTGCCAATAAAGTAAATCTTGTTAGGATCAACACCATACAAGGCGGAATTGGCTCTCATATAGCGAATGGCTGCTCTTCCATCCTGTAAACCACGATATACAGCTCTTGTGCCACGCATAGGTGCATTATCAAAAATTGAAAAACCTAAACGATAATCTATTGTGGCTGTTACATATCCTTTTTTGGCTAAAAGATCACAAAAAGCCATCATGTCATTCACATTTCTGTTTCCAGAAAAAAAACCTCCTGAATGAGCAAAAATTATAGCTGGTCTGAGTGTAAAACTATCTCCAGTTGGTTTGAAAATATCCATAACCAAATTCTGTAAAGTTGTACTAGCTTCATTACTATAAAATGGACCATTTAATGCCGGAGCTGAACCATATACTACATTTGTAATTGATGTTGATGATGAAAACAAGTCATTTGTATAACGAAATTCTTGTGACCAAGATTGCATTTGTATACACAAAAACATTAAGAATCCAATTTTTAATTTCATGATTTAGATAATTAATCAATTAGTAATATTATTAAACAAAGCAGATTTACTCTTCCTCCATCTCAAAGAAAAGAGGTTCAATCATAACTTTATCGGCTAACGACTCTACTCTTTCGGTAATTTGAGAACAAAAGAACAAGCGTTGTGTTTTTTCAATACTATTAGATAAACGAAGTACAACAGCGTCCATTCTACTTCTAAATAATACTTCAGCATCATCAACAACCATTAACTTAATAGTGTTGCTGTTAAATCCGGCAGATGAAAACATAGCATTAATTTTATTTGGGGTTCCAATCAAAATATCTAATCCCATTGAAACCACATTTTTATCATAATCGATATCTCCTTTGTCATGAACGCCCAAAATACTCAAATCAGTATAAGTGCCATACTTAAGAAACAATTCTTCCATTTCTAAAACCTTTTCCTTGTTCTCAACAATAATTAAAGCTCTAGTACTTTCGTCTAAGGTTTTTTCTAATTTCTGAATGACATTTAAAACGATAGTAGTAGTTTTTCCGGTTCCTCCGGCCGATTGAATTACGGCATCAGCACCACTTTTAATGGTTGAAAACGTTTGCTGTTGCATTTCATTGGCTTCGGTTAAACCGTTTTCAATGAGTGCTTTTTGGAGGTTAGGGTTTATTTTTTTTAAGTTCATTTTAAGGGATAAGTTAAAAGAGATAAGGGATAAGGCTTACACCTATTCCCTTGTCTCTTTATTTCGACGCAAACAGTTTTACATCAGTTTCTGAAATTTCACTTCCTCCAAGAATTATCAATCGTTCAACCACATTTCGAAGTTCACGTATGTTTCCTGTCCAATCGTATTCCTGTAATAAATTAACAGCTTCTTTAGAAAAAGATTTAGCCGTATTTCCTTGTTCTTCTGCAATCTTTGCAGCAAAATGTTCAATCAACAATGGAATATCATCTCGTCTGTCATTCAATGAAGGCACTTTAATTAAAATTACCGCTAAACGATGATACAAATCTTCTCTGAATCTTCCTTCCTCGATTTCCTTTTTCAAATCCTTATTAGTTGCAGCAACAACTCTTACATTGATTTTGATGTCTTTATCGGCTCCAACTCTTTGTATCAAGCTTTCCTGTAAAGCTCTTAAAACCTTGGCTTGCGCCGAAAGGCTCATGTCTCCAATTTCATCAAGGAAAATAGTTCCGCCATCGGCAGCTTCAAATTTTCCTGCTCGGTCTTTCACTGCAGAAGTAAAGGCTCCTTTTACATGCCCGAATAATTCACTTTCTATAAGTTCAGAGGGTATCGCAGCACAATTCACTTCAATCATTGGAGCATCAACTCGTTCACTTTTTTCGTGTAATTGATGAGCTACTAATTCTTTACCGGTTCCGTTTGGACCTGTAATCAAAACTCTAGCATCGGTTAAAGCTACTTTTTCAATCATCAGTTTGATTTGATTGATGGGTTCGCTTTCGCCAATGATTTCGTAATTTTTGGATACTTTTTTCTTTAGTATTTTATTTTCAACCACCAATTGCTTTTTGTCTAAAGCATTGCGAACTGTATTCAAAAGTCTATTCAAATCGGGTGGTTTTGAGATATAATCAAACGCGCCAAGACGCATTGTATTAACCGCTGTTTCTAAATCGCCGTGTCCAGAAATCATCACCATTGGAATTTCTGGTTTGATTTTTTTGACGGCTTCTAGCAATTCTTCGCCATTCATTTTTGGCATTTTGATGTCGCAAAGTACTAAGTCGTAATCTTCATTTTTGATTTTTTCAAAACCAATTTTTCCGTCTTCAGCTTCGTCAACTTTATAAGTAACGCTTTCCTCTGAAAGTATTTTTATCAAAACTCTACGGATAGATACTTCGTCTTCGATGATTAATATTTTGGGCATTTCGATGATTTTATATGATTGCAAAGTTAATCATGTAAAGCGTTATTTCAATGAATTTAATTTCAAATTCAAATCAAACTAAAAATAATCGACATCCAATTAGATTTAATACTTTTGCATTACAAAACGAACAACTATGTCAACAGCAAAAAAAGATTACAAAAGAATAACCACAAAGTCATTATTTGACATGAAAGCCAATGGTGAAAAAATATCGATGTTAACAGCATATGATTTTACTATGGCAAAAATTGTAGATACAGCAGGTGTTGATGTGATTTTGGTAGGCGATTCTGCCAGTAATGTTATGGCTGGGCATGAAACTACTTTGCCAATTACATTAGACCAAATGATTTACCATGCATCAAGCGTTGTTCGTGCAATTGAACGTGCTTTGGTTGTAGTTGATTTGCCTTTTGGAAGTTACCAATCGGATCCAAAAGAAGCCTTGCGTTCGGCAATTAGAATCATGAAAGAAAGCGGCGGACATGCTGTAAAACTAGAAGGCGGAAGCGAAATCAAAGAAAGCATCAAACGCATTTTAAATGCCGGAATACCAGTAATGGGACATTTGGGTTTAACTCCACAATCTATATACAAATTTGGAACTTATACCGTTCGAGCTAAAGAAGAAGCTGAAGCAGATAAACTAATTGAAGACGCAAAATTGTTAGAACGAATTGGATGTTTTGCCTTGGTATTGGAAAAAATACCGGCAAGTTTAGCCGAAAAAGTTGCTAAAACTATTTCCATTCCTGTAATCGGAATTGGCGCTGGTGGTGGTGTTGACGGGCAAGTGTTGGTTATTCACGATATGCTTGGAATGAATAATGAATTTAGCCCGAGATTTTTAAGACGTTATTTAGATTTATACGAACAAATGACCAAAGCTATAGGGAATTATGTTGCCGATGTTAAATCAAAAGATTTTCCAAATAAGAATGAACAGTATTAATTCAGATTTTTAGATTGTTGGATTTGTAGATTAATAAAATTATGCACAGATTTAAAGATTTAGAAATTTGGAAATTAAGCAGGAAGTTTTGTTCAGAAATTTACATTACGACTTCAAGTTTCCCAGACAATGAAAAATTTGGGTTAACAAATCAATTGAGGAGAGCTTCAGTCTCAGTTCCTTCAAATATTGCAGAAGGATGTTCAAGAACTAGTAATAAAGACTTTTTAAGGTTTCTTAAAATTGCAATTGATTCTATATATGAAATTGAAACACAATTGTTAATCTCTTTTGATTTAGGATACATAGATCAATTAAAACTAGATGAATTGATTCATGATTTAGATGTAATCATAAAAAATGATATCTAAATTTCGTTCTAAATTAAAAATCTAAAAATCCAACAATCTAAAAATCTATTTTGAAAATAATTTCCACCAAAGATAACCTGCAAATTCTTCATGAAGACAATCATATAATTGTCATCAACAAACGTGTTGGCGATATAGTTCAGGGCGACAAAACCGGTGACAAACCTTTGTCGGAAGTGGTTAAAGAATACATCAAAGATAAATACAACAAACCCGGAGAAGTCTTTCTTGGCGTGGTTCATAGATTGGACCGTCCAACAACTGGTATTGTAGTTTTTGCCCGAACCTCTAAAGCATTGACTCGATTGAATGAAATGTTTAGCAATAGAGAAACACAAAAAACCTATTGGGCGATTGTGAAAAACAAACCCGATAAAGAGCAAGATACTTTAATTCATTTTTTGAAAAGAAACGAGAAAAACAATACTTCCAAAGCTCATATAAAAGAAGTTCCTGAAAGCAAAAAAGCTAGTTTGGAATATAAAATAATCAAAACTTTAGATAATTATTTTGCGCTTGAAATCAATCTGCATACAGGAAGGCATCATCAAATTAGAGCTCAATTGGCAGCTATTGGTTGTCCTATAAAAGGTGATTTAAAATATGGCTTTGACCGAAGTAATCCAGATGGAGGAATACATCTTCATGCACGCAAACTTAATTTTACTCACCCTGTTTCAAAAGAAGCAATAGAAATTTTTGCGCCTACACCAAAAGATGCTATTTGGAACTCAATTTAAAAGTAAAGTTGTATATTTACTTTTAGTTGTTAACCCATAAAATTATACCTGTAATGAAAAAAATAATTTTATTCTTCAGTTTACTGCTTGGTTTTTGCTGTTTTGCACAAGACCATTTCTCAGGAATTAGTACTTCCAATCGTGTTGGAATTTTAAACGGAGCTATTAATCCAGCTGAATTTTCCAATCTTTCGAAAAAATTTGAAATTAACTTCTACGGTCTTAGTTTCGATGTTTCAAATAACAAAATTGGTTTCAATGATTTAACCTCCGACACTAATCTTGAAGATTTAATTTTTACTGGAACTGAATCAGTGAATATGCGAATTGATGGGCAAATACTAGGTCCAAGTTTTGCTATGAAATGGAGAAAATGGGGATTTGGCATTACTACAAAAGCCAACGTAAAATTTGATGTTATAGATGTAGATACTGCATTAGGAAATGCTATTTTCAACAATGATTTAACCCTAAACTCCACTTTATTAAACCAATCTGGAAATCAACGATTATCTGGAACTTCCTATGGCGAAGTGGGTTTGTCTGTTGCAAGAAATGTTTTTGAAAATGACAAACATCGATTTGATGTTGGGATTACATTAAAATTTTTATTTCCAGGTTCGTATTCTAATTTTGGTTTGAGTAATTTAAATGGAACCATAACACAAAACGCAAGTGGTGCTTTTTTAACAACAACAGAACCTGCCACTTTAAACATTGCCTATTCTGGAAGTTTAGCAGATAGCTTTTCTAATTTTAACGATTATACTAAATCTATTTTTGGTGGATTAAACGGGGTTGCAACGGATATTGGAGTTAATTATCAATGGAAAGATGGTAAAGACAAATACAAAATTAAAGGTGGTCTTGCCATTAGAAACATTGGAAGTATGACTTTTAAAGATGATAATAATTACAATACAAATTACACTCTTTCGATTCCTTCTAGTAATCCTTTAGATTTAAGTTTATTTGAAAACATTAATAATTTGAGTGAGGTTGAAGACGTACTATTTAACAATAATTATCTCAGTATAAATAATCAAAATAAAACCGACTTTAGAGTAAATTTACCAACATTGTTAACGATGTATGCCGATTTTAAAATTGTTTCAAAAGTTTTTGTTACTGGTTATTTGCAGCAAAAAATGAAAAAAGATGATGGCAACGACCAAATTACAGCACGCAATATTTTTTCTGTTACTCCAAGAGTTAACTTAGGCTTTTTCGAGGCCTATCTTCCTGTTTCCACAGATGATGTTTCAGGAACTAATGTTGGTTTCGGTTTTAGATTAGCTGGTTTTTATCTTGGATCCAATTCCATCATCACTTCCTTAGCAGATGGAAAACAAGCTAATATTTATACCGGCTATCGATTTGCATTTTTATAAAATATTAAAGTTGAATTATAAACGTTAAAGACTAAAATTGCTGAACCAATTCAGTCAAGTTATGAATTTTAAAACCGATATAAATTACCGAAAACGGTCACTAATAAAGTTGCTTAATTCTGTTATTTTGCATGAGCAAGATATCATAGACGCACTTTATAAAGATTTCAAAAAATCTGAATTCGAAGTAATAATAAGTGAAACATCTTATATTATTTCTGAACTAAATCAGACAATTAAAAACATCAATTCATGGGCAAAACCGCAATTGGTTTTGCCTTCTCTTTTAAATTTTCCTTCTACCGATTATATCTATAAAGAACCTTATGGCAAAGTATTGATACTTGCGCCTTGGAATTATCCTTATCAATTGGCTTTATGCCCTTTAATTGCAGCTGTTGCAGCAGGTAATCAAGTGGTAGTTAAGCCTTCTGAATTAACTCCGAATACTTCTAAAATTGTTGCTAAAATAATTAACGAAGTATTTGATAAGAATCATGTAGAATGTATTGAAGGTAATGCAGAAGTAGCTAAAGAATTATTATCACAACACTGGGATTATATTTTCTTTACTGGTAGTGTTGCTGTTGGTAAAATAGTAGCAAAAGCTGCCGCAGAAAACTTAACTCCAGTTACACTAGAATTAGGCGGAAAAAACCCTTGCATTATTGATGAAACAGCCAATTTAAAACTAGCCGCCAAAAGAATCGTTTGGGGCAAATTTCTTAATGCTGGTCAAACTTGTATTGCACCTGATTATCTATTGGTTTCCAAAAAAGTAAAGACCACTTTTATTGAATTATTAAAAACAGAAATCATCAATGCTTATGGAGAAAATCCGGAGGTTTCCACTGATTTTGCTAGAATTATAAACGAAAAAAACTGGAAAAGGCTAACAGAAATGTTAACAAATGAAAATATAATTGCCGGCGGAAAAACAAACAGCCTTGATTATTACCTTGCTCCTACATTAATTGACGAACCAAGTTTGGATAGTTTAGTAATGAAAGATGAAATTTTTGGACCTATTCTTCCCATTCTATCTTACGAATATAAAGCTGATATAGATTCTATTCTTTCAAGATATGAAAAACCATTGTCACTTTATATTTTTAGTAATAATAAAGGTTTTACCAAAAATATTATTCAAAATTATTCTTTTGGTGGTGGCTGTATTAATGATACTGTAATTTACTTTGCAAATAAACGACTGCCATTTGGTGGTGTTGGTCATAGCGGCATAGGAGCCTATCATGGGAAACGAAGTTTTGATACTTTTTCTCATCAAAAATCCATAATAAAAAAAGGCAATTGGCTTGATGTGCCTATAAGATATGCACCTTACAAAGGAAAATTAAAAAATTTGAGACTGTTATTAAAATGGCTATCTTAAAAAAATATAGCTTAGCTAATTATAAAACATATTTTCATATTTTTAAGGTGTTGAATTTTATACCAAAATCAAAATAACCAAATACTATTTGTAAAAATTGAACAATTTACTTTTATTTCATATTGCTAATCTCTCTTTAATAATTATTTTAATAATAACTGTTCTTATCTTACTTTCTCTAGCCATTTGGAAAACTTTTCAAAATAATCTGACACTAAAAGTTGAGTATACTGAATTTGAACCAAAAGAAGATCAATTCAGAATATATTATCTTTTTTTTGGAATTACAATTCCATTAACAGAGACTTTACTTGAAGTTTTTAAAATCCGAACAGAAAGTTATTTGGTTATTAATTATATCATTGGAGGTGTATTTCTTTTATTCTATTTCTTGTGCAATAGTTATCGTTATTTTTTAAAAAATATCAATTTAATTTTCACAATTTTATATTTCATTTATTTCTTATTTATTTCTTACACTGTCTTTTTCAACCCTTTTGAAATTGTCTCGTTTATTACATTAATTATCCTGTTTTTTCTTTCCTATTTTGTTATTGAAAGTATAAAACATTATTGGTTTTTTGTAGTTGCTATTCTACTATTACTTGCTGTTTTTTATCAATTAAATTATATACAAAGTAAGTACATCATTATAATGACATGTGCCTATATTGTAATTATAGCTATCCATATTTCAAGATATTTAGCATTTGTTGAAATTAGAAATAAATTCGTTTTTTCTAATATCGTAGTAAATAATGGAAATTCTTTGATTTTAACTACAAATAAAAAGGGAGAAGTCTCCTTTTGCAGCGAATCTATAAAAAGTATCTTAGGATATGACGTTGAAGAAATTTTAGGATACGGATATTGGGAACTTACTCAAGATAAAGAATTTATTGGAGAAGAGTATCACAATAATTATGTAGATGAACGATTGTATGTTAGAAAACTTAAATGCAAAAATGGTAGCTATAAATACATTCAATGGAAAGATAAAAAATACTCCGACGACATTATTATTGGTATTGGTCAGGATGTAACCGAACAAGTAAATATAGAAAGTCAATACAGAAGTCTAATCGAATCAGCAGCCGATTTGATTTATGAAATTGATATGAATTCTAAAATAACCTACGCCAATAATTTTACTGAAACAACATTAGGATATAGTAAAAATGAAATTGTAAATAGTAATTTTACTAAATTTGTTCGAGAGGATTATATCGATTATATTAAAGCATTTTATTACGGAATCCCTAAAGATAACAATCAATATTCTGATGCTGTTTTTCCAATACTAAAAAAAGACAAAGAAACTATTTGGGTTTCTCAGAAAGTTACATTAAAGAAAAACCAAAATGATGAAGTTGTAGGTTTTTCAGCTATTGCGAGAGATATTACGCTTGTGAAAAATCTAGAAATAGAACATTACAACAGAAGTAAAAAAGTTAGATTACATACAGAAACACTTAAAAAATTAACTTCACAAAGCTATTCCAATAATGAAACTTTTTATGTTATTCTCAAAAACATATTAAAATTAGCAGGTACTAATTGTGCATTGGATAGAGTAAGTTACTGGTCAAATGTAAAAGAAGGCACTAAACAAGGTATCAAATGTGAAAGTATTTATTATTATAATACTAATCGCTTTGAAAAAAACTTTTTTATATCAAAAGAAGAGTATCCTATTTATTTCAAAAACTTTGAAAGCGGAAATCAAATTGTTGCTTCAAATGTTTATGACAATAATATGGTGCAAGAACTTTGTTTTGAGTATTTTCCAAAAAACAACATAAAATCATTACTAGATACTCCAATCTTTTTAAATGGGAATATAGCTGGAACTTTGTGTTTTGAAAAAGTAGAAATTGCTACAGAATGGGACAATGAAGACATTAATTTTGCTCGCTCTATTGCCGATTTGATAGCTATTGCAATTGAATCACAATTACTTCAAGAATCTGACAAGCAATTATCCTATAAAAGTGAAATCTTAACAGTTATAAACAAAAACACTCAAAAGTTTTTGATGTCTAAAAATACAGATGAAATATTTCAAGGGATTTTAGATACCATTGGTAATGTAACTCAAGTTGATCTCTTGTCGTTTTATGAGAATGTCTCCGGAGAGCAAAAACTACTTCAAAAATATCGTTGGTCGAGCGAAACAAAATCATTATCAGAACTAAACCCATTAATTCTTGAAGTTCCATACACCCAAATTTCAGATGTGATGGAAAACATGCTCGCAAATAAACCATATTATGCAATTACACGAAAAATTAAAAATGATATTACGCGAGAATTTTTTATTTCTTTAGATACAAAGTCTACACTGTTTTTACCCATTTTTGTAAAAAATGAATTTTATGGTTTAATTGTGTTTACTGTAAAAACAAACGAAAGAGAATGGATTCAAGATGAAATTGGAACACTTCAAACACTGGCTACAAATATTTCCTATGCAATTGAACGTAATTTAAATGAAGCAATTATCAAAGAAAGTGAAGAAAAATTCCGCCTATTAGCAAGCAATATTCCCGGAACAGTTCATCTCTCTAAATATGATGAAAAATGGACCAAAGTATATTTAAATGATGAAATTAAAAAGCTTACAGGGTATTCAAAAGATGATTTTCTTCAAAATAAAATCTACTTTATAGATTTAGTTCATCCTGAAGATTTAATAATTGTTAAAGCCAAAGCAGATGAACTTTTTAAAAACAAACAAAAGATACATCTAATCTATAGAATTATTCATAAAGACGGACACTTTATATGGGTAGAAGAATTTGGAGACCCTATTTTTAAAGATAATGAAATTGAATATATCGTTGGAATTTTTATAGACATTACACAAAGAATTGAAGCAGAAGAAGCAATCAAAGAAAAAAATTATGCACAGGCTGCCAACAAAGCAAAATCAGAATTTTTGGCAAATATGAGTCACGAAATTCGAACTCCATTAAACGGTATAATTGGATTTACAGAGCTTTTGATGAATTCAAACCTAGAAGATATCCAAAAGAAATACATGGATACTATTAATCAATCGGCCAATTCTTTGATGGAAGTTATAAATAACATTCTTGATTTTTCTAAAATAGAATCCGGAAAATTAGAACTCAATATTGAAAAAGTAAACCTGAGTGAAATTACCAATCTAGTGGTAGATCTAATAAAATATGAAGCTGATTTAAAAAAACTTTCTATAAAATCAAGTATTGATAAAAATGTACCTAAACATATTGAAGTAGATTATATTAGATTAAAACAAATACTAATTAACTTGTTAAGCAATGCTATTAAATTTACAGAAAAAGGTTCAATTGAATTAGTAATTTCTGTTTTTGAATCAATTGATGATAAAAATATTAAGCTGAAGTTTTCAGTAAAAGATACTGGAGTTGGGATTAAAAAGATTAACCAATTAAAAATATTTGAAGCCTTCTCACAAGAAGATAATTCAACAACTAAAAAATTCGGGGGAACAGGTTTAGGACTTTCTATCTCAAATAAATTGCTAAGTTTAATGAATAGTCATTTAGAGCTTGAAAGTGAATTTGGTAATGGAAGTATTTTTAGTTTTGTATTAGAAGTTCCATATTCAAATGAACAATCATTAGAAAAAACAAATCCAATTGTTTCAAAAATATCATCTGAAAATAATATAGTAACAACTGATAAAAAGACCATTTTTATTGTTGAAGACAATAAAATAAACATGCTTTTAGCAAAGACTTTGATGAAAAACATTATCCCAAATGCCACTATTTTTGAATTAGAAAATGGAAAAGATGCTTTAGAAAAAACTAAAAACATATTGCCCGATTTGATTTTGATGGATATACAAATGCCTATAATGAATGGCTATGATGCAACAGTGGAAATCAGAAAAATTCCAGAAGCCCAAAAAATCCCAATAATTGCACTAACTGCCGGAACCATTGTTGGCGAAAAAGAAAAATGCATACAATTTGGCATGAATGATTACATTCCAAAACCAATTGATAAAGATTTTTTAATTAAAATTGTTAGCCAATGGTTAACTACTAATTAAAATTTTATATTCATGAAATGGCTTAAACAAGACAGCGGAAATTTTGAAGACAGAAGAGGAATGTCAGGCGGAGGAAAAGCAATTCTTGGCGGCGGAGCAATTGGTATTATAATTATACTACTTAACATATTTGGCGGTGAAACCGGGCAAAGTATTGGTAACATCTTACAACAAACACAAGGAACCGAAACAGGAGAACAGACAAAAACAAGGGAATTATCTGCCGAAGAAAAAGAATTAGGTGATTTTGCAGAATCATGTTTTGTCTACAATACTAAAACATGGACAACCATTTTTGATGAAAACAATATGACGTTTGAAGAACCGGGAATGGTTTTATTTGACGATGGTGTTGAAACAAGTTGTGGTAGTGCAACCTCAGCTGCTGGCCCATTTTATTGTCCAGGTGATAAAAAAATCTATATGGATTTACGTTTTTTTGAAGAATTAAAAACAAGATTTGGAGCTCAAGGTGGCGATTTTGCTATTGCTTATGTTATTGCTCACGAAATGGGACATCATATACAAACTGTTCTTGGAACGTCAGGAAAAGTGCGTCAGTTACAACAAAATAAAAGTGAAACTGAAGCCAATAAACTTTCTGTTTGCCTAGAATTACAGGCCGATTTTTATGCAGGAGTTTGGGCACATTACAACAAAGAACTTTTAGAGGAAGGTGATATTGAAGAAGCGTTGAGTGCAGCCAATGCAGTTGGTGATGATGCTATTCAAAGCAAGATGAGCGGACAGGTGCAACCTGACACCTTCACACACGGAACTTCCGAACAACGAATGTATTGGTTTAAAAAAGGATTTATTTCTGGCGATATAAAACAAGGTGATACTTTTTCAGCATTAATGGATTAAAATCGCAGTTATTTTTAGTAATATTCACAATTCAAAAATATAATAAAGTGTTTTTTGAATTTATCATAAATCGCATTCAACTCTATAATTTTAGTAGTGTTTTAAATGTAAAATGAAGTTGTCTTTTTTAATTTTGCATAGCAAAAAATAAGAAAATGAAAGTAGGCATTGACAGTTTCTCATTCGATATACCACAACTATATTTACCCATAACCTCTTTAGCAGAAAACCGTAACATTGAAGCTGACAAACTTATCAAAGGTTTAGGTTTGCATAAAATGAGTTTTCTAGATATGCATCAGGATGTTGTAACTATGGCTTCAAATGCTGCTTTGAAACTCATACAACAGGAAAATTTAAATCCATCTGAAATAAACAGAATTTATTTAGGAACCGAAAGCGGTGTCGATAGTTCAAAGCCTGTTGCGTCTTATGTTTTATCAAATCTGGAAATGATTTTTGGACAAGCAAGTTTCAGAAATTGCGATGTAGTCGATTTGACTTTTGCCTGTATTGGTGCTATTGATGCATTGCAAAACTGTATGGATTACATTCGGTTGAACCCAACAAAAAAAGCCATTGTAATTGCTTCCGACAATGCGAAATATGATTTAAATTCCACTGGCGAATATACTCAAGGCGCTGGTTCTATTGCGATGTTAATCACTGCCAATCCAAGAATAGTATGTTTTTACAACGAAGTTGGCATATCAACTCAAGGCGTTTTTGACTTCTTTAAACCGCGACGGTATTTCACTAAAGAAGAAGCGTTGCAACTCGAAAATAATCCGGAATGGAATGGGATTTTAGAAAATGAAATTACCATATACAAAGAGCAACCTGTTTTTGACGGACAGTATTCCAATCAGTGTTATATCAATAGAATTACCGAAGCTTACGAACATTATAAATCGGAAAGCAATCAAAAAGGGAAACTTTATGAAAATTGGTCAAACATACTAATGCATCTTCCATACTGTTTTCAAGGTCGACGCACTTTTATAGATATTTTTGCTAAAGAAAACCCATCGCTTTTAGAATCTCAAACTGGCGAAACTACCAAAGACAAAATCAAAGCATTAGCTAAAAGTTCAGAATATTTAGCTCTTGTAAATGAAAAAATCTATCCATCTGAAATCGCTTCAGGGCAAATTGGCAACATTTATACCGGATCTATTTTCTTGGGATTGTTATCTACTTTGTGTTATCATTTCCAACAAAAATCAGATTTAACTAATGCCAAATTTGGTTTTGTTGCTTATGGAAGCGGATCTAAATCAAAAGTATTTGAAGCCGAAGTTTCTGTGAATTGGAAGAACCAAATTGAAAAAATAAATTTATTTGAAACTCTTGAAAACTGTACAGCCATTGATTTTTCTACTTATGAAAAACTCCATAAAAAAGAATTAAAGCAATCAGTCATTGCTCCAAAAAATGAGTTTTATTTGGATAACATTGAGAAAGAAAATCAAGTGTTAGTTGGCGCGAGATATTATAAATTTGATTAGCCCAACCATCCATCTCTATCTAAACTTCGATACTGAATAGCTTCAGCAATATGGTTAGAATTCACAATTTCTGAACCATCTAAATCGGCAATCGTTCTCGATACTTTCAAAATTCTGTCAAAAGCTCTTGCCGATAGATTTAAACGTTCCATAGCCGTTTTTAAAAGCTGTAACGACGTTTCTTCTAATGCACAATATTCCCGAATTTGCTTGGAACTCATTTGTGCATTGTAATGAATACTTTCCAACGCTGCAAAACGTTTTGACTGTATTTCTCTTGCGGATGTTACGCGTTTTCTAATTGTTGTGCTGCTTTCCCCTTTTCGGGTTTCGGTAAGTTTGTCAAAAGGAACTGGAGTAACTTCAATATGAATGTCAATTCGGTCTAATAATGGTCCCGAAATTTTACTCAAATAACGTTGCATTTCCGCTGGTGATGAACTAACTGGCGAGTCACTATCATTAAAATAACCACTCGGACTCGGATTCATGCTCGCCACTAACATAAACGATGACGGATAGGTAATCGTGAATTTGGCTCTAGATATTGTGACTTCTCTGTCTTCCAATGGCTGTCTCATTACTTCCAACACTTCTCGTTTAAACTCGGGCAATTCATCCAAAAACAAAACACCATTGTGCGCCAAAGAAATTTCTCCCGGTTGGGGATAACTCCCACCACCAACTAAAGAAACCGAAGAAGCTGTGTGATGCGGACTCCTAAATGGTCGTTGGTTCATTAGTCCTGTGTCTTTAACTTTTCCGGCAACACTGTGAATTTTAGTAGTTTCTAATGCTTCGTGCATGGTCATTGGTGGTAAAATACTAGGCATTCGCTTAGCCAACATCGTCTTTCCTGAACCTGGTGGACCAATTAAAATTAAAATGGGTTGCAATTATACAGCATCATTATTTTAAATTATAAAGGATATTAAGTTTACATTAAAATAGCTTAGAATTGTAATATTAAAATTTTAATTATTACACATAATTACAGTAAGATTGACGGATATTAGATATCAAAAATTAAACTATGAAAACACCTATTACCGCACTTGACGAATTGATTTTAGACTATGAAAAGAAAGTTATAGGAATTATTAAACAATATAAATCCAATAATCTTGATTTAGCAAAATATAAAGAAGAAGAACAAATTAATATTAAAAAAATCGTTGAACTGTATAACCAAAATAAATTTTATTTTTTGGATGATAAAATTAATAATTAATAATGGATTTAAACTCTCGACCTCAGGGTTATGAATCGCTCTAAAAACATCATATTATATTGAAAATCTTTAAGTTGCAATTTTCTTAAAATAGGTTAAATTTTATAAATTACAAGATAAGTCACTCCCATAAGTCA
>Ga0315907_10003227_pt1 | contig 19478 bp, 39 predicted proteins | sample LakEriMetagenome_3_FD_203525 | JGI IMG/M metagenome (GOLD analysis project Ga0315907, IMG submission 203525) | Freshwater fungal communities from buoy surface, Lake Erie, Ohio, United States - Buoy 12 MA123 | ecosystem: Environmental > Aquatic > Freshwater > Lake > Lake biofilm | place: USA... | reverse complement strand
GTCTATTGCTGAAGATGGGAAGCCCAAAACACCACCTTCCGCAAATTGTACCCCACCCCCAGCCACGTTGATAGCTGATAGCATAGGCCGAAACATTGCGCTTGATTTCTTATTGATTATCGTTTCTCCTCCCTCGGCCTCAAAGCCTAGTCTGCCACCGACCGAAAAAGGAATACCTCCGTTAGCGTGACTAGGACCATTGAGTACGCCTCCGTTATTGAATTTTAGTAAGCCGCCTCTTTCAAAACCTAGAACGGATTTAGCTTGTGCAGCTCCAGATAAAACGGCTGTTATTCCTGACAATATCGCAACAATATTTTTAGGAAAAATCAAACCTGCACCTGCGGCAGTAGCTTTGGCAATACCTTCGGCAGTTGAACTGGCTATGCTTAACACCGCTGCTGCTTTTCCCTCTGCTGTGTTTTTTCCAAGCAATTGAGTAATGCTTGCAAAAAAACCAGAAGCGATTTGAAACCTATTTTGATAAAGTGCCTTTTCGCGTTCGGCTGTTTCTTTCGCGAATTGTTCTTCTTGTTTTTTTCTGTTTAAAATCCCATTGATCCACTGTTCGTTTATAATTTCATCAGCTTCCGTTTTTTCTTGTTGCCACTCTTGGTTTTGTTGCATCTCTTGGACAGTCCTTTCAAACTCAGCATCCCTTCTCCTAATTTCTGCAACCTCTGCCGCTTCATTATTGGCATTGATCCAATCTTGTAATTCTTGTAAAACCTGTTTTTTCTGTTCGTTTTCTTCGCGCAAAAGTTGAACCCTAAAATCGGATTCCGCTTGTTCTAGTTCACGCGCTGTTCTGGCATTATCTGATTTTAAACTAGCTTCCTCTTTGGCCAGCAAAATATTTATTCTGGTTGATCTTGTTGCTGCTGCAATTTTCTTTTCTTCGTTTGCCTCAAAAACAACTGTTTCTAATTCTACTAATCTTGTTTCCTCTTCGCCTGATAGCGTCTTACCTTTTAATCTTAATTGCTCGTTAGCCAATTCATCGGATGCAATTTTAGCCCGCCTTTCTGAATTGGCTATTTCCATGTCAGCAATCTGGTTAGCTATTGCAATCCGTTCCTGTTCGTTTTTAGTCCTATCCTTTAGGCTTTTTTCAAGTGACGTTATCTGAATGTCTGCAATCTTTATTTGTTGAGCCGCCCTTGCCTGTGCTGCTCCAAATGCGTCTGCTGCCTCCGCTGCTTCATATCCTGCAACTGCCGCCTGTTTTGTTTTGGAAAAAAATGAAGTGATAGTGTCAATTGGATTTAGAAATGCTGCCTTTAAATTATCCAATGAGCTGACAGTTGTAACTATTGAATCAATTATACTTTGAAGACCTTTATTAAAACCTTCAAAAATAAAAGATAACTTGTCGGCTACTACCGCATTTTGCGAAAAGATACCCTTTAAAGCAACCAAAGCAGTAATTACTAAGCCGATCGGGTTAGCCTTAAACGCCATGTTTAAACCGTTGATGCCTCCGGAAAACTTACCAAGCCCCGGAACTGCTTGAAGGATTGAATCGGTATAGTTACCGACATTCATTCGCTGCTTATTTAGAGCCGAAGCGTTTTCTTTTATAATGGCATTATTTTTATTTAGCTGTTCGTTTGCCAGTAAGATGGCTTTCCTTCCTTCTTCAGTTCTAAAGTCAAGTTGCCTTTTTGCTTTTTCAAGTTCACGCGTTGACTTTGCAACCTCGTCTAAGTTTCTTGCACTTTGTGCTTGGTCAATTTTCAAATCAATTAGTATCTCCTCTTTTGCCATCGCCTCTAATCGTTTACTGTATCTTGAATAATTCTACTTCCGTAATCTTTCCACTGCGAAAGTTTTTGATTTTGTTTATCAAATAATAACTTCCATTGTCAAATATCATTTTATGCGGATCGTAATTTGCAATATCCGTTTCGTTTAGGTTGTATTCGTATTTGCAAATCTTGTTTTTTTGCAATGCCAAAGAAAGCGTTGGGTAGTATTTTGATAAAAAATACCTGAACGAAGTGTCCTTTGGTCGCGTGGGGTCTGCGAAATATGCAATCTTGTAATCTGTCCTTGCAATTGAATCAAAAGTTATTGAGCTTTCTGTTGTTCTATTACGAAGTGTAGCAAGGACAAAAGGAGTAGCATTTTTTATGTCTGAAATTCCCGTTGATGTTGAATCATAAACAGGAAGAGTGATAGATTTTATTGAGCCAGACCACGTATTAGCGTTTTTGAAAACAGAAGTAAAGAATGTCTTAACAGATTGTAATGTAGAGTTTAAAACAGTTAAAACACCAATTCCAAGTTCTGGCAAATCAATATCTGTATTAAACAAAAAGTTGTTTGACTGCGCGTAATTGGTTTTAAAATCCAACTTTGATTTGTTACGGTTGACACGCTTGAAGGTCCAATCTACCGCGTTTGCGGTGTCGGTGCTAATTTCTTCGAGCGTCTTTAAAATCAAGTTATTCCCATCCACCTTGTAGATGATACCAAATCTGACAAAAAAATCCTTTAACACATTTATTAAATCAATTTCTTTGTTTAGGAGTTTTTTCCAATATGGTTTTGAACGAGCAACGGTAGCGTTTTCGACAATAGAAAATGATGTTCCGTTACCAGTATTTCCAATATCTACAGAAACAAAATCAGCCGGGTAAAGCGCATCTTTATTAAAATAAAACCTTATCTCAATTGTTTCCCCTGATACGAACTCAACGTTTGTAAAACTATAAACTTGATCGCTATTTGTGTAGTTGAGGGTAATTGGTGCAGAAACAGCTATTTGACCTTGTATTGAACCAAAAATTCTAATGTCTCCTGTTGAAGTAGAAAAAGGGTCTATGGAAAAATTAAGGGTATTGTATCGAATGTTAACCGATACGTCAGAAACAAATGTGTCAACAAAAGGTATTGTCCCGTAATCAATCTGGTCAAAAACAATTGATAAAAAGGCTTGGTTGATTGATAGTGTTAATGATTGACTTGAAGAGGTTGCTGTTCTTTTTATGCTATTCAAACCCGATTCAGGATACAAAAACTTATCAAACGGTGAAAAAACCAAATCTTTAAAATCAGTCGAAGATAAAACAGAACCTTGTGGATTTAACCCAGTTGACTTTAATATTTCTGTTATTGCAGTACTGTAGTAAAAAAATGGCAAGTAATAGTTTTGCTCATAAGCTAAAGTCCTTCCGAAATTACAAAATGCGTTAACTACTCCAGTCGTTTTTAATCGTGCAGTATCTATACCGGAAGCAGTCCAAGCGTCCGTCCCCCATATATCAATATCATAAAGTTTTTTACCTTCAATGAAAGAAAGCAACGAGACAAAGGAATCGTAGATTACAATTGTATAGTAACTACCATCAAAGCCAGTGATCTGAGCTTTTCCAAAAATAGTTTCTATGCCATTTTGGACTACTTTACAATCTTGGAAGCGGTATTGAAAAGTTCCGTCTGAATTGACAAGTTTGGCGTTTTGAAAAGTACGGTTGTTGCGTTCGGTGTCGATCGCTTTTATCGTGTTTGAAAATGAAATGAAGTTTTTAGACAGGTCACCAATATCAACCCTTTGGATTGTCCATGCAATCTTTGTGTTAGGGTCGATGTCGATTATCTGGCTGTCTATGTAAACTACATCCATTTATGACAAATTGTAAATTTTGAAACTTCAACTTTTACAAACCCTTCACTGTTAAACTCGGCTATGCCACCACACCCATAAATGTAATGCTTAATGGAATTGTATTTTTTAGCAAAAAGTAAGTCCTCTTCGCTCATCTCATCTAAACCAGTAACAGGCATTTCGCATTGTGGGTTGTGGCTATGAATGGTTGCTTTTACAGGAACAAAAGAACCAAAACGATTATTGATTTGCCCCTGATATGTTTTTGAAACACTTACTCTTGCGTACCATTTCCCATTAAAAAACTGCAAAGCCTTTGATTCAACCTTTGAAAAAGTACCTTTGTTTGAAACAATCAGTCTATTATCTTCTGTGATGTAACCAAAAAACTCAACTGAATTACTAGCAAACTCTTTTGAAAGCCCCTCGCAAATGTTGTCATATTCGGTAACCGATGAAAAGAAAATCATAAAGGCTAGTAACATCAATCAATAGATTTCAGGTAGTTCAATCGTGATCTGTATTTTGTTTCTGCTAAACTTTGTCTTGGTGCTTACCTCCGTGGGGATAACGATAACGCCTGTCTTCTTTCCGGTTGCATCCATCATGTAAACCTGCGCACCGATGCGCGCCTGCGACTTATTGACCGATGTAGTTAACTCTGTAAATGCAACATCGTAAACCTCGCCCAAAGTGTTTAGTTCACTGATAGCGTCAAACTCGTTATCTGTTAAATTGGATGCAAACAAAACAAAGCGTTCTGCTTTGCGTCCATTGTCGTAGCGGTACGAATAATTTTGATTGAAATCAAACATCCAAAACGCGTCACCGCCCAATGAGTTTCTCCACCAAAGGAAAACAGGATTGCTGCATGGGTCTTTGATGTCGCAAAACAAAAGCTCCGATAACGTAGCTGATCCCTCGTATGCTACTCGTAAAATACTTGCATTGCTTGGTATAGCTAACTGATCTTCTGGACTAAACCTTAACAGTTTACCAGCATTGGCCACCTTTGTAACAAAAGCAGAAGATATAAACGTAAGGTTTAAATCAAAATATCCTACGGTAAAGCTTGAATTGGTGCTTACGTTGTCGCTTGTTAATGTTGATATTGAGAAAGGATAGCCACGCCAAATCGAAGGACGGCTAAACTTCGTTAAGAATTTCGCTGGAGGCGTTCCGTTTTCGTAGTTAACGTATTCGGCCATGTTGCCTCCATATAGCTCGCCTATCTGACGCGCTCCGTAGATGGCAAAGAATTGATTGGCTGTGTCGTTTGTTTCTGATTCTGCCGATGATGTCCAAAGCTCCGAGTACCGGATGTAAAACTTGACGTATGCCGTTGTCTCGTCATTGGTGATAAAGCCAGCCACATAGTCTGCTACATTATCAACTGAAAGTGTATTGAGTAATGGAGTAGCCACATCCACTATAATGTTTCCTGACTTATCAGGTGAATAAGCTAAGGTTTGAAGCAGCGTATTTGCAGCGTTATAAATACCAACACTAACACGGTAGTTTGTGCGCTGCATCAAATTAACATAACCTGTAGTCGCGGCTGATGTGTATGTACTTGCACCGAATGTGACCACGCTGTTTGCCGCGTTGGTAACCGTTACAACCGTGTAAAGAGCGTTGTAAACTCCGTTGTCAGTAACAACCCATAACTTTGAACCGATCACCACCGGGCCGCCTTGAGCCGTTGTTAATGTGGTTAAATTAGTGTTAACCGTGATCTGTAAAGCCCCTCCGCTATTTGCAACGGCTGTAATGTTGTAATCCTTTCGCGTCATTTTGTAGACGATAGGATTCTTTGCAGCGTTCCACTTTGACGTATTTCCGCTTATCGTTGTGCTAGGCCGCTGGGTTACCGTTAGACTCATTTCTGCAATTCAGCTTTTAAGAATGTGGTAAACTCTTTTACTTTTAATTGTGCAATATTACCCAAAAGAATCGAGATATTTTTATCTACAATCTGGTTGAATGACAAACCAGAACGCTTACCTACAAAGATGTCGGTACCTTCAGACTTAATTTTTCTATTTATAATGTATAACAACCCTATCTTTCCAGATTCACTTTTAGATGTCCAATCAAATTTACTTTGCGCACTTGGTTTGTTTTCCATCCATTCGCTAAGATTTGGAAAGTCACCCCTGCCTTGCCCTTTGTTTTTACCGCGTGTTTTTACCCCGTACTTTGTTGAGCCAGGGTCAAAAGGTGTCCCCTTCCCTGGCTTCCGTCCAACTATCTGCCAGTAAAAGTAATTCGATCCCGTCATCTGACCGCCCGTTGCATCCGTTACATACGCCAAAGAGTCCGAACTGCGACCGCTTGCGGTTATTCCCTTCGCGCCTTGATCGGTTCTGATCTGGCCGATTACAGACTTGAAAAATATGTCTAAGGCTTCTTGGGTGGTCATCTGAATAGAAAAATAATTTTATGCCACATAACCCAAAGCCAATGAAACGTAATCTCATCGCGCTTTGTTTGCTTCATGTACCAAGGTAGCTTCACAACTCGCACCCCGTTAAGCCCTCGGAAATAACAAACTCGCATTGAATGCCTACCCCGAACAAGTGTAGGTCTAGACCGAACTGCTGGTTTAATTGATGGCTGTCGATTATCGGATATGTTATTTTTGTAGGCTGGTCAACGTCATCAAGTGACGAAAACTGGTGAACGAATGACCGTGCCAATTTTAAGGCTGCATCGTATGTAGCCCGCATATCCTTTGTCCTATGGTCTATTGTGGCCTCGTTGGATTGTTTTGCAACAAAGCCCGAAAAAGGGTAGGTAGTATAAATACTTGGATTGTCTATTTCCAATTCATCCGTCACGCGGTCAGGCGTAATAAGTCCGAACACCCACGCGTCCTTTTCAATGTTTCCGCGCTCGATGTCTATGTTCAATTCTTGCAACGTCCCCTCGAAGAACATGCAGCCGATCGACTCGGCTATGGTTTTGGCTTGGTCTGATACCTTCATATTCTACTATCTTTTATAATCCCATTTACCTTTTTTACCGTTGTTTGGTAATCTTCTTGAGATATTGTTATTGGCTCACTCTTGCAATGCTCCCCGTCCGCGCATGAGTCGCAGCAGGAGGGAGGAAAGTCTTGCTCAAATTGTTTGGCAAGCGTACAACCAGCCGTTTTTACTAGCCATGTAAATACCTCAAAGTGCTGTTCCTTAGTTAGCTGTTTCATTTTGTTGGTGTTAATGGTTCTTTTGAAACTCTTTTAAGATCGTCTATCAATCTTTCAGCCTGTTCTTTCAATAGTAAAGCACTAAACTGTTCGCAGTATTCAGACTGGAATACGATAGATGTGGTTTTATGAACTGGGTCATAATGTAATTTTATTGCAGCAGCGCCATAACTTGATGAATGACACCAATTTTTATCTTTGTTTTCAAGAAAAAAAATGCGCCTTTTTGCATCTAAAATATCTCTTTCAACGCAAATACCTCCTTTCCCATAAATGTTTTTAGGCTTTAACTTTGCGCACCAAAATGAAACCTTGTAGATAATAAAACCTAAAGCCGAAAAAAGGACTCCGACTAAAATCCAATAGAAAGCGGGTAATTCATTCATATAGTTGGGGGTTATTTTATATTCTCTTTAAGTCTTTTATACTCCTCATTAAACCTTTCCTGATATTCCCGTTCTAACTTATCCGTAACCAACCACGCAAAGCACCAATCCGCTGACTTCAAGTAAATTACATCTGGGTCTAAGTTAAACATTTTCGCCAATCTTTTTATAACAAGTAAATCCTTTACAGGGTCTAGCTTTTCAACCTCCGCGCCTTCGCTCGCTTGCCTGCGAATCTCTCCTTCAAAGCCCACACTTTCAGTTGAAAGGCTCTGATGAATCCGTTGCCAGGTTTCAATTGTTGCGTTAACAAAAAAAAACCAACTGGGTATATTTCTGTTATCGGCATCTGCAAAATAAACTGTTCTAGGTTCTTAGCCCTGTCAAGATCGAACTCGGCCTTGTCGTAAAATGGTTGAAGGTAAACGGCAACGGCAAAACTAATGGCCTCGTCATACATAAAGTTTGCCGTGAAACAAAACTTGTTCGGACTGGTTTCGATTGACTTGGCTATTCGCGCCTCCACTTGCTCAAGCCGTTCACGTACCGCGATAGACTGACCAATTGAAAGCCCTCCTATCTTTTTAGGTATTTCGATAATGTGTCCTCGGTCGATCTGTAATACCTTTGGAAGCGGTGCATTAGCCACAACGGACGGAAAGTAAGCAAAGTTTATCGCATCGAAGAAAGCCGATCCAAGTGACGTGTCGGCCTTTACTTTGGCGTAATTCGTCCCAGTTAGGATGTTGAACAGTTCTATCTTGTCGCCCGTCCATTGGGCTATCTTCTGGGCTGTGTCGGTCGTGACTTCGTGCCAGCCAGCCGGGCATTTAACCTTTGCTTTGTCGTTGGTGACGAGGATAATCATTTAGTAAATTTGCCAATTAGTTTTCCAAACTCATTACCAATCCAAGTGCAAATTACAATAGGCCAAAGTAAAACAACGTGAACTCCATCCTCGTATTCATGCTCTCTCAAAAAACCGTTCAATGCACCGCCTATAAAAAAGTAAGACGCGATTGATAGTAAGGTGATTTCTATGCTCATATCCTACCGCTATCGATCATTGACTTACAAAGTTCAAACCCTTTCACAAACGCGGTTACCGGAATGGCAATCAGAAAGCCAGAAAGCATAAAAGGGAGCAGCAAGATGGTGGCGATTACTGTTAGGAGTTTTTTCATATAGTTGGGGTTGGTTAAATCCTTTGTGTAGTTTCCGTACTGGCTCATAGGACTCTAAGTTTTATTTTAGGTTTCGATCTCATGGCGTTGGCCAATGCCAGCGCGCAAACAATGTCATCGTGCATCCCCTCTGGCGCGCTATACTTTACCCCCGTACTTGAGTAGACAAACTCAAAAGACTCCAACTCATCGCGCATTTCTTCGATGGTGTAAAGGTCACCTTTTTGGATCGAACTTGCAAGCCCTTCCATTATTTCCTGTTTAGACTTTGACGTGAAGGTAAACCCCTCGGCCTCGCTACACGCCCGGGTAATGTTTTCTACAATCGGATTACCTACTCCGGTGCTGTCGATGTAAGCCGGAACGCGGCCAATGGTTTGAATGACTCGGTTAGTGGTTTGCCCCCAATCTGACTGCCAGCGGTCGAAGTGGCTTATTAGGCCGTGTTGATCTAGTCCAACTATTACCGTCCAATCGTGGGACTTTGCAAGATCAACGCCAAAAGCTACGGTAGGTTGGGTTGATAGCTTACGGATGGACTTTTTTATAAACTCTTCGCCAAACGGGTTAGCGTTATCGTCTAAGGCTTCCCCAAGATACAACTGCCTAAATGCTTTATCTGGTAGATCGATCTTTGCCTGTTCAACCTCTTCGCGTTCCAATATGCCAGCGTCAACCGCGTCCCATGCTGTCAGTTTAAAGTATTTGTAATCCTTTGTAGCCGACCTAGCCCGAACGCCTAACCGATAGCCCCAATTGTTCTTACCCCTAACGTTCCCGATAAACTTACACTTTCCACGTGTTGCGGTTAATGTCGATCGTAAAGCCGTCCAAGCTTCCTCCCTTGCCCTGGTGAACTCGTCAAATACTGCTGCCACCACGTCCTCACCGTAAAGGTTATCGGGTTTTTCTGCTGACTTAAACCAGATAGTATTTCCGTTGGGACATTGAATAAAAAGACCAGATTCATTAATTCGGTAGTATTGCCGATAACTGGCAATGGTTCGCCTCATTCGAGTAAAGGCAATCTTGGCCTGTGAGTAAACTGGAGCAACCCACCAATAGTTCTTGTTTATCAACTCCGTATCGTTTGCCTGTTCAAATATCCAATATAGGTGACTGAATGTCTTACCTACCTTTGTGGAGGCTTCCGTTACCGTAAACCGCTCATTGCAATAAAGAATATCCTTTTGGTAGCCCGTTAGGTTTGGCCTTTCTATGTCAATTATTACCTCCGTCATTCGGCATCCCTAAACCGGATGTGGATAACCTCACCGTCAACTTTGGCCTCAAGTTTATCTACTGGCTTGCCCAGCGCGTGTTCAAAGACAAACTTCACCAACGGGTCGCGGTCTGATTCTAAAAGCTTTTGCAGTCCAGCTTCCAATGAGCCGTATTTTGCTATAATAGCCGTTTGACTTAGTATTCGGGTGTTAAGTTCTTCGGCTACTGGCTTTCTACCTTGCCCTCTATTTGCGCCTCCACTTGGCATTTTGATTTCTTTTGTTTAAACAAATTACACCCCCAAAATTAGCCAAATCCCTACTAACATCAAAACGAACTTTACAGCCCACCAAGCGTCAGAACTTAGCCGATCGAGTACCGCATCCTTTCCGGTGTAGTTCCAAACCTTTCCACGTGAAACATTTAGTAGCACATCGAACGGGAACCAGAACGCGAGGCCGCATCCGATGCAATAAACAACCGTGGTTACAGGCAACACTAACTCTCTGCCAAAAATGACCACGGTTGAAAGCTCTAGGTCAAACTTAAAGAAAGCGATAAATATTACCACAAGCGCGCGCAATGCCCATCCGCGTGGGTGGTTGGGCGTTTGTTTCATCTTTACGATCGCAAACCAGTTGCGGAACAGTTCGAAGGCCAAAAGTACTAGGAACGGTACCATGTGTTTATTCTTTAAGTTTGATTGTTTCGTTGAGTTGCCTTGTTTCGCGCACCTTGTCCACGGCAGCCCAATAGTCGCTTGCCTTTATGTGGCCCACGCCCGTTACGTGTATGCCCCTGTTTTTGAAGAACTTGCGCAGCTTCCATTCGTAGAGTGCCTCTTCCTTTTCCGCTTCGGTGAGTTCGATGGCAAGGATTTCGTCATGGTGCCGGATTTTGTATTTAGGTGAGTCTTCCATGGTTTCACAATAAAATCCATTCCTCAAAAGAAAGCGAATCGGGCAACCTTTTGCCAGTAAGCAGGTCGGTGTTCTCCAATGCCCATAGCCTTTTTGCCTCGCTCATGGCCACGTATTCCGCGCTCGGCTGGACGTAGCCTGACTTCTTTGAGGTTGATTGAGGCTTTTCAATGCGTGCTTTATCCTCTTGTTCGATGGCCTCCATGTCCTTTTCGATGCCTTTAAAACTGGGATGAAATGTTCCGGCCAATTGAGCTAGGTACTCTTTGGCAAGTTTGTCAACGCGTTCACTTTCCTCAGGTGTTAGCTTCCTGATCGGGTCAGGCTCTGGTGCATTGGCTGCCATAAAGTACTTGTCTTTGTACATCGATAGCCACTTGTAGATAACCGAGCTATTCAAGGCCTCGTAGTCCTGATCTTTTACCATCATTTGGGTAATGATACGCTTCTGGTCGGCTTCTGGGATGTAGGAAAAGTTCCCAGATTGGATAACCATGCCTTGGACGCACACTTCAAATTTACGCATTCCCTTCGCTTTCCCTGTGCTGTCGGTGTCAGTTTCGGTCTGCCAGTAGTAAACCTGACGCTTGCCTGTTAAAGCCTCCAAATCTCGGAGGCAGTTTTCAAAGAACTCTTTCATAAATCAAATGCTAGTTTTCTTTTGGTTTGTACTTTTTCCGGTTTATAAAACATGTAGAACTTTTTAAAGCTGTTCTTTACGTGCATAGCGTCATTGAAAGCCTCTCCGACATGCTGTTTTAGCCATACACTAACCAATGGTCGCCATGCAAGATTATCAAATTCAGACTGCATACCATTCAATTGAATTTCGTAATATTCCAGCATGCGCATTGGGTCGGTGATCACCTCTCCGTTAACCTCAATGTAAACTTCTGGCGTGTCTTTTCCTTTGTCCTTTCCTTCTCCCTTTCCTTTGTCTGTTCCCTTTCCTTTGTCTTTAATGATTAAAAAATCATTACCTAATGATTCCTGAACCATTACTGTTAAATTGTTTTGTTCGATCTCTTTTACAATTGAAAGGATTGCCGGCTTATTTGAATTTAGGCCTTTTGGGCATTGGAAACGAAGAAACTTTGGAATAAAAAAGAAATTACCCTTGTCAATTAGACGCGATCCAAATACCTCTTTAAATTCTTTTTCTGAAATATTTGTGTTGCAGTTGAAGTTTAAGCCGCGAAAATCTTTCTTCCATATTCCAGCAATTGAACAACTATCAACTAAGTATAGCCAAATCATTCGGTAATCATTAGGCAATGATCCCCACCATTCATCTTTCCACTTCTCGGTATCGGTGAATCTTTTTGCCATCTTAAAACAAGTCCTCCAATTGGTTAGGATCAATGGCAAAATCAGTCTTAGCCATTTCGTAGACAGCACAATCCCCGCTATCATTTACAAGCGTGTCCATTATCTTTCGAGCTGTTCCGGTAGTATCTTTCAACTGATCGTAATTGTAAGATATTTGGATGAGTGCAATCGGGCAAGGTGACTTTCCAAATTTGCAGCGTCCGCATTGGTCATCGAATACGTGACCTTCTGAACCGTTACTAAAATACGCCATACAATAGAAAACCCTTGCGGAGTCGAGGTTGCAGCTCTTCCCCACAAGGGTCTTTAGTTTTGGTTGTAAACGCCTCTGCAACAGGCATAAATTTTAGTATCTTAAAGTGAGTACAAACATACTCAAAACCTTACACAATTCAACGCTTCTTATAAACTATTTTTCCGTTAACGTACTCTTTTATCGTACTGGATTTACTCTTTTTGCTGACCTTGTTAATCCTGATCGTGTAGCGATCCTCAAGATGCCTGACGTTGGAAAAGATAAACTCCGAGCGGCCTTGAATGTGAAGCTTGTTGGCCTCGATGATCTGGGCTATGTTTAACTCGCTGGCCTCGATCATATCGTTTCATTTACAAATCCGTTGAACCCCATTATCATCCCGGCCATCCACACCAGGTCGCCCTGTTTAAGTTCGATTGCTTTTTTCATAACAATTTCAATTGTAAAGATGTAAAAACCCACTTGACGGCCTTGCGGTTGGTCTGTGGGTCCACCACTTTTTCCCCTGCCTTTATGATGCCCTGCTCAAACAGGCTATTGGTGCGCCCCGTGATTCTGTTGATTTCCCATTGCAGATAGTTGGCCAGTTCCTTGTTTGTGGCCTTGCCCTTGAGCGCAATCAGCGCACCCAGTACCAACTTCTCTTTACCCTGTAATTCGCGCCTGATCGATCTGTGTGCGTCCAGGCTGGTGTCCCTAATTTTTGTTTTCATAAGTTATCTATTGCGTTAGTGTTTGCCAATACCCAAGCGATGGCGAGAAAAACACCGATCGATAAAAGGAAAGCTATCAACAATCCCTTTAACAGTTCCAGCGCGGGACGGTTGGTCTCCGTTCCGGGTATCTCGTACTTGAGGTCTTTTAGTTTTGTGTTTTTCATGTCAAAATTGTTTTAAAGGTTTAACTGGTGTTGTAGGTGAGGCAAAGAAAGAACCGCTTTCCGTTGTGACTATGTAGTTGTAATCGCCTTTTTGGTAAAACGTGTAAACCGTTCCGCCCGTGTGCCTCATTCGGAAAGTGTCACCTTCTTTGAGGTCTTTCAGAAAGCATTCTTTGCCTTCCATTATCTTCTTGGTGCGCTGCTTCATAGTTCAAATACATACATGAACCTGAAAAAACGCAATACAAATTTATAGTCCAGGGACTTTACACCGCCCATGCGCACGTTGCGCGCCACGGTTTCAAAACTGTCTGTGTAGATTGTCATAAATTAAAGTTTAGAGTTATTACGTTCACTTGAAACCATGCTTTGCCATATCGCTTGCATCCTATCACGTACACTTGTCGGGTAAATGTCACGCTCCCACCAATGATTACTTTTATCATCGAAGAAACTTACCTTTAAATACGGCTGCATCATTCCCGTCTTTGTGGTTCGGTTGGCTTTCATATTACCTCGGAATAAAGTTTGCCAGATTCCTTTCCCTTGTTGACTCGGATGTTTGTCCATCCAGTACCTTTCGCGTCTAGCTCTTTCTGCAATAGGTCAATGTCCTTTTGTTGGATGCCGATCTCTACCTGGTCAGGGTACTTGCCTAGCTTTGTTTTGCCAATGAATTTCTTTTCCATGTTAGTTTTTTAGGTTGTTTATTAATTGAATGTAAGACTGTTTTTTTGCTTCGCAAAGGAGTGCTTTCCGATATATTTTATTCTGAAAATCTTTATCCGCTTTGACTTCAATCTTATGAGTCTGCAATTCTGTTCTTGGGTAACGAGGATCGAAAGAAAAGAAGTCGCAAACATCTCTTTCAGTTAGCATCATTTCAAGTTGAACTTGAGCGTAATAATCTGGTAACTCTTTTTGAAAGTTTGCCTCGTTAACATGTAGTTTGTAATACAAATGAGTTGAACTTTCGGGGCATTTCATTTGAACTATTCTGTCTCTTAAGATTAAGTCAGGCGTACACCCTACCAAGTTATCACCTACAAAGAAAACAGTTCCGCCCTCGCTTGTGTAAATTACATCGTCTGCCTCTAGGTCATAACCAAACATTTCGCAGTATCTTATAGCCGCTTCTGGTTCGGTAACATTTCCCCAATCCATCGCGGAATTATAAAACACTTCTTTAGGCGCACCTTCTAAATCCTGAACGATCTCAAGAATGTAAGTGATAGCCCCGTCACCTAAAACGGTTTCATCTTCTTTGTACTTAGCCGTACTTTTCGGATTAGCCTTTTTGTATTCGGCTAGTTCCGATTCATTCATCAATACTTTGCCGTTGGCTAGTATCTCATTAATCCTTGAGGCGGTAAACAATCCTTTGCGAACCGCTGCCCATTCTTGCTTAGTGTCAAGAATAAACCTTTCAATTACCTTTACCATTGAGTTTTTCTTTATTTGATTTGATTGATACCGTGTTAACTTTTACCTCCCTAAATTCATCTTTGTTATAGATGTCGGATGCTATGCCAATTTCAGAAGCACACTTTTTTAAACAATCCGTAGCGGCTGACTTTAAATCATTACCAATTGAAAGGGGAATACGATCCAATCCTTTTGCAGTATCCTCTGGGCTTTGCTTCTTAAAAACAATGCCCTTATTTCCGTATTGAGTTTTAATGATTGTATGCCCGTTAGTTCTGCAAGTTAACCGACCTTTGACAATTGCCTCACCATGCAATATTTTTTCGTCAAGTATTTCAAAATCCCAATCCCAACCAAACATAAGATTTAGGCATTTCTTTACATAGCCACCGCTAACATAATCCCAGTTACCCCCTCCCTTTGCTGGCCTTTGCTTTACATATTGTGAGGGGGTTTTCTTTAGGATCAAAGCTAACTGACTAGCATTTAAACTATTCTGTTCAACTAAACTAAGATCGTCAGGATCAATTAGGGCTAGGTCGTTTTGTGGAGGCGTTTCCATTAGTTATAATTTAAAGTTATTTTTCCGATTGTAGTCATCACCCACCTGGATGATGAATATTTATATCTGTCTGTCATTCTCATTGCGCCAGCCCCTTGTAAAGTTTCATCAATAGCTTTTCATCGGAGTTGACCAGTCCGCTGTTATCTATTACATAATACCCAGCGTTGTTTCGGAATAGAAAAATAAAGTAGTCCGAAAACATAGACTCTTTTTGTGCGATTTCTACCGCCCTCTGGTAGTTCCACTCTTGGATAGGTAGCTTCATTAAAATTCGATTTTTGTTCTGGTTTCGTACTCCGTTGCATCCCGCAGGTCTTGAGCGTATTTAATCGCCTTCGCCTTTATTTCCTCTTCGCGCTCTGGATAAAATGTAAATACTTCCGTGACCTTTGGGTCGTCAGAAGTTACCACAAAGTAAGGTAATGAACCTACTTTTTTCACTAATTCAATCGTTACGTTTTCCATATTAATAAGGGGTTTAAAGTTACATCGTCAGGATCAATTAGGGCTAGGTCGTTTTGTTCGGCTAGCATATTGTTACAATTGCTTTAATGTTTGAAATAGGGAACTTTTTTTTGATCTGGCCTAATGATTCGCAGCCTATAACCTGATCTAAAGTGGTAAGCACAATATAAGGATAAAACCTGTTGCCGTGTAATGTATATCTTCCGAATGAAGTTTCGCAAAAGTTAGCCTTTAACTGTGGGTAAAACCTGCGAGTGCCTTTGATTATTTTCATATTGTTTTCGTTTGTCAAAGGTAAATAATATCATTTTAATATCCAAGCTTTTGATTGTAATATTTTTATACTATCTTTGTAATACTATTCTAAAAGATATGAAAAAACCTAAGAAAAACACCAAAAACATACTTTTGCGGCTACCTCCTAAACTTGCCGATAGGGTGTCAAAAACTGCTGAACGGGAAAGCAGGTCATTAAATGGACAGATAATTTATGAATTGTCAGCCAATGAAAAGGAGTAAATATGACTGAATATTTTGATACAAATGTAAATGCAGGTATGAAAACAGCGGAAGAAATTTTAAAAAGTAAACTGAACCCCTCCGTTGCGATACTCAATAACCCGGAGTATACATTCAATAAAGTTATTGAATCAATGGAGGAATATGCAGACCAGTTCAAGCACTTGCATTTACACGGTGTTATGCAAGGGCTGCCTACTGAAAATGAAATTCGTGCGCAGGCTTTATTGATGGAAAACAAATTTGATAACTACACCGCAAAGATTATTGCAAGAGCATCTTATGAGTCAGGTGCGCGGTGGGTTATCTCCAAATTGTCCGGCAGCCCGGCAGTTGCCAGCAGTGCGGTTGGAAGCCAAACAAGTGCGCGGACTTGTGCTACCGGATGCGATTGGCCTAACTGCACACTTGATGGGTGTGCGCAGTGAACTAAATAGATACAGATATGTCAATAGAAGAGTTTAATAACACAAGATTTGGCGCGGGGGATTCAGTTATTTATAAGAACGAACTATGGCCAATAGTAGCAGTAGAATTTGAAGAAGCTCTATTTGCAATACCAAACGAGCGTGGGATTACGGTAGCCGTAGCCGATCAAATGGACTGGGTTCGTTGTGAAAGCTGTCAATATATAAGTAAAGATAATCTTCGTGTGCCTTCATGACGCAAATATATAACCAGTGCCGACTATTAAGCATTGAAACACGAACTGAATTTTAACTTTTAAAAACAAAAAGCGATGGAAAATTTAACTGAAACACCCCTTATTGATTTAGCACCAAAAATGTTTGCTAAAATAAAAGCTGCTCAAGTAGCTTTATCGAAATGGGTTCAACCGTACTCAACGGAAAGTATTGCAGAAGAGGTACTGCTTGAATTACTTGAAATACTTGATGACCGCGAACTTGTTGAAAAAATGAATCAGATAGAAGGTAAAAAAGAGCGGCCTGAATTACTCAAAGAAATTCACTATAAAATGTTAGGAATACCCAAAGAATGGAAGTAACCTCTAACATAAAACTTAAATTTTTGAGCGATGGAATTACACGAAATTCAAAAAATGCCAACTTCGATTGATAAGATTCACGAAAGTTGTTTTAGAAACTCACAGATACTTGTTCATGTATTAAACATGATTGAGCGCGGAGATAGTAAGGATACTATTTTTGAAGTAGTTGACCTTTTAAAAACAACACCTTACGAAGCAGGTCTAAAACCCTTAAATTAGGCTGATTTCAAAGGTCAAAAAATATTTTCAAAAATATCTTGAAAATATGTTGCTAATATTCAAAAAAGTAGTACCTTACATCATCAAACAGCAACAAAATGAAAAACTTAAACACAATGACCGAAGCAGAGAAAAAGGCTCACCTTGCTAAAATTGCTGCTAAATTGAAAGGCAATGTAAAGTTTCAAATCATTGATGTAACGCCGAAAGGATATGGCCCTGAAAAAGTTAACGATTAAGCAGATTGAAAAATCCTCAAAGCAAAAACTTTCAAAGCATATTGAGGATATTACACAAACTCCAATTTGTGCAGATAATCAATATTGCAAAATCCTCATTGATACATGGCTAAAAAAATAGGTAAACATAAAAACTAAGGAGTCGATTCCTCGTAGGTATTTGAAAGCCGCTCCTTAGTTTTTTAATTTTTGTATGAAAAAGAAAACCCACGGAGGTAAACGTAAGGGCGCAGGCCGTCCAAAGCTGCCGCCTGAATTGAAGAAAGAGGAAACCCTTACTATGCGAATACCGAAATCGAAAGTACCGGCTGTACTCAAGGCTATTGGTAAGGCTTAGCGACTGGTTGGAGCGTAAAGTTATGGTCACACAACGGACGCTGGTTTATGCAGGGCGATAATTTACACTAAACTAACTTTTGAAACATGACATATAGAGAGGAACAATTTATGAAACAGATGACTGAAATAGCTATTGAAGTCGCTGAGTTAAGAGCAGAAAACAAATTACTCAAATCTGTTAACGATAGCCTAATCCAAGCCTTGCATAAACCTGTTGTTGTGCGGGGCGGGGATTTTGAAAATCAATTTGTCCGCCATGTAGAAAAATATTTTAAATACCCAGACTTAACTAAAACACCAAATACCCCGACCGAACCGTTGGCCACCGAAGCGCGGGTAATAATTGAAGAATGTAAAAAGCGGACTACTGCGGATGTGTTGGAGAGTGCAAACTTTCGTATGAAGATGCGCGGAAGTCCTCTGAGGAGCAACCGTGATTGTGGCGGTGGACAATGGCGCACAATGAACAAAGCTATGTGTCCGTAAAGGGGCTATACTGATGAACTTAAATATGAAATACGAACTGAACATTTTTATTTTTTCTGCGCGGTGGACATTCTGAATCTATATTGCGGAATTGGTGGAAACCGTAAACTGTGGGGCAATGAACACAGCATAACAGCCGTTGAACTCAATCCAAAAATCGCGGCTAAATACGCTGAGCTTTACCCAAATGATACATTGATTGTAGATGATGCTCACGAATATCTTTTGCACAACCATAAGCGATTTGATTTTATATGGAGTTCACCACCTTGCCCCACACACAGCCGAACCAATTACTTTACCCAACATATTGCTAAAGTGCCTTCATACCCTGACATGAAACTTTGGCAAGAGATAATTTACCTAAATCAATTTCACAAAGGGCTTTGGGTAGTTGAGAACGTAATACCATACTATGAACCATTCTTGCCAATGTTTAAAAAAATAGGAAGGCACTTTATTTGGAGCAACTTTAAGATACCTGTGATTGAACTACCAAAGGATGAAATTGGAACAATGATGAAGCAATATGTTGGAACAGGTAAACACGCGCATGATAAAAAACAGGAAGAACGAAACGCTGTTAACTCTGAACTTGGTTTACATATTCTTAATTGCGCGGAGGGGAAAAATAAAAATGTTCTTCTCACCAAACGTAAATATGAAACACAAACTGAATTGTCCCTTTATGGCACATAGCAGTTGTTGGCAGGCCAGCGTCAGCAAGTGCGTTGGGGCGAACTGTAAACCAACGAAGGGTAGGCAAAGCCCGTGAGCGTGGAATGTGTGAAAGCATCAGCAGCAGGGCTTTTTCAAGCGTTGGTTTATTGCTGCCAATGGACATTTGTTTGCGTTCGTTGCCCTTTTTTGCCTTAAAAGTTTTTGTTTTTAAACCCTGCGGCCTTGGCTTTTTTACCCTAATTTGAACGTTTTTAAAAATAATTACTAAAATATTATACTATTTTGGTAACCGATAGTAGGAAGTTACGTTAATATATATATATTTACGTAACAATTTAAACAAACAACATTATGACACTTCAAGATTTAAACACCAAAAAATTCCCCGCTTTCGTAACACTTGAAAACGGAAAAGAAAAATTAATGAACAATGAATTAGATGCTTTTTCATGGGCAAAAGGCATGAAGTCAGAAATTGTAAAAGTTTCATCTTTTGAGGTAAACGTGCCTAAAAATTATAATCCTTCAAACGAA
>Ga0315907_10003226_pt1 | contig 19481 bp, 18 predicted proteins | sample LakEriMetagenome_3_FD_203525 | JGI IMG/M metagenome (GOLD analysis project Ga0315907, IMG submission 203525) | Freshwater fungal communities from buoy surface, Lake Erie, Ohio, United States - Buoy 12 MA123 | ecosystem: Environmental > Aquatic > Freshwater > Lake > Lake biofilm | place: USA... | reverse complement strand
CTGTCCGGCGGCCAGCGGCAGCGGGTGGCGGTGGCCCGCGCGCTCGCCGTCGAACCCGCGGTGCTGCTGATGGACGAGCCGCTGTCGAACCTCGACGCGCTGCTGCGGCTCGAGATGCGGGCCGAACTCAAGGCGGTTCTGCGCGAGGCCGGCACCACAACCCTCTACGTCACCCACGACCAGACCGAGGCGATGGGCCTCGCCGACCGGATCGCGGTGATGGAGAAGGGACGCATCGTGCAGATCGACAGGCCGGCGGCCCTCTACCGCCATCCGCGCACGCGCTTCGTTGGCGGCTTCGTCGGCACCCCGCCGATGAACTTCATCCCCGTGGTCGCGGCGGGCGGCCGGGCGATGATCGGCCCGCTGGCGGTGCAGGCCCCGGTGCGCGACGGGCCGGTGCTGATGGGGGTGCGGGCCGAGGACCTCGACCTCACCGACGACGACGGTGCGGCCCCGCTGATGGTGCGGGTGACCGAGCCGATGGGCTCCCATCTGCTGGTGACCGGCGAGGCGGCGGGGGTGACGGTGCGGGCGATGGCCCCGGCCGACGCCGACCTTCCGGCCGGGCGGCCCGTGGGCTTCCGCCCGCGGCCCGAGCGCGTGGTATGGATGGACCCGGAGAGTGGACAGGCGTTGGAGATGCGGGCATGAACGTCACGATCGAGGCGGCGAGGAGCGTCCTGCGCGCGAACGACCGCGGCGGCTACACGGTGCCGACCGCGCGCCTCTATCCCTATCAGTGGAACTGGGATTCGGCCTTCGTCGCGATGGGCTGGATCACCTTCGACGAGCCGCGGGCGTGGCGGGAGCTGGAGCGGCTGCTGGAAGGCCAGTGGGACGACGGCATGGTCCCGCACATCATCTTCCACGCGCCCGCCGACACCTATTTCCCCGGCCCCGACGTCTGGCGGACCGCGCACACGATCCCGACGTCCGGCATCACCCAGCCGCCCGTGCTGGCGACCGCCGTCCGCCGCTGCCTCGACGTGGCGACCGACCGGGCGGGGGCCGAGGCGCGGGCGGCCGCCATCTATCCCCGCCTCCTCGCCTCTCACCGCTGGTGGGCCGCCGCGCGCGACCCGGGCGGCACAGGCCTCGTCGGCATGCTGCACCCCTGGGAATCGGGGATGGACAACAGCCCGGCCTGGGACGTGCCCTTCGCCCGGGTCCCCCCCACGCCCACCACGCCGATCCGGCGCAAGGACACGGGCCATGTGGGCGCCGACATGCGCCCGACGGACGACTTCTACCGCCGGGTGATCGCGCTCATCGACCTCTACGCCGCGCTCGGCTGGGACCCGGCGCGGATGTGGGCGCAGACGCCGTTCAAGGTGGCGGACGTGGGGATCAACGCCATCCTGCACCGGGCCGAGCGCGACCTGCTGGCGCTGGCGGGGCGGTTCGGGACCGAGGCCGAGCGGGCGGAGATCGCCGACCGGCTGGAATTGTCGCGGGACGCGATCGCCGGTCTGTGGAGTTGGGATCACGGCGTCTATCTCCCCCGTGACCTGACGACGGGCGAGTTGATCCCGGTCGCGACCAGCGCCGGCTTCCTGCCGCTTTACGCCGGCGTCGCCGAAGGCACCGCCGCGGCCCTGGCGCAGACGCTCCAGCGCTGGAGGATGGTCGTGCCCTTCGGGGTCCCCTCGACCGACCCGAACCATGCGGGTTTCGAGCCGAAGCGCTATTGGCGCGGCCCCGTCTGGGCCATCGTGAACTGGATGATCGCGCAGGGGTTCGATGCGGAAACGGAACCCAAGGCGGCGTGGGGGATCCGCGACGACACCGCCTCCTTGATCCGACGCGGCGGATTCGCGGAATACTTCGACCCCACGACGGGCGAAGGTCTGGGAGGCGGCAGCTTCACCTGGACCGCGGCCGTCGCCCTCGCCTGGGGCCTGCTGGAGGATTGACGCCATGAACACCGGACGGCTCGCTGGGCGCTTCGCCCTCGTCACCGGCGCCTCGCGCGGGATCGGCCGCGGCGTGGCTGTCCGCTTCGCGGCCGAGGGGGCCACGGTCGCGATCAACCACGCCGACGACGCGGACGGCGCCGAGGCGACGCTCGCCGCCGTCCGCGCCGCCGGCCCCCCGGACGCGGCGCACCGGATCGTGCAGGCGGACGTGGCGGACCCGGCGGCGGTCGACCGGATGATCGCGGACACGGTCGCCGCCTGGGGCCGGCTCGACGTGCTGGTCAACAACGCCGGCATCCAGACCGACACGCCGGGCGACGGCTTCGACGAGGCGGCCTTCCTGAAGATCCTCGGCGTCAACCTGATCGGTGCCGCCTACTGCGCCCGGGCGGCGATCCGTCACTTCCTGACGCGGCCGGGCGGCGGGGTCGTAATCAACACCTCCTCGGTCCACGAGGTCATCCCCAAGCCCGGCTTCCTCGCCTATTCGATTTCAAAGGGCGGGCTCGGCAACCTCACGCGCACGCTTGCGCTGGAGTTCGCTGACAAGGGCATCCGGGTCAACGGCGTCGGCCCCGGCGCCACGATGACGGACCTGAACGGCGCCTGGACCGACGACCCCGTCAAGCGCGCGGCGGTCGAGAGCCACATCCCCATGGGCCGCGCGACGACCCCGGAGGAGATCGCCCCGGTCTTCGCCTTCCTCGCGTCGGACGAGGCGTCCTACGTGACCGGCCAGACGCTGCACGCCTGCGGGGGCCTCACCCTCTTCGGCGACTTCAAGCGGAACTGGTCCTCCTGACGCGCGGGTAGGTAGGCTCCGGCCATGAGCCCCCGCCTCAGCCTCCGCATCGACTTTCCCGACGGGGTCCGCCTCGGCCCGGGCAAGGTGGCGCTGCTGGAGGCGATCGGCCGGACCCGGTCGATCTCCGCCGCCGGCCGCAGCCTCGGCATGAGCTACCGGCGCGCCTGGCTGCTGGTGGACGCGGTCAACCGCGCGTTCGAGGAACCGGTCGTCGTCACCCGGCCCGGCCGGCGCGACGGAGGGGCCGAACTGACCGCTCTCGGCGCCCGCCTCGTGGCGCTCTACCGCACCGTGGAACGCCGCGCGGCCGAGGCGTCGGCCGGAGCACTGGCCGAACTGGCGGCGGCGCGGGTGCCGATGGCGGCGGGCGACGCGGAGACCGACGTCAGCCGGGCCGGCTGAGGCCGAAGGACCGCCCGTCCAGCGCCACCGCCTTTACCATCGCCCAGACCCGGACGCCGGGCGCGAGGGCAAGGCGCTCCACCGCCTCCCGCGTCACCAGCGCCCAGAGCCGCGTCGACCCGAGGTCGACCGCCACCTTCGCCATCGCGTCGCCGACCGGAACGACCGCGCCCACCGCGCCCGGCAGCCGGTTGGTGATCGATACGTCCATAGGGCGGGAGAGGGCGAGGGCCACGTCGCGGGCGGGGATGCGGGCCCGCACCCGCGCGCCGTCGGCGAGGTCGAGGGCCGGCACGCGCAGATCCCCGTCGGCGAAGCGCAGCGTGGCGAGGCCGTGGGCGTCGCGGGCGTGGACGACGGTGCAGTCGAGCACGGTCCCGATGTCGAGGCCGCCGACGATCGGCGCGAGGTCGGCGCCCGACAGCACGGTCGCGAGCGGCCCCGCCGCCAGCACCCGCCCCTCGGCCAGCAGCACGACGTCGGTCGCGAGCCGGACCACCTCCTCCAGCGCGTGGCTGACGTAGACGATGGGGACCGCCAGCTCGTCCCGGAGGCGCTCCACGTAGGGCAGGATCTCCGCCTTGCGCGCGCCATCCAGCGCCGCCAGCGGCTCGTCCATCAGGAGGAGGCGCGGCTGGGCGAGGAGCGCCCGGCCGAGCGCCACCCGCTGCCGCTCCCCGCCCGAAAGCGCGTGCGGCCGGCGGTCGAGCAGCCGCCCGATGCCGAGAAGATCGACGACCGCGTCGAACCCGATGCCAAGCGACCGCCCGCGGGCGCGGTCGAGGCCGAAGCGGAGGTTGCCGGCGACGGTCATGTGCGGGAAGAGGCGGGCGTCCTGGAAGACCACGCCGATCCCCCGCCGCTCGACCGGCACGTCGATCCCGCCCGTAGTGTCCAGCAGCACCGTCCCGTCGACCCGCACGAGGCCCGCGTCGGGCCGCGCGGCCCCCGCGATCGCCTGGACGATGGTGGTCTTGCCGGCACCCGACCGGCCGAAGAGGGCGACGAGCCGCCCCTCGCTCGCGAAGGCGACGTCGAGGTCGAAGGCGCCGCGCCGCAGCCGCAGCCGGACCTCGATCACGCGGCCCCCAGCAGGCGGCGGACGCGCAGCGAGACGGCCTCGGCCAGGACGAGCCCGCCCAGCGCCAGCGCGAAGGAGATCGTCACGAGCCGGGCCGCCACCGCGTCGCCGTCCGGCGACTGGGTGGCGGTGTAGATCGCGAGCGGCAGGGTCCGGGTCTCGCCGTCGACGTTGCCGACGAAGGTGATCGTGGCGCCGAACTCCCCCAGTGCGGCGGCGAAGGCGACGATGGCGCCGGCCAGGATGCCGGGCAGCATGAGCGGCAGCGTGACCGAGCGGAACACGTCGAACCGGCCCGCACCCAGCGTCCGCGCCGCGAACTCCAGCCCGGGGTCGACCGCCTCCAGCGCCTGCCGGATCGCCCGCACCATCAGCGGGAACCCCATCACCGCGGCGGCGACCGCGGCGCCCTCGGTGGTGAAGATCAGGCGGAGGCCGAACGTCTCGTAGAGCCACCCGCCGACCGGCCCCCGGGTGCCGAGCACGACGAGGAGGAGATAGCCGATCACGACCGGCGGCATGACCAGCGGCATGTGGACGACCGCGTCGAGCAGCGCCCGGCCCGGGAACCGCAGCCGCGCGAGGCACCAGGCGACGGCGACGGCGACGGGCAGGCTCGCCGTGGTCGCCGTCACGGCGACGCGGAGGCTCAGGAGGACGGCCTCGATCTCGGCGCTTTCGAGAAGCATGACAGGCTGCGGCGTCTCCCGACCGGACGGCGCGACGATGCCCCATCCGCGCCGTCAGCGCATGGAGAAACCGAAACGCTGGTAGACGGGCAGCGCCTCGGGCCCCGTCAGGAAGGCGAGGACGCGCCGCGCGGCCTCGCTCTCGCGGACCAGCGCCATCGGATAGACGACGGGCGGATGGCTGCCCTCGGGGAAGATGCCCGCCACCCGGACCCCGCGCGAGGCCGCGGCGTCGGTCGTGTAGACGACGCCGGCCGGAACCTCGCCGCGCTCGACGAGGGCGAGCGCCGCGCGGACGTTCTCCGCCCGAACGAGGCGCGTGCGCGCCGCCTCCCAAGCGCCCAGCGCCGTCAGCGCCTGCTGGGCGTAGCGGCCCGCCGGCACGCTCGCCGGATCGCCCGTCACCCAGCGCCCGTCGCGACCCAGGAGCGCCGTCAGGTCGAAGCCGGGGCGCAGGTCGACGACGACCGTGCTCGCCGCCGGGACGACGAGCGCCAGGCGGTTGCCGATCGGGGCCACCCGCGTGTCCGGCACGATCAGCCGGCGCGCGGCCAGCCAGTCCATCCACTGCTCGTCGGCCGAGACGAAGACGTCGGCCGGCGCGCCCTGCTCGATCTGGCGGGCCAGCGCCGAGGAGGCGGCGAAGGAGAAGCGCACGGGCGGGTTGCCCGCAGCCACCCAGGCCCGCCCGATCTCCCCGAACGCGTCGGTGAGGCTCGCCGCGGCGAGCACCGTGACGGTCTGGGCCCGGGCAGCGGGCACGGCGACGACGAGGAGGGCGAGGACGGTGAGGACGAGACGCATGGGACGCTCCGATCACCGAGCCATATCTCAGCGGATACCGCTTAACACCGGACCCCACGCCCGGAAACCCTCATCACCGCTTGGACCAGACCGCCCCGCCGGAATAGCGCAGCGCCAGGAACCGGTAGGTCTCGCGCAGCAGCGGGGCCAGCTGCTCGGCCTGGACGGGCGGGCGCTGCCACTTCTCGTCCAGCTCGGCCCAGTCGACCGAAACCTTGTGCAGCGCGTTCCGCGTCGCCCGCACCCGCTCGACGACGGTGAACCAGTTGCGCAGGCACCCACCGACGTCGTCGAGCACCTTGTCGATCTCGACGAACAGGACGCGGCAGTCGTTGCGCGGGCGGCGCATCAGCATCTGCATCATCACGACCTCGTCCGACAGGTCGCGGTCGGTCTCGAACCGCGACCGGGCACCGCCCACGAAATCGTAGATCTTCTGCAGGAACGTCATCTTGTCCCGCAGCGCCTCCACGTAGCTCGTCTCGTGGACGAGCGCTTCGGCGGAACGGGTGAACTCGACCCGGTCGCGGCCGGCGGTCACCTCGGCCGGCAGCTTCTGGAGGAACTCGGTCACGAGAACCCCGGCATCGTCCGACGCCCCGAAGGCCGGAAGGTGGGTGAGGTTGGCCGGGAGGCGGGCCGACTGCCCGGTGAGGCGGGCGAGGCGCAGGACGAGCTTCGCCCGGGCGAGACCGTGGTGCTTGTCCTCCACCGACCAGGAGGCGGTTCCGTCCAGCACCTCGCGCGGGATGCGCTCGCCGGGCGTGATGCGCTTGACGTACTCGAGCCCGTCCTCGATCAGCCGGAGCATCCGGTGGTCGTTCGAGCCCGGCCGGACGTTGAAGTTCGTCATCAGCGTCGGCATCGGGACGCAGGCGGTGAAATCCCCCATGGGGATGTACATCGCCGCCTGGCGCAGATCCGCCGTCTTGGCGAACCACATGCCGGGCACGCCGAACAGCTTGCTGTCGAAATGGAAATGGACCTCGTCGCCGAGCGGGCGGAGGACCTCCGGGTCGGTCCGCGGCGCGACGGCGGGCGTCGACGCAGCGGTCGGCCCGCCGCTTCCCTCGTCCCTGGGATCGCCCATCTGCAACCGTCCCCTGCGGAACCGGCCGTCCGTCGCGTCGGACAGGCCGACCGCCCCGCCGATCATTACGTCGGCGCCGGACCGCGCCCATGCAAGATGTCGGACGACGCAGTATCCTAATCGTTAGTCTAAAAACCTGAACATTCGAAGAAAAATCGGGTCGGAGACGGCGGCGTCTCAGACCCAGGGCCGGGCGTCCCGGTCCGTGGCCTCCCAGGCGGCGATGGTCGCGGCATGGGCGAGCGTCACGTCGACGTCGTCGCGCCCGTCGATCAGCCCCTGCTTGCGGAAGGCATCGATGCCGAAGGCGTGAACCGTGCCGTCGGCCTCGGTCACCGTCTGCGCCGGAAGGTCGACGGCGAGCCGCGCGCCCGGTGCCGCGGCGAGCCGGTCGAGCAGGCCGCCGACCGTGGCCTCGGGCAGCGTCACGGTGAGGAGGCCGTTCTTGCCCGCGTTGCCGGCGAAGATGTCGCCGAAGCTGGGCGCCACCACGCAGCGGATGCCGGCGTCGACCAGCGCGTAGACCGCGGCCTCCCGCGAGGAGCCGCAGCCGAAGTTCGGGCCCGCGACGAGGATCCCCGCCCCCGCCCATTCCGGCCGGTCGAGCACGAAGCCGGCCTTGCGCACGTCGGCGAACAGGAAGTTCCGGTAGCCGGCGCTGCGCGGCTTGCGCAGGAACCGCGCCGGGATGATCTGGTCGGTGTCGACGTTGGCGACCGGCAGCGGCGCGGCCACCGCGTCGAGGGTGACGAACGGGGTCATGCGCCCTCCATCAGGCGGCGCACGTCGGTCAGCCGCCCCGTGACCGCGGCGGCGGCGACCATGGCGGGGCTCATCAGGTGGGTGCGGGCGCCCTGCCCCTGCCGGTGGGGGAAGTTGCGGTTGGAGGTCGAGGCGCAGCGCTCGCCGGCGGCCACGAGGTCGCCGTTCATGCCGACGCACATGGAGCATCCCGCCTCGCCCCAGCCGAGGCCCGCGGCCTTGAAGATCCGGTCGAGGCCCTCGGCCTCGGCCTGCGCCTTCACCGGGGTGGAGCCCGGCGTGACAAGGCCGGGTACCGCGGCCTTGCGGCCCTTCAGGACGGCGGCCGCCGCGCGCAGGTCCTCGATCCGGCCGTTGGTGCACGACCCGATGAACACCCGGTCCACCGCCACCTCGGCCAGCGGGACGCCCGGGGCGAGGCCCATGTAGTCCAGCATCTCGACGATCTGGGCGCGCCGCCGCCCGTCGGGCTCGGCCGACGGGTCGGGAACGCGGGCGGTGACGGGCACCGCCGTCTCCGGGCTGGTGCCCCAGGTGACGGTGGGCGCGATGTCGGCCGCGTCGAGCCGAACCTCGCGGTCGAAGCGGGCGCCCGCGTCCGTCGCCAGATCGCGCCACGCGGCCACGGCCCGGTCCCAGCCGGCGCCCGTCGGCGCGTTGGGGCGGCCGTGCAGGTACGCGAAGGTCGTGTCGTCGGGCGCCACCATGCCCGCGCGGGCACCCGCCTCGATCGACATGTTGCAGACGGTCAGCCGCCCTTCCATCGAGAGGGCGCGGATCGCCGACCCCGCGTACTCGATCACGTGGCCGACCGCCCCGCCCGCGCCGATGGCGGCGATGATCGACAAGATCAGATCCTTGCCCGAGACGAAGGGCCCGGGCGCGCCGTCGACCGTGATCCGCAGCGTCCTCGGCCGGCGCTGCCAGAGCGTCTGGGTGGCGAGGACGTGGCTCACCTCCGACGCGCCGATGCCGAAGCCGAGCGCGCCGAAGGCCCCGTGGGTGGAGGTGTGGCTGTCGCCGCAGACGATGGTGAGGCCGGGCAACGTCAACCCCTCCTCCGGCCCGATGACGTGGACGATGCCCTGCCGCGGATCGTCCAGGCCGAAGAGGCGGATGCCGTGCCGGGCGGTGTTGGCCCGCAGCATCTCCACCATGTTCGCGACCTCGGGGTCGGCGATCGGGCGGCGGCGATCGTGCGAGGGGACGTAGTGGTCCGCCACGCCGTACGTGCGGTCCGGCCGGCGGACCGCGCGCCCGGCGTGGTCGATCATGCCGAAGGCGTGGAACGAGCCTTCGTGGACGAAGTGCCGGTCGATGGCGAGCAGGGTCTGCCCGTCGTCGCGGGTCAGGACCGCGTGCGCGTCCCAGACCTTGTCGAAGAGGGTGCGGGGGGTCATGGGTCCATGCTCCCGGGTCCGTTCCGCCTCGTCCTGAGCCTGTCGGACCGTGGGGCGGACCCCCGTCCTCGCCCCCTCATCCGGCGATCTCCGCCGCGGCCTGCGCGCAGGTCGACTGGCGGCCGATCGACGCCAGCGTGCGCAGTGTCGCCTCGTGGGTCTCGCGCGAGAAGGCGGCGCAGCCGTCCGACAGCATCCAGACCTTGAAGTCGCGGACGTGCGCGTCCTGCGCGGTCGCCAGCACGCCGCCGTTTGTGACGATGCCCGACATGATCACCCGCTCGATCCCCAGCTTGCGGAGCACGAACTCGAGGCGGCTCATGTAGAACGCCGAGTAGGCGACCTTCTCCACCTTCACGTCGACCGGCGCCAGCTCGGCCAGGATGTCGTGGCCCCACGATCCGGGCACGAAGTCGCCCTTGCGCAGGAACGGGCGGAGCTGCTTGAGGTGCGGCGAGATGATGGGTTCGCCGCCCCTGCCCGGCACGAGCGTGAAGTGGGTGGAGACGACGATCCCGCCCTTCGCCCGGAGCGCGTCGGCCACCGGCTTCACCCGCGCCGGCAGGGCCGCGATGTCGGCCGATTTCTGGCCGCCGCGGGCGTAGGCGCCGTCCGGGTGGACGAAGTCGTTCTGCAGATCGACGACGATCAGCGCGGTCGTGGTCCAGTCGGTCATGGCTTGCGCTCGATCACGAGGTTGCCCAGCGGGTCGACCCGCGCGGCCATGTCGGGCTCGACGACGATGGTGCTGTCGGGCTGTTCCAGCACCGCCGGGCCGGGGATCACCGCACCCGCCGGAAGCGCGAGGCGGTCCAGCACGGCAGCCTCGTGCCAGGCGCCCTCGGCCCAGATCCGCCGCACGCCACGCCGCGCGCCCTCGACCGACCCGCCCCGGGGCGCGAGGGTCGACAGCGCGAAGGCGGGCCGGCGACCGACCACGGCGGTCCGCAGGTTGAGGAGCCGCATCGGCAGACCGTCCAGCAGCCGCCCGTAGGCGCCGCGATAGGCCGCCTCGAAGGCCGTCCGGACGTCGGCGGCGGTGAGGTCGCGCCCGTCCGGCAGGGCCAGCGGCACGGCGACCGTGTGGGTCTGGCCGACGTAGCTCATGTCGAGTTCCACCAGCGTCTCCACCCCCTCGAACCGCATGCCCGATCGGTCAAGCTGGAGGGTCAGCGCCGCCGCGGTCGCGCGGACGTCCGCGGTCAGCCGCGCGACGTCGAGGCCGTCGAGCGTGGCGTTGATCGTCTGGACCCGATCGTGGCGCATGTCGGCGATGATGCAGCCCATCGCCGAGGTGACGCCAGGGAACCGGGGCACGAGGGCCGAGGCGAGGCCCACCTCGCGGATCAGCGCGCAGGCGTGCAGCGCGCCGCCGCCCCCGAATGGCATCAGCGCGAACCGCTTGGGGTCGTGCCCGCGCTCGATCGAGACGAGGCGGATGGCGCCGGCCATGCGGGCGTTCGCCACCCGCACGATCGCCTCGGCCGCCGCCATCACGTCGAGGCCCAGCGGCTTCGCCACCGTCTCCTCGATCGCGCGGCGGGCCGCGTCCACGTCAAGCCGCGCGAGCTTGCCGCCGATCGGCCGTTCGGCGTTGATCCGGCCCATGACGACGTTGGCGTCGGTCACCGTCGGCCGGTCGTTGCCGAGGCCGTAGCAGACGGGGCCGGGGTCGGACCCGGCGCTTTCCGGCCCCACCTGCAGGAGGCCGCCGCGGTCGATCCCGGCGATGGAGCCGCCGCCGGCCCCGATGGTGGAGATCTCGACCATCGGGGTGCGGACGACGAGGCCGAAGTCGAGCGTCGTCTGCGCGGCCAGCTGCGGCGTGCCGTCGACGATGAGGGAGACGTCGAAGCTGGTGCCGCCGACGTCGCCGGTGATGACGTTGGGGAAGCCGGCACCCCGCGCGATGGCGGCGGCCGCGATCACGCCCGCCGCGGGGCCCGAGAGCGCGGTGCGGACCGGAAGCGCACGGGCGGTGTCGACCGTCATCACGCCGCCGTTCGACTGGACGATCAGCACGTCGCCCGCGAACCCGCCCTCCTTCAGCCGCGTCTCCAGCGCGCCGAGGTAGGAACCGACGACCGGCTGGAGATAGGCGTTGATGGCGGTGGTGGAGGTGCGCTCGAACTCCCGGATCTCGGGCAGGATGGCGGACGAGCAGTTCGCGTGCTCGTTCGGCCAGACGTCCCGGAGCGCGTCGAGCGCCGCGCGCTCGTTGGCGGGATTGGCGTAGGCGTTGATGAAGACGACGCAGACCGCCTCGCAGCCCTTGTCGAGCAGCGCCCGTGCCGCCGCCCGGATCTCGGCCGGGTCGATCGCCTCCAGGACGGTTCCGTCGGCGAGCGTGCGCTCCCCCACCTCGAGGCGCAGGTCGCGCTGGATGACCGGCACGAACTGGCCCCACAGGCCCCAGGTCTGCCGCCGGTCGCGCCGGCGCATCTCCAGCACGTCGCGGAAGCCGCGCGTCGTGATCAGGCCCGCCCGCGCGCCCTTGCGCTCCAGAAGGGCGTTCGTGCCCACCGTCGTGCCGTGGACGACGGACGCCACCTCGGCCAGCGGGATGCGTTCGCGGATGCCCTCCACGAAGCCCACCGACTGGTTGCCGCGGGTGGAGGGGACCTTGCCGACGGTGACCTTGCCGGTCGCCTCGTCGTAGAGGAACAGGTCGGTGAAGGTGCCGCCGACGTCGACGCCGATGACGGTCATGCCCCGGTCCCCCGCAGGCGGGCGGTCGCGACGGTGTCGAGCGCGCCATGCGCGTCGACCGCGACCCGGTAGAGATCGCGCGCCGCGTCGGCCGTGACGTAGCCGAGCGTCACGTCGCGCGCGACCGCCGCGGGGTCGCGCACCAGGGGATCGCCCCAGCCGCCGCCGCCCGGCGTCTCCAGCCGGACGCGCCGTCCCCGCGACAGGGGGATTCCCACCATCTTCGCCCCCAGCGGCGGTTCGGCCCAGCCGTCGGCCCCCTCGTAGGAGAAGCGGGTGGGGGCGGCCTCGCCGCCGCCCAGCACGCCCTTCGGCCGGAAGCGCGCGCGCTCGCCGAAGACGAAGCCCTCGGCCTCCGGGTTCATCACCTCGATTTCGTAGACCGCGCCCAGGCCGCCGCGGTGCGTGCCCGCCCCACCGCTGTCCGGCCTCAGCGCCCATTGGGTGAAGCGGACGGGATAGGCCGCCTCCAGGATCTCGACCGGCGGGATCGTGGCGGTGGAGATGGGCGCGTTGCCGTGGTTCAGCCCGTCGCCCTCGGGGTTGCCGCCGTGGCCGCCGCCGTAGAAGGAGAACATCACCCACCGCGCCCCGTTCGGCCGGTGCCCGGCGATGGAAAGCGCGTTGATCGTGCCGTAGGCCTGCCCGTTGGTGATCGCCGGCTTCACGTGCTCGAAGATGGAGAACAGCACGTCGATGATGCGCAGGATCGTCTCGGTGTAGCCGCCGACGGGCTTGGGCGCCTTCACGTTCAGGAAGCTGCCTTCGGCCACCACCACCTCGATCGGGTCCATGACGCCGGCGTTCGCCGGCACGTCGCGGAAGAGGTGCTTGAGCGCCACGTAGCAGCTGGCGACCGTCGTGGAGAGCGCGATGTTCACCGGCCCGGCGCAGGCGGGCGACGAGCGCGAGAAGTCGAGCGTCATCCGGTCGCCGCGGACGGTGAGGTCGAGGGCCACCTTCAGCGGCACGTCGGTCCGCCCGTCGTTGTCGAGGAAATCCTCCATCGACCAGGTGCCGTCCGGCAGCTCCGCGATCAGGCTGCGCATCATGGTGGCTGCGCGCCGGCGCAGTTCGCCCAGCGCGTCCGCCACCGTGCCGGCGCCATACTCGGCGAGCAGCGCGTCGAGGCGCTTCGCCCCCAGGTCGAGCGCGTTGATCTGGCCGTTGAGGTCGCCCCACGCCGAGGTCGGCAGGCGGGTGTTCGCCAGGATGATGTCGATCACGTCCTGCCGCGTCTGTCCGCCGGCCGAAAGGCGCACGGGCGGGATCAGCATGCCCTCCTGGAAGCACTCGGTCGCGGCCGGATTGTAGTTGCCGGGCACGTTGCCGCCGACGTCGTGCCAATGGCCGACCGACCCCAGCCAGCAGAAGAGCGTCCCGTCCCGGAAATAAGGGCGAACGAGGCGGAAGTCGGACAGGTGCGTCCCGCCGAGATAGGGGTCGTTGAAGATGAAGACGTCGCCGTCGACCACCGTGTCGCCGAACTTGTCCATCACCGCGCGCACGGCGAAGGCCATGACGCCGACGAAGATCGGCAGGCCCGACTTGCCCTGGATCAGCGTGGCGCCGGTCGCGGCGTCGTAGAGGCCGTGGCAGGCGTCGTGCGCCTCGGCGATGATCGGGTTGAAGGCCGAGCGGAAGAGGGTGGCGTCCATCTCGTCGGCGATCTGTTCGAGCCGCCCCTTGAGGACGGCCAGCGTGACGGGATCGATCACGGTCGTGGTCTCCTCACGCGTCCTTCAGGTCGGGATCGTAGCGGCGGCCCGCTTCCATCGTCTCGGGCGTGCCGAGCAGGCGGTTGAGGTCACCGAGGTCGTACATGCGTTCCCGGAAGGGCTGGTTGCTCCCCTGCGCCTTCAGGCTCGCGTAATAGTCGACGAGCAGGCGCGAGACCGCCCGCATGGCGCCGCCGGGGAAGATGACCGTGGCATAGCCGAGCGCCTCGAGCTGTTCGGCCGACTTCATCGGCGTCCGCCCGCCCTCGACCATGTTGGCGAGCAGCGGAACCCGGGCGCCGAAGCGCCGGCCGACGGTCGCCAGCTGCTCCTCGGTCTGCGGCGCTTCGACGAACAGCACGTCCGCACCCGCCTCCAGATAGGCATCGGCCCGGTCGACCGCGCGATCGAACCCCTCGACGGCGATGGCGTCCGTGCGGGCGACGATCAGCGTCGTGTCGCGCGCCCGCGCGTCGAGCGCCGCGCGGATCTTGCCCGTCATCTCGCCCTTGCCGATGAGCGCCTTGCCGGCGAGGTGGCCGCAGCGCTTGGGCGTGACCTGATCCTCCAGCTGGATCGCGTCCGCACCCGCCCGCTCGAACGCGCGGACCGTCCGCTGGACGTTGAGCGCGTTGCCGAAACCAGTGTCGCCGTCCACCACGATGGGGAGCGCGATCCGGTCGCGGATCAGTCCGATCGTGGTCGCCACCTCCCCCATGTCGACGAGGCCGATGTCGGGCCGGCCGAGCCGCGTGTAGGCGATGCTGGCCCCCGACAGGTAGACACCCTCGAAGCCGGCCTGCTCGGCCATCAGCGCGCTGAATGCGTCGTACACGCCGGGAAGCACGAGGATCGGCGCCCGCCGCAGGCGCCCGCGAAGTCCGTCGACCGTCATGCGCCCCGCCCTCCCCCTCGCCGGGCGGGCGCACGACGGCGCCGCCCCCCGGCGTCCGCCGTCGGTGCCCAGGGCGTCCACACACGGCCACCCTCCGCCGCGTCCACCCGCGCCAGCGACATCCGGTAGAGGTAGCGGTCGGGCCGGTAGAGCGCCTGGAGATACTCGACCACCTGCCCGGCCTCGTCCCGCACCGCACGGGTCAGCGTCAGCAATGCCGAGCCCACGTCGACGCCGAGACGCATGGCCGCCTGCGCGTCCGCCAGCGTGGCCCCGATCGTCTGGTCGGCGCTCGCCACGCGGACGCCCGACCGCTCGAGCAGCGTCAGCAGCGGATGGGCCCCGAGGTCCTCCGCCGCGATCGAGCGGCCGACCCGCTCCGGCACATAGGTCGTCAGGTGCGAAAAGGGGCCCCCGTCGGTCGAGCGGACGCGCACGGCGCGCTGCACCTGCGCGTCGGCCGGCACGCCCATCGCGGCCGCGACGTCCGCCGACGGCACGACCCAACCGAACTCCAGCACGCGCGCCTGGGTCTCGAGCCCCATGGCGATGAGGTTCTCGAGCATTCCCTCCAGCGGCACACGCTGCGCGCCCGGCTGGCGCCGGTTGGTGACGACGGTGCCGCTGCCGCGCGTCCGGCGGAGCAGCCCCTCCCCCTGAAGTTCGGCGAGCGCGCGGCGGATCGTGATGCGGGACACGTCGAACAGGACGCAGAGGTCGTGTTCGGCCGGCAGGCGGCTGCCGTCCGCGTAGGTGCCTTCGAGGATGCCGCTGCGCAGCACCACGTAGACCTGATGATAGAGCGGCGTGCGCAACGCCGCGTCGACGAGCGTCCGACTGGCGGCGCGGGCCGGCCCGTTGGGCCCCATGAGCGTGACCTTCCGCAGTCCGGAGGGGGGTCGAAAAAAGTTGTATCTTTGTTAGAACATGATGGCAATATCCTTCCGTCGCGATGGACGGGACGGGGCGATGAAGGGCGACTACGTCGTCGTCGGTGCGGGGTCTGCGGGCTGCGTCCTGGCCAACCGGCTTTCGGCGGATCCGCAGGTGCGCGTGATCCTGCTGGAGGCGGGGGGTCGGGACTGGAACCCGTTGCTGCGCGTGCCGCTGATGACGGGCGTCCTGCTGCGCAACCGCCACGCCAACTGGTTCTACCACACCGAGCCCGAGCCCAACCTGGGCGGCCGGCGCCTGTTCTGGCCCCGGGGCAAGGTGCTGGGCGGCTCGTCCGCCATCAACGGCATGGTCTGGACGCGCGGCCTGCCGTCGGACTACGACGGCTGGGCGCAGATGGGCCTGCCCGACTGGTCGTTCGAAAAGGTGCTGCCCGCCTTCCGCCGGGCGGAGCGCCATCACGGCGGGGCCGACGACCTCCACGGGGGCGACGGGCCGCAGCCGATCTCCCGCCCGAACACGCCGAACCCGCTGTTCGACGCCTTCGTCGAGGCCGGGCGCATGGCGGGGTTCCCCGTCACCGACGACTTCAACGGCCCGCGACAGGAAGGCTTCGGCCGCTACGACTTCACCACATCGGGTGGCGAGCGCTGGTCGACGGCCCGCGCCTTCCTCGACCCCGTCCGCCACCGCCCGAACCTCACGATCGTCACGAAGGCGCACCTCGTGCGCATCGTGTTCGAGGGGCGGCGGGTGGTGGCGCTCGACGTCTCGGTCGCCGGCCGGCCGACGCGGATCGCGGTCGGGCGCGAGGCGATCCTCGCCTGCGGGGCGGTGAACTCGCCCCAGGTCCTGATGCTGTCCGGCGTCGGCGACGCGGACGAACTGAGCCGCCACGGCATCCTGGTCGTGGCCGACGTCAAGGGCGTGGGGCGGAACCTGCGGGACCATCTGCTGGTCCGGGTGGAGCACGTCTGCACCGAGCCCGTGACCCTCCATTCCACGCTGCGCGGCGACCGGGCGGCGGCGGCGCTGGTGCGGGCGATGGCGACGAAGTCGGGCCCGGCGGCGTCCTTCCCGCTGGAGGTGGGGGCCTTCGTGCGCTCCGACCCCGCGCTCGACACGCCGGACCTCCAGTCGCACTTCCTGCCCGGCCTGTCGACCGCGGCGCTGCGGCTTCCCTTCGTGAAGCGCCCGCCGGTGAAGCACGACGGCCACGGCTTCTTCGCCAACATCTACCAACTCCGGCCCGAGAGCACGGGGCGGATCACCCTGCGCAGCGCCGACCACCGGGACGCGCCCGTCATCCGCCCCAACTACCTCTCCAGCCCGCGCGACCGGCAGGTGCTGCGCGAGGGAGTGAAGATCCTGCGCCGGGTCTTCGCCCAGGCGCCCTTCGACCGCTTCCGCGGCCCCGAACTGTCCCCCGGCCCCGACGTGCGGACGGACGCGGAGATCGAGGCGTGGATGTGCCGCACCGCGGACACGGTCTTCCACCCCGTCGGCACCTGCCGCATGGGGGGGGACGGGGACGAGGGGGCGGTCGTCGACGGCCGGCTGCGCGTCCGGGGGGTCGAGGGGCTCCGGGTCGTGGACGCCTCGGTCATGCCGCGCATGCCGAGTTCCAACACCAACGCCCCCACCATCATGATCGGCGAGCGTGCCGCCGACCTGATCCTGAGCGCGTGAGGCGGACACCGATGGACGGCGCCCCCGCATCGCTCGCGCGCCGCCGCCTGACGGTGGAGCCCGCCACGCCCGAGGCGCTGGCCCCGATGGGCGAGATGATCGGCGGGCCGCTGGTCACGCAGTCCCGCCCGCTCGACTACTACAACGGCCGGATCGGCATGGTCGGCTGGGTCGGGGCGGACGACGTGGTCATCTCCGTCGCGCGCCTCAAGTGCCGGGCGCCCGAGGTGCGATGGATCGAACGGCACCACAAGCACACCCAGAGCTTTCTGCCGCTGGGCGGCCGGCCCTTCGTGCTGGTGATGGCGCCGCCGTGCGCCGGGGCGATGCCGCCGGTGGAGAGCATCCGCGCCTTCCGCTTCGACGGGACGGCCGGGTTCCTGATGCACGTCGGGACGTGGCACGAGTTCCCCTTCGTGGAGACGGACGACACCGACGTGGTGGTCGTCCTGCGCGGGGAGGCGCTGCGCGACCTCAAGAACGTCCAGGGGACCGAGGCGCACGGCGGCGACCTCGACAAGAACGACCTCCAGGCCCGGCTGGGCCTCGTGCTGGAACTCGACCTGCCATGACCGACGACCGCCGCACGGGCGAAGAGATCCTGGCCGACGTGACGGCCAAGCGGGGCTACACGCTCCCCTACCACCGCATGTTCGCCCGGCACGCGCCGCAGCTTCTGGCGCGCTACGACGCCTATTACGAGACGCTGACGCTGAAGCAGCGGGAGCTGACGCCCACCGGCCGGGAGACGGTGTGGGCGGCGCTCCAGCTGGCGGCCCGCGAGGCGCACGGCTCGATCCACCTCAAGCGCGGGGTGAAGGCCGGCATGGGCACGCCGGAGTTCGCCGACGCGGTCGCCATCGCCGCGGCGGTCGAGGCGTGGCCGGCGCTGGTCTATTCCAGCACCCACTGGGCCGAATGGACGCCGGCCGACGCGACCACCGCGCGCTACCTCGCCATCTTCGAGGCGGCGCGCGGAAACGTGCCGCGGGACGTGGCCGAGATCACGGCGGTCGTCTGCCACGCGGGGCGGCGCACGCTGGACGCGATGCAGATGCACCTGCCGCGGGCCTTCGCCGCCGGGGCGACGGCGGCGCAGCTCTGCGAGGGGCTGTCCTACGTGCTGATGCCCTGCGGCGGGCCCACGCTGATCGACGCCGTCGGCGCCTGGGCCGAGGGTGCGGCCCGCGACGGCTATCCCGGTCCGTGGTGAGATCCCCCGTGGTCCCCGCTGCCCGCCCCGCCCGACGCCCCGCCCGACGCCTCGTCCCAGCCGCCCTGGCCGGACAGTTCGGCCCAGGTACGGTAGCGCGGGCCCGCGGCGACGCGGCCGGACGCCACGAGGCGCCGCCATACGGCGCAGGCCTCCACGAAATAGGGCACGCTGCCCGGGAACATGACGAGGGTCAGCGCCTCGGCGAGGTCGTCCTCCGGCACGCCGGCCGCATAGGCGTCCTCGATCGCCCAGGCGAGCGCCGTCCAGTCGGCGCGACAGGCGTGGACAGCGGCCAGCGCCAGCAACGGAAGGCGCGGATCGCCGTCGCCCGCGATCCGCGCGGCCCCCTCCGTGTAGCGCGCCCGCGGGTCGAGGCCCGGCAGGTGGCCGGTCCAGTTCTCGGCGACGAAGCGATAGGCGCGCACGCCCAGGCCGAAGGCGGTCACCGCCATGACCTGCGCGACCTCCGCCTCGGTGCCGCCGGCCTTCAGGAACTTCGGGATGTGGTGGGTCGCCAGCGCCTCGTCGGTCGCGATGAGGATGGCGAACCACACGTACTCCCGGTCGTGGTGGGAGAGCGTGCGGTCGTCGAGCGCCAGGGCGGTGTAGGCCGCGTCGTACGCCTCCAACAGCTTCGGCGCGGCGACGGCGAGCAGGCCGTGGTGCGGGAGCAGATAGCCCCGCTTGGCGCGCACGCCCGCGAGGCGGCGGGCGAGGTCGTCGGGGGTGTCGGTCACGTGCGGATCTCCTCGGTTCGGTGCGGCGTTCCCCCTCTCCCATGGACCGCTGTTCGCGGTCCATCTCTCCCCGGAGGCGAGGGGGCCAAGCGCTCCCGCGCTGGGGACATCCCACCATGACCCCCCGCACCGACCTCGCCGACCGCCGCCTCCTCGTCACCGGCGCCGGCTCCGGCATCGGGCTCGCGACGGTGCGCGCGGCGGTCGCGGACGGGGCGGCGGCCGTGGGGATCGTGCGGGACGCGGCCGAGGCGGCGGCGCTCGCCGGCACGCTGCCGGCCGACCGGATCTTCGCCGCCGATCTGCGGGCTCACGACGTCATTCCCGATCTCGTCGCCCGGGCCGCCGACGCGCTGGGCGGCCTCGACGGGCTGGTCGGCTCGGCCGGGATCTTCGACCACGCCGGCGCGCTGGAGACCGACCTCGCCCGCTGGACCGCCACGCTCGACGTCAACCTGACCGCCAACTTCGTGCTGGCGCGCGAGGCGGCGTCGCGCATGGCGGCGGCGAAGCGGGGCGCCATCGTGCTGGTGTCCAGCCAGATCGGCCTGATCGGCCATCCCCGCGCGGCGGCGTACGCGGCGTCGAAGGCCGGGGTGAACGGCCTCGTGCGCGCGCTGGCGCTCGAACTGGCGGCGTCGGGCGTGCGGGTCAACGCGGTGGCCCCCGGC
>Ga0315907_10003223_pt1 | contig 19498 bp, 19 predicted proteins | sample LakEriMetagenome_3_FD_203525 | JGI IMG/M metagenome (GOLD analysis project Ga0315907, IMG submission 203525) | Freshwater fungal communities from buoy surface, Lake Erie, Ohio, United States - Buoy 12 MA123 | ecosystem: Environmental > Aquatic > Freshwater > Lake > Lake biofilm | place: USA... | reverse complement strand
CTTATTGGGAAAACAAAGAAGACATTACTAAAGAGCGTTACTTTGACTTGTCTGATGACGAGTTAGCAATGCTGATGAGTGATGAGACTATGGAGATTGTCGAGCAAGATACGACAGAACTTCCTATTATTGACCCAATGGGACAGCCAGTTGTTGACCCTATGGGTATGCCTGTGATGAGTGCTACTCATAACGTAGTTGTCCAACAAAAGAAAAAGTCAGGCAAAGTAACGATTGAGAACGTACCCCCAGAGGAGTTCTTGATTAGCAAGAAGGCTAGGACTATTGCTGACTCACCTTTCGTAGCCCACAGGCAGATGTTGACTCGTAGTGACTTGGTTGCTATGGGTTTCAATAAGAAACAGGTAGAAAGTTTGCAGATGGGTGATGCTTTGGCATACACACCAGAACGTGTGGCTCGTTACGCAGCAGGTGAGCAACCTTACCAAACGCAGACTGATGACCCCTCAATGCAAGAGATTGAAGTCTTTGAGTGTTATGTCAAAACTGATATGAATGGAAAGGGCATTGCTGCTCTAACCCAAGTCTTCTACGCTTCAAACGAGATTCTTCAAGATGAAGATGGTAAGGAAATGGTTGAGGAAGTTGACTATGTTCCTTTCCACTCAATCTGTCCTATCCCTATCCCCCACAAGTTCTTTGGTAACTCGTTGGCAGATAGGACAACAGACTTACAACTGATTAAGACCACTATCACTCGTCAGATGTTGGATAACTTATATCTGACAAACAATGCACGAGTGGTTGCTGTTGAGGGTCAAGTAAACCTTGACGATTTGCTTACATCTACAGCAGGTGGTGTTATCAGGGCTAAGTCACAGGGTGCTGTTCAACAGTTGGTTGTTCAGAACGTAGCGCAAGCTGCTTTCCCAATGCTTCAGTATCTGGATACAGTACAGTCTAAGCGTACTGGTGTTAGCGATGCTTCACAAGGGCTAGACCCTGCTATCTTGCAGAATGTGACTGCTGCTGCGGTAGCTTCTATGCAACAAGCTGGCGCAGGTAAGATTGAACTGATGGCTCGAATCTTTGCTGAGACAGGCGTTAAGTCTTTGTTCCAAGGCATCTTGCATTTACTCTGTAAGTACCAAGACAAAGCACGAATGGTTCGCATGCGTGGTGAGTTTGTAGAGTTTGACCCTAGAACATGGGCTAACCAATACGATGTGTCTATCAATGTAGGTTTGGGTGCAGGAAATCGACAAGAGCAGATGGCTATGTTGTCGATGGTTCTTGCTAAACAAGAGCAGTTGATTGCTCAGTACGGCCCTGCCAATCCTTACGTTTCCCCTGCTCAATATCGTGGCACATTGGGGCGCATGGTTGAGATTGCAGGGTTTAAGGATTCTGCTGAGTTCTACAAAGCGATTACGCCAGAGCAAGACCAAGCATTGAGCAATCCTCCTCCACAACAACAACAAATGCCTCCAGAAGTTCAAGCAATTATGGCTAGGACACAGGCTGAGATACAGTCTAACCAAGCTAAAGCACAAGCTGACATTCAGTTAAAACAACAACAGATGCAGATTGATACAGAGATGGCGCAACAGAAGGCTGCCCTTGAAATGCAGTTAATGCGTGAGAAGGAAGTTGCTAAGTTGCAATTAGAGCGTGAAAAACAACAGGCTTACTTTGCCATGAAGCAACAAGAGTTTGAAGCAGAAGCACAATTAAAAGCAATGAAGATTGGTGCTGGCATTACATCTAACGTAGAGATTAGGGGTTAAGCATGGCAGTTACAGTAAACACACCTGACTACGAGCAAATAGTGCGTAATGCCTATGGCTCTATTGGTCGCACAGGTATTGGTAGTGGAGTATCCAACATTGACCAAGCAGGTTTGGATTACTGGATTAACACGTTAAAGACAGGGGCTTCAACTCCAGAAGCGTTTAACAGAAACTTTCAAACTGCTGTTGCGGATTACATAACAACAAATCCAAATGACGAGTACAGTCAGTATGTTAAAAATTATTTAGGTGTACCAGATACAACCGCTACAACACCAACTACTGTAGCTACAAGTACTCCAATTACTGCTCCTATCAATCCTACAGTTAAGCTGTATCAAGATACATTAGGCAGAACACCATCTCAAGAAGAAATTGATAGTTGGAATTTTGGTTCTACTATTGATGCAGGGGAACTTAATAGTTTTCTTGGTGCTGCACGAAATGAAGCTGTTGATACCAAGCCTACAACAGGTGCAGTAGCTAACATAGCTAAACAGATTTTGGCTCAAGGGACTACAGATAAATGGAGTGGTCAAGGGTTTGGTTCTGCTGAAAAGAACGCTTATGACATGGCTGTAATGTTGGCTGGTCAGGGCATTACTGACATTAACCAATTTGGTAAAGCTATAAGAGAAGTCCCAACTTATGATGAAAACGGAAATCAAACTGGAACTCAAGCGGTAACTCAGTTTGTTAATAAAGCAACTGGTGAGCCTATAAATTCATACTATGACAAAGCAGGTGGCAATGTTTGGGGAGGAACTTTTGCTGGAAAAGGCTCTACTTCTTATGGTGTTCAGTTTGATGATGCTGGTAAACCTATTTTTTATACCCAATATGGTGGCTCATCTAACGATTTATTTAATTTACTTGCTGAAAATCCAGTTTTAAATCTTGGTGCAAATGTTGTTGCTGGAGTTTTTGGTGGGCCATTGGCTGTTGGTGCGTTACAAGCTGCACAAGGTAAAGATTTTAATGATGTTGCAAAAGCTACACTTTTATCATATCTTGGTCAGCAAGCAGGTCAGTATTTTGGTGCTAATGCGCCAATTGATGCATCTAACATGAATCCAGCGCAATTTAGTGATGCGCTTGAAACTCAACTTATAACAGAGATGCAACGCTCTGGATTAACTAATGCACAGATTACTCAGTTTTTAGAAAATGCAAGTCCAGCAGACATTGCCTCTATTACTAGCGCATTACCAGTAACGGGTGCATCTGATACTTTACTTGTTGAAGCAGCAAAAGCACCAATTACTGCTGATGCTTTAATTAACACTCTGTCGCAAGTTCCAACTGTTGTTACAACTGCAACTAGACCACCAGAACAAGTATCTCCAGATGTAATCAATGCTGTTAATTCTTTAATATCTGGTGGCAATGTTGCGCCTCAAACTGTTGAAATTAAAGATACAAGACCTACGCAAACTGATAATTCAGCAACTATCCCTGTTATTACATCTCCAACTACAACTTCTCCTCCAACAATAACAACACCTACAGGCACAGTCCCAACCACTAAAGATACATCATTAACTCCATCTGATGTTATTAAGATTCTTGGAATTGGAACTACTATTGCAGGAATTAACGCTGCTACTGGCGGTGGTGGTACTTCTGGTGGGGTTCAATATCCAATTGTTGATGTTCCTGCTAATTGGGCTACTCCTCCTAAGACAAGCGTTGCACCTGCTACTGTATTGCCTCCAATTAACTTTGGCGATAGAAACCTACTAATTGGCACTCAATGGGAAAAGTTCCTAGACCCCAACTATGGTCAAGTACCAGAGCCTATTCAGTATTCACAGCCATCTAGCTTGAGTTACAATGATTTGATGGGCATCTTGGGTAGCAAACAAGGTTACCCTGCTAAATCTAGCTTGAGTATTAACGACATTATTTCTGGAATACAAAATCAGTATGGACAAGCACCTAGTAGCGCAATGGGCTAAAAACCTATTAAATGATGACTTTTTCAAAGAAGTCATAGATAATTTGAAAAAAGAGCAGATTAGTGTAATAATTAACACAAGTGCAGAAGAATGTGATAAGCGTGAAGACGCTTACAGGCACATTAAAACTATTGAACTACTTACAGGACACCTAGAAGGCTTGGCCTCGGAAACTGTGATTAGAGAGAAGAAGTGGAAGATTCTGTAGCCTTTAGGCTACACCTCCGTCCAGAAGGTTTCTGGCGATTATTGAGATGACAAATGGAAAACACCAACCCACAAGGGAGTGAAAGCCTAGATGTAAACCAAGCCGCTTCAGCGTTTGAGGGCATGATGGGTGATTCTGAGGAAGCCGAACAAGGCCAATCTGAAGGTCAACCAGAGTACCAGCAAGAGACTGATGAAGTTGAGTATTCTGAGGAGGAATCCGAGGAACAGCCAAAGCAGAGATATAAAGTCAAAGCATCTGGTGAGGAGGTCGAAGTAGAACTAGACGAACTTATCAAGGGTTATCAACAAGGTACGGACTACACTAAAAAGTCTCAGGCTCTAGCTGAACAACGTAAGGCGATTGAAGCTGAACGTGGTCATTTAGAGCAGGTTAAACAAGAGCGACAGGCATATGCCCAGAAGTTGCAAGCGTTGGATAGCTTCCTTACGCAGCAAAATCGGGGTGTGGACTTAGATGTTCTAAAGGAAACAGACCCTATCGGTTATGCGGTAGCGGTAGCTGAACAGAGTCAGCGTGAGAAACAGTTAGCAGTAGTCAGGAATGAACAGCAACGCATTGCCCAACAGCAACAAGCCGAGCAACAAACCCAACTGCAAAACCATCTCCGTCAAGAATCTGAGAAGCTAGTTAGTCTTATTCCTGAGTTAGCTACGCCACAGGGTGATGCGGTTCGGAAACAAATCCGTGACTATGCGAAGTCTGTAGGGTGGTCTGACCAAGAACTCAGTTCCGTATATGACAGTCGTGCTGTGCATACGTTGTATAAAGCAATGAAGTATGAGCAACTTCAAAAGAGCAAACCAGAGTTGAATAAAAAACTCCAGTCTGCCCCTAAGATGATGCGCTCTGGTTCTTCTGCGCCAGTTACAAGGAATTCACAGGATAAACAGGTTATGCAAAGGTTGCGTGAGACAGGAAAAGTCGCAGACGCAGCTAAAGCATTTGAACGATTCTTTTAAATTTTGGAGTATTAAATTATGGCTACCTATCAAACATATACCGCAATCGGTATGCGTGAAGACCTCTCTGATGTTATCTATAACATCAGCCCTACAGACACACCTTTTATGTCTTCCATTGGCAAGACAAAGGCTACTGCTGTGTATCACGAGTGGCAGACTGACAGCTTGGCTGCTGCTTCTTTGTCAAACTACGCAGTTGAGGGTGCAACAGCATCTGACGCTACTATGTCTCCAACAACTCGTGTTGGTAACCGCACTCAGATTGCACAGAAAACTATCAAGATTTCTGGCACTTTGCAGTCAGTTGACAAAGCTGGTCGTAAGTCTGAAAAGGCTTATCAGTTGGCTAAAGCCTCTGCTGAAATCAAGCGTGATATGGAAACATCTTTGTTGAGCAACCAAGTTGCTACCAATGGTGATTCTTCTACTGCTCGTAAATTGGGTGGTCTGCAAGCATGGTTGAACAGCAACTATGATGGCGGTACTTCTGGTGTTGCTGGTGACTTGGGTACTACTGCTCGTACCAACGGCACAAACCGCACCTTCACAGAAGACATCTTGAAAGTTGTTGTTAAAGAAGTGTACGCTTCTGGTGGCAATCCTAAAGTGTTGATGGTCAACCCTGCTCACAAGCAAGTTGCATCTACATTTGCTGGTATCGCTGCACAGCGTTTCATGGCCCCTGCCAATACCCCCAGCACTATCATTTCATCGGCTGACCTCTATATGAGCGACTTCGGAACGATTTCTATAGTACCGAATAGATTTATGACTTCTACCAACTCATGCGATGAGACAGCGTTTATCGTTGACCCTGACATGGCTGCTGTAGCTTACCTGCGTCCCTTCCAGACCAACGAGTTGGCTGTGACTGGTGACAACGAGTCTACACAGTTGTTGGCTGAGTACACCTTGGAAGTTAAAAACCAAGCTGCTCACGGCATCATTGCTGACTTGACACCTTAATCTAAGGTGACCTAAAAAATGCCTCAGACTAACCCTCTGGGGCATTTTCTTTTCTAGCCAAACTGATAGAATTGCGCTATGACAAATCCTATTATTCCTCGCAAAACTGTTGTTCATGCTGATGGTGATGGTGGAATCATCATTGAAACTCGTGAAGACATTTCAGCTATTCTTGAGCAAAATAAAAAAGAGTACAACTCTTTTGATGAAAAAGCAAAATGGTCTGATGATTTACTTGGTAACAAAATAGCATCTATACCTTTTACAGTTATTGATGAACTCAATAAACAAGGTATCATGCGTGGTTTTTCTATCGTTGACCAAAAGCGTATGAAGACGTGGTTAAATGAACGAGATAACAGAGTTTTTAGAACTCGAACAGGAGTTGTATGAGTTTTACTACCTATGCTGAACTACAGACAACTATTGCAGAATATTTGGCTCGTTCAGACCTAACGACTCAGATTCCAGACTTTATCCGTTTGGCAGAAGTACGCTTACGCAGAGACTTGCGTATTCGTCAGATGTTGACTTCTACATCTCTAACCTGCACATCTGGGACTGCTACAGTTAACATCCCATCTGACTTCTTGGAAGTAAAAGATTTTGTGGTTGCAGGTAATCCTGTATTTCCATTGAACTATGAATCTCCGTCTTTGTTCTCTCGTAACTCACGAAGCATGGACGCTGGTAAGCCATTGGATTACACAGTCTTGGCAAGCACATTCAAGTTAGCACCTATTCCTGATTTTGCTTACACATTGAGTTTGGTTTACTCTGCTGCGCCTCCTTTCTTGAGTACATCAAACACAAGTAATACATTCTTGACTGTTTGTCCTGACTTGCTCTTGTATGGTGCTTTGATTGAAGCCGAGCCTTACTTGATGAACGATGCTCGAATCAATACATGGGGAACTATGTTTGACAGGGCTATGGGTTCGTTGACTCGTTCTGATGAGAAGGGTCAATTCTCTGGCGTTCCTTTGGCAATGCAAACTACATACATCTAATATGGCTACACAAAGAATTCAACTAGGTGAGTGGATGCCTGACCAGTCAGGTATTACTGGTGCATTGACTAACGCTAAGAACGTGGTTTCTCAAGCTGTGGGATATGGGCCTTTCCCTAGTGCTGTAGCGTTCTCTGGTACTGCTGCCGAGGACTTAGTTTCTTTGTACGCTGCCAAGAATCCAGACTCTACGACTCAGTTGTTTACTTCTGGTGCATCTAAGATTTATACAGTAGATGGCGTAGGCGCATTGACTCAAGTTAAGACAGGGATGACTACTGGTATTAACGACAAGGTTCGTTTTACTCAGTTTGGTAAGACTGTTATCACAACTAACAATGCTGATGTATTACAAGCATGGACTTTAGGAACTTCTACAGCATTTGCTAATTTAAGTGCTTCTGCGCCTATTGCTAAGTTCATTACTGTTGTGCGTGACTTTGTGGTTTGCGCTAATACCTATGAATCTTCTGCACAACAACAATATCGTGTTCGTTGGTCAGCTATCAATAATGAGACTGATTGGGTAGAGAATGTAAACACTCAGTCTGACTATCAAGATATTCCTGATGGTGGACAGATTGTAGGAATCCGTGGTGGTGAGTTTGGCTTGGTGTTCTTAGAAAGAGCCATTAGCCGAATGACCTATGTAGGTACTCCGTTCATATTCCAGTTTGACAACATCTCTCGTAACAAGGGATGTATGGTTGCAGGGTCTATTGCACAGTACCAAGGGATTACATTCTTCCTATCGGATGATGGATTCTATCTGTGTGATGGTCAGACTGTTCAGCCAATTGGTAGTGAGAAGGTTGACCGATTCTTTATTGATGACGCATCAGAATCTGACTATGGTTCTATGTCTGCTGCTGTTGACCCTATTCGCAAACTGGTTATTTGGAACTATGTAGCTACAGACGGAAATCGTAAACTAATCATTTACAACTTTGCTACAAAGAGATGGACTTATGCAGATGCAGGTACTGATTACTTGTCTGAGGCATCTACGACTGCTGTAACTCTTGAGCAGTTAGATAGCATTAACGCATCTATTGACGCATTGACGACAAGTTTAGACTCACGTTTGTATGTGGGTGGTAAGTATTTCCTTGGTGGTACGCTAGGTGCAAAGGTTTATACCTACACAGGTGCAAGTCTTACAGGAAACATTGCTACTGGCGACATTGACCTTGGTGGACAGTCTGTAGTTACTTTGGCTAGACCACAGGTAGACAATGGCTCTGCAACGATTGCAGTAGCTTCTCGTACATTGTTAAGCCAAGACGTTACCTTTGGGACTCCAGTAGCTGCTGACTCAGAGAACAGGGTTTCTTTGCGTAGCGCAGGGCGTTACCATCGTATTCAAGTTGTTCCTACTGGCGCAGATTGGAAGAACGCTGTTGCTGTAGATGTGGATGTGACAGGTCAGGGAGTGCGCTGATGTTTAGAAGCCTACCTGCGTTTGGTGGTGACCAGAGGGCTGTGGCTGAAGTTGTCCGTGGAATCATGGACGGAAAGACCAATAACACAGGGACTTTGACTCTGGCAACTGGTGGTGCTACCACTACCACTTTGACAGACAGGAGGATAGGCCCAGACAGCGTTATCTTGTTTGCGCCAGCGTCTGCTGCCGCCAATGCGGACTATATGCCTTATGGGGCTTTTCAGAGCCTTGTTGACCAAACTCTTGCTGCAGCAAATACTGCCTATGCAATGACGATGGACACTACGGACTTTTCCAATGGCATAACTTTATCCAATAGTTCTAGGATGAATGTCAAAAACACAGGCATTTATAATTTTCAATGGTCTGGTCAGTTTGAGAATACCGACTCGCAAGACCATGATGTAAGGGTTTGGATAAAAATCAACGGAACGAACCTTACTGGCTCAACAGGATTCTTTGCTGTACCTAGTAAACATGGTTCGGTTGATGGTCGTGGTTTGGTTGGTTGGAACTATTATTTAAGCCTAAATGCCAATGATTACATTGAACTTTGGTGGGAAGCAGATAGTGCATTAGTAAGTCTTCAAGCCTATGTTGCTGGTACAAATTACCCATCTACAGCGTCTTTGATTACTACAATGAACTACATCTCTCCATCAGCATTGACAAACATTTACGCTAGTTCCCAAGGACAGGGTACGGCTACGATAACCCACTTTGCAAATTCGACTGCCAATAAGACATATAGGTATGCAATTATTGGTTAATTTTAATAATTTATGTATAATGGATTCCGTGGATGACCCATCTTGGAATCCGAAACTCTAGGAGTAAAAGATGGCTACCACTACCACATCGTCAATTGACCCAACAATTCAGCCCTACCTTTCGTATGGCTTACAGCAAGCACAGCAAGCCTATCAGGGCGGTGGGCCTCAGTACTATGGTGGTCAGACTTATGTAAGCCCTAGCACTACCACTCAAACTGGTCTACAGGCTTTAGAGGCTCGTGCTTCTTTGGGTAATCCCTTACTTCAATCTGCTCAGAATCAGCTACAAAACACAGTTTCTGGTGGTTTTCTAGGTGGAAACCCTTTCTTTCAAGGTGCATTTCAACCTGCTGCCAAGGCTGCTGAGACTCAGTTTCAAACAACTTTAGGTGACATTGCATCTAAGTCTAGCCTAGCAGGGCGTTATGGCTCTGGTGCTATGGGTTCTTTGCAAGACAGGGCAACTGGTCAGTTTGGTCAACAATTGGCTAATACTGCTGGTCAACTGGCTTATCAGAACTACGCTGATGAGAGAGCAAGACAGCAAGCTGCTACGATGGCTGCCCCTGCAATGGCTGGTGCTGACTACCAAGACATTCAGCAAATGTTGCAAGCAGGTCAGTTGCGTGAGGGCTACCAAGGTCAGCAATTGCAATCCGACATTGCTAAGTTTAACTTCTTGCAAAACCAGCCACAACAGAACTTACAGAACTATCTATCTTTGGTCTATGGAAACCCATTAGGACGAGTTGGTCAGTCTACAGCTAGTGGCGCAGCAGATACATCATCATTGCAAAACCTATTAGGTATTGCTGCTGTTGGTGGTGGTTTATATAAGAATCTAGGCTCTCCTAACATTGGAAGTTGGTTATCTAATTGGGGTTCTACTCCTAGCAACTTTGTTGACGTTGGTGGATTAGGTGCTGCATCTAATGCTACTTTGGCACAATTAGGAATCTAATTATGGCTGGACTATTAGACATTTTCGGTACAGGCGGTGCAGACACAATGGGTCTGTTGGGTATGTCACAAGCTGACATTGCTCGTAATCGTGACGATGCACAAGCACAAGCCTTGTATGCCCTAGCAGGGCGTTTATTCCAAGGTGGCAATACTGGTCAGTCTATTGCTGAAGGATTGCAAGCTGGTCAAAAGGCTTACAAAGGTGGTATGCAAGAAACATTGCAAAGCCAGTTACAGAATGTCCAGTTGGCTGACATGATTCGTAAGCGTAAGTTAGAACAACAACAACTAGCTGAACAACAACGAATTCAAGGTGTTATCCAAGGTGCTGTAACCAAGCCTCAAGAAATTTATGGTGAGGACATTATGGGTCAGCGAGTAGGCGAAGGCATGACTGCTGGTGGCTTTGATTTGCAAAAAGCAATTCCTCAATTGATGGGTTCTGCTGAAGGTCGCAAAGCACTAAATGAGTTGGTTGCATCTCAGAAAGCAATGCAACCAGAGTACAAAGAAGTTAATGGTGCGCTTTATGAGATTTCTGCTGGTATGCCTCCAAGATTGGTTGCTGGTTCAAAAAAGCGTGATACTGTAACAGTTGGAAATGTTGTTCTTGATAAAGACGATATGCGTGTTCTTTATACCGCACCTGATGCACCTGCTGGCTCAATTAAAGAGTTCCAAGATTTTATGAAGTTGCCTAAAGACCAACAGGCAGCATATATTCAATTGCAAGAACAGAAGCGTCCTGTTACAAACGTCAATATGTCAACAGAGGGTGAGCGTAAAGCTAGTTTGTTCCAAGAGCAAATGAAGGGTGCGTCTGATACGATTGCATCGCTTGGCCCTGTTGACATGGCAAACAGAACAAATCAGGCTCAATTTATCGGTGCTGGTGGCATGGGTAATATTGCTATCGACCCTAAGATTCAACAATACAAGCAAGCAGCAAACCAATGGTCTGAATCTTACTTGCGTGTTAAAACTGGTGCTGCTGCAACACTTCCTGAAGTTGAACTTAATAACAAAACATTCTTCCCTGTGTTTGGAGATGATGCGGCTACTGTAAAACTTAAAGAGCGCATGAGAAAGAAAGCTGAACAAGATTTGGGAATTATGGCTGGTCGTGCCGAAGTTAAAGATTCTAAAACAACACCCAAAACTCCTGAAGCACCATTAAATTTCGAATTGCCTAGTGATTTTTCATCTCAACTTGCTGCTGAAATTGCAAGACGCAAAAAAGAGACTAGTAAATAATGGACTTAACTAAATTATCAGATAGTGATTTGATGGCACTACAGTCAGGTGACTTGACTAAAGTCTCTGATGCTGGTTTAGCTATTCTTAATCAAAGTCAACCAAAATCCCCAACACTCAAAGAATCATTTGAGCGTGGTGCTGGTCTAACTTATCGTGCTGTTGCCCCTACATTAGCTGGCGCACAGATTGGCTCGTATGGTGGCCCATTAGGTGCGCTTGTTGGCTCAATGGCTGTTCCTGCTGCTGATGCTGTCAATGCGTTATTAAATGTAATTGCTTCACCATTTACTGATAAGAGATTGATTCCTGCATCTCAAGCTATTCAAAACTTGATGACGCAAGCTGGAGTTCCTGCTGCGCCAGAAACGCAAACACCAACTGAGCGAGTTGTTGGTGGTGGATTAGAAGCAATGACAGGTGTGGCTAGGACTATTCCTGCTTTGATTAAAGCATCTACAACTGCTGCATCTCCTGTGACTCGTGGAGTTACAGAGCAACTTGCTGTAGCCCCTAAGACACAAGCGATTGTGACTCCTACGGCTGTTATGTCTGGTCAAACAGTTACAGAGGCTACTGGTAATCCTTTATATGGCGCAGCTACCACATTGGCAACAGGTACTGCTGGTAGCGTTAAGCGTTCTCAAAAAGAGCAAGCATTGTCTTCTCAGGCATTAGACAGAATTGCCACAGACAGATATGACCAATTAAAAAAATCTGGTGTTCAATTAAAATCTGATGAGTTTGTTGACTCAATGGATAAGATTGCAAAAGGTCTTAGAGAAGAAGGTTATGCACCTGAAATTTTCCCCAAAGTAGCTGGCGCAATTAACCAACTTACATCTACTGCCCAACCTAAAGATTGGACTGAACTTCAGGCTTTGCGTAAGATGATTCGTGCTGGTCAAAAGAGTATTGAGCCAGAGGAAAAACGAATGGCATCTATTCTTTTAGATGAATACGATAACTACTTAATGACTGTTCCTAAAGAATCAATTATTTCTGGGGATATGAAAAACGCAACCCAGTTATGGTCTGAGGCTCGTAATGCTTATTCAAAAATGAAAAAGTCTGAAGTATTTGAGGATATGCTTAATGAAGCAAAGCTAGACAGAAGCAAATTTACTCAGTCTGGTGAAGAAAACTCACTTGCTAAACAATTGCGTCAACTTGCTAAGAATGACAAGAAAATGCGTTTGTTTACTAAGACTGAACAGGACGCTATTGAGAAAGCTGCCAAAGGCGACAATGTTCAGAATATGTTGAAATTCTTTGGACGCTTTGCACCAACTGGCCCTGTGAGTGGATTGTTTACTGGTGGTGCAACTATGTATGCGCCAGCAGTCGGTATTCCTATGGCATTGGGTGCAGCAGGTTCTCGCGTAGCTGCTACAAATATGCGTAGAGGTAGCGTAGAGGACTTGACTAACATTATGCGTACTGGTGGTATCCCGCAAACAATTGGTGGGCCATTTAGGGCTGTTACACCAACAACAGCTAGAGGTCTATTGTCTATGGAAGACTTAGACGAAGAACAGCGCAATCTTTTGGGTATCCAATAAGGACTAACATGGCAAAGACCAAGATTTCAGAATACAGCAGTACCGCTAATAACAATACTGACATTAACAGTATTAACTTAGCGGAGGGTATGGCCCCATCTTTGGTCAACAATGCTATTCGTACATTGATGGCTCAGTTGAAGAACTTTCAAGATGGTTCTGCTGGTGACAATGTAACTGTAGGTGGTAACTTATCGGTTACTGGTACATCTACTCTGACAGGCACTTTAACGGCTACTGCTGGTCTGTCAGGCCCACTCACATCATCGTCTGCCACTATTACTGGTGGAACTATCAATGGTGCTGTAATCGGTGGCTCATCTGCCCAAGCTATCACAGGAACAACAGTAACTGCCTCCACAGGCTTTGTAGGTGGTTTGACAGGTAACGTAACTGGTAACACCACAGGAACACACACAGGTGCTGTAACAGGCAATGTAACTGGTAACCTGACAGGCAATGTCTCTGGTAACGTCACAACGGCTACAGGAACTTCTACATTCAATAATGTCACGATTGATGGCACATTGGATATGTCCTCTGGAACAGTAGGAACAATCACAGGATTGGCTACACCAGTTAACGCATCTGATGCAGCGACTAAGGGTTATGTAGATACTGCTGACGCTTTGAAGCTGAATCTTTCTGGTGGCACTATGTCTGGTGCTATCGCTATGGGTACAAACAAGATTACAGGTCTTGGTACTCCTACGGCTGATGCTGATGCAGTAACCAAGTCTTATGTAGACGCTATTGCTCAAGGTATTGATGCCAAAGCCTCTGTGGTTGCTGCTTCTACTGCAAACCTTACGTTATCTGGCGCACAGACCATTGATGGTATATCTGTTATTGCAGGTGACCGAGTATTGGTTAAAGACCAGACTACTGCTTCTAATAATGGTATCTACTTATGTGCATCTGGTTCATGGACTAGAACGACAGACGCTGATACATACGCTGAATTGGTAGCTGCTTACACCTTTGTTGAAGGCGGTACAGTAAACGCTAATAATGGATTTATCTGTACTATCCCAACAAGCGGTACTTTAGGTAGTACATCAATTACGTTTGCTCAGTTCTCAGGTGCAGGGCAAGTGGTTGCTGGTACTGGCATGAGCAAGACAGGTAACACGCTTAACGTGAATACTGCATCAAGCGCACGAATTGTTGTAGGGGCAGATGAGATTGATTTGGCTACAACTGGCGTTACTGCTAGTACATATAAGTCTGTAACTGTTGACACATTTGGACGTATCACAGCAGGTACGAATCCCACTACCATCTCTGGTTTCGGTATCACAGATGCTTACACAAAGACTGAAGTTGATACTTCTCTGAGTGGTAAGTTATCTACTACTGGTGGCACGATGAGTGGTGCTTTAGCTATGGGTACGTCTAAGATTACTGGATTGGGTGACCCTACCAATAACCAAGACGCTGCCACTAAGACTTATGTTGATGGCATCTTAGGTAGTGCAACATCTGCTGCGACAAGTGCTGCTGCTGCTGCGACTTCTGCTTCTAATGCTTCTACGAGTGCCTCAAATGCCTCTACAAGCGCAGGAAACGCATCCACAAGCGCAACAAACGCTGCTGCTAGTGCTACCGATGCGGCTAACACTTACGATGCCTTTGATGACCGATATTTAGGTTCTAAGAGTTCTGCCCCATCTGTAGACAATGATGGAAACGCTTTGCTCACAGGTGCTTTGTACTGGAATACATCGACTAACAATCTATTTGTGTGGACAGGTTCTACATGGGCTAACGCAGCGTTCACAGCAGGTTCTTTTGCTACCTTAACAGGCGTTGAAACCCTTACTAACAAGACCATTACCTTTGCTGATAACACTCTAACCAATGTTGCAAGCATTAACACAGCACAGACCTTTACAGGAACTAAGACCTTTACAGGTACATCATCAGCAACTGCCATTGTACTAAACGATGCAGCAGAGGTAGCAACAGTATCAGCAACAGCGGCTACTGGAACGATTAACTACGACATAACCACTCAGTCAGTCTTGTATTACACAAGTAATGCAAGTGCTAACTGGACAGTTAACTTCAGAGCCTCTAGCGGTACTTCACTAGACACTCTGATGAGTACAGGTCAATCAATGACTGTGGCTTTCTTGGTCACTCAAGGCTCTACTGCTTACTACAACTCTGCTGTTCAAGTGGATGGCACTACATCAGGTGTGACTACTAGATGGCTTGGTGGTGCTCCTACTGCGGGTAATGCTAGTGGAATAGACAGTTACAGATTTCTTTTAATCAAGACAGGTAGTGCGACTTTCACAGTCTTGGCAAGCAACACACAATTTAAGGCTTAATCGTATGCCATTACAAGCAACTTCTGGTGCAGCTTCTTATGATGCCTTTGGTGGCGGTGTTCCTGTTGTGCCTAACTACATTGAGGATGTGTTCTCTACTTACCTATACACGGGTAATGAAACTGCTAGAACTATTGTAAACGGCATAGATGTTTCTACTAAAGGTGGTTTGGTTTGGTGCAAAAGTCGTAACACTGTTAGTACATCTTGGCATAATCTTTTTGACACTGGACGAGGAAATAATCAGGCTCTGTATTCTAATAGTACAAGTGCAAGTACAGATTATGGGTCAGGTTCTTGGTCTCCAGCTACTACAGGATTTAATCTTGGTGATGCAATTTCTGCACCATCACTGCCCAATAGAATTGGTGATAATTATGTCTCATGGACATTCCGCAAGCAACCAAAGTTCTTTGATGTTCAAACCTATACTGGAAATGGTACAGGAAAAACTGTTAGCCATTCATTGGTATCCACTCCAGCCTTTGTAATAGTTAAAAGAACTGATAGCACTGGTGATTGGTACGTTTGGAATGTACCTGCTACAGGCACAATAAATTGGGGCAAACTTAATTCAACGGCTGCATTTGCGGCAGATTGGTATAATTATTTTGATGGCATAGGCCCAACTACTTTTACACCACTTGGTAGTGGCCCATTAAATACTAACGGGGCTACATATGTTGCTTATTTCTTCGCCCACAACGCAGGAGGCTTTGGCCTAACTGGTACAGACAATGTGATTTCGTGTGGGTCAATGTCTGTTACCGCTGGTGGTGATGCTACTGTTACGCTTGGATACGAACCACAATGGGTTCTTACGAAACGCATAGATGCCGCAGGTGGATGGGGTATGTTTGACAACATGCGTGGTTGGGCTTCTACTGGAACTGCATTGTTATTAGCAAATAGCAGTAGTGCAGAAAGTAATTATGGCGCTACACCAGTAGGAAACCCAACCGCAACAGGCTTTACTGTACAAAACTTTACCAGCACATCAGGCTCAACTTACATCTACATAGCCATTCGTAGAGGCCCAATGAAAGTACCTACTGATGCGACTAAGGTGTTTAATACTGTTTTATGGACAGGAAACTCAACCAACAATAGAGAAATAACTGGTGTTGGATTTAATCCTGATTTTGTAGAAGCTGGAACAAGAAGTAGTACAGTATCTGCTGGATTTTCTCGTGTCGTTGTTGATAGGCTAAGAGGCATAGACCCGTATCTTGAGACTTATAGAAACTACGCTGAAAGCTCAGGGTCTGACCTTGTAAGTTTTAATAATGATGGGATTACTGTTAACTACGCTTCTTCTGGAGCTTTAAACAACAATACCAATATCTACGGACATTTCTTCAGACGTGCCCCTAGCTTCTTTGATGAGGTTTGCTATACAGGGACGGGAGCAAATCAAACATTACCGCACAACTTAGGTGCAGTACCTGAGTTAATGATTACAAAAAACAGAAGTAATTCATCAAATTGGCGTGTTTATGATGCTTTTAATGGCCCAACAAAAAGAGGAACTTTAAACGCAGACACAGCTTGGGATGTGCAAAGCACCATGTGGAACGATACTGCGCCTACATCAACTGTGTTTACTGTAGGAACTTCTAATAGCGCATCTTCCCAAACCTACGTCATTTATTTGTTTGCTACAGCGGCTGGTGTAAGTAAAGTATTTTCATACACAGGCAATGGCTCATCACAGACAATTAACTGTGGCTTCACGGGTGGGGCGAGGTTTGTTTTAATTAAGCGTACAGATGATGTTGGTGATTGGTATGTATGGGATTCTGCTAGGGGTATCGTGTCAGGAAATGACCCACATCTTAGCCTCAATACAACAGCCGCTGAAGTGACTACTGATGACACGATTGACACAGACTCAACTGGCTTTGTAGTCAACCAAGTTTCAGCAACTAATGTGAACGTATCTTCTGCAACCTACATAGGGCTGGCAATAGCTTAAAGGACTTATATGCAAATCAGAACACAAACAGGCGCAGTCATGTACGAAAGTGAATTTCGTGCATACACAAAAGCCAATGGTGGCCCATCATGGGACATAACAACAACTGAAGTCTTAGAGGCTTTGGGTGCTGATGTAGTCTTTGAAGGCGCACAAGCAACAGGAGGTACTGTTTACCAATACTCTCAAGCCAATGGTGTTGAGCAAGTAGATGGTAAGTGGTACACAAAGTACATCCTTGGCCCTGTCTTCATTGACCAAGTGGTTGATGGTGTAACTACTACTGCTGCTGAACAAGAAGTGGCTTACAAGGCTTCTAAAGATGCTGAACAGGCTAAGAGTGTTCGTGCTTCTAGGGATGAGAAACTAAAAGACTGTGATTGGACACAAGTAGCAGACGCTCCTGTGGACAAAGCAGTATGGGCTACCTATCGTCAAGCCTTGCGTGATGTAACTACGCAGACAGGTTTCCCTTGGACTATTACATGGCCTGATGCGCCATGACTGATGTAAGCCATGAGCAAATCTATGAGCGTCTACTAGCTGTTGAAGCAAAGGTAGATGAGATAGATAAGAACACCAAAGACCTTGTAGAAGCTATTGACGCTGCCAAGGGTGCTGTAAAGGTTCTTAACTGGATAGCATCTATTGCTCAACCAGTTTTGTGGATTGGTGGGTTAGTCATTGCTGCTGGTGCTGTCTGGCAGACTTGGATTAAAAAATGAAAGATTGGGCTGTGGCTTTTACTACCGCAGTCTTGTTTTGTATTACTGTCATTTGGTGTGTCTACATTATTGTGTGGGCATGGTACTAGCGTTTTTGTTGGCTGTAACTATTGAGTACAGATGTGTTAAGTGGGTTTGGGTTGGCGATGTGTACAACCGAAAAGTCTACTGTATTGAATGGAAAAAGGTAGATAAGAAATGATAGACCCAATCACAGCACTAGCTGGCATACAGTCAGCAATCAGCATGGTCAAGAAGGCAGCTAATGTTGCCAATGACTTAGGCTCGCTTGCACCCATGATTGGTAAGCTATTTGACGCTAAGTCTGTAGCTACCAAGGCAATGCTTCAAGCCAAGCAGTCTGGCAAAGGCTCGAACATGGGTACGGCTCTCCAGATTGAGATGGCACTAGAGCAAGCCAGAGCGTTTGAAGAAGAACTGAAGATGCTCTTTATGCAGACAGGTAAGATTGATGTTTGGAACAAAATTAAGGCTCGTCAAGCAGAGATGGACTTGGCAGATGCCAAAGAAATAAGTGCATTAAAGAAAGCCGAGAAAGAAGCTAAACAGAAAGAGCAAGAACAACTAGAGATTGGCTTGGCAATAGGTGGAATCTTCTTTGTTCTGTTTCTAGTGTTTGTTGGCGTGAATGAGATGATGGATTTCTGTGCAACCACTCGTAGATGTGGCAGATGAATGAGTACCAAAAGACTTTTGATTTGTGCTTAAAAATCTTCGTTTACGGGGTAGTAGCACTTTATTTCTTGGGTTTTCTGAAGTTCCTACCTGATGACTTGTCAGACAGAATTGTCAATCTCTTACTTGGAAGGATTGGTTTAGGTAAATGAGATATTTATTGCTTCTTTTACTGCTAACTGGCTGTGAAGACAGGTATCGGTATAAATGCCAGAATCCTGATTACTTCCATGCAGAGGAATGTCAAAAGCCTAAGTGCTTGTTTACTCAGATGTGTCCCGAATACTTAGTAGCCCCAATATTGGAAAAAAAGGTAAACGATGTTCAATCAGAAGCCAAACCTAACAACTGAAGAATTTGAAGTTCGTGTGTGGGGTTTTGTGGTCATTGTCGTGACCTGTATCCTGTGCTTCATTGTTATTGCTTTGCTCTATTCTGTCACCTTTGTGACTCAGCCAATTAAGAGCATGGCCCCGATTGACATGGCCTACACCAAGATGCTCAACGACATTGTTCTGCTTATTGTTGGTGGCATTGGTGGCGTAATGACAAAGAGGGCTGCTGGCGCAGTTTCTAAGGCTTTTGGGGCTTCAAATCAGCCACCACCTATGCAACCTATGTGCTACGGAAATAATCAATCCTATGGCTCATCTTATGCACCTACGCAAACATGGACTGCACCTAACAATGATTTGCCTAAATGGGTAAACCCTGCGTTAGATGAATCATGGACTCCTCCTCCTCCTCCGACTACGCCTCCAGATTTGCTAGAGGATGATGACGAGAGAGAACAATTAGCACAAGCAAGAAAAGAGTCTGACTAATGTTACCTATTCCTTTGCCTTGGTTAATTATTGGCGTTATGGTATCTCTCTTTGGTACATACCGAGT
>Ga0315907_10003219_pt1 | contig 19513 bp, 19 predicted proteins | sample LakEriMetagenome_3_FD_203525 | JGI IMG/M metagenome (GOLD analysis project Ga0315907, IMG submission 203525) | Freshwater fungal communities from buoy surface, Lake Erie, Ohio, United States - Buoy 12 MA123 | ecosystem: Environmental > Aquatic > Freshwater > Lake > Lake biofilm | place: USA... | reverse complement strand
CATAATGGAACATTACTTCTTTGAACGGATTTGCCTTGTTGAATTTAGATGGAACAATACGAATCACTGATTTACCTACAGGTGGAACCCAGAAATTCTTAGCGCGGTCATCTTTGTTGCCGCCGCCTTTGCCTTTGTTTTGCAACGATTGCATACGTTGCTTGATCTGATTCAAATCCATAACTGTTTATTATTTTAGAATTAAATATAATGTAAGATCAGCCGGAGGCCAAACTTAGATATTAACTATCTTATAGATAGTTGTTTCTAACTTGCGAAGGTCTGGACCGTTTGTTAATAAGATGGTGTTCTTATAGTCAGACCAATTGATTTTATAATTGGGATCAGCATAACCATTGTTTAATGATTTGATTAAAGTATTCAAAGCATTGATTGTATATAAAGAATTTGATTCTTTTTTACGATGTAATAATATAGTGTTTGGCAACACTGACATAGTACTTAGATTGCCTGGATCAATATTATATGTGCATATAAATTCATCACTATCCTTAGACTCTAAAATAAAAATTTTATTGAATAAGATGGAATAGCGGCTAGCTATAACCTCAATTGTTTCATCTATGTCTTCCTTCTTTGAGAAGGTTGCGAATAACTTGTTTGCCAATTCCTCTATAGTTAAATTCCAGGTCATAAATATGTTATTTTTTTGTCAAAGCGCCATAATTTTCACCAATACTCATTCGTGTTGGAAAACCATCTGCTTCAAGTTCTTGTTTAATTTTTGGTAATAATGTTTTAATATCCTCCTTAGCCACGTCTAATAGAATTGAATCATATGTGTATAATACTATTTTAGTTTTTTTACCTTTTAATAGTTTTAATACACGTTCTAATGTTAATGTATTATAATATGTTTCATAGGCCTGAATTAGGTAGCTTAGTATTTTATTTTTATTTGGATTATCTATTTTTACTTGTGGTATAACAATACCTGTTGGTAATATTAGACTATTAAGTTGGGTTGATTTAAATTCTTTCCATCTAATATCTAACCACTCATTCAGTTTACTAAAAAATGGAAACCAAGCATATTCATCTCTAATACCACCATATATGTTTTGAAACATTATTTCTTTAGGTACTTCATCATATGGTTCACCTTCAAATGTATAGCCAATCATTTTACCAATTATACGTGGATGGTAAGCGCTATAATCAAACTCAACAAATATATAATTATTTGGCTCAAATGACTCACGTGCTACACCCTTAGGTAAAGCGGCGAAATTAACACCATTAAATGCGTTTGAAGGGCGAGTAGTTAAATTATATAAATTATATTGTGTATAAACTGTATTCCCGTAAATCGAATTATCTTTCCAAGTAGTTTCAAAATGTTTATTAAACTTACGTGGATCAATACCTATACCGTTTTTCTCTATTTCATATAATACATTAGTAAACGGACCATTTAAAAACTCATTAGCTACATGCCATTTAGAAAAAAATAATTTTTCAACTAAATGTTTATATATATTTTCCCATTTCTCATAATGTTTAGAAATTGGTATAAGTGTATTTAGCTCATTTATATAATATTTTTCACGATTAAAGTCAGTGTGTACTTTAGTATCAAATTGTGACTCATCAACATAATTAATAAAATTAAAATCTTGTAAATTATGTTCTGGTAGGAAATATAAATGGAATTTTTTATCTAAGACATAAACAAGCTCAATATCAGAAAGAAATTGTTTAACTGTTTCCCAATCTAATTTAAACGCTTCACTATGATCTATAGGTAATATATAACCTTTTTCTCCATCATTATAATATACTAAACATGGTTTAGTTAATGATGGATGTTTATTATCATTTGTAGTGATAACATTAACAAAACAAGCATTATGCTCTGGTTTATCTAGTTGTGAAAGTTGTTCTTTTGTTTCTACTATATAAAACATAACCTTTATTATTAGGTTAAATATATAGTAAAAATTTTAGGTAACCAAATTTAAAAAGCAAATTGAAGTGGATCAGTTATAAATAAAGTTATTTTTGGTATAGCTTTTTTCTCAACATCTTGTAAAGATCGTAAGTTAGTATCTATAATACCTGATTCAATTCTGATATTGTTATAATAACTATCATGTAACGGTCCTGTTAGTCTCCAATTAAATGAAGCAAATCTATAAGCTTTAATAATATTTGAATTTTGAATAGCGTTATTGAATGTATTTTGATTTAATTCAACAATATTATTCTCTGGTTGGATTGATGATTTTAATTGAACTACATAACGAGTAAAATATCCTTTGTTAAAATCAGCTAATGTAGGCTGTATAATATCATTTTTTAATAAAGGAGTATCTGTATTTTGATTATATATTTTTGTAAATGTTTTAGATATAGGATTGTTTTTAGATATATAATTTAAATCAAAGTTTGATGTATTATTATTTAATAAATTGGTTAACTGAATAGAATTACCAGTGTGTTCTTTTCCTGTCCAATATCTGTTTTTAGTATCTTTATGATAGAATCCTTTATAGCTATTTCCACTAGGTAAAACAAATTGATGTCCCTGAGTGTATCCAGTTTCTATTATATTTGATGGTGATATATACATTTTATTACACGTCTAGTTTATAATATCCTTCTCCATTTATATCTACTTCTAATGATGTTATAGGAGCAGCGTTACCTTGAATAATAAAACCAAATTGTCCTATACTATTTATATAATTTTGAACTTGACCAAGTAAATAAGCATATACTTCTTTTAAATTAACAACGTCTTGATCTTCATACACAGGTACTTGTCTAGCATCTTTTCCTTCAACTCTAAATCCAGTTTGTATTTTCTTTTTTGTTACAAACGCGGGAACACCATTTCCTCCATTCTCAAAAAATGCTTTAGGATCAGTTCCAAAAAATTTATATAAGAAGAAATCATTTTCTTTTACAAATCCATCTTTTATAGTTAAATTTTTAGTTAAATTAGTAGTGTTTAAAAGATATTTATCAAAACTAATTATAAATCGACCTATCGCATCTCCAGGAACTGTTGTTCCGTCTGGTAATACTATTTGTGTAAATTCATCAAAACTGCTTGTTGGAAAATTAGGAAGTGAAGTATTAGTTTTATTTTGTGTCCACCATGCTTCCATATATTTTTTTAATCCACCACCATAATTTTCACCTGTAAATCCTAAACCACCTGCTAAGCCATCATTTTTAGTTGTATCATCACTTATTCTATATAATGCTTTTTGAGTATTACTTGGACTAAAATAAGATGTGTCCATTCCTGGTCCATTAATAACAGCTTTAGTGCCCGCTTCAAATGGTGCTTTTAATTTATTGGCTCCATCATCAGTCATTATTCTAACAAGAAGATATATAATATAATCTACCATAGCGTAAAACACATAAGCTCTGGATTGGTTTTGTGCTTTTAATGTTTCAATAGCTTTTTTTAATTTAGCTTTATCAACATCTGAAACCTCATATCCATCATTATCTAATAAACAAATTTGAGTTTTTAAAGTAGTGACCCAATCATTATTTTGTAACATGTGAGAGACACCTGTTATAACGAATCCTAAATTTTTATTGTAATAATCTCTAGGTAATATAGATTTATCAATAGTGAAAATTTGTCCAATAACAAATCCACCAATACCATCTAGTGTTATTTCTAATTCAAAAGGAATTAAAGCTTTAAAATCAATATCTTTACCATTTATTTGATAATGAAGTGTTTTTAACATACTTCCAGCATTAGTTATTTCCTCATCAGTTGGTGTTGTAATAGAATTAAACCCTCTTTGACCAGTAGAGTCAATACCTAAAACTTTAGTTTTAATATATTTTTCTAAAGCACTAATATTTTGGTATATTTGAAAGTAATATAAATTTTCACCTGTAATCATTGAAGGAACTTCTTTATTTCCTTCATCAAATGTCATGTCGCGTATAACTCTATCTTTTAGCCCTTTATTAAACATAGCTTGAGTTGAGTTATATATATCACCTAAATTAGCTGAGCTATTTCCTCCAGCCGCGGCTCCAATAGCTATCATAGATGATTGTTCTGGAAATATTTTTGAGTTTATTTTAACATCACGACATATGCTTTTTAATCCAACTAAATCCATTTTAAATTTACTACTAGCTGGTTCACCAACTTCTAAATACTTAGCATCAATAATCTGAACTATGTTTCTTTCAGTATATAATTTAAAATCATTTATTCCTCCTAAAGAAAAAGATATATCTTCTAGAATATTTATTAAAAGATCAATAACATTAACACCATCAGAACCAGCTAAATTTCTATAAGTCTGTATAATTTTACCTATAGAAATATATATATTACCTATCTCTCCAATATTAACTACTGTTTGATCAATTTCTATTGTTTTCTTTTTATCTTGAGGATCTGGTGCTTTAACTTTTTTATTTTTAACAAAAGAATCAAAAGGATAAGTTCCTATTTGTATAGTAGTTCCTGGTGTTAGTTTAGTACCATCCCAAGTTAAATTATTATATAAAACAGGCTCAAATCCAGTATCTAATCCTGTTATAAATTTAGCATATTGATTACGAACTAAACATGTTGTTGGGTCAATACTAACAGAATCTTCACTTATTAAACTTGGTGTTCTTCCAGGAACAACAAGATATAATAAAGGTTCTTTTGTATTCTCATCTCTAGGTATAAGAAATCTTTGAAGTATAGCTATAAAAATATCCATTGAAATATATTCAATACCAGAACCATCAGTTGTACCTTCAGCTGGTAATACACCTCCTGGAAATACATTTATTGGGTATCCATTATAGTGGTATACTCCGGCTTTAGAACCATCATCATTAGCGGCGTATATTTTATATTTAGCAGTGTCTTCTTTTAAAGCTGTTTTAATAAATTCAAATTCTTCTTTTACTCGAGCTAAAGCCGCTTGAGCATTAGCTCCTTGAGCATAAAATTCAGGCTGAATATTTCCAAATACACCACTAGTGCCACTAGTACCGCTTGTACCATTAGGTGTTGATGTAACGGTAGCATTAACAGTTGTTGTACCTGATGTACCAGATGTACCCGCTGTACCAGATATACCAGATGTACCTGAATTTCCAGCTGCACTTGAAATACCAAATTCAGAAGTATTAAGTGCTCCTTTTATAGTTAAAAATAATTTTTCAAAAAAACTAAGAGGAGGTTCAGGTGGTTCTTCAGTTCCATTTAATTGAGCAGCTGGAGGAGTTGGGGGTGTTTTACTTCCGATAATAGTTCTAGGATTATTACTTGCTTTTATTTCTTCAAGAGCTTCACCTCTAGATATAATAGTTGTAGAACATTGCCATCCACCGTTTGACATCATCTGCCATGAAAAGTTCTTAACATAACCAATCATAGCATCATAGTTACCATTATATTTTTCTATTTGAGAATCTATAAAATTATAAACTGTATCCTCTTTTATAGGATCAAGAAATGAATTTGGTATAGGTGCTAATAAATTCTCAATACGAATATTGTCTGGGTATGAGTTAATATTTTGTTTAGCTACACCATGGTCTAAGTATTGAGACCAACCCCAATCTACAAATACACTGTATCCTGGTCTCATAAATAAAACCTCTAATTCTTCTAATTGATGTTTATCCCAAGCATAGAAATTAACTGTAGCTTCTCTTAACGAACCATAAGCTGATTTATTTTGGATACTCACTGATGTGATACCAGGCATAGGTCTAATACCATATGTTCTATCAATTTTGTTTGATTTAGGATCAAAAGCTATTTTATCAATATTACTTCCATAAATACCATCTTTTTGGTTAACTCCTCTTCTTAAATAAAATCCATTAGATCCTTCATATAAAGTACCACCTTCTAAAATATATTTTCTAGTTAATTGATTACCACTATATCTACCATCTGATTCATATCGACCTGTATTTTTACTAAAAGCTTGAGAATCATAATTAACCATTGATATCATTCTCACCCAACCGTTTTTACCAGTTGTATAACGTAAGAAAGTACTGTCTCTTGGTCCAACACCAGCTACATTACCTTCAACTTGACCTATTACTTTTTCACGAGCTTTGAGTTGAGCGGCTACAAATGGTTTTAAAGTTCCTTTGAATATAGACATAACACTTTTTAACTATTTAATTGTTCATAATCAGCCAAAATTTGACTTACATTATTTGGTATTCTTAATTGGAATCCAAGGGTTGGATACAATGAATCATTTGGTAAGTCAGGATTAGCTATTTGTATAACCCACCATAATGTTGGATCATTATAAAATTGATAAGCTAGATTATCCAACCTATCACCACGAATAGTATATATAAAAACATCATCCTCAGATAATGGGACATCAGGATATCTAACTGATGCACGATATCTAGTTACTTTAGGATATTGTACTGATGGTACTGTTTGAATTATGGGAATATCATCATAGCGTTCCATGATAATAAATATGAAAATATTACGCTTTTAAGATGATGGAGCTGGATTGTATAAGTATTTGTTTTTAACTTCTTTACCAATAAGAGCTGAATTTGGTGTAATAAATGGAGATTTATCAAGTGTATAAGCTGTAGTTCTACGAGGTAAGAAATTATGTATAGGTTTAAATGTTAAATTTACTTTAATATGTTTAGGTAATTCATATTGACCAGCACTAGAACCATCCTCAGGATCATCCATAGCTATTTCCCAATGTGTATCTAACATTCCTGATAATTTAATATCAGTGAATATACCTGGCTGCTGGTTAACATAATCACCAACAGTTAAATATCCTATATTACCTCTCATTTTGTTGGCTGAGTTATAGTCTGGGGTGAATGCTGACATTAAATAATTTAATTTTTGATATAATGGTTTCATTTCTTCAGGAGAATGGGCGTATATAGTAAAAGCAATACTCATATCTCTTGAAAAACCATCATATACATAAAAATCCTCACCACGTCCCATATAACGATATGTGCTCCATTTAGCTTGCATACCATCTTGAAAATCATCTATATATGCTCTAAAAGCTAAAATTGTTGGTGTGTTGGTGTCATTATCTAAAAATTCAATTCTAAATTTAATTATATCACGACCAAAATTTCCAGCTTGTACTTTTCCCTCTGTCCCATTACTATATGTAAAAAGAGTACTATTATCTGTATTAAGAGCTTTAGCTGACCTACTAGTATCATAAAATGTTTTACTGTTCATGATACTGATAGTGTTAATAGCGTCTACACTTCTTTGATCGGTATTAATTTCTTTATTTATTTTAGAAACACCAACTCTGTTTTCTATATTATCATCTGTTAAAGAAGGAGTAATATATGTTTGTCTTTTTCTTTGAATTTCTGAGCTAAGAGCTTGAGACAATCCATCCAATACAGCGTATGGTGTTGGATCAAAACCATTTAATACGTCACGTTTAGGATCATCAAGAGTATTAGTAGCATTTGTTCTTTGATCTTTATTTGTACTAATTATAGTTTTACCTATACCATAAGTACTACCAGGCCCACCATTATACTCTAATAAAATAGTAGGTGATAATTTTTTATTTGTTATTTTACCATTATCAATTAATGTGCTGGTTAGATGCTGTAATAATCTATTGGGTAAATTTTGATATGTTAATGATGATGGATTTTTTCCCTTAGTAATTAAAACCTCTCCTAATGTTTTTTGCTCAGCTAATTTAGTTATATTTCCTGCTTTTTCGTCATCAGGACTACTATATAAAAGAATATCACCAGTTGTAGAAAAATAGTTACCAGTCTTAGCGTTATTTATCGCTGTAAGGATTGGTGAATTTGTTGAAGGTAAATTATTATTTAGTTTTTTATTAGAAGAATTATCTGTTTTTGTTACAGAATTTATTGTGACTTTACTTAATAAGTTATTTTCTCTAGCTATTTTTTCATAACTATATCCTTTTACATTACTTGAATCATTATTTAAATAACCACCTCCCCCAACAGGAAGAGTACCTTGTCTAATAATATGTCCACCAGCTGATACTAATGGGATTTGGGTTAATGTATTTAAACCTAAATTATATATTTGGTTAGGAGTTCTTTTATTTAAAAAACTATTTATAGCATTAGTAGCTGTGTTAATAGCTCCAGCTGCTTTATTTAATAAATTAGATGTTGTATTAGTACCTAATTTACCAAATGCGTCTTTTGGTGCTTCTTGTTCTAATAATGGATTAGATAATTGTAAACCAACTTGTTTAGTTATAAATAAAACACCTTTTCCTGAAGCAAAAAATTTACCTATACGAGCTGTATCTCTAACTGATGCTAGAGTAGCATTAATAACCCCACCACGTATTAAACCATCATCAAATGCTGTGTACTTAAGAGTTGGTACTTCAGGCTTATTATTAAATGATTGATTATAATACTTGGCTAAATTTGACCAACTATTATCTAATTTTAAAAAAGGCATTTATATTTTTTTAGTATCTTCCTTCTCTAGGTCCGCTATTTTTATATTCAGCTCCTACTGGTAATCCATTAGCGTCTAAAGATGATGGAGATACAAATGTTGTAAATCTACCTTTGCCATACCTTCTACCAGATATTAAATCTTGAGAAGATTTTAAAAGATTATTTTTGGCTGAAGCTTGAATATCTGAAGTTGTACGTTGTCCTTCAGTTTCAAAAGTTGGTCCTGGATTACCCTTTAAACTTAAGGTACCGCCTTTTAATTGATTAATTACTGCCATGTTATTAAATTTGATTGTTTAATATAAATATGTGAATTAGAATGAGCTCTGCTGATTTCCATATAGATTAGATGCTGTGTTAAAATCAAGTATTGTTTTACCACCTACATTTAATTGTACCGGTCTATCTAAGAATTGTCGCATTAAATCATTAGTTGCTTTTTGTTGTTCTTCTTGCTGTTGTTTAGCTCTTTCTTCACGTTCACGTCTACTAGATTCAGCATCAAATAAAGCTTTAACAGCTCCAAAAGTACCACCTAATACTCCTCCAACTACTGTACCAAGACCAGGAATAATAGATCCAATCATAGCTCCCATACCAGCGTACTCAGCTGTAGTACCAATACCTGATACAGTATCTTTTCCCGTCCCTTCATCCATTTGTCCAGCTATTAAGTCAGCTCCTATTCCAACAGCGGCTGTGGCTAATCCTGGACCTAGTCTCATTAATGTTCTAGCCCCTTTAGCTCCAAATTTGCCAACCATTCCTCTTTTCATTCTACTTCCAACACTTCTTTTACCTCCTTTACCTCCTAAATCACCTACTGAGTCAGCTAAACCACCTTCACCTCCAATTCCTCCATCTATAGTTTTTACAATCATAGGGTTAGGATATGTACCTCGTTGAAAAAACATTCCTTTTCCAAACCCACCACTAAATAAAGATGTTATACCTTTTATAGCTATTAATAACATTGGTGCTCCTAATATAGCGGCTCCTAAAGCATTGCCTAAAGTTCCACCAGTTAAACTATTAAGTGAATCAATCATTCCTTGAACACCATGAAGAGCACTATTTATCATATCAACAAATAACCTCATAGGTCCTCCAGTCAAATTAGCAATCATGTTATTTAAATTCCTAAATACTTCATGTTGTTCTTCAGCTAAAGATTTTTGTTCATATTGTGCTTTTAAAGCGTCATCTAATTTTAAGTTATGTTTAGCGGCATATTCTAAAGTAGCTGTAGCTGATTTTTTAGCGTCTTCTGATAGTTTAGCTTCAAATTCTCTTTTACGAAGCATAGATGACATCTCTTGAACGTTCATCCCAAACGCTTCAGCGTATGCTTTTCTTTGAATAACATTCATCTTTTCAAATTGATGAATACTACCTACTTGTTTAGCTATTTCAGTTGTTAATTTAGCTGTGTCACCAGATAAAGCGGCTGCTCTAGCTCTTTCTAAATTAATAGCTTTACCTGTTAATAATTCAGCCTTTAATTCATTTTCAATTGATGATTCAAAATCAAGTAATGACTCACCAATTTTATTCACTTGATCTAATTCTAAACCTAATCTATTAGCTTGCATCACAGCTTTAGCTATAGCTTCAGGATTACCTTTAAAACGAGTATATATATCATCACTTACATTAGCTACTTTATCTAACACTTTACTAAGAGCCATAGTGCCTCCTAATTGTGCTTTTTGTAAAGTATATGTTTTAGATACTGATCTAAGAATATCTAAGGAGTTTCTACCTTGTTCAGTTCCTAACTCAACCATTTTAGCACTCGACTGCTCACTTAAACCATAAAAATGAGATAAACGAGCAGCTCCTTCTAAATTCTCAGCATTATACGCCACAGATGTACCTAATTCTTTATTTAGTTTTATCTGAGTTTCTAATAACATTTGATTGTTAAGGAAACTATCACCTACTTCGGCGGCATATTTAGCATATGAATTATATAACTCTTTAGAGGCTTCTTTACTTATACCTAATGTTCGACTAGTATCTACTAAAGTTTGATCTAAGTCTTTAGCTACTTTAAGTAATTTAGTAAATATAGCTACTTGAGCAGTTGCTAATACTAAGGGGTCTGTTAATTTTTTAGCCAGACCTGAGGCTAAAGCATTTAGCCCTGTAGCCATGGTCTTTATTTTACCATTTAGTCCTAAAGCTTTTTCATCTGATACACCTAAAGCTTTAGCTTGATCTTGAGCCGCTTTTTTAGCATCACCAAATACTTCATCAAGACCACTTAAACCTAATTTACTGGTTATATGTTCAGCAGATTTAAGTAAAGTACCTGTTAAACCAATGCTTTTATTTAAGTTTTTAGTAAAACTAAGTCTTTTCTCAATTAACGCTACAGTATCTTGCTCAATAAGAAAATTTTGTTGGGCTCCTTTTAATAAAGCTCTTTCTTCATCTGTTAAATTTTCTACAAGATCAAGATTTACTTTAGTTAAATCAACAATACCTTTTTGAGTTGCTAATCTTTGAGCTGAATTTTGTAATTCTTTATATGCTACTTTGGCTTTAGCTAAGTCTTTTTCTAATTGTTTTTCACTTAACTCAACCATTTCTTCAGCATCATCAGCTAGTTTTCTAGATATGCTTTCTAAAGTTTTATACTGCTTAGAGGCTTCTTTGACATTATTTATTTTACCGCCTAATTCTTCATTTATTTCTCTTAATAAATTACGTTGGTCTCTAGCCAATTCAGCTTCACGCTGCAAATATGAATTTATTGCGGCTAATTCTTGTACTGTATAATTAGGATATGGCATTTAAAAATATAGTTTATACCGTGTATAAATATGAAAGCGCCTTATTTCTTAGGCGCTTTTATTTTAGTACTAAAATCTGGTTTTAATGGTGGTCCTAGTGGTTTATTATTAGTTGTCTTATTATCAGGTCCATTTATAGCTTCAGCTTGTTTTTCAATACTTTCAGCTATTTTTTTCAAATGATAATGTCTATATCTAATAGGCATACTATAAACTTCATTATGTGTGAAACCACCTTGTCCATAGTAACATAACATATGGATCTCTTCTAGTAATATACTTTTATAGCTCGGTGTCAGGCCAAAAAAAGCTAACACCAATTGGTAACTCGATGCCCTCCACTACATCACCATTTGTTCTAACAGCATTAACTTTTAAATTAAGGTCTGGAGTGATTTTATTAATATATTCACGTAGAGCTTTTACATCTCTAGCTAACATATTATCTACAAATTCTCGAATAGTAGCTTGATCTCTATCACCGTTAATAGATAATATAAGATGTTTTAAACGAGTAGTGACAGATGTTACTTGATTTGGATTTATTTTTTTCAACCCCTCAATTTCTTTATCAATTTTAATTTCATCACCATGATTCAATAATTTAAAAGTTATAGTAACTTTAGATATAGGTAATGTAAAATTAAATTCATTTTTACCACGAGTGAATAGTGATTCATCTAAAAATGTAGATTCAATTAATGATAAATCAACAGTTGCTTTTTCTGAATTACCTGTATTCGGATTAGGTAACATAAAATCATAATCTTTACCATAACCTAAAATACGAGCAGCTACTAAAATAGCATTTTTATCACCATTTAATAACTCATTATAATCTACACCTGGTGTTACAATCATTGATTGTAATAATTTATCAATAACAACACCTTGTCTAATAAAGTTAGCATTGGATAAAATATCTTCTTCTTTAGCAGTCATGTATTTCATCTCAACAACACCTTTAGATAACGGAGATGACTCTGGATAAAGTAAACCTTTAGATGGTAACTCAATTTGTTCAGTGGGATACTTAAATTTTTCTTCCATAACGTTTTTATTGTTTTATATATATAAATATACAAAAATAAAAAAAGCCGCCCAAATGGACGGCTCTTTATTATAGCACTGTGTTCAGATTAGTAATTGAGGATACAATAATCCATAGCGATTGTCATACTGATGCTAATATAAGCTTCATTTGCCCAATCATATTCGCCAAAGTTGGCTTCTTTAACATAAGCGCCTTTAACAATCCACTCACCTACTACATCACCTACTGGGCCTAAAATGTCTAAACGTAAGTCTTTTTTATAGAAATCGCTATATCCATCTCTACCAGTTACTGATTCGTGAGCTAAACGAGCCCATTCCATTACAGCTTGAGCGCCACTTGGGGTTACAGGATCATAAAGTTCTAAGTTCATATCATTCCACCTAACTTTACCTTTTACTTTACGGTAAACGTTGATGTGGTCTAATATAATCTCACCAGCGTTAAATGATGGTGATGAAGCTTTTTTAATTAAATAAGTTGGGATTCCATCAATGTACATCACAAAGCGATTTTGAACTTTAGGCTCAAACGCTGTGAACATTATTTCATTTGGATCTAATACTGCCATTGTATTGTTGTTTTATATAAATATTAATAGATTAAATTTATGAACCGAATTCTACACCAGTTGGTAAGATATTGAAATCTAAAAGGATAAATTCAGCTGTACGAGTTGGTTGTAAGTAAATTTGACCTACTAACTGATTCCTATCAATCACATCTGGAGTGTTATTTGTTTCATCCATTACAACTTTAAACGCATATAAACCTTGACGTTGTTGTACGCTTTCTAAGTATGGAGTGACTTGAGATAAGAATCTATTTCTTGTTACAGTTGTATTTTGTTCAAACACTAATGTCTTAGCTACATTACCAATATATCGTTTTAAATTAATTAATAAACGACGAACATTAATACGATCTAAAGCACTAGCTTTTTGCTGTAGTGTTTTCTGACCAAAAGCTGTTACACCAACATTAGGGAAAGTAGCGATTGGGTTAACTTTACCAGCATATAAATTATCACGATTTGTTGGAGATAATTTTCTTTCAGCTTGAATAACACCACCTAATCCACCTCTGTTTAAACCAGCTGGAGCGAACCATTCAGCACTCACATTATCATTAAAGGCATATACACCAGCCATTGTAGTTGAAGCAGGTACCCAAACTAATTTACCAGTTTCTTGAGATACTACTTGAACCCAAGGCCAATAAGCACCAGCGTAGTTAGTATTCATACCTGCGGCTGTGTTAACAACACTTGTTAAAGTACTGTTATATCCTTTTAAATCAGTGATATAAAAATAATCACCTCTTTGTTCAGCATTAGTCACAAAACTAGATACAGCTGAAGAGTGAAGATCTTTAATCAAACCTGGAGTGATTAATAATTCATAATCATATTCATCTTTATTAGATAGAATATTACTAGCTGTTAAATAATTAGATGCTGGTATACCTTGAGTTACTGTTGAAATATTGCTAAATAATGTATTTCCAATATATGGAATATCATCTCCAGCACCACCATCAAATGAACCACCATAAGATCCAGAACCAGCAAATGGTAATGAAGCTGAGTAGCTTAATCCAAATAATAAACCAGGTATGTTATTAACAGATACACTTCCAGCATTGTTAAAATAATTTGGAGTTGGTGAGTTTACAGATTTAACTCTTACATAACGGCTGTTATTTGGATAATCACCAGATATTTGAATATACCAGCCACCCATATCAGTATCATAAGATAATGTTTTAGATTGGTTACCAATCACAGCTGCTATATAGTTTGGTTGGTTTGGATCTAATGATACATTAGTAAATGTTTCTAAAACAACTTTATTAAGATCATTATCATCACCACGACGAACTAAAACAGTAAATGTACCTTGAGATTGATTAACATTTGTAACTTCCCATCTTACATTTTCAACTGATCCACTATCTAAGCTACTATTACTTAAAACAGATCCACTATTATCAGTAGATAAACCATAATTCAATGTTTCTAAAACAAATGAACTAGTTGGATTAGCTACAGATGAACCAGATATTAAAATACTAGCTGATGATGGGGTGAATGAACCACTTACAACTCTTGTTACTAAAACTGTTGAACCACCCTGTTGGAAGTAATTATATGCTGCTACTGAAGTTAAAAATTCATAATTAGCACCACCACTGATAAATGAACCACCAAAGCGATTAATGTAGTCACTATATGAAGTAACTACTGTTGGGATATATGGTTGGCCTTTAACAGTTGGACCAACTAAAGCTAAACCAACAGTTATAGGTAACTGGGTTATTTGTGATAAGTCATTCTCTCTGGTGAGAACGCCTGGGGAAATTAATGTTTCTTGCGCCATGTTTTAATTAGATTTTGTCTATTGATAAATATATGAAATAGATTATAAAACGAAGAAGCCCCGACATTACTGTCGAGGCTCTTCTATATTAACTCCTAACACCTAACAATACATATTACGCTTTTACTTCTCCTGTATCAATATTAATAATACCTTGACCATATTTTTCTTGAAGTTGTTTAGCTAACGTTGATTCTTTCTCATATATATTTTTACGAGTTTCTAAAATAGCTTTAATATCTTCATCAATATTAGCTTTTTGTAAGGTTAATTCACCTAAATTTATAGCTAAAGTATTATATTCTTGTTTAAGAGCTCTTACTTGTTGTAACTCTTCAGCTGTTAATTTTTTTATTTCTTCTGACATATAACTTATTTTTTAGTTGTTTTTTTCTTTGGTTTAGCTTCCATTTTAGCTAATGATTTATTTTTAGCTACATTTTTAGATGCTGGTTTAGTTGATTTTGCTGGTTTCTTTTTTGTAGTATTTTTCTTAACAATTTCAGCTACTAAAGCTGGGGTTGGAGTAGCTTCTGGAGCTAATTCTTCCTCATGTAAAGGAGTAGGTTGAATATTGTTTTTTGATTTGGTTTTAACCAAATACCATACACCAACTGCTAAACCTAATAATCCTGCAATAAGAACAAATGTCATATAATTATATTTTTATGGTTTGATATAAATATATATAAAATTTAAGAAATAACCAAATTTAATAAGATTTATAAGATTTTTCTTCAACAAAATTAGAGCCATATTCAATATTAATTTGTTTTTTAATAGCGGCTCGTTTATCATTAGTTATGTATACTTTCCTAGCTAAATCAATAAAATAACCTTCAAAACGTTTTATCGCTTCAAGTTCTCTTAATTTATCTTCAACATCCCATAATTGTAAATTAACATCATATAGTTCTTTATAATATGGGTTATCCTGATAGAATCCATTATTGGATAATTCAGCTGATAGGTAATCATATTCTTTTTTTACATTTTCCCATTTTTCAGGATCTGTAATTTTGTCTCGTTTAATGTCTAGGATAGTAAGTTTATCAACTACTTCTCCTAATGATACTTCTATTTTCATATGTCTCGTTTATAAGTATCAAAAAACGCATATGAATGGATTCGTTTTAATCTTTCTTCTGTTATTATTTCATCAAAATCCACCACATCATTTTTTAATATTTTAAGATTAAATTGTTTTTTATTTTTTTTAGCATATAAATACTCATCACATCCTATCACTCCTTCTTGAAACTCATCATCTATATAAATTTTAAAATTAGTTGGTTCTATTTCTTTTGAAAGAACAAATATATAATCAGCTTCTATAACACCCTGTATTAATTCTAAAGGAATAATATGATATTGTGTTGATGTATTATATGTTGATATAATATCTAAATAAGATGTTTTAAATAAAACTGAATGGCCAAAACTGTCAGCGTTATTTTTTCCTAGTAGGAGATCTTTAGTGTAAGGTTCAAAACAATTTTTTAATATTTTTTCAAAACAAAAAACACCACTACCTCCTTTATTTATCTCTATAAAATCTTCTTTATTTGAATATGATAAAAAGCAATTAAGAAAAAATTCAATGTCTGAGGAGAAATAAATAGCTCCATATCCATCAAATCTATGAGTTAAATCATCAAAATATGCTTTTTTATTATACAAATGACATGATTTTTCTATATGATCAAATACATTAAGATCATCATCTGATATAAGACAATCACCTACAAAAAAGTGAAAGTAATCATAATTTAGACTTTTTAATGTTTTTAAGTTGTTTATAAGTTGAGTTGATACTGAATATCCAACATCATTCCATTTTAAAGGAATGGAATAGAATTTAAATTTATCAGTGTTAAAACTTATGTTATTGTATATATTGACATCATCTCTATCTAATAAATCAAATAATGATATTAACTCATTTTTATTATGAAAAATAGAGTAAGTAGTTATTTCAGAAATTCTTTTATCTATAGGACATAAAGATGTATAAATAATATCACGACCAGTCTTTTTTAGTTGTTGAATTCCTTTAACAACCATATCAACTTTCTCATCAGTATCTGCCCAATAATTTATTACAAAACAACTTTTCACTTCTTCTTAATTATTGCTGTTATAGATCTTATAGGATAATTATGTAAACAATTTATGTTTTTACTATAAGGTAATTTATTTACTTTATCAAATATAGACACATATTCAACATTTTCATTTATATATTCTAAATCATCATTGTTTATCCAAACACTGCTAAAAGGTCTTTCTGTTAAAAATTTAACAGTATTATTATTTATTTTTACTAAAGTATTTTTATAATAAGAATGAATCATATCTAAAGCAAAAAAACTAGATCCTAAGTCTTCTATAATATACATTCCTCCTGGTTTTATTGTTTTAAATAATTTACCAAAAGTAAGTTGTTGATGTTCAATATCATGAGAGCCATCATCTAATAAGAAATCAAATTCTCCAATATGTTTATTAGCAAAATGAATTAATTCTTCTTTATTTGATTGATCTAATACATCTGTATGTACTCTATCATTTCTATGATGTGTTTTATCACCATTAATATCTAATCCAAGTATTTTAGCATTTGGAAAATAATCATAATAACATCTTAAAGAAGCACCATCAAATATGCCTATTTCGCATATATTAATTGATTTTTCTCTAATAGGGCTAAACCAGTTTTCATAAAAATTAGCATAGTGGTTACTATAATCATAACCATCTCCTTTATCACACTGATGTAAATTGCAATAATCATTAAATGTCATCATAAATAATATCTCATTGTTATTGATTCTTGTTTTAAACCACAACGTTCATAAAATGCTACTCGCTCTGGGAAGCATGATAAATTAATTTTATAACATCCGCAATTTTTAGCTTCTTCAATTAGGTGTTCTATTAATTTAGCTCCAATACCATGTCCTCTATATTTTTCTCTCACAGCTACATCTTCAATGAACGCTGCTACACCACCATTTCTAATTATTTTATGTTGGAAATGTAATGTGGCTGTACCTATAATTTCATTATTGTCTTCAGCTACAACCATATAATTACCATTTGTTAGGTATCTATCTACAGTTTCATCTGTTATTTCATCTATTTTCCAAACCTCTTGATAGGTTTCTAATAGACCTTTATTAACATCTTCTTTTTGAAATTCTCTAATTATCATACAAATAAATTATAACCTTCAATTACTTTTTCAGCTACATACTTTATATCATCATTTGATAATTTCATATGTAAAGGTAATGATATTACTTCTTCAGACATAGTATGAGATACAGGGCATGTACCATGAGCGTAACTATACATTTCATAATGTGTATTATCTCTATAATGTACTCCTGGATAAACACCTTGTGTGTTTAGATATTCCATTATTTTATTTCTGTTTGGAACAACTATTTGATATAAGTGTCTAGAAGCTACAGCTGTTTCTTTAGACATTTGTATAGATCTAATAGGTGTGCCTTTAAAGCATGCGTCATATATTTTACAAATGTCACGTCTTCTTTCATTATCCTCTTCTAAATACTTTAAACCTACTAACGCCATTGACGCTATAATAGAATTACCATGATATTTAAATCCTGTATCTACTAAATCATATTCCCATTTGTAAGTACCTTTATCTGTAGTTCTATTATAAGTATCTTTATCAATACCTAACCAAGATAATTTTCTAGCTAATGCATCATAATCACCATTTTTAAAACATATCATTCCTGAATCAGCTGTTGGTAGATTCTTCACAGCCTGGAAACTAAATACTGTGACATCTGCTCTATCAGATGGATGTTCATTGTATGTTCCTTGACCAAATGGAGTCACAATTTGAGTACCAGCCATATGAGCCGCGTCTAAGATAAGTTTTAATTTATATTTTTCACATAACTCAACAATCTTACCAAATTGACCAGCATTACCTCCAATACCTACAAACATTACAGCTCGAGTCTTTTTTGTAATTTTGCTTTCTACTGATTTTGGATCAAGACATAAGTACTCATCTACATCAGCAAATACGGGTTTCATTCTTTCATACATTATAGCATGGTTAGTAGAAATAAAAGTAAGTGGTGTTGTAATAATTTCATCACCTTCTTTCCATTTATTTACATCTTTTAAGATTTTAACTGCTAGATGTAAACCTGAAGTACTAGAATTTAAAAAATGAGCATGAGGAAGTTTAGTATATTTTTTCCACTCATTCTCTATTTCAAGAGTTTTATAACCAAGCCCTGTCCATCCTTTATCTAAACATTCATTAATATGTTCAGATATTTCTTCTTTTCGAAAATAAGGGATAAATAAGTTTATATTTTTCATAATAATGTTTTAATTTTATCTATAACAACATTTGATGATATTTTACGATGACATTCAAAATGTCTGTCTGTATTTTTATGTTTAGGACACCAGTTCCAATCTCCTTTATCAAAAGTAAACTGTGGTTCGTTCCAACATCCATGACATAAATTTATATCAGTTATTCTTAAACAATCAGTTTGAAACTCATGATCAGCAGTTGTAAAGTTAGAAATCATAACTGTTTTCTTTCTTAATGCCCACGCTAACCATGATAAACCACTTGACAAACCTATAAAAAATTCTGAATGATGTAAAACATTCATTGTGTTTTCCATATTAGTATCTTGTAGTTGTTCAATATCTAAATCAGTATGTTCTTTAGATATGTGTATAACTCGATATCCTTTTTCTTTTAAAAATTTAATCACATCACTCCATCCTTCTCTAGTCCAATATTTTAAACC